>Ga0073934_10011912_pt1 | contig 10388 bp, 12 predicted proteins | sample LarsenN4metaG_FD_76834 | JGI IMG/M metagenome (GOLD analysis project Ga0073934, IMG submission 76834) | Hot spring sediment bacterial and archeal communities from British Columbia, Canada, to study Microbial Dark Matter (Phase II) - Larsen... ... | reverse complement strand
GGTCGTGGGCGAAGTCGCCGGGCTTGCCGGCGGCGGTGAAGCTGCCGGGCACGGCGACCTTGTTGATGAGGGCTCCGGCGCCGATGCCGAGATTCCCGCGGGCGGCGGCGGCGACTTCGGGGTCGAGGGCGAGTTCGCCGAGTTCCTGGGAGATGCGGAGGTAGCGGGCGTCGCTCTCGGCTTTGCTCCAGGAGACGTAGTCGGGGGTGTCGGGTTCGCCGGGGTCGCCGATGCCGTCTTCGAGGTGGTCGCCGGTGCCGGTGGCGACGGTGATGTCGCCGGCGTCGGTGGTGGCCACGGCGATGGCGTAGTAGATCTTGCCGGCGGCGAAGTTGCTGTCGGTGGTGTCGAGGACGAACTGGAAATGCCAGCCGGTGTTGGCCTGCCACTGGGCGAAGGTGAGGGCGTCGTTCATCTCGGCCGCCTCGACGGTCTGCGTGAAGAGCACGGCGCCGGCGGCGTTGTTGGCGCGGATGATGAGGGTGGCGGAGACGATGTTGGCGATGTCGTCGATAAACTGCCCCTCGCCATTCCCGCCATCGAAGAGCGCGCAGCGGATCACGATGCGGTTGCCGCGCCAGGTGCTCGGGGGCCGGTTGGCGATCTTGTCCACCACGGCGTTGCGGGTGGCCTGGTCGCAGGGGAGCCGGAGGGTAAGGGCAGAGAGGGAGGGCATGGCGCGAGGTGTCAGGTGCGGGTCGGATAGATCCGGCCGCCGATGATGGTGTAGGTGTGGGTGGTGGCGCAGCCGCTCCAGGTGCCGCGCCGGGTGCTGATGCCTGCGTTGCGCATCCAGCGCTGGGCGACGGTGGCACCACCAGGTTCTTTGATAATAAACTGCACGGCGCCGGTGCGCGGCACGGCGGATTCGTGATCCATCCAGTAGAGGGCGGCGAGGCCGGGGCTGGCGTGCTCGCGGGTTACCGCGAAGGTGATGGTGCGGCGGTTGTTCTGCCCATCTTCGACGGTGATGTCGGGGAACTGCACGCCTTCGTGGATCCGGAGCATGGTCTCGGCGACGTCCTGGGCGGCATCGACCCCCTCGGCGGGATCGGCGCCGGTGAGCTCCAGGGCGGGGCCGCTCTCAGGATGGATGAAGACCTGCATGGGGGCGAAGGCGGGCGGCCGGATCAGCTCGCGATGGTGAAGGCGTAGAGATCTTGCAACACTCCGGCAGTAGCTTTGCGCTGGGCTTGGAGGGTGACTTCCCCCACCCGGCTCTGGCCGGAGAAGCGCAGGCTGCCGGTGGGAGCGGCCGCGAGCGGGATGGTGAGGATCGGCGCGCCGGGGGCCACGCCGGTGATGGTGAGCTGCTTGCCGCGCCCGGAGAGGAGCTTGCCGCGCCCGGCGGTGGTGCCGTCGGTGACGAGCAGCGAATCGTTGAAGGCCTCGGAGTCGATATTCTCCGGGGTGAACTTCACGATGAGCTCGACGTTTTTGATCTGCGCGTTGAGCAGGCCGTCGCGCGCGGTCTTGCGATCTTCGAACTCGACCTTGAGCTCGGCGGCGATGCCTTCCTCATCGGTCTCGATCGCGTTGAGCGGCGAGTCGGATCCGAACGCCAGGCTGTAGGCGCTGCTCACGATGTCGAGCGGGTCGAGGTTGGGCTGGCTGTAGGCGCTGCTGGCATCGACGACATGGGCATCGGTCTCTGTGGCCGCGGTGTTGTTCTTGCGCAGGCAGAGCAGCTCCATGTCGCCGAAGAGCGGCCGGTTGGGCGCGAACCGCAGCGGCGGCGGCGTGTAGAGGGCGGCGGCGGCGTAGGTGATGGAGCGGCCGCCCTTGGTCTGGATCACGGCGGGCAGATCGGTGCCGGGGAAGATGCGGGTGCCGATGTCGCCGGGGTCATACGGCCAGAGCTTGGCGAGCACGCCGGCGAGCCCTGTGGAAAAGGCGAGCGGCCGGCACTTGATGCGCGTGAGGCTCCACTCCTCGCGATCGCCGATTTTGCCTTGGAGATTGGTGCGCTGCGGGACGGTGACGATCTCGCTCTCGGCGGTCCAGTCGTCTTCCATCTGCAGGGTGAGGCCGTTCCAGGTGAGGTAGGCGGGGCCTCCGGTGAATGCGGTGCGGTCCATGGCGATTTAGGATTTGGGATTTGGGATCTCGGATTGTGGGGTCAGCGGGAGCGCTTGGGAGCGGCGGGCTCGGGGGCGGGTGGCGGAGCCGGCTGCGGGGCGCGGGCGGCTTCGATACAGTCGTGCCAGGCGGGCGCCTGGCTTTTCTCGCCGCGGGCCAGGGCGGCGTGGTGGGCGTTGAGGCGCTCTTGCATGATGGTGTAGGCGCGCTGGCCGGTGGCGTCGTCGTGAACGGGTGTTTTCATGGGTCGGTGCGGGGCGGGAGTGCGATTTTGCTGGTGAGGTTGACGTCGAAGCCGAAGAGGTCTTCATCGGCTTCCTCTTCGAGTTTGCCGATGAGGTTGAGTTCGCGGATGGCGTTCTTCTCGGGGCTGAGGAGCGCGGCGCCGGCGACGGGCGGCTGCCAGTGCACGAGGGCGGCATACACTTCCTCGGCGAGTTCCATGGCGCCGATGCCGGTCCTGTTGAGGAGCGTGTCCTCCACGCAGCGCACCACCACCCGGACCGGATCGAGGTAGCCCTGGATGCTCTGCCGCGCGTTGCCATCGGCGCCCGGCACGAGCACGACCGCGCAGATCCCGAGCCGCCCGAGTTGCTCCTCGATCTGGGCTTGCAGGTTGGCGACCTTGCGCGAGAGGACGGTGACGCCCGCGCGTCCGATCCGGGCGCGGCCCGAGAGATGCTCGGTCACGGCATCGCGCAGGGCTTCGAGCTTAGATGCCATCTTGCGCCTCCCTGCCGAAGTGGTTTTGCCGGGCCGGGATCCGGGGCGACGGCGACGAGCTGCTCTCGGTGGTGGGGGTGGCCGGTTCCTCGATGTCGAACCCGCACGCGGCGACCCGCTCGAGGAGTTTGATGGCGGCCTCGGCGGCGTCTTTCCGTCCGGTCTTCGGGCTCTTGCCGACGCGGCCGGGGATGCGCACGGCGATGAGATCCACGGCGGGCGCGAGCAACTTCTGCGGGATGCCCGTGGCGCCGAGGGTGTTGGCCTTGCAGCCGCCCACGTAGCCGCGCACGAGATCGGTGACCTGGTCGATCACGGGCTGGACCGGATCGGTCTGCCCGTCCGCGAGAGCGGCGGCGCGATAGCCTTCCAGCTCGGGGCCGCTCATGACGGTGAGCAGGTCGGCTTCGGTGATGGAGATCCAGGCCATGGAGAGGAAGAGTCAGAGGGAACGCAGAATCGAAGCCCTGGGCAGGGCGGAGATGGACGGGGAGCCCGGAGGGTGCCGGAGCCGGGAGGCGATGGCATCAAACGCGGAGGGCGCAGAGGGTGAAGAGGGGGAGCAGAATGCTCCGGGGGTTTCAGGGGCGCGGCGGCCGTTGCCGGGATCGCCGCGCCCCCCTTTTTACGTTCCCCCCAGAACGAGCTTCAAAAGTGGCGCCGCGCGGTTAGTCGGTGCGGCGACTGATGGTGATGTTGCTGAGCGTGGCGTTGGCGGTGTTCGCGTTTTGCACGCTCACAAGGCGGGCGTAGCCGACGTGGTCCACGGTGGTGGGTGGCACGAGGGCGTAGGCGCGCACGGCGGTGTTGCCGGTGGCCGGAACCACCACGCTGATGGGCGTAGTGGTGGACCAGGTGGAGTTGTCGCTGGAGACCTGGAACCGGAAGGTGAGGTTCCCGGTCTCGCTCCCGGTGGCCAGGACGAAGTTGGGCAGCACGGCAAAGCCGGCACCCTGTTTGATCCAGAACCCTTGCGACGTCACGGTGGTGGTGGCATTGCCCACGGCCGTGGTGTTGCTGAGGGTGAGGTTCACGGTGGAGGTCTGCGCCGCCGCATGCGGCGTCGCGACCACGATGAGCGCTGCGAGAGCGCCGACGATTGCGAGGAGGTGTTTCATGGTTTTGGATTTCGGATTGTGGATCTCGGATTTGGTTGGGTAGCGCACGCATCCTGCGTGCATCAGCGGGCTTCAGCTCAGGCTGATGCGGCGGCCGCAGGCGGAGCCGGTGATCAGGATCTGGTTGGTCCACTGGGCGCGGATGATGTCGCTGTTGCTGCCCTCATCGCGGTAGGTCTCGACGCGATCGACACCGCCGCTGCGCGTGCGGAAGGTCTTGGCGAAGCTGGGGTCGTACACCGTGGGGGTGTCGCTCCCGGAGAAGATGAGCACCTCGGCGCCGACGATGTTCACCGCGGCTTTGGCTGCGCCAAACTTGGTGGTGTCCTTCGAGAGGATGCCCATGCGCACGTCGATCGACGGGTTGAGGAGCATCCCGGCGAAGGCCTCCAGGCGGAGGGATTCTTTGATCCCGGCCAGGCGGCCTTTGATCTTCGGGTGGTTCTTGATCACCCGCCAGGCGCCGATGCCCAGCGCCATGCGGTTGGGCATCATGCCCGTGGCGACGGCGATGTCCTCGATCTGCTCGTCGATCTCGTCGATGGGATCGACATCGGGGTTGCTCCACACGCCTTTGCCCCCCACCGCAGCGAGAGCGGCGAAGATGGTGGTGAACACCTCGTTCTCGTGCGAGATGGCGGCGGAGGTGACCAGGGTGCGGGTCTTCGCCTCCTGGAGCTGCACTTCGTTACCTTCGCCGGCCAGCTCGCGCTCGTGATCGTCAATACCAATCTCGAGCCCGTTGGGCGCGCAGTTGAAGACAGGGTCGGTCGCCTCGAACTCGATCCGGCGCACCTTGCCGCCGACAGCGCGGCGGGTGTTGTAGATCTGGAAGGCGTTCTTATCGTCGTACTTCTTGTATTGCCCGCTGGCCGAGCCGGTGGGCACCTCGGGCGCGACGAATGCGGCGAGGCCTTTGCTGAGATCCTGGGCGAGCCCGTAGGCGTAGTTGCTCAGGTGTTTGTTGACGGTGGCGGTGGTGGATGGTCCTGGCATGGTAGTGTGGGTTTGGGAATTGCGGATTGAGGATGGGGGATCTCGGATTTCGGATTGGGGATTTGGGATTTCGGATTTGGGATGGGTAGCGCACGCATCCTGCGTGCATCAGCGGGCTTCCAGCCCGCCCTGTGGCTCAGCTCAGGGCGATGGGTGCGTAGCCGACGGCCTCGAAGCGTTCGCCAGCGGCGGCGTCTTCCATGGCGCGACCGACGATCACGCGGGCGCCGGCGGCGGCGTCGGGGATCACGGTGCCGTCGTTCTGGCTCTGCAGGCGCTGCCCTTTGGTGATGGCGGCGCCGGCGACCATCGGCACGGTGCCGATGTTGCCCCCGAGCACGGCGATGCTGTCCTGGGCGTTGGCGACGGCGGAGTCCTGACCATCGACGATCACGCCGAAGGGCAGATCGGCGGCGGAGTTGATGATCGCGGATTTGCCGTTGCCGTCGATCTCGACCAGGTAACCGCGCTTCTCGGTGTGATCAGCGGCGGGAGTGAGGGCGACCACTGCGGTGTCGCGAATGAAGAGGCTGCTCATGGGATGTTGGGATTTGGGATTTCGGATTGTGGATTGCGGATTTGGGATCGGATGGGTAGCGCACGCATCCTGCGTGCCCCGGCGGGCTTCTAGCCCGACCGGTTCTGGTTCAGTGGCTGGCAGACTGTTCGGCGGGGAAGAGATCCGGGCGGATGTCGCGCGCCTTGTTCCAGGCGGCGCTGAAGTCGAGCCCGTGTTCTTTGCGATTGAAGGCGACCAGGGCGTCGCGCTCGGATTCCTGGGCGCGGGTGAGCACCGGGGCGGTGGCCGCGCTATCGACGGCCGACCCGGCCGGGGTCTTGGTCTCGGCCCGGTTGTGCACGGGCTTTGCCGGGGTGGTGCCGGGGGCGGGTTTCGCCGCGGCGAGCCGGGCCTTGGCGCCGGAGAGCACCTTGATGGCACCGTCGCGGTTGGCGAGCAGGAGGGTCTTGGTGGCCTCGCGATCTTCGATCACGTCCTTGAAGTCTTCGAGGTCGCGCTCGACCTGGGCTTCGAGCAGGGCGTTGGCGCGGGTGCGGAGATCGGCGGCCGCGGCGGCATCGCTGCGGTTCTTGGTGATCGCGGCGGCGATCTGGTCGTCGGTGGCGGATTCGTGGAGGCCGAGGAGGCCGATGAGTTTGGTGCGGTCCATGGTGTTTTTGGGTTTCGAGTTGAGAGCGAGCTGGGACATCTGAGCCGCCGTGGAATCAGACTGGCGGGTGGGGTCAGATACCGAGGGGGTGACCCCCGCGGATTCTTGTTTCGGGTCGCGATTGGAGAGGGGTCGGCCCCCCTTCATGTTGGGATCATTGGTGAGGGCCAGCCGCTCGATCTCGACGACGCGGTAGCGGTTCCCGCCCAGGTGCTGGGCCTTGTTCAGGTCGAACACGGGGCTGAGAAACCTGTAATCGCCCCCCTCGACGGCGGCCTTGCCGCTGGCGGACCAGCGGATGGCACCGGCGAGATCGGCGGAGCGGTTGACCAGGGATTGCACCCACCCCGCCGCGCGCGACTCCTTGGAGGTGTCGTGGGAGAAGTGGTCGAAGTCCACGAGCAACTCCGGGTGCAGACCGCGCGCCGCCAGGGAGGCGAAGCGATTCGCCATCTCGGCGATCGCGATGTCGTCCACCACCTGCACCACGGGCTCGCCCAGCGTGCCGTCGGGCAGCAGCGGGCGGGCGGGATACTCCCCCGGCCGGACGATCTCGTAGAGGCCGTCGGCCGGGAGAGCAAACTCCCGATTCAACAGCGGGAGGGCGGGTGCGGAGGTGAATCTACTTGCTGGCATTGACGCCGCCGAGAATGGCGGAATCAAGCCCGCAAGCCTATGGCACCGGCCATTCTAGCCTCACAAGCCACAGGATTGATGCCGGAGAGAACGCAGAGGCGCGGAGAACGCGGAGGTTGAAGAGGAGAAGAAGGAAGGTTGAATGGGTAGCGCACGCTTCCAGCGTGCCCCGGCGGGCTTCCAGCCCGACCGGGATCTTCACTCTTCAGGCGGTACGGCGTTACACATTCGCTGGGTTTCTCTTGCCGGGTCGGCGATGTGCATGGGACGCTGCTCCCGCAGTCGCTCCCACCGCGCGACGCATCCCACTGTAGGCGCGCGGTGCGTAGGGCCGGCCGAACTTTTGAACTTCGGCGGTTCCACCGACTGCCTTCATGCTTGCGCTCCCTCTGCGGTGACTCGGGCCAGGTGTTTCTCGGCTGCCCGGAGCACGAGGCCTTCCAGCTCGGTCGCCTCGGGCAGGGCGCCGGGTTCGGCGACGTGAGTCACGCTTTTGCACAGGGCATACATCGGCACCGCGCCGCCGTTGCTCATGGGTGCCATGAGCACCCGCCTGCCCTTCGGCCTAAACAGGTTGATGCCGGTCTCCTGCTCGAACTCCGCGACGCTCATCCCGTAGGCATCGGGGTGCACGGGGATGGTGAGCCAAGGCTTGTTCTTCGTCGTGACCACCCCGCCGTAGAGTCTCAGCGCGAAGCGCGGATCGGCGATGGTGATGGTGGCTCCCTCGGCATCGACATCCGGCCCCTGGGTCGCCTTGAGGATCTGCGCCCAGAAATGCTGTCGCTTGCCGCCGAGCTGGTTGGCGCGCTGGCCGTCGAGCTCCCGGAAGTGGCGCCGGAGCCGGTTGGCCACGGCACGCCCGGCCGAGCGATAGAGCGGGATCGGATTGGCCACCTGCAGGGCGATGCGTTGCAGGCGGGCAGCGGCCGCGCCGCCATCGATCGTCACGTTCGCCCTCATGGCACGACCCTCTCGATCTCGTAGCGCAGGGCGAGGTCGGGCCGGTAATCGATGATGTCCCGCAGCCGCTCGGCCGCCCAGAACTCTGCCCGATCCGGATCGGAGACGAAGAACACGAAGAGCGTTTCTGCCCGGTCTAGAATCGTCACCTTCGCGCCCTGGGGCACGGCCCAGTTGCGGGCGCCGTAGCCGAGTAGGTCGCCATTCTCCCCGGCCAGGCTGGCGCGCACGATGGCCTCGATGTCGCTCTCGCCCTGGGGCCGATAGAACGCGGGGTCGGCATCCAGGATCGGCCGCACCGCCTCGGGGCGGAAGACATACAGCCCGCTGCTCTCATCGACATGCACCACCGTGCCACGGGGCAGCGTGCGCCGCAGGCGCATGGCGAGGGCCGCGGATTGCGCCGGGCTCCATGGGTCGAAGTAAAGCGGCTTGCGCCCCAGGGCGGCCGCGGCCACCTGCCCGGTGGAGGCTACCTGGATCGCGCCTTCGGCGCGGGCTTCGGATCCCCGAGCCGCTTCACCATGGCCGCGAACAAACGGTCCTTCCCATCCGGGGAAAACCGCTCGGAAATCTCGCGCCGCGTGCGCTCCAATGACTCGGGCGTCGGTTCGTAGGGCTCGAGCGTCCCGGTCTCCGGGTTCCATTGTTTGGCTGCGATCAGTTGGTAGGGCATCGACTGCTCCTGGTTGAGGTTCGGTCGGGTTGCGTCCGGAATCAAGCGGGTTCTCGGGGTTAGGGAGCGCACCCATCCTGGGTGCATCGGGAGGGCTTCCAGCCCGACCGGGTGCCGGGCCGGGTCGCGACACTGCTCGGGCAGGGATGCCCTCGCGTGCACCCTGGAAGGGCGCGCTACCCACCCACTCCACCACATCGCCGGCGAGGCGCATCTGATCGCCGAAGAGGTTCTTGAGCGCCTGTCGGAAGGGCTCGGGCAGCCCGCGCACGCTGGCCTGCATGCCGTCGTTGAAATCCTGGTCGATGGGATCGAGTCGGTCACCGGGGGCGATGAGCCCGAGCTCCTCCGCTTCTTCGCGGTCGATGTCTTCGATCCCCATGCCCGAGTTGAAGTCATACGGCGGCCACGGGGTGCCGAACCGCGAGATGCGGATCCAAATGGGATCGGTCTTGAGCGCGATCATGCGGCCGTCGAAAAAGCGTCCGCCGGCGTCGGCCCAGCGGCGGCGCCAGTCGCGCGGCACTCGCGAGGCCCGGTCGCGCACCAGCTCCTGGGCGGGGTAGTCCTGGAGCAGCTCCGGATCCTGCCCGCTCTTCCACCAGGCGTGGCCCTGGGCGCGCTCGATCTGGGTGTCGAGGATCAGGCGGATCCGGCGGCTGCTGGTGATGTCCTGGAGCCCGCCCTGGAGCGATGGGTCGGTCGGTTTCAGCCCCAGATCCAGCGCCAGCGCCTGGATCTCCGCCACGAACTTCTGCCGATCTATCCGGTAGGCGCCGGGCTGGTCCGCCGGGCCGTACTGCGAAGTCGCGTCGCGCTCCATCTTGATCAGGCTCAGGAGCCGCGACTGGATCGCCGCCATCAGCCTGGCGCTCTCCACTCCGGAGGAGAACTGCGCCGTCTCCCGGAGCGCGAGCGGCATCCGCTCCCACTCGGCCGAGCGCAACACCGAGCCGATCGGCGTCTTCGCAGAGATCTGCGCGACGGCGTCGGCGAGGGGCTGGGGGTTGGTGAGGGTGACGGGCATGGGGATTGCGGTTGCTGAGCTTTCTATTGTAGGGGCGGCCTCCGGACGCTGTTCGACCCTCCTGCGATGTTCACCCGGATCGCCGCGAGCGCGGCGGCCGCGACCGGGCCTGCCAGGCGGGGCTCGGGATCCACCGGGTCGGTGGAGCGGATGTGGGTGCCATCCGCCCGCACGACGTCACGAGCCACCGGCTCGCCGCGGGCCCGCAGCGGTTTGCGGGTTTGCAGGACCAGGTCCCGGAACTGCTCGGGCCGCTGCAGGATGGCGTTGGGGCGGATGGCCCAGCGTCCGCGACCCATGCGCACCTCGTTGCGCATGAACGCCACCACCGCGAGGATGTCCCGCGGGCGCAGGGGGCCGGCCTCGGTTTGGTCGAGCCCCACCATCTCGGCCATGAACTCGCTCAGCCGCGCCTGGTCATTGTAGGTCGGAGCCACCGGCTCCAGGCCGCAGGCGCGGTGGAGCGTCTCCCAGACTTTGAGCAGGCGATCGGAGGTCACGGGGGTCATCGGGCGGGGCTGGGGCCGGGTGGCCTCGTGTGGCAGGCTCTAAATGCGTTGTGCAAGGGGCCGGAAACGCCCCTTCCTGCCCTCGACACCCCAAAAACGGGTATCCCGGCGCGGAAACCGGGTGCGCGGGGGTTTTTCGGGCGGGTCGCTGGGCGGGGAAAAGACACGGTTCAGGCCCCCTGGTCTCTGCCAGCCTCCGGGATCCGGCTGATCTGCGGCGCGAGGCGTTTCGGGGCCATGCAGCCTGGCAAAGTCGGCTTCTGGGCGGCCAGTGACCCATGCCTTTTGGGGACTCCCCCGAAAATTGCTTGTGCAAGGCGCCGGAAATTGCCCTCCCTGCCCTCGAAAAAAATCGGGCTCCCTCGCTCGGGGGTCCGCCCCCTCAAGCCCACCACGGGCATTTTAACGCGTCCGCTCATTTCTCCTCTTTCCCCCCTCCGCGATCCTCCGCAGCCTTTGCGCCTCTGCGTTCCCTCAACCCCTGGGCGGCGC
>Ga0073934_10011911_pt1 | contig 10389 bp, 9 predicted proteins | sample LarsenN4metaG_FD_76834 | JGI IMG/M metagenome (GOLD analysis project Ga0073934, IMG submission 76834) | Hot spring sediment bacterial and archeal communities from British Columbia, Canada, to study Microbial Dark Matter (Phase II) - Larsen... ... | reverse complement strand
CCACGGCGCGGGCAAGTCCTACCTCGGTTTCATCCTGTACGACCTGGTGTTGCGCCCCCGTGGCGTGGGCACGGTGTTCGGCGTGGAAACGCGCGCCGAACTGGTGGAGCGTTCGCGCGCGCTGGCGCAGCGGCTGGGCTTCGAGCGCATGCGCTTTGTGGCCACCACGGTGCAAGACGCCACCACCTCCACCGACTTGCCCGAGCAGGTGGACATCGTCACCGCGCTGCACGCCTGCGACACCGCCACCGACGACGCCATTGCCTTTGGCTTGGCCAAGAAGGCGCGCCACATGGTGCTGGTGCCCTGTTGCCAGGCCGAGGTGGCTGGCGTTCTGCGCCGCAACAAGGCGCTCAGCCTGTCGCGCACGCCGCTGAGCGAAATCTGGCGCCACCCCTTGCACACGCGCGAGTTCGGCAGCCAGATCACCAACGTGCTGCGCTGCCTGCAGCTGGAGGCTCACGGCTACCAGGTCACCGTGACCGAACTGGTGGGCTGGGAGCACTCCATGAAGAACGAGTTGATTCTGGCCCGCAAGACCGGCGGCCCCAAGCGCAGCGCCCGCGAAAGACTGCAGCAAGTGCTGCAAGAGTTGAACCTGCAAGAACTCACACAGCGTTTCGCTGTCTGACTGGTTGTGCCGCCAACGCTGGCGGCATCGTCAACCACCACGCGGGCCTGCTGGCCCGTCCACTCGGGAGGCATCCTAAGATGGTCAACGACCTGCCCTTTTTTCTTCAGTCCATCGCATGGCCGATGGTGCTGCTTCTGGCCTGGTTTCTGGGCGAACGCCTGTACGCCTTGTGGCGCGTGCCGCGCATCACCAGCTACGTTGCTGTCGGCCTGATCGGCGGACTGCTCGATCTGCCCGGCTTGACCAATGCCGTCCCCGGTCTTTCCTTCCTGGCCAACGTGGCCTTGTCGCTCGTGTTGTTCGAGTTGGGCTACCGCATCAACCTGCGCTGGTTCCGCCACAACCCCTGGGTGCTGGCCGTGGGGCTGTTCGAGTCGTTGTTGACCTTTGGTCTTGTTTACTGGGGCTCCGGCTGGTTCGGCCTGGCGCCCGAGGTACGCCTCATCATCGCGGCGCTCGCCGTGTCCGCATCGCCAGCGGGCATCGTGCGCGTGGCCAACGAATCGCGCGGCGCGGGGCAGGTGACGGAACGGGTCATGCACCTGTGTGCCATCAACTGTCTGGTCTCGGTCATGCTGGTCAAGCTGGTGGTGGGCTACTGGCACCTCAGCACGTCGGGCGACTGGGCTGCGGCCGCCATTGGCAGCGTGTATGCGCTGGGCATTTCACTGGTGCTGGGTGCCGCCGTGGGCTTGGCCGCGCCCTGGCTGTTGCGCAGGCAGGCGGTGTACAGCCACAGTGTGACGGTGGTGTTCGCGCTGGCCGTGCTGCTGCTGACCACGGCCGCCTATGGGCTCAAGCTGTCGCCGCTGCTGGTGGCGCTCACCTTTGGTGTGGTGGCGCGTGAGCGCCGTGTGCAGCTCACCAACGCCCAGCGCGACTTCGGCTCTGTGGGTGAGCTGTTGGGCATATTCCTGTTTGTGTACGTGGCATCGCTCATCCACTGGCCAGATGTGTGGGGCACCCTGTCCATCGCCGCTGCTCTGCTGGTTTTGCGAATTGCTTCCAAGACCGTGACCAATCTGTTGGTGGCCCGTTGGAGCGGCATCACGCTGCGCAAAGGTGTGCTCACCGGGCTGGCACTCACGCCCATGTCGGCATTCGCCATCTTGTTGCTGGAGCAGACCCGCTTGTACGGCTTCGAGCCAGCGGTGCCCGCGTTTGCCGCCATGGCCGCCTTGATGGTGGTGCAGGAGCTGTTGGGCCCCTGGGTCACGCAGCGCAGCCTCATGGCCGCGCGCGAAACACACGTCACCGCAGAACACCGCCGTTGATCAAGGGGGAGCCACATGCCACTAGAAACCTTCAAAGCTTCTGATTCACTCACCATGGGTGTGGAACTGGAGCTGCAGCTCGTGAACAGTTACGACCACGATCTTTCCAGCAGTGCAGACGACCTGCTGGAACTGCTGCGCCGCAAGCCCTTCCCCGGCACGGTCACGCCCGAGATGACGCAGAGCATGATCGAGATTGCCACCAGTGTGCAAAGTGAACACGGGCCCTTGCTGGCGCAACTGCGCGAGATCCGCGACACGCTGGTGGCGGGCTGCGACCGGCTCAACATCGAACTGGCAGGTGGTGGCACGCACCCCTTCCAGCGCTGGTTCGAGCAGCGCATCTTCTCCAAGCCGCGTTTTGAACAACTCTCTGGGCTGTACGGCTACCTGGCCAAGCAGTTCACGGTGTTCGGCCAGCACGTGCACATCGGCTGCTCGTCGCCAGACGAAGCGCTCTTCCTGCTGCATTCGCTCAACCGCTACGTGCCGCACTTCATCGCTCTGTCAGCATCGTCGCCTTTCTTCCAGGGGGTGGACACGTTGTTCGACTCCGCGCGCCTCAATTCCGTGTTCGCCTTTCCCTTGAGTGGGCGCGCACCGTTCGTTCTCAGTTGGGATGAATTCACCAACGAGTACTTCACCAAGATGGAGTCCACCGGTGTGGTCAAGTCCATGAAGGACTTCTACTGGGACATTCGCCCCAAACCCGAGTACGGCACCATCGAACTGCGCGTGTGCGACACGCCGCTCACGGTGGAGCGCGCCGCTGCGCTGGCCTGTTACCTGCAGGCGTTGTGCCGCCACCTGCTGGAACGCAACGAGCCGCCGCCAGCAGAGGATGACTACCTCGTCTACACCTACAACCGTTTCCAGGCCTGCCGCTTCGGCTTGGACGGCATGATGGTCAACCCCAAGACGCGCGAGCAGATCAGCATCCGCGAGGACATTCTGGCCACGCTGCGCAAGCTGGAGCCGCACGCGCAGGCCCTGCATTCACAGCCCGCGCTGGATGAGATCGAGCGCGCGGCGGCGCGCGATGGCAACCACGCCAGCTATTTGCGCAAGCGTTTTGCGGAGAGCGGCAACGTGCAGGGTGTGGTGCGCGCGGCTGTGGACGCGCTTCGTCAAGGGCCGGTGGAAGTCAATGCCCTGTGAGCCGCAGGCCTGGAGTTGGTGGTTGGCCGAGTCCGCCAGGGCGTGCTAAGCTGACCGTTTGGCCAAGGCCAGCCACCTTTTGAACAAAGATCGGAGACCGCCATGCCCGGATTGCTGCCCAACATCGACCCCGACGGACTGCTGGAATTTTCCGTGGTCTATACCGACCGCGCGCTCAACCACATGTCCAAGCGCTTTCAGGGCGTGATGACGGATATCTCCGCGATCTTGAAAGAGGTGTACCGCGCGCCGTCTGCTGTGCTGGTACCTGGTAGCGGTACCTTTGGGATGGAGGCCGTGGCGCGCCAGTTTGCCACCGGCAAGAAGACGCTCGTCATCCGCAACGGCTGGTTCAGCTACCGCTGGACGCAGATCTTTGAGATGGGCGGCATCCCTGCCAGTTCCACCGTGCTCAAGGCGCGCCGTGTGGACCCGGCCGATCCGCAATCCCCCTGGGTGCCGTGCCCCATTGCCGAAGTGGTGGCCACCATCCGTGCCGAGCGGCCTGACGTGGTGTTCGCTCCGCACGTGGAAACCGCTGCGGGCATGATCCTGCCCGATGACTACCTGCAGGCCGTGGCCAGCGCCGTGCACGAGGTGGGCGGCCTGTTTGTGCTGGATTGCATTGCCTCCGGCGCCATGTGGGTGGACATGCAGGCCACCGGCGTGGACGTGCTGGTGAGCGCACCGCAGAAGGGCTGGAGCGGTTCCCCCGCCTGTGCCATGGTGATGCTGAGCGAGCGTGCCCGCAAGGCTATCGACGGTACCACGAGCACCAGCTTTGCCTGCGATCTGAAGAAGTGGCTGCAGATCATGGAGACCTACGAGAACGGCGGCCACGCTTATCACACGACCATGCCCACGGACGCGCTGGCCCGTTTGCGTGACGTGATGCGGGAGACCCGCGCCTACGGCTTTGAGAAGGTGCGCCAGGAGCAGATTGAACTGGGCGCCAAGGTGCGCGCTTTGTTTGAGAGGCGTGGCATTCGCAGTGTGGCGGTCGACGGTTTCAAGGCGCCGGGCGTGGTGGTGAGCTACACCAGCGATCCCGACATTCAGAACAGCAAGAAATTCCTGGCACTGGGGTTGCAGACCGCCGCCGGTGTGCCGCTGCAATGTGACGAACCTGCGGGGTGGAGCACGTTCCGCGTGGGGCTTTTCGGCCTGGAGAAGCTGCACGACGCCGACCGCAGCGTGGCCCACCTGGCAGAGGCGCTCGACAAGATGGGCATCAAGGAACCGGAAACCGCTGCTGCCTGAGTTTTGGGTGGACGTGGTGTTTTTTTGGGGTGTTCCGCGCTCTTGCCGTGTGAGCGGGCTGCGGCAGGCCTGGCCCTGCGGGGGCTCATCCAGGGTGGTCGGCTTTGCCGACTGCGCTGTGTCTGACGCCCCGGAAAATCGCCCCCACAGGGCCAGGCCTGCCGCAGCCAACCAAGATGGTTGCGCGCCACCGTTGGTGTGCCAACAGTACTTCGGCCAAGCATCACAACACATGACGCACATAGGAGAAAACTGACATGACCCAATACATCTTCGAGCCCGCCCCCACCCCCAGCGTTGCCGTGCGTGGCCGCACCGAACGCTATGCCGTCAGCCGCATTTTCTGCGTGGGCCGCAACTATGCCGCCCACGCCCGCGAGATGGGCTTTGATCCCGACCGCGAGCCGCCGTTCTACTTCAACAAGACGCCCTGCGACCTCGTAGCTTCGGGCGCCACGGTGCCGTACCCGCCCGGCACGCAAAACTATCACTACGAGATGGAACTCGTCATCGCCATTGGCAAGCCTGTGTTCCGCATCAGTCCTGAACAGGCGCTCGACGCTGTGTGGGCCTACGGCTGCGGGCTCGACATGACCCGGCGTGACCTGCAGATCAAGTCCCGTGAGATGGGCCGCCCGTGGGACTTTGGCAAAGACTTTGAAAACGCTGCAGTCATGAGCGAGTTGGTGCCCGCCACCGACGTGGGCCACCTCAACGCCGGGCGCATCTATCTGGAAGTCAACGGCGTGACCCGCCAAGACGCCAACCTCAAGGACCTCATCTGGAGCGTGCCCGAGATCGTTTCCAACCTCTCGCACTACTACCACCTGCAGCCCGGCGACCTCATCTACACCGGCACCCCCGAAGGCGTGGGCGCCGTGCAGCCTGGCGACAAGCTCACGGGCGGCATCGACGGGCTGGGCAGCATCGCACTGACCATCGGCCAGCCGGAGTAAGTCATGAGACGGGGGCGTTTCAGCGCGCGAAGCGCCTGCGGGTCAGCGCCAGCGCCACCCAGAAGCCCACCACCGTGTAAGCCACCAACACGCTGGCGTGCAGCAGCACGTTGTCGGGCCACTGGTCCAGGAACAGCGGGCGCACCAGCTGTACTGCGTGCGTCAGCGGCAGCACGTTGGCCAGCCACTGCACCATCTCGGGCAGCTGCTCACGCGGGAAGAACACGCCGCTCAGGAACATCATCGGCGTGAGGAACAGCGTGAAATAGTAGGTGAAGAAGTCGTAGCCCTGGGCCAGCGCGTTGAAGATCAGCGCAATGCAGCTGAAGGTCACACCCACGGCCAGCAGCACCGGCCAGGCCACCAGCAGCTTGGGGCTGTGGCTGATGCCCAGCGCCAACATCACGCCCAGGATGGCCGTGACTGTGAACAGCGACTTGAACGCCGCCCACAGCATCTCGGCCAGCAGCACGTCGTCCAGCGTCACCGGTGCGTTCATGATGCCGTCCCACGTCTTCTGCACGTGCATGCGTGAAAAGGCCGAGTACAGCGCCTCGAAGGTGGCGGCGTTCATGGCGCTCATGCAGATGCTGCCACTGGCCAGGAACAGGATGTAGGGCACCGTGGTGTCCCCCATCTGGATCTGCCCCACCAGCGCACCCATGCCGTAGCCAAAGGCCACCAGCCAGATCAGCGGTTCGGCGATGTTGCCCACCAGGCTGGGGATGGCCAGTTTGCGCCACACCAGCAGGTTGCGCAAAAACACCGGCCAAAAGCGCGTGGACAGGGCAGGGGCGCGCCAGTGGCTTTGAGGCGCGGGGCTTGTGTTCGCCATCGTGGGCGAGGTCAAGGTCGGTTCGGTCATGGTGTCGGTCTCGTCAGCCTTCTTCACGGATCTGGCGGCCCGTGAGCTTCAGGAACAGGTCTTCCAGGTTGGCCGGGCGGTGCAGCGTGCGCAGGTGCGTCTGTTCGTTCAGCCGGGCCAGCAAGGGCTTGGCGTCTTGCGTGTAGAAGAACACCGTTTCGCCGCTCACCTCCACACGCGCAGCCAGGGCCGCCAGGGGCGAACGGGCCAGCGCGTGGGCTTCTTCGCCGCCGCTGCCATACACCTCCACCACGTCGGGCTCCAGGTGTTGCGCAATCAACTCGCGCGGGCGACCTTCGGCAATCTTCTTGCCATGGTCGATCACGATCAGCCGGTGGCACAGGCGTTCGGCCTCGTCCATGAAGTGCGTGGTCAGCAGAATGCTTTTTCCCTTTTGCAGCAGTTGTTGCAGACGCTCCCACATCAGGTGCCGCGCCTGCGGGTCCAGCCCGGTAGTGGGCTCGTCCAGCAACAGCAGTTGCGGGTCGTTCACCAAGGCTCGCGCCAGCGAAAGGCGCCGTTTCATGCCACCAGACAGCTCACCCGGTCGTGCCTTGGCCTTGTGGCTCAGTGCGGCAAACTCCAGCAGGCCGGGAATGCGCTCGTTCAGTTCGCGCTTGCCCAGACCGAAGTAGCGCCCGAACACCAGCAGGTTCTCCGCGCAGGTGAAGTCGGGGTCCAGGGTGTCGAACTGGCTCACCACCCCCAGTTGCGCCTTGATGGCCTGCGCCTCCTGCGGCATGGGCAGGTCCAGCGCCGTGATGTTGCCGGTGTCTGGCGCAGTCAGGCCCAGGCACATGCGTATGGTGGTGGTCTTGCCCGCGCCGTTGGGCCCAATCAGGCCCAGGCATTCGCCTCGGGCGATGTGGAAGGACAGGTCGTCCACCACGGTGTTGCTGCCGTAGCGTTTGGTGAGGTGGCTGGCTTGGAACAAAGGTGTCATGCCCATCATTGTGCGGTGAAACGCCTTTGGCTGCCCGGCAGTGCCATCCTTGGGCCGATAGGGGCACCGGTAAAATCCACGCTTTGCCTCCAAGGAAGAACCGTGTCCGACCGCCTGGCCGTGCTGCCGCAGTACCTGCTCCCCAAACGGGCCCTCACCGCCATGGCCGGGGCCTTGGCGCGTCGGCCATTGGGCGGGTTCACGCAGACCAACATCCGCCGTTTCGTGGCGCGTTATGGCGTGGACATGAGCGAGGCTGCCGAGCCCGACATCACCCGCTACGCCACGTTCAACGACTTCTTCACCCGCGCGCTCAAGCCGGGCGCCCGTCCGCTGGCCGATGCCGATTTCCTTTGCCCGGTGGACGGCGCCATCAGCCAGTTCGGTGCCATTGAGCACGACCAGATCTTCCAGGCCAAGGGCCACCGCTACAGCACCACCGCGCTGGTGGGGGGCGATGCGCAACTGGCCGCGCAGTTTCAGGACGGCGCCTTCGCCACGCTCTACCTCAGCCCGCGCGACTACCACCGCATCCACATGCCCTGCGCGGGGCGCCTCAAGCGCATGATCCACGTGCCGGGGGAACTGTTCTCGGTCAACCCCACCACGGCGCGTGGCGTGCCGGGCCTGTTTGCCCGCAACGAGCGCGTTGTCTGCGTGTTCGAAAGCCGCCTGGGCGAGCGGCGTTTCGATTTCGTGCTGGTGCTCGTGGGTGCCACCATCGTGGGCAGTATGGCAACGGTCTGGCACGGCGTGGTCAACCCGCCGCGACCTGGCAAGGTGCGCGAATGGCGTTATGGCGACATGGCCATCGACCTGCGTGCGGGCGAGGAAATGGGGCGCTTCCTGCTGGGCTCCACCGTCGTCATGCTTTTCCCCAAAGATCTGCTGCAGTTCAACCCCGACTGGGCTCCGGCGCGTGCCATCCGCATGGGCGAGGCCATGGGCCAGGCTGCCTGAACCTGTTTTTCAACTTCCACCGGCGAACACCATGACCACTCTCGGCACCCCCCTGTCACCTTCCGCCACCAAAGTGATGCTCCTCGGCTCTGGCGAGCTGGGCAAGGAGGTGCTCATCGCCCTGCAGCGCCTGGGGGTGGAAACCATTGCCGTGGACCGTTACGACAACGCCCCCGGCCAGCAGGTGGCGCACCATGCGCGCACCATCACCATGAGCGACCCCGCCCAGCTCAAGGCCCTGATCGAAGCGGAAAAGCCCGACCTGGTGGTGCCGGAGATTGAAGCCATCGCCACCCCCATGCTGCAGGAGCTGGAGGCCGCCGGGGTTGTGAAGGTGGTGCCCACGGCCCGTGCCGCGCGCCTGACCATGGACCGCGAAGGCATCCGCCGCCTGGCCGCCGAAACGCTGGGCTTGCCCACCAGCCCTTACAAGTTCTGTGACTCGCTTGAAGAACTGCAGGCCGCCATCGACGCTGGCATTGGCTACCCCTGCATCGTCAAGCCGGTGATGAGCAGTTCCGGCAAGGGCCAAAGCAGAATAGACGGCCCTACCGATGTGAAAAAAGCCTGGGACTACGCCATGGCGGGTGGGCGCGTCAGCCACGGCCGCGTCATCGTTGAAGGCTTCATCGACTTCGACTACGAAATCACCCAGCTCACCGTGCGTGCACGCGGTGCCAGCGGGCAGATCGAAACCCATTTCTGCGACCCGATCGGCCACGTGCAGGTCAGCGGCGACTACGTGGAAAGCTGGCAGCCCATGGCCATGCACCCGGCGGCGTTGGAAAAGTCCCGCCAGATCGCCAAGGCCGTGACGGACAACCTGGGCCAGGGCCTGAACGGTGAACCCGCGGGTCTGGGCCTGTACGGTGTGGAACTCTTCGTCAAAGGCGATCAGGTGTGGTTCAGCGAGGTCAGCCCGCGCCCGCATGACACCGGCCTGGTCACGCTGGCCACGCAATGGCAGAGCGAATTTGAGTTGCACGCCCGCGCCATTCTGGGCCTGCCGGTGGACGCTTCGCTGCGCAACTCCGGGGCCAGCGCCGTCATCTACGGAGGTGTCGACGCGCAGGGCATCGTGTTCGATGGCGTGGAAGAGGCGCTGGCCGTGCCTGGCGCCGACCTGCGCCTGTTCGGCAAGCCCGAGAGCTTCACCAAGCGCCGCATGGGCGTGGCGCTGGCGCGCGGCGCAGACACCGACGTGGCCCGAGCCAACGCCAAACTGGCTGCGTCCAAGGTCAAACCGCGCGCGGTCTGAGTGCTGTTGGGGTACGGCAGGCAACAACGCTCCCTCGGGGCGGCCTGCCTCCCTCGTGACTGCAAGCGCTGCGGGCCTCTGGCACACTGACCGTGCAGGAGACAAACCATGAGCGAACGCCCAGGCGCGGCCACGCTGGCCGCCACCCCTCTCATCGACAGCGATCACCCAGCCGTGCAGGCCTTCACACGCCAGCACGCGCAAGGGTCAAATGACCGCGAGCGCGCCGTTTCGCTGTACCTGGCCGTGCGCGACGGCTTCCGCTACGACCCCTACCGCATCGACTTGTCGCCCGAGCACATGTGCGCCAGCAGCGTCATCGCCAAGGGCTACGGCTGGTGCGTGCCCAAGGCGGCCTTGCTGGCGGCGGTGTGCCGTGCGGCGGGCATCGCAGCGCGCGTGGGGTATGCGGACGTGCGCAACCACCTCAGCACCGAGCGCCTGCGCCAGACCCTGCAGACAGACCTCTTCGTCTGGCATGGCTATACCGACATCTGGCTCGACGGCCAGTGGGTCAAGGCCACGCCCGCGTTCAACATCGAGTTGTGTGAGCGTTTCGGCCTGTTGCCGCTGGAGTTCGACGGCCACAACGACTCCATCTACCACCCCTTCGACAAGGCGGGCAACCGCCACATGGAATACGTGGCGCAGCGCGGCGCGTTCGACGAGGTACCGCTGGGGCGCATCACCGCCGACTTTGCCGTCCACTACCCCTTGTGGCGCGATGCGTCGGCATTGCGGGACGCGAGCTTCCAGCAGGACGTGGAGCGCGAGACCCGCTGAGCGGGCGCGCCTTACTGGAACGCCACCTCGGCAAAGCTGCGCAGCTTGCGGCTGTGCAACTGGTCAGCACCGCCTTGGCGCAGCCGTTCAACGGCGCGGATGCCGATGCGCAGGTGCTGGTCCACACGCTCGCGGTAGAAGGCGTTAGCCATGCCGGGCAGCTTGATCTCGCCGTGCAGCGGCTTGTCGCTCACGCACAGCAGGGTGCCGTAGGGCACGCGGAAGCGAAAGCCGTTGGCCGCAATGGTGGCGCTTTCCATGTCCAGCGCCACGGCGCGCGACTGCGAAAACCGCCGCT
>Ga0073934_10011910_pt1 | contig 10389 bp, 11 predicted proteins | sample LarsenN4metaG_FD_76834 | JGI IMG/M metagenome (GOLD analysis project Ga0073934, IMG submission 76834) | Hot spring sediment bacterial and archeal communities from British Columbia, Canada, to study Microbial Dark Matter (Phase II) - Larsen... ... | reverse complement strand
ATCCAGCAATTTTGTGGCGCAATGGCCTGGATTTGTCAATCCAGGCCGAGCAGGTGTGTGTTCACTATGTTGTTGACTATTACAAAAACGCGGATAAATCTTGGTAAAAATCCGCGAATTCCTCACGATCCGCGGTTCTTAACCCACCCCAACCGTTAAGCGGCGCCAAAAAAGGTGCGCGGGTCGCCGCCGTTGGCCCGGACGTGCTCGACCGCGGCCAGCAGCATCCCGCCCGTCCCGGCGGCGGGATCGTAGATGGTTTCCCCCTCCTGCGGGTCGAGGATATCAACCATCAGTGGGACCACGCTGCGGGGGTGTAGAACTCGCCGGCCTTGTTGTTGGTGGCGTCGGCAAACTGCTTGATCAAATATCCGTAGGCGTCGCCGATAATGTCGCTGGCGACCTGCCGGTTGCCCAGCTTGAGGCTGGAAAAGTGCTCGATCAAATCTTTGAGCAGGGGGGCGGGCAGGCGCTCTTTGTTGCTCCATTGGACGTCGCCAAAGACGCCGTAGAGGTGGGCCTGGTTGGCAGCCTCGATACCGCGCATGGCGTTTTGCAGGGCCAGCCCGACATTGGTGGGCGTCTCGCGGACGCTGCGCCAGTGGCAGCCGCCGGGGATCTGGAAGCGGTGCTCGTCGGGAAAATCTTCACCATACAGCTCGAACGTTGCCCGGTATTCCTCGTCCCAGACATCGCAGATGCGCTTGAAGAAGAGCAGCGGCAGGATGTAGCTTTTCCAGTCGGTCCGGTCGACCGGACTGCCGCGCAGGATATTGGCGGCTTGCCAGAGATGGGACTCTAATCGTTTTAAGGTTACAGGTTCTTCGAATAGGGCGGGTTGGCTCATAGATATCGATCTTGCTTTGGCGGGTAGATTGGCAGTGTAACCATCATCATTCGAGGGTCTATTTTATTGTAACACGTTTGGGCGGATGTGACAATGAGGGGTTGATCTTGAGCGTAAAGCAACTTTGTGCCGTCATTAAAATCACAGTAAAATGATGAGAATTCTCCATAGGAGAGTAAAAGTATAGTTTATTTTAGGAGGAAAATAACTATGTTGCGTTTGAGAGCTACAATTGTAATAAGTTTGGTGTTGGTTCTCATCTTGGCCGCTTGCGCCCCAATACCCGCCGCCGCCCCACCGGCGAGCGAAGGTGAAGCGGCACAGGCGCCAGAGGCGGCAGAGGCACAGGCTGAGGCGCCGGCGGAAGCGACCACCTCAGAAGAGGTCGTGACGATCACCTATCTGGCAGGGAATTGGTGGGATCCTAAATTGGAAGAGCTGATCGAAATGTTTGAAGCAGAAAATCCCAACATTCAGGTGGAACCTGAATATTTCCCCTTCAATCAGCTCTTCGAGCAGATCCAGGTGCGATTGGGCGCCAACAGCCCTGACCCTGATGTATTGATGGTCGACGTGCCGCTGGTCGCGGGTTATGGTTTGCGTGACTGGCTATTACCGCTCGATGATATTTATACGGGCGAGGAACGGGCCGATTTTCTGGAAGCTGCGCTTGAGGCCGGATCATATAATGGCAACTTAATCGCCGCCCCCTTGCAGACATCGACCCAACTTCTTTTCTATAATGCTGATCTGTTCGAGAAAGCCGGCATCACCCCGCCGGGTCAAGATGAACGCTGGACCTATGAGCAGATTGCCGAGGTTGCCCCAAAACTAACCTTTGACGAAGATGGTGATGGGGTTACCGATATCTGGGGCTTTACCTGGGAGCAGACCGATCGCATTTACCAGTTACAACCGATGCCCGAGAGCCTGGGTGGCGACGCCATCGGCGAGGATGGCTTGACGGTTGATGGGGTGATCAACTCACAACCGTGGATCGATGCCTTCACCTACTATTCCGATATGTTCAATGTCCTCAAGGCTGCTCCCCAGGACGATACGGTTGGGGCCAGTGACCTGTTCGCCACCGGTAAACTCTCGATGTATATTGCCGGTCCATGGAATATCGGTAATAATTTGATGGATGCCGACTTCAATTGGGGCGTCTCACGGCATCCCTATTTCGAAGGGGGCGATATTGTTACGCCCACCGGTAGCTGGCATATTGGGGTTAACAAGAACAGCGACCAGGTTGAAGCAGCCACCCGCTTCGTCCATTTTATGACCACCGGTGAAGGGGCAGAGAAATTCTGGCGTTTAGACCAGAACTTGCCGGCTCAGAAATCGGTGCTGGCGTTATATGAAACCGACCCGGCTTTCAATGAATTTCCTCTGTCAGCCCACCGCGTGTCGGCCGATGAAGCAACGGTCAACCCGGTACCCCGAGCCGTCTCACCCGGCTTCCTGGAATATGAGCAAATCCTCCAGGATACCTTCTCCGATATTCGCAATGGGGCCGATGTTACGGAAGCATTAAATCTGGCAGCAGAGCGGATTGAAAGCGAGATGGCGAAGTATCGTCGTTAACCTTATCTAACTCCTAAGCTTAAGGGCGAGGCCAGAAACCTCGCCCTTAAGCTCCTTTGATTTGAGTTTGACAGAAGCTAATTCTATGCCGCAAGAGATTAACTATGGTTGCCCGTGAACGTTTAGTCCCCTATCTTTTTTTGTTACCCGCCCTGAGTTTGCTGATCATGTTTAACCTATTTCCAGCAATTGCCACCCTTAATGAAAGCCTCCATGCCAACTCACTGAGCAGTAATAGGCGCATCTTTGTCGAACTGGAGAATTTCCAGCGTATCTTCAACGACCCGGTGTTCTGGAAATCAGTGCGAGTGACCCTACTGTTCAGCCTGTTGGTCAATCCAATCCAGGTATCGCTGGCGCTGGCGCTGGCAATCCTGGCAAATCAGAAGGTCAGAGGGATTGCTTTCTTTCGCAGCATCTACCTGCTGCCGGTTGCCGTTTCGATCAACGTCACCACCATTGTATGGGGTCTGATGCTGGACAGTAATGCCGGGCTGATCAATGGTGTGCTGAGGCTCTTGGCCGTGCCAGCCCAACCTTTCCTGACGGCGCCGACCCACGCCTTATGGTCGATCATTATCCTGGCCACCTGGAAAGGCGTCCCGCTATGGGCTCTATTTTTTTTGGCCGGATTACAAGGCATTCCTGATTCGGTTATTGAAGCGGCCAAGATTGATGGCGCTAATCGCTGGCAATTGTTCAGCCGAGTAACCTTCCCGCTATTGCGCGGGGTCCTGGTTTTTGTGCTCGTTGCAGATACGGTGGCGAATTTTCTACTGTTTGCACCCGTCCTCTTGCTTACTCAAGGGGGTCCCCAGCTCTCGACCAATCTGATCATGTATGAAACCTACCGTCGCGGCTTCGTTTATGGCGATTTAGGGGGGGCAGCGGCGATGCTGTGGGTGATGCTCCTGATTGTTTTCATCGTCATCGGCTTCGAATTCTTGCTGTTGCGAAACCGTTGATACAGCGCAAGGAGATCGATATGACAGAACAAACCCGTTTCCTGACCACAGAGGCCGGCAGGAGGCAGCGGATCAGAATTCGCCACAGGCAGGCCCTGCTCGAGCAGATCATTATCTATGTTCTGCTGATCTTTACGGCCGTCCTCATGATTGTACCGCTGCTGTGGGCGGTTGCCGCGTCGTTTACGCCCAACGAGAAGGTTTTTGAATACGCCTATCCGTTTTCCTGGCGGGCCTTCCTCCCTGTGGAATTTACGCTGGAAGCTTACCGGAATCTTTTTGCCCGGGGCTTTAGTCGAGCGTTGTTGAACACCTTTATTCTGGGGGTCACGGTCGTAGTTGTTGGGGGGCTCATTAACGCGATGGCTGGGTTTGCGTTCGCCAGATTTGAGTTTTGGGGGAAACGCTTCCTGTTCATTTTTACTATACTGGTTACCTTTTTGATACCGGTTGATCTGACAGCCATTCCCCGCTACATCCTGGTGAGGGAGCTAGGGTGGCTCAACACCTGGCAGGGGCTCATCGTCCCCGGTCTGGCCAGCAGCCTGGTGATCTTTTTGTTCCGCCAGTTTTTTGAAGAGATTCCTCAAGACCTTATTGATGCAGCTAGAGTAGACGGCGCTTCCTGGACACGCTTATTCTTTATAATTATCCTACCGCTTTCAACGCCGGTACTGATTACCGCAGCCTTGTTGCTCTTCCTCTCCCAATGGGATTCCTTTTTCTGGCCGCTGCTGGTCGCGCCGCGACCTGAACTCCGGGTTGTTCAGGTGGAAATATCGAACGCTACCGCGGAGTATCAGACCTTATGGAATCAGCTCCTGGCCGGTTCAATGTTGGCGGCCATCGTCCCCATTCTGTTGTTATTGCCTTTCCAGCGTTACTATGTCCGGGCCATTACCGGTAGTGGTTTGAAGGAGTAATTCAGGGTGGGCATGATTTCTCTGAACCTTCTCCTTCCAAACCTTCCAGGAAGCTGGGAGCTTCCTGGAGGGTAGTGTTACTGCCCGGCCATACCAGTAGTAGTGATACCGGCGATGATTTTGCGCTGGAAGAGGGCGTAGAAGACCAGGACCGGGAATGAGGCGATGAAGGCGCCGGCGAAGGCCAGGCCGCGCTGGATGTAGCTGCCCTGTTGGATGACGACCAGCCCGACCGGAAGGGTCAGCATCGGGCGGTCGCTCAGGACAATCAGCGGCCAGAAGAGATCATTCCACAGCAGCAGGAAGGCGAAGATAAACAGGGCGACCATCGAGCCCTGGACCATTGGCAGGCAAACTTGCCAATAGATGCGGAAGGGGCTGGCGCCATCGATCCGGGCTGCGTCTTCAACATCGGCCGGGATCGAGTAGAAGTGCTGGCGCATTAAGAAAATACCCGTGACCGAGGCGGCGGCCGGCCACCAGATAGCGTGGTAGCTATTGAGCAATTTTAGATCACGCAGCAGCAAAAAGGAAGGGATCAGGGTAATGGCTGCGGGGATCATCAGGCTAAAGATGAGCAGCGAGAATAAGAACTTCTTGCCGGGAAATTCCAGGCGGGCGAAGGCATAGCCGCTCAACGACGACAGGAAGACGATGATCAAGGTGCCAAAGACAGCAACAATGAGGCTGTTGGTAAACCAGCGCATGATCGGCAGCGTGGTATCGGCGTAGATATGCAGAAAGTTGCTGAACGTTGGCGGCTGGGGAATCCACTCGATGGGGAAGTTGAGCTGGTTTCTTTCCAATGTAAAAGCCATTGAAACGGTGTAAACCAACGGAACAATGACAATAAAGATGAGGGGCAGGAAGGCCAGCCAGAGGAGCAGCGACCGCCATAACCTATTGGAGCGAAAATCACTTGACTGAACCGTGCGGCTTGTTGTCGTCATCAGATCCTCCTGTGTCTCTAATATTCCGTTTGCCGGCGCATCAACATAAATAGAATGATCGTGACGGCGATCATGATCACCGCCAGCACGACCGAGATGGCCGAGGCGTAGCCAAACCGGAAGAATTTCCAGGCTGTTTCATACAGGTACATGACGCTGGTGCGGGAGGCGTTGCCGGGGCCGCCGGCGGTAATAATATAGGGCTGGGCAAAGACCTGCATGTGGGAGATGAATTGGGTGACCACCACAAAGAGCATGGTTGGCATGATCAAAGGAACGGTGATATGGCGAAAGGTTTGCAGCCGCCCGGCCCCATCGATTTTGGCGGCTTCGTACAGGTTCTCGGGGATATTTTGCAGCCCGGCCAGAAAGACGAGCATGGGAAAGCCAAAGGTCCACCAGACCGTGGTAACGGACAGCGAGGGAATGACAAGCGACGGGTCGCCCAGCCAGGAGATGCGCGGCAACCCCAACAGGGTGACCAGGAAGTAGTTGACGATGCCTAACTGGGTATCCCAAATCCGGATGCCAATGATGCCCAAGACCGAGACCGAAAGGATGGCCGGCGCATAAAAGAGCACCCGCAGAAAATCGCTGCCAAAGAAGCTGTGTTTCAAACCGACAGCCACAAGCAGCGCCAAGACCACATTCATGGCGACGGTGAGGATCGTGAAATAGATCGTATTGCTCAAGCTCACCCGGAAGACCTGATCCTGGAGCAGCAAGCCGGAGTAGTTGGCCAGCCCGATAAACTGCTGCTCGGTCAGCATGATTTTCCAATCGTACAGACTGATTTGTAGGCCGCGGAAGATGGGATAGAGAAGAAAGACGCCAAAGAAGAAGTAATGGGGCAAAATAAAGAGATAGTTGGGAAGCTGTTTGCGCAGGCGCTTGTTACGCTCAACCCGAATCCCCGCTGCTCTATCGACGGAAGTGGTGGATGCGCTCATCGTTTTGATCATCCTTTCAATAGTAGTAAGCGCCGCAGGTAGGCGGGCTAATCCGCCCACCTGCGGCCAGAGAAAAATTTTCGAACCTATGGACGATCGAGGATGGCCTGAATCTGGGCGGCTCCTGCCTTCAGTTCCGCTTCGACATCTGCATCCGCGCTGGCCAGAGCGTTGCCAACGGCGGTTTCATAGGCCGTTTGGATTTCAATAAACGCCTTGTGGGCTAAACTGGTGCGGCCAATCTCGTTGAACTGCTTCGCTGCCATGGCGACCGACTCGATTGCCTGGACCTCAGGCTCCTCCTGCACCGCGATCTTGCCCGGCACCTGGCCGGAGGTGGCCCAGAACGTGCCGTTATTGGCCAGGTAGGCCATCAGGGCCTTGGCCTTGTTGGCGCCGTCCTCATCCACGCCGGTCGGAACGGACATGATGTGCGAGTCGAGCTTGACCGCCTGCTTGCCATCCGGGGCCAGCGAGTTGATGTAGGCGACCCTGGTCACCGCGGCTACGTCGGGGTTGTCTTTCATGAAGCCGCCGGTCCAGGTGCCTTCCCACATAAAGACCAGGCGGTTGTTCCGGTAGAGGTCGCCGGCCCACATCTTGCCGGGGACGGCCGGCGGGGCGACATGGTATTTGTACATCAAATCGTGCCAGTATTGGATTGCGGCGATCGATTCGGGGCTGTCCAGAAGGGCTTTGGCGCCATCTTCGCTGATCACGTCACCGCCAAATTGCCAGAGGGTGGTGGGGATGGTGTAGCGCGGCCAGGTGTAGTCGATGGCCCAGACTTCGACATTGTCCGGGTCAAAGCCTTCTTCGTTGGGGTGCTTGCCGTTAACATCGGTGGTGAGCTGCTGGGCCCACTCAAGGAACTCGGTCCCGTTCTTGGGCAGGTTGTCGGGGTCGAGACCGGCCTCTTCAATCAACTTGAAGTTGTACCACAGCATCCAGCCGTGGTTGTCGAAAGGGACGGCCATGGTGTTTCCGTCATAGGTGATGGCATCGATGACCGAAGCATTGAAGTCGGCCTTGTTGAGGGCGCCGGGGCCAAAGATCAGATCGTCGAGCGGCATCATCAAGCCCTGCGAGGCCATCTGGTTGACTTCGGCGGCGTGGAAGATGACCATATCGGGCGGGGTGCCGGCGGCCACGGCGGTGGGATATTTTTGGAAGAAGATATCCCAGGGGTAGCCTTCGGAGCTGACGCAAACCTCGGGATTTTCGGCGGCAAATTGCTCTAGCATTTCGGCAAAGACGGCGCCATCGGTACCGGTCAGGCCGTGCCAGAGAATTAAGGGATCATCACATTCGCCAAAGGCATTGACCACCGGGGTGGGAACGGGGGTGGGCGCATTTGCATCCACGGCCGCTTCCTCGGCGGCAGTTTCCTCGGCCGGGGCGGCGGCTTCTTCGGCGGGGGCCGCCCCTTCTTGAGCCGGGGCGGCGGCGGGGGCTACGCCGGTGCAGGCGCTAATGAACAACATTATGATTAAAAACAAGCTAAGGCTTAATAACGATTTCCGCATGACATTTCTCCTTTGAAGGTATCAATTTGTCAGATTACGATTTATACAAGATTTGTTTTGCTGAGTTGATTATGGCAATTTAAGCAATATCTTTTCTCCTTTGTAAAGATAATTCTATAGACAAGCAAAGCCGGCCCGGTTTACGATATCTATGTTGACTCCCGCTCGATAAAACGGCAAGGAACTTCAAAACGGCGGGCCTGGCCGCTGTATTCGCCGTGGATGCGCTGGAAGAGGGCCGTGGCCAGGTGCGCGCCCATCTCGGCAGGGTATTGGGCCACGGTGGAGAGACGAGGGCGGACCCAAGATGCGGGCGGAATATCATCGAAACCAACCACCGCCACGTCTTCGGGTATGGAGAGGCCGACCTGCTGCACGGCCTCCATCGCGCCGATGGCCATCAAGTCGTTACAAACAAAGACGGCGCTAGGAGGGGTGGGCAGGGCCAGGAGGCGCTGCATGGCGCGATAGCCGCTCTCCGGCGACCAATCTCCCAACTGTTCGTAGTCGCAATTTATCTCAAGCCCGGCCGTGCCCAGCGCCTGCTCATAGGCCCGGCGGCGGCGGGCCGCGGCTGAAAAACGATCCGTAACGCCAATGAAGCCGATGCGTGAATGGCCCCTGGCCTGGTGGAGCCAGGTCACGACATTTTTTACAGCCTGGGCGTCATCGGCGAAAACAATATCTACCAGGGGATGGTTGAGGTGCTGGCCTACGGCGGCTACCATCGTCCCGGTGCGCTCCATCAATTCGGCCAGGTCGCCGTCGCCCAGGTGATAGGGAACGACGATAACGCCATCGACCGGCCGGCGAATGACCGATTCGACAAAATGTTTTTCGCCGTCGAGGGTATGGTCTGAATTGGCAATCATGATGTCATAGCGGTGGGTATAGGCGATGTCCTGCACGGCGCGAACCATGGGGTGATAAAAGGGATTGGCGATGTCGGCGATCATGATGGCGATCATGCGGGTTTTCTGGCCCCGCAGGCTGCCGGCATGCAGGTTGGGCTGGTATCCCAACCGGTTGACGGCTTCCAGGACGCGCTGGCGTGTCTCTTCGCCAATGGCAATAGGCTCTGTTACTCCGCTGAGAACGCGGGAGACCGTGCTTTGCGAGACGTGGGCCAGTTTGGCGACATCTCGCATGGTGATCGGTTTACGACGCATCATTCGTTTGGTGGACGACATAGAGCAACCCTTCTTTGGGTGTGAGAATTTAGGCGTCAAATAGATGGTGAAGGCTACTTTGGATCCTTAAAGTTAAAAGCGAGTTATGCAATCGTATGCGGTGATCCATATTCTAGTATACGATTGCAGTATTGTCAATTCGTTACTATGCCTGCATTTTTTTCTTATTCCGCCGGTCCTCCGGTAGCACTAGTTGCCCAAAAGCCAACCGCCCGACCGGGGGATCGCTGCTGTGTTACCGGTCGGCGGACCGGTGACGATAACTTTAGGCGGCGGGCATTCATCATAGGGACGTATGGAGTCGAGCCTTTAGGCGGGGGATCGACTAATCCTAGAGGAGGCTTCGCTCAGCTTCGACTCCGGCCCCGGCTTATTCTCGCGGCCCTTTGCCCCGGAGGCGCTGGTTCAACTCCCACAGGGCGGTTCGATTGCCATCATATTTGAGCAGTGCGTACGCATGGTCGTATTTCAGCCAGCGGTAGGTGGTATGTTCGGGCGAGAGGGTGATCCGTCCATCTTGGACCAAGACGCCAAAGCAATATTGAGGGATCACGTAAAGGTTCTCCCCCCAGAGGTAGCTGTCTCAAAATTCCGTTACCCGGACCGGCTCAACGGTATCCAGTCCCACAAATTATAGGCGCAAAAACCGGCCAGTAGAGGCCGGTAACTTAAAAGGCCAGCAATGATGCTGGCCTTTGTTTTCATCTATAAACATCGCGCCGGTGTTGAACCCGGTAAATCGTTACACATTGGGCTTGGTCATACCTCTATCCCTTGGGCACGTAACTCTTCCTTGGCTTGCTCCCAAGGGATTATTTCTCCCTGCTCTAGCTTGGCTCGGATCAGTTCAGCCTCATCTTCTAAGTCTTCCAGGCGCTCAATTAACTCTTCCCACGCCGCCAGGTCAATTAAGATACCCTGCCGGTTGCCCTGAGTATCCGTTACATATTGAACTTTGTCAAGTATTTCAGTTATGGTCATAGATCGCCCTTCACCATTTCAATGATCTATATTATCATACATCATCCAGCCTGAAGTGTGGTGATCTCTTCAATAGGAATAGACTGCTCTGGCCTTAAAGCTGGAGGTAACTCCCAACCCTGTTTCTGATAGATTTCTACCATAGAGCGAATGGCATCTTGGACATTATGCCAGATTTCTTCCGGTGTCCTTCCCTCGGTGATGAGTTCGGGTATATCAGGGCTGGTTACGGTAAAACATCGCTGCCCTCATTGGGTTCTAAGTTTAGCTCTATCCTGTATAGCGCCATTACTGAGGGTACTTCCTTCACCATCTGGATGATCTATATTATCATATACCGTCCAGATTGTGGAATCAAAAGCCGGCCCATATGAAGGTTAAAAAATTAATCCGGTAATTGGAGTGCAGATTTTAATCTGCGTTCCAGAGGTAGCGGAATAAATTCCGCACTCCGTTATTACCCGTTTATT
>Ga0073934_10011909_pt1 | contig 10389 bp, 15 predicted proteins | sample LarsenN4metaG_FD_76834 | JGI IMG/M metagenome (GOLD analysis project Ga0073934, IMG submission 76834) | Hot spring sediment bacterial and archeal communities from British Columbia, Canada, to study Microbial Dark Matter (Phase II) - Larsen... ... | reverse complement strand
GCACCTCGTAGGGGATGCGGGCCTGGCGGATCTTGTTCTTGGCGCGGACCAGGCGCTGCGCCATGGTTGCCTCGGGGACGAGGAAGGCGCGGGCGATCTCGGCGGTGGCGAGGCCGCCCAAGGTGCGGAGGGTGAGGGCCACCTGGGCCTCGCGGTTGAGCGCGGGGTGGCAGCAGGTGAAGATGAGCCGAAGGCGTTCGTCCGGATATTCCATGGACTCCTCCGAGGGCGGGGAGGAGGGCGGCGCCGCGGCGCCTTGCGCCCGCTCCGCCTCCTGCCTAAGCTCGGGTTCCTTCGCGCTGCGCGTCTTGGCGCGGCGCAGGGCGTCGAGGAGCTTGCGGTGCGCCACGGTCGTCAGCCAGGCGCCCGGGTTGCGCGGTGGGCCCTGCCGCTCCCAATCGGGCAGCGCGGCGGCGAAGGCCTCTTGCAGCGACTCTTCGGCCAGATCGAAGGAGCCGGAGATCCGGATCAGGCCGGCGATGATGCGGCCGTACTCTTCTCGAAAGACCCGCTCGAGGGTTTCCTTGGCTTGTCCAGTCACAAGGCGAAAATGCCACACCGAGGCTCGGTCTAGCAAGCCTCTGCGAGCAAACCGGAGCTAGATCTTTCCCGCCGACACGGCGCCTTCGGGTGCGCGGTAGCCCGCTTTCGGATCGACGACATCATTGTCGTCGTAGCGGTCATGGTGCCGGACCCAGGCCATGGAAAAGGCCAGGCCGTCCTCGTCGCGTCCCTTGGGGACTAGGTCGAGGAAGTTGTAGGTGCCCAGCAGGTTCTCGAGTCCCCGCGCGTAGCTGGAGTAGGTGTGAAAAATCTCGCCCTTCGAGTCTTTATAGAACACGCTGAGGCCGGGAGCCTCTTCGACCGGGAACGTCGTTTTTTGGTAGTTATAATAGACTTCCCCCTTCGCGATCGCTTCCGGGGTGAAGGAGACGTGGAAGCCGAAGTTAAAGTTGTCCCCAAAGGACGAATACCAGGGAAATCTCCACCCCATCCGTTTTTGAAAGGCCTGGAGCTTGAAGTAGGGAGCCCGCGATACCGCGATTAGGGTCGTGTCGCGCGCCCGCAAGTGGGGGAGTGTAGCATCCATATGGTCGCCGATGAAGGAGCAGCTGGGGCAGCCTTCCTCCCATTGCGGGCCGAACATGAAGTGATACACAATCAACTGTCTGCGGCCCGCGAAGAGGTCGGAGAGGGACTGCCTGCCGTGGGGGCCCTCGAAGACGTAGTCCTTTTCGATCTTGACCCAGGGCAGCCGGCGTCGCGCGGCGGTGAGGGCGTCGCGCTGGCGGGTCAACCGCTTTTCTTTTGCCAGCAGGGCCTTGCGCGCCTTCAACCAAGCCGCGCGGGAAACGATCTTGGGTTTCGGCTCTTTTTTCGCGGATTTTTTCATCGTCTTTTCTCCTTCTTTTTGGCGCGCAATTTTTTGACCGCGAGGGCGGCGACGCCGCCCGCAGAGGCCGTTCCGGCCGCGATCCAAGCCAGGGTGGCGATACAGGCGGGGCACATGGCGGGATTCCTTTCGGAAGCGGGACGTTATTTCGGTGCCGCTTCCACCACCGACTTCATCTGGGCCAATCCCTTTTCGAACTGGCCTCCGATCATTTCGTCGCAGTTCATGAAGAGGCCCATAGCCTTGGCGATGAAGTTGTTTTTTCCGAACATGCTCCAAGTGACCGAGGTTTGGCCCGCCTCGGGACGGAAGGTGAACTCCGCGGTGCTGGTGCCGGCCATGGGTTTGAGGAAATCCAGTTGGATGAGGATCCGCTCGCCGGGCTTGGATTCGAGAATGGTCATGGCGCCTTCGCCGACCTCGTTGTTTCCGGCCCACCGGAAGATGGCTCCGGGGCCCGAGGCCGGACCGGAATACGAGAATTGGGCGTTCGGATCCAGCTTGGCCCAGGGCGACCAGGCCTGCCATTGGTGAAAGTCGTTCACCTGGGCGAAGACCGTTTCCGGCGGCGCGGCCATCTTGGCCGAGCGCGAGACGCGGAAGTCGGAGGGCTGCAGGGCGACCACGACGGCGAAGCCGGCGGCCAGGATCAAGAGCGCGAGGAGGGTTTTTTTCAACATGGCGGTATTTCCCTTTTATTTTGCCAGGCTGGTTTCCAGCTCGCGGAAGCGGGTGACCGCATCGCTGGGTTCGAAATCGTCCAGGGTGAAAAGCTGCCGCACCTCGATTTCGGCCGCCTTGCCGTTCCCTGCGGGATTTGGAAAACGTCGCGTCCATTCCAGGGCCTCTTCCCGAGACTTGGCTTCAATCAGGGTGTAGCCGGCGATCAGTTCTTTGGTCTCCGCAAAGGGACCGTCGATAAGGGTGCGGTCGCTACCCTGGTAGCGGATACGCCATCCTTTCGAGGTCGGTTGCAGGCCCGAGGCGTCGAGCAGCATCCCGGCCTTGGCGAGCGCTTCGTGGTATTCGGCCATTTCGGCGATGAGTTTTTCTTCCGGCATGGCGCCGGCTTCGGAATCGGGCGTTGCTTTGACAATGATCATGAATTTCATGGGAACCTCCTGAAAAATAGCCAGCAATAAATCTCTCGCGGTTAAGGTTGTTGTTCGTGTTCCATGACCGGGCGGATCTCGACGGTGCCCAGCTGCCCGGAGGGGAGGTGCGAGGCGATCTCGATGGCCTCGTCCAAATCCTTGGCCTCGATCAGGCAGTAACCGCCCAGCTGCTCGCGCGTCTCGGCGAAGGGGCCGTCTGTGACTAGCCGTTTGCCGTCCTGGGCGCGGACGCAGGTGGCGGTTGTGGTGGGGTAGAGGCGGTTGCCGCCGAGGAATTTTCCCTGGGCCTCGAGCTGCTCGGTGTGTTGTAAACACTCCCGCTCGACTTTGGAATCGTACTCCTTGCCGGCTCGCTCGAGGGCTTTTTCGTCGTAGTAGATAAGAAGCAGGTATTTCATTTCGGACTCCTTTGGGTTGGCTTCAACCTGTCGACGGTCGAACCGCGGTGGATCGACATTTTCCTTCGGAAAAAATTCTCTGGGAAAGAAAATCTTTTTTCACTTTGCGGGATATGGGTTTAACCTATTAAAATTATTTAATATTTCTTGGGATGACGGCTAGTGAGTCGTTGGAGTTGGCGACAACGCCTCCGTCGCACCTGCAAAGGATGTCGGTGAGAGTCACGTCGTCATCAGAAGGATCGACGGCGATCTCGGAAACATTGAATTGGATTTCATCGCATTCCTTCTCAGAAATGAAGGAGCGGGTATCTGAAACTGGATTTGTTTTGCCGGAAAAATGGAGCTCCGGCGAGATCAGTGTCAGAGAAATAACTCTGGCCAAACCAGGGGCTGAGGGCGATAAATGGGAACGGTTCCCAACGTCACCAAACGTTTCTATGAAGGAGGCCCCATGACTCGAGGCGAACAATGCAAGGCGAACGGATTCCGGTGCTGCGCGCTCTCCCTGGTGCGCGTGGCCTTGGGCTTCATTTTTTTCATGCACGGGGCGCACAAGGCCCTGGGCTGGTTCGGCGGGCCGGGACTTGAGGCGATGGTCGGGATGATGACCAAGAACGGCCTGCCCGCGGCGCTGGCCTATATGGTGATTTTCGGCGAGCTGTTGGGCGGCATCGCGCTGATGGCGGGGTTTTTGAGCCGACTCGCCGCGCTGGGCATCGGGATCATCATGGCGGGCGCCATCTTCACCGTGCACGGGAAGAACGGCTTTTTCCTCCAGAACCAGGGTTTCGAGTACAACCTGGCCTTGATCTCGATGGCGCTGGCCGTGATGGTGGGAGGCGGAGGCTGTCTCGCGCTGGACAGCATTTTTTGCCGGAAGAAAGAGGCGGCCTAACGATTGGCGTTGATGTCGAGGATCAACGAGTCCACCGCGCCGTTGTAGCTGCTGGCGGGATTTTTTACGCAGTAGGCGTCGATCCAGGCCAGCACCGTCGCGGGGTCTTTGCCGCGGGTCATGTCGAAGTTCTTCATCGCGTTGAGGCCGGAGATATAGCCCTGCCCCCAATACTTGAAGGCGTCTTTGTCGGCCCCGGTGCTCTGGTTGTACTTGGCGCAGCTCATGCCGCCGGGGCCGTAGATGTTGACGGCGGCGTGGGCGGCGGGGGTGAGCAGGAAGGTGAGTATCAGGGCGAGCGGGGCGTGTTTCATAAGGAATTCCTTTTTGTGCGATATAGTAGGGGCTGCGCCAAGCGCCGTCAAACCCAATATGGGGCCTGAACCTATGAAGTCCAAAGATCCGAAGTCGAATCCCGCTCCCATTCCCTTGTTTCAAGCCCATCCCTGGCACGGCGTGCCGCCGAGCGCCGGGGACGGCATCTACCATGCCTTCATCGAAATCGTCCCCACCGACGTCGTGAAATACGAGCTCGACAAGTCTTCCGGGCAACTGCGTTTGGATCGTCCACATAGGTTTTCCAGCCTCTGTCCGACGCTATATGGATTCATCCCCCAAACTTATTGCGGGGACCAAGTGGCGGCGCGTTGTGTCGCCCGGGTCGGCGGCACCGCCGTCGAGGGAGACGGGGATCCCCTGGACGTCTGTGTCCTGACCGAAAAGACCATCGTGCACGGCGGATTTGTGGCGAGGATGAAGCCCATCGGCGGTCTTCGGATGATCGACGGAAATCAGGCGGACGACAAGATCGTGGCCGTGCTGGATTCCGACTTGTCCTATGGGAATTGGCAGGATATTTCCGAATGTCCGGCGGGGCTTCTGGACCGACTGAAGCATTACTTCTTGAGCTATAAGCGGGACCCCGGTGCCGCCGACCATCCGGTGAGGATCGCCGAGGTCTACGACCGGGCGGAGGCGCTCCAGGTCCTTGAGCTGAGCCTGGCGGATTACCGGGCGAAATTCGGAAATCCGGAGGATCATTTCGAGAGGTTTCGGAAGGGCCTTGGTTGGAACTAAGGCCGCCGCGGTTCCCAACGGTAAGATACCAGGCGCGGAGGATTCTCGATCGCGGCGAAGTTGTCGGCGAAGTCGTGATCGCTTCCGAAAATGAGCGCCACTCTTTCTTCGGGGTGGGAGCTTAAAAATTCCGTCACGCGGCGCGCCGCGTAGGTTTCGCGGGATTCGTCGAAGGCCTCCAAGGCGGCCGCGATGTCCTCGCCCCGGCGATGGCGTGCCATCAATTCTTGCATTCGGGTCACGTTTTCCTCGCGATGGTTCGGCGTGGCCGCGCCGTGCAAATGCACATTGTCATGAAGGATTAAGTAAATCTGCTCGGCGCCGTAATTGAACAGGGCCAGGCGTTGCTCCAGATTCAGGTCTTCAAAGCGACTTGGTATGCGGCGAAACAGCTCACGGTATTCCCTTCCGTCGGGCCCCCGGGCGGCGCGGACGGCTTCGACCTCCTCGGCCGCGCTAAAACCTTCCACAAAAAGATGGGTGATGCCCTCGTTCTCCAGGGTCTGGAGCGCGGCGAATTGGTTCCGGGCGGTGGCTTCGATGTATGCCAGGCGCTGCACCGGATCCCGGGGCATGTGCTCCTCCATGGCTTCGGGAAGGGCATGTTGCTGGCCCAGCCATAGGACCGTGCCGGCGCGCGGCGTTCCTTCCAGCTGCGTCTCGCGGCGCAGTTCCAGGGGAGGGGTCAGGTTGGGGATCTCCTCTGTTTCCGATTCGGATTCCGACGCTTGCCGCGAGCTTGAACTGCTGCAACCCGCGGGGAGTAGGAATAAGGCACCTCCGAAGAGGAGGGGGCCAAGGTGGCGAAGGGCCTGCGTCATGCCGCGGGTCCAGGAAACCGGATTTTCTCTCTCGACGTTTTCCCCGGCCATTTCCGCCCGCGGTCCGCGGCTCCACAGCATGGAGGTTTGCGCGGAAAATCTCCCCAACAGGGATGCCAGGCAATCCCCTTGAGATCTCCACCGCTCCATGGAGGACTCGTTAAATGCGGGTGGTGCGGACTCCGCCGTCGATTCACAAGTGAGAGAAGGGGAAGAGTGCGTTACGGGACGGCAAAGGCTGGGAGGGCTCATGGGGAAACCTCGCTGGAGGTGCCCCTGGAAATTTATAAGTTACGAACGCCGGATTATCGAATTTCTTTTAAAAAGGTTGTGGGCGGCCGGGAAAGGCTAAGTAATCCATGGCGAATAAGAACAAGAATTGAACAAGTAAGACGGGGCAAGTTATATCTATTTGATAATATTGAATTTATTCGACGGACCCCGCCTTGTTTGGCAGCGCCCCTCATAGCTTCCCCGGCCGACGGCTTTAAAAAAATGTAAGGCCCTGTCGAGGATCCGATGGTCATTCGTCGTCAGGTTAGGTTGAATGACCGCCCATAAGGAGACGCCCATGAAATTCATCTGCCTCGGATACATCGAAGAGGGCAAATTCGAATCGCTGCCCGACGACCAACGCGACGCCATGATCGACGAGTGTTTCAACTACGACGACTTCTTGCGGAAGAACGGGCACTTCGTCGGCGGCGAGGCCCTGCAGGGCCCCCGCACTGGCGTCACCCTGCGTTGGCAGGATGGGAAGGCGACGGTCACCGACGGCCCTTACGCCGAGACCAAGGAGCAGCTGGGCGGCATCCTATTGCTCGAGGCTCGGGACCTGAAGCACGCGATCGAGCTGATGTCGAAACATCCCGGCGTGAAGGCCGGTCCCTTCGAGATCCGCCCGGCCGGCGACCTCACCGGCATGATTCGCGACAGCGAAAAACGCCGCGGGATAAAATAATATTCATCTGCAATACCGACAATACGGAGGAAATCATGAGCCTAACGACCGACACCCCAGCGATCGAACCCTATCTCTTTTTCGACGGCCGCTGCGAGGAGGCCCTCGAGTTCTACCGCAAGGCCCTCGGCGCCGAAGTGGAGATGTTGATGCGATTCAAGGAAAATCCCGAGCCCGCCATGAACCCGCCGGGCTCCACGGAGAAGATCATGCACGCGAGCTTCCGCATCGGCAAGGCCCGCGTGATGGCCTCGGATGGCAATTGCGCGGGGAAAGCCAGCTTCCAGGGATTCTCCCTTTCCTTGTCCGTCGCGAACGCCGCGGAGGCCGATCGCTATTTCGCCGCGCTGGCCGAGGGAGGTCAGGTGCAGATGCCCCTGGCGAAGACCTTCTTCTCCCCGCGCTTCGGGATGGTGGCCGACCGCTTCGGGGTGTCGTGGATGGTGATCGTGCCGGCCTAAGGCCGGATCGGTTTGGCATGAGTGGTTTGGATCTCGAGGCCGAAGCCTTATAGGTAGGAATATATCAAATAAAAGTGACTGGCCGCGCCCGCAACGACGAAGCAATGCCAAACTTCGTGAAAACCGAATTTCCCGGGTAGGAGGTTGGGTTTTTCAAAGACGTAGATCAAACCGCCTACCGTGTAGAAGAGGCCGCCTAAGAGCAAGAAGGAAAAACCTTGCCAGTGGATGGCCTGGTATAAGGGCTTCATGATCCATAGGCCCATCCAGCCCATCCCGATAAAAAGAGAGGTCATGAGCCAGCGCGGCACGTGCGGAAAGAAACCCTTCAGCACTATCCCCAGGACGGCCAGCGCCCAAATGAGTCCCAGCACGGTCCAGCCCATGGCGTTCTTCATCACGATCACGCAGAAGGGAGTGAAGGTGCCGGCGATCATCAATGAGATCGAAAAGTAATCGTATAGCCAAAGACGGTGATTGGTCTTCGGAGAGCCGTGGATTCCGTGGTGAAGGGCGCTCGAGAGGAACATGTTGACCAGGCCAAACCCGTAAATAGCCAGAGCCCATACGTGCGAGGTCGGCTCGGTTGCCTTGGCGCGCACAATCATCAGCACAACGCCGACGAGGGAGAGCAAGGCGCCCACGGAGGAGATGATCGTGTTCCAGACCTCGTCGGTGACATGGAGGCTGCCGTCTTTGCTGCGCGGGGAAGCCGTCATTGAATGGCTCATCCCCCGCCTGTAGTGTATCGGAAAGCAAAGGTCTAGCCCAAATCCCTACTTCATGGCCGGGCCGCGGCGGAATGATTCCGAATAAATAACCGTGCTTCGGGATGGTGGCCGACCGCTTCGGCGTTTCGTGGATGGTGATCGTTCGCGCCGGAGTCGCGTCGTTGAACGGCCTACCGATTACCGTGCCGATCTCCAGGCCTCGAAGCCCCGTTGGGCGGCCCGATGGAGCAAGTCGAATTGGTCGCGCCAACTCTGCATCAAATTCTCGGCGGCGACGCGGCGCTGGTCCATCTCGCGTTCCCATTCCTTCATGCGTTCGAGGGCCGCGGCGCGGCGCGCCTCGAAGTCCTGCGCCCAGTCTTTTTCCCGGGTCTCGGCGGCAAGGCGGCGGGCTTCGTTGTCCTGTTTCCAGTCGGCTTCCCGCCGGGCCGCCGCCGCGCTCCGTGTCTCGAATTCCCGCTCCCATTGCTCCTGTTTCGCCTCTGCGGCGCGTCGTCGTTGCGCCTCGTCCGGTCTGGGCGCCTGCGCTCGCGCGTCGGGCGCTTCGTTCCTGTCCTCAACGTCCGCGTGCGGTATCAAGGAAATGGACGTGCCTTGAAGCCGCGCGGCGGTCCTTCGATAGTCCTCCTCCGTCATGGTCACCGTGCGAAAGTATTGGCCGCCGTGGTGGATGTCGAAGGTGACGTTCTTGGCCTCGGCGATGCCGAGACCGGAGGCGCAAAACAGGAGAAACAGCAGGCAAAAAAACCGAGGCTTGGACATAGACCCTCCTGGGGAAAAGACTGGATGCGCTAAGAAAATAGCAAGAGGGGTGCCAGAAGAGCTTAATCGATAACTTGCTGGAATAATTGTGTTATTTCAAAACAGCTCCGGACGCCTGTGCTCAGAAAACAAAATTAAAATATTCATTTTACAATTTTTTAACGGGCGGGAACCGGTGGTCAGGCAAATCCTGGAGAACGCGACCGGTAGAGGGTCGGCGAGTCGGGGGGTCGCGGCGGACCGAAATCGAGAATGCTTGTGGTTTTTCGAAAAAGAGAGAAAAATCTTCAGAACTCATTTTCATCCGGAGGGTCTATGCCGAAGAAAATCGTCCTGTTCGCAGCCTTGCTGACGCTTGCCGCGCCTTCTCTGAGTTTCGCCCTGGGGGAATGCCGGGAAGATCGCAAGAAATTCTGCCCGGGAGCCGGCTTGAACGAGGACAAGATCAAGGCCTGCTTGAAGTCCAACTACGCCAGCCTGTCCGAGCCTTGCAAGCAGATGATCAACGAGAAAATCGAGGAAAAGATCGAGAAGAAGCTGGAGAGCCAAAGCAAATAAAAAAGACGGCTCAGGGTGCGTCGAGACGGGTGGCAGTGGGGAGCAGAAAAGTCCTCCGGCTCGTTCTTCTATTTGGCGAGGTCTTGCATCTTCGCCTTCAACCTCAAGCTCACCACCTGCTGATCCTGTCTGACATACTGCAAATCCAAAAAGGTTTCGAAGAGACTGGGCGATTCCCGGCGATAGGCCGCGGGATCGACTTGGTTCAGGCGGGAGAGGAGGGCGTTGAGCTCTTGCTCCAACCCGTCTCGCTTATCGGCGAGCGAGGAACGGCCGGCGGGATTTTTCAGGACTTGGAGGGCCATGTCGAAGGCCTCGGCGTTGAGAGACTTTAAGCGCTGGAGGAGGGCGGGCTTCGATTCCGCAGGCGCCGCGGCAGCGGGAATCGCCGGCGATGAGCTGGCGGCGGCATTGGGAGCCGGTTGCTTGGCGGCAATTGCGGGCGCGGAGGTTTCTTTGGAGGGAGCGGTCGTGGGCGTCTCGGCCTGTGCGCTCGCGGCGCTTGCGGAGGTCTCTTCCGGGCTCCTGGGATAAAGATCAGCCTCCGGAATCCAGCCCTTGGGCTTTTGGTCCGCCTGGACCTGGGCCCAGCCTCCCTGCCAAGCCGAGACGGTGAGCACGGTGCCTCGCTTCGCGGAGCCGCGCGCGGGCGCGGCGGGATCCGGATTTTGGAAATAATGCGCCTTGGGATTTTGGACGATCCGAACCTCGGTCCAGGACCCGCCCTTGCTTTTGTCGAGGAGGGCGCCTGCTTCCTTCGCCAGCTTGGGGTTGAGCTGGGTGCAATCCCGGCTGAGCTTGTCCAGCTTGAGGAGCACGCTGGGGTAGTTGGGGTTTGCCGTATAGAAGGTCAGCTGGCCCGAGGTCGCCTTGGCTTTTTTCTCCCCCGGCAGCCAGGCCGTGACGGAGTATTTGTCGCCCGTCCTTTTTCCGTAGAGGTAGAAACGGCATTCGCTGCTCGCCAGGTTGGGCGGTTCGTAAATGTCGTCGTAATAACCGGTGACGAACTCTTGGGACGGATCCACGCCCAAGGTCAATTTTTGATAGATGCCCGAGACAGGGGGATTGGGCTGGGCCTGCGCCGTAGCCCCATCCGCGCCGCAGGCGGCCATCGCCAGCGCCAGGAGAAGGAATTTTTTCATGGGGGATTTATGGCACGAAGGCGCGGGCGGAAGGGATTGAAATCCTCATGCGCCTTTTTCCCCAGGATCCTT
>Ga0073934_10011908_pt1 | contig 10389 bp, 10 predicted proteins | sample LarsenN4metaG_FD_76834 | JGI IMG/M metagenome (GOLD analysis project Ga0073934, IMG submission 76834) | Hot spring sediment bacterial and archeal communities from British Columbia, Canada, to study Microbial Dark Matter (Phase II) - Larsen... ... | reverse complement strand
TTGGCACATGGCCAAGAAAGAACACTATCCCTTAGCTGCCTGTCAAGCCCAACATGTTGCAGATTTTTTCGGACGGGCCATAAGTAGCCTTGCTCAGTTGCCAGGCGGTACGAACGCTGTGCCGGCAAAGAAAATCGTTCAGAAAATGCTTCCATCCCGACCACTGCCGCTTCCGAAAGCCGACGGCCTGGGTGCTGAACATCAGATACGCTCGCTCGAACAGCGAAAACAGGATCGAATACGCGACCATTTCCTGTTTGCGCTTCTTGTCGAACGCCTGGGTGGGGTCGTTGTTCGGCACATCGAGGATGTCGAGGTCGTAGTATTCCAGGGCGAGTTTCTGATACTCGAAAAACCGATTATCCAGCTCGTCATACGTCTTGTACTCTCCGGCCAGCCGGTTGCTTTTTCTCTCGACGAGATAAACGATGAGGGCCAAAGGCCCGGCGATGCTTAGGGCGAGATAGTACACGATTTGGGCAATGTCTTTGACGGTATTCATTTCGATTCACTCCATAGCTCAATTTCGCGCGATTGGGCGGTTCGTATACCGGCGAAAAAGAAAGCCGACGCGACTGAATACTCCCAGGTATTCCGCCGCGCCGGCTTACTCGTTGACGGGTCACCCGGCATGCCCGGGTTACTCTTCATCTAGTCATCCGACTATTGATTCATCGTTTTGCAACGGTGGCTGATGTCGCGCAGCCCCGCTTCTGGCCTTAGCTACTTTTGCGTGAGGCCATCAGGTCCTTGAGGGTCCGGGTTTGCCCGATTTCTTCCACAACGGCGAGAATCGAGTCGCCGATCTTGATGTCCTCGATTTTACTGGCCTGCATGTTCAGGCGCACCTTGGAGCCGTTCATGGCGAACGTCCAATCTTTGCCGTCCACATCGGTGTAGGTGAAAGTTTTCTTGTCGGCATCGTAGTTCTTGAACGAGCCTCGCATCAACTGATAGTCCTTCGTGTCTCCTTCCTTCGCGAGAATGTAATGCGCCTTCCATGTAAGCGTGCCTTTGTCGTAGCAAACGCTGACCACGTCACCGGCTTTGAGGTCGCTTGAAGTTTCCTTGCCGCCGCGATTGATCACCACGTCGTCGGCGAGCTTGAACGTGTTGTCCTTGCCGGCGCCATCGGTCAGGACAAAAGTTTTGTTCTCCGCGTTGACAGATTTGATTTTGCCGGCCGTGAGAGTTTCGGCGGCCATTGCCGAACCCGCCAGCAGAACGATTGCCACTGCGGTGCTCACCCATTTCGAGATGCACTTCATGTCGTAACTCCTTTTCGAGAACCCGATCACTCGTCGCCCTTCACGGGGAAGGGTCAGGACTGCGTCCTAGCCAACATGGGTCGGAAGCGCCTCCTGCAACACTGCCCCGGGCGGCGGATATGCCGCCGCTAAGGGCAATAAAAAAGCCGACGTGGTCAAACGCCCTGCGGCATTCGACCACGTCGGCATACTTTTTGACGAATCTCCCGGCCGGGCCGGGTTATTCTTCATCCAGTCAACCAACATCTTCTACAAATAATCTACGGATGAACTCGCCAGAAGCAAGTGTATTGCGGTACTGTTCCGAAGTCTGACGTCATTTCCGGGTCGTGTGAAGCGAGCATAGACACATCGGTTCTAAGATCAAATCATGAGGTACCGACAGAATGTGCTCCTGACTCTTCGGGGTCGGTACCGGCAACATATCTTGAAGCAATCAACCTTGAAACCGCCTCCACGTGCCGCGGACTCATTTTTGGCACTCGTACGACTCTCTTCAAAAGCTCTCGCGTCGTGCTTCGCATCGGATACATCGCCGAAAGATGAATCGCCTCGGTGCTCAAATCCTCGATCATCGCCTGAAAGATGATTGATACGGTCTGGCGTGGAATCCTGGCGACCGCGCAGTTTTCGGCGACCAGCTGCGCAAAAGCAATGTTGGCGAGACATTTTCCGATGCCTACCAGTAAGCCCATGTCGGCGGAAGGTGCCAGTTCCGCCAGGCCGGCCGCGGCAAACTGACGAAATGACTTCACCTGCTGGACAAAAGCGCGAACGTTTGCAACCGATCGAAGCGGCCGGTAGGCCCTCAGGCAGTGTCCGAAGCGAACCGTCCTGGCGTCCCGGTCTTGCCCGGACATCCAATAGGGGTTTTCCTCCACTTCGGAGTCGACGCCGTGCAATGACTTTGGCGGCAGCGCCTCCTCTTCGAAATCGGCGAAGTATGGTTCGAGAAACTGTGCGGTTAACCCGTAGTTGATATGGGTGCTTCCTTCCAATCCCGGGATCATTAGTACCTCGCGCAGAGCCGATTCGAAGTACGTTTCGGTTTCGAAGCCTCGGGCGCCGATGCACTCGGACAAGAGTCCCATGACTTTGACGCCTTCCGTGCTCACCTTGGCCTTCTGCACCGCGTTGAAGAACAGAAATCGCCGATCGTGGCGGCTGGACGCTTGCACATAGTCGAGCGCCCGATAGGCGTAGAGTTTCATCGCCGTCAGTCGGGCGTAGGCGTTGACGACTGTGGCGCGAATGTGCGGCATTTCGGTGACGCACTTGCCGTACAGGATCCGCTGGCGCATGTGCGCGATGGCTTCCGCAAGGGCGTGCTCGCAGATTCCTACGGCGCCGAAGCCCAGGAAGAACTTGCCCAGGTTCACCGTGGCGTGGAGCGATTCCCAGGCATCGCGGCCCTGTGAAATCACGTCGCTTTCGGGAAATTGATGGCCCTTCACTTCGAACTCTCCGACGAAGGCGCCGCGGACGCCGAGCGTACGAATCTTGCGCACGTTTTGAAACCCGGGCGATTTATCGGGCCGTAGGGCGAAAAAGATAAATGGCGCTCGCTTCGAAGCGCTCGGCCCATCGGCAGCGACCTTTTTGGCAAGGACAGTGATGATCGAAGCCGAGTTTGCGTTACCGATGTAATACTTCTCTCCGTCGGCGCGTTGGTCGGACGTCCCCGCCGGTCGCACCGTAAACTCATTCGCAAACAGATCCGAACCGTGCGCTTTCTCAGAGACCGCAAATGCAAACAAACCTCCGGCCTCAAGCACGGCGATCGCCTCTTTCTTCAACGCTTCATTGTCACTGAGCAGAATTGGAAACAGGCCGAGGAATGAGACCTGCAAGCTATAGCCGTGCGCAGGGCTGAAATACGCCAGTGCCTCGGCGAATCGCGTCAGCTTCCGGATGTTGATCTGGCACCCGCGGTTGGAATCTTGTTTGGGCGAAAGCAGGCCGGCGTAGAGGCCGTGCTTGGCCTGAAATTCGATCCAGTCCTGGTACCAACCGTCATCGCGATCCTCCTGCTTGAGCGCGGGAAGCCCCTTGTCGCGAAAGAACTCCGCGACGAGACGAATCCCGGAATCCCGAAGGTAATCCAAGGCCGTTCTCGAACCGACGTCGAACGACAGAGGATAAAGAGCCTTGATGGACACTAGCGTCACGCTCAATTCGACATTTACATGACGTCCGCCATACCCATCCGTCGCAGCCAGCGAAAATGCGAGCGAATGCCTGCCAAAAGCGTTTCGTGCACCGTGTAGCGCACGCCGAACTTTCGACACACATCCTGAACGATCCTTGAAAGCGCCGGATAATGGATATGGCAGATGCGCGGGAATAGGTGGTGCTCGATCTGGAAATTCAAGCCGCCCAAGAGCCAGGTCAGGATTCGGCTCTTGCGGGCAAAATTAACCGTGGTCTCTACCTGGTGCTCCGCCCAGGAACGTTCCAGGCGTTGTGTCTCTTTCTGTGGCAACGGGAATTCGGCTTCTTCCACACAATGGGCCAATTGGAAGACGACTGCCATTACGACTCCCATGACGCCCGTGACAAACAGGTAATAGAGCGCGACGATCCAAAACGGGTGAAAGAACAGCGGAATCACCAGCACCAGTCCGAGCGAAAAAACTTTGCCGAGAATGAAGAGCACGAGGTCCCAGCCGCGCGGGCGAGGTATCTTGTGCGGGCCGATCCGCCCGGCAATAATCTCCTGAAAATCGCCCATCAAGTGCCAGCGCACGGCCATCAGACCATATGCCAACCACATGTAGTAATGCTGGAAACGATGCGCCCAGCGCCTCCGCTGTTGTGGCGCCAATCGTGCGACAATACCGGTGTCGATGTCCGTGTCATGCCCGACGACATTCACGCAAGTGTGATGGAAGATGCCGTGCTTGAATCGCCACAAATAGGAACTGGCGCCGACCAGATCCATTGTCAACGCGGCAAGTCGATTGACCCAGCCGTAGTCGGAGTAGGCCTTATGGCCGCCATCGTGCTGTATGTTGAACGTGACGGCGGCGGCCGCGAACGCGAACGACAACGCCAGGGGCAGCGCTAGCCACCACGTTGGCGCAAAGAACACCAGCAGCGCGTATGAAACCAGGAACCAGACGGCGATAATCGCCGTTTTCACGTACATTTTCAGGCAGTCGCGCGGCCGTTGCCCGGTGCTTTTGAAATACTGATCCACGCGTGAGCGTAGTTCGACCTGGAATTCACTGCTTGCGCCGAATTTGAGCGCGGCGGTCGCCTCAGTCGCAGAGCCTGGTGCATGCGACTGGCCGGATTCACTATTTCGTTCCAACAACATGATCAACGAGCCTGAATTTTCTATTGGGGTTGAGATTCTGTCAAGACCGGTACGCTGTCGAGTCCTGGGCTCGGACCTCAATTCTGTTGGCCGCGATGGCGCAACCGGTCATTTCCATCGCGACATGCTGTGCAATTTGCTTGCCGTAGTAGGTGTGCGTGCGCCCGGTCAAAATCAGACCCGCACGCAGTACGGTAACGCCGAAGTTGCGCACCTGATTGCCCAGCCGACTATGGATCCGGTCAACAATTCGCCCTACCAAGCTTCCTTCGGTGGACATCGTTACGGCGGTTTCCAACGCCATGTCTTCCCCTTCCTTAAGAGCAATACTCCTCTGCGATTCAACCGAGCGCGCGGCTGCAGGTCGTTGGTCAAGACCTCAGCCAAAAAAAACCGACGCAATCAATTGCCCTACGGCGATTGACCACGTCGGCTTACTTTGCAACGGACCTCCCATCAAACCGGGTTGTCCTTTAACTAGTCATCCGACGACTTCTTAGCGACGCTCGATCGCATTTCTGTTTTGAAATGTGGTTGAAATTCGCTTATGAATGCATTCTATCTATTCTCCCGCAGAAAGCAACTGCAGCATCGGCTACTTCTCTATCATAAGGTTGGAGCGTAGGAGCGTCGACTGGGGATAAGCCCGACTTGCGGTCGTCGCAGGCGTTTTCCGGTGTGCGGATGGCAACCATGAAAACCCAAGGTGAAATCGAAGCCGCCATGTGCGACAGAATCAGTCGCTTTGTGCTCGAATTCATAGGACGCGGACCGAAGAATATTTCGACACATTTGATCGGTGACTTTCTGGTTGTCCGATTGCAGGGAGTTTTGACTGCGGCGGAACAACAGCTGGTCAAGTCGTTTCCCGCCGATAAAGGCAGAGACTTGCTCAAACAGGTGCGAACACATCTGATCGAGACCGCGCGTCCGCTAATGGAAGCGATGGTTGCCGAGGTCGCCGGAGTCAACGTGCTGAGTCTGCACCACGACATCAGCACGCTTACCGGCGAAGAAGTGTTGATCTTCACACTGACGGAAACGCCGCCACATCGTGAGATTAAGAAGAGATAGGATACAGCGATATCGGGATCTGATGCTGACACGGTTTTTTTTACCGCCTTGCGGCCGTCGCCCGATTCGGATACATTCTCGATATCCCTCCTGGCGTGTGTCATGCACGCCTCTTTTGTTGGAGTCTCGACGTGCTGTCCCTCGACCTTGGCCGGCGCGACTTTCTGCGGATCAGTGCAGCGAGTTTACCACTCGCCGGGCTTCTTGCCTGTGCCGCTCGCGCCGACACCGGCAATAGGCTGACTACCGGCAAAAGCGTGGTGTTCCTGTTCCTGCACGGAGGGCCCAGTCAATTCGAGACGTTCGATCCGAAGATGGCTGCCCCGGCAGAAATCCGCAGCGCTACCGGTGAAATCGCTACGGCGATACCGGGTGTGACGTTTGGCAGCACTTTCACTCGGCTGGCGGCACGGGCCAAGCAACTCACGATCGTTCGCTCGTTTGCCACCGGCGACGCCAACCACGACATCAAACCGATCGTCGGCAAGGACACTTTCGGCGCAAATCTCGGCAGTATGTATGCGCACGTCGCCGGAGTCAACGACACGGTCAACGGCATGCCGACCAATGCCGCGCTGTTTCCTCGCGCAGTTGATCCTGCCGCCGGTCCGCATCAGATGGGGTTCGGGAATTTTCTGGCCTCTGGAGCGTTCGGCTCGTCGGCCACGCCGTTTGTCCCCGGCGGCGCCGGACCGATGCAGAAGAACCTGTCCCTTGCATTGCCGCTCGATCGTTTCGATGATCGCCGCGAACTGTTGCGCCGCATCGATCGCGAGCGAGCCGGAATCGACGACGCGGAGCAGGCCGGAATCGCAGGCGTCCGCGAGAAAGCCTACCGCATCTTGCTAGGCGACGTTGCCAACGCCTTCGACTTGTCGAAGGAACCTGCGAAAACGATCGCGCGATACGATACGGCGCCGCTGGTCCCCGCTGAGAAGATCAACAAGAAGTGGAACAACCACAAGCACTACGCCGACAACGCCAGGACGCTGGGCAAGCTGCTGCTATTGGCGCGACGATTATGCGAGAACGGCTGCCGCTTCGTCACGGTGACAACAAACTTTGTTTGGGACATGCACGCCGACTCGAACAATGCCGGCGTCGTCGAAGGCATGGGCTACATGGGTGTGCCTCTCGATCACGCCGTGAGCGCGTTCGTCGATGACGTACAGGCGCGAGGACTGTCCGAAAAGATTCTGCTGGTGGTCTGCGGTGAGATGGGCCGTACTCCGCGCATCAACAAGAACGGCGGCCGCGACCATTGGGGCAACCTGTCGCCGCTGTTGCTTGCCGGCGGCGGCCATCGCATGGGTCAGGTAATTGGGCAATCAAGCCGCAACGGCGGCGAACCGGCGACCGACCCGGTCACGAATCGTCACCTTGTCTCGACGATTCTGCACACGCTGTTCGACGTCGGTCAATTGCGCGTGCAGCGCGGTTTGCCGCGCGAGATCGGCGAAGCGGCGAACTGGCAGGCGATCCCCGGCTTGCATGGGTGACACACCTCGTCAGGCGAAACAACACGATCGCGATTTCAGTCGACACTCTCGAGCGACCGCTCGCTTCGCCGCGATGGGCCGACTCCTTCGTGCCGGTCAAGGAGGAGTAGCGGAGTTGCACAGCACGGCGGCCGAAATTTCCTAATGGCGCCTTATCAGCGGACTTCACTGACGTCTCGGAAGTTGCCATTCGAAAGCGATCATTGCAGAGTTCACGTCGAATTGGGACTGTCGAGCTGCAAGTTGATCCGCAATTGGCCCAAAGCGATTGGCATCCGCTCAACAATCGAATCGCGATCCAAAGTCGGCAGAGCTGGCCCACAAGCGCATTCAACAACGCAACGAGGAAAGCGGATTTCCAAGCTGGACGAATGCGTGTGTGCTTCCTAACTTTCCTGTTCGTGAAAGTAGCGATCTCGCGAGACGCACTTTCCCGCTGACCTGATCAGCGCGTTCGAGTGCAGGCGGTGCTTCTGCTCGCCGGCACAAACTCAACCCGTCACAGTTCGTTTTTGCACAGAAAGGATTTCACGATGCACCTGCTTTGTCTCGCATTCGTCCTGTCATCTGTGGCCAACGATCATGCCTGGGAATGGCGAACACGAGCGGATGACCCCGATCGCGCCTACCTGTACGACAAAGGCGTCCAGGTCGGTGGCTGGGATTACACCCACGAATACTTTCAACGTTTCGACGGCAAGGAGTGGAAATCCGAAAAACAAAAGCGCGCACCGATTGCCCCGCCACCCAAGGCCGGCGTTGCAGCACTTGCGGAAGTCAACGCCTTGCGGGCCCAACGCGGCCTGCCGCCCTATGCCTACGATGATGATCTGACCAAGGCGGCACAGGCGGCTGCCGTATACCGTGCGAATTACCTCATCGAGGGCCACACCAGCAACGACTTTGCGTTCGTGCCGGCAGGTTCCTCCGCTGCCTCGGCTGGCTGCGCCGCCTGGCCGCAGGGCATGGGTTGGGGAAGCTGCTGCTGCTACGACAACTACCGCTTGGCCGGCGCTGGCTGGGCAATCGGCAAGGACGGCCGAAGGTACATGCACTTGTTTGTGCGGTAGAGAAAGTAAGAAAAAAGGGGCGTCCCGCTTTGAGCGTGGGCGCCTCACTACCTAAAAACGCCGTTTTCAAATCGCTCATCGCCGAATGTCGAGAATCCCCAATTCGGGCGGATTCGGCGACTCGACGCGAACCGACGGACGTGAAAAGGGTGTTGGCCAGGCACTTCTCGCACACTCGAATCAAAAGCCAACGGAGTCACCGAAATCCAAGCTGAGAACGGTTCCAATACTCAGTTTTCGATTCAAGTATGCGACAAGTGCTGCGTCGAAGTGACTTGCTAAAACCCCGGCAAATGCGCGATTACTTCCAATAAGATTGTTGGCAGGCTTTTTACCAACCGAGGCCAGGCCCATGCACTACATCGACGCCCACGTACATGTCTGGACGCCGGACACCGGCCACTATCCACTCGCCCCCGGGTTCAAGACAAGCGACATGAAGCCGGCATCATTTACGCCCGAAGAGCTCTTCAAGCACGCCAAGCCGAACGGGGTCGATCGCATCAACCTGATCCAAATGAGCTATTACGGCGCCGACAACAAATACATGCTGGATATGATCGCGCTCTATCCCGACACATTCGTCGGTACGGCGATCGTCGATCCGCTCGGCGCTGATCCTGCCCGAGAAATGACGGCGCTAAAGAACCGCAGCGTGCGCGCCTTTCGCATCCTGCCGGCCATGAGCAAGACGCCGGTCGCCGACTGGCTTCAGCCGGCAGGATATTCGAAGATGTTCGACGCCGGCGCTCGCAACAATCAAGCGATGAGTTGCTTGATTAACCCGGATGCGATCCCGGAGATTGACCGCATGTGCCGCAAGTTCCCGGATACGCCCGTGATCATCGACCACATTGCCCGCATCGGCGTGGACGGTGAAATTCGAAAGAAGGAAGTCGAGGCGCTGTGCGACCTGGCCCGACACAAGCGGGTGATGGTAAAGATTGGCGCATTTTACGCGCTGGGAAAAAAGAAAGCCCCATACACCGACCTGAGCGACTTGATCAAGACCGTCGTCGATGCATTCGGCGCCAAGCGCTGCATGTGGGAAAGCGACTGCCCCTTCCAGGTGAGCGACGGCCACCGCTACGCGGACAGCATCGACCTGATTCGCAAGAAACTCGATTTTCTCGGCGACGACGACAAGTCGTGGCTGCTGCGTCGCACGGCGGAGGAGTTTTTCTTCAAGAGGTAAGGATGCCGGATTATCGCGTCGAACTCGAGACATTTCGCGGGCCGCTCGACTTACTATTGTTCCTGGTCAAGCGGAACGAAGTCGATATTTTCGATATTCCCATCGCGAAGATCACCGAACAGTTCTGTGCGTACACCAATTTGCTGCAGCAGATCGACGTGGAAATGGCCGGCGAATTCCTGGTCATGGCCGCCACGCTCATGGAAATCAAGAGCCGGATGCTGCTGCCACACGAATCGCAATCGGCAGAAAACATCGAAGACCCGCGGGCCGAGCTGGTGAAGCAACTCGTCGAGTATCGCAAGTACAAGGACGCGGCCGCCGTTTTGGAGGGTCGTGCCGAGGAGCAAAGCAGCCGGCTTGCCCGCAGCGCTGTGGACGAACCGACCGGCCCCAGTGGACCGCGCGCCGTGCGGCCGGTCGAACTTTGGGATCTGGTAAGCGCGTTTGGCCGGCTCATGCGCGACGCCGAACTGTTGCACCCGGCGCCGATTATCGTCGATGACACACCGCAGCATGTGTATCAACAGCAAATACAACAGCGCTTGAAACTGTATGGTCGGGCGGCATTTCGCGACCTGTTCACGCCGCCCTACACGCGAAGCCGATTGTTGGGCATCTTCCTGGCCATTCTGGAACTCGTGCGCATGCGGCAGGTGCTGGCCGAGCAGGACGAACGCTTCGGCGAAGTCTGGGTCGATCTGCGGCCCGACGCGCCGGAGGACGCACCGATCATCGACTCGACGGCGGAACCGGAGGCCGAACCGGAGCCCTCGGATTCCGCAAAATGAAATCGTTGCCTTTCTCCGACAAACATGGCAGGATGTTTGTCCGGAGAAACGACCTCGAACCACTGGAGGAGAGATCACCATGCGCCAGATGTTGTTGGTATTCTCACTGATCGCGGTTTTCGCAGGCCCGAGTGCAATTCTCGCCGAAGAAAAGTCCGACTTCCTGGCTGCGG
>Ga0073934_10011905_pt1 | contig 10391 bp, 10 predicted proteins | sample LarsenN4metaG_FD_76834 | JGI IMG/M metagenome (GOLD analysis project Ga0073934, IMG submission 76834) | Hot spring sediment bacterial and archeal communities from British Columbia, Canada, to study Microbial Dark Matter (Phase II) - Larsen... ... | reverse complement strand
AGGCCGTCGGGTATCGGGATGCCTTCCGAACTTCGCCTGGCCAATGCGCGTCGCTCAGGATCGCCGGGCAATTGAATCGAATCCACGCCTGGTGCACGCGGGCAATGGCGGACGAACTCGCAGAGAATGCCGGCCTCGGTCAGGAAATGCTCCGGCCCGCCGAAGTGAGCCGTGTCGAGCAGAATAAACAGGACGGTGTTGCCAACGGATTTCGGTGCATCGACTTTGCTGCAGGAGCCGCCCGATAGCCCGCCGGCGAGAACGTCGAGCAACAGACCCAGTCCGAAACCCTTGTATGCCTGTGGTCCGCCCAGCGGCAGGATTGAACCGATCGGCTGTTCGTACAGTACGCTCGGATCGGTCGTCGGTTTGCCGTCGGCGTCTTGCACCCAGCCTTCCGGCACGCGTTCGCCTTTTTGATATGCCACGCGAACCTTTCCTTCGGCACAGACGCTGGTGCCGATGTCCAGGATGAGCGGGTCCGTCGGCGTCGGAGCGCCGATGCACAGCGGGTTGGTGCTGATGCGGCCTTCGATGCCGCCCGGCGGCGCCACTCGCCGACCCTGGCCGTGCGAGTTGACGGTCCCGATCAGCACCATCCCGGCGGCGGCCGCTCGTTCAGCATACTCCCCCAAGCGTCCGATATGCCCGCAACGCCGCAACGTACCGGCAGCGACCCCAAGTGCCTTCGCCTTCTCCATGATGCGAGCCAGCATGCGATGCGCCTGCACCTGGCCGAGTCCCCAATTCGCGTCGGCCGCAAAGAGGGCCGGAGTTTCGTCCAGCACATCGAGCGCGACATTGGCGAACATCTTGCCTTCACGCATGGTGTCGAGGTACTGCGGGATGCGCATCACGCCATGCGAATCATGGCCGCGAAGATTCGCCTCGACCAGGCTGCGGGCGACAATTTCCGATTCATCCGTCGGTACGCCGCTGGCCACAAATAGCTGCGTCGCGTAGTTCAGCAAGACTTGGGCAGAGAGCGTTGGCACGTACGGTTCCCTTTCGCGATCCCGGTTATGGCATTTCGCATCACGAAGCAGATTCGCACGGCTGGCGGCCGCTCGCATGAGGTATACACGCTGGCGGATTCAGCCGGCGGAGCCAGCGCCGAGGTTTGGCCGAGTCTGGGCGGCAACTGCTTGCGTTGGTCGGTCGCCGGTCCGGGCGGACCAATGCAACTGTTGTATGCCGCCCCGGACTGGGAACAAAACCCGATTCCAACTCGCAGCGGCATCCCCGTCCTCTTTCCCTTTCCGAACCGGATCCGTGAAGGCCGCTTTCGCTGGAACGGCAAAAGCTACCAGTTGCCCATCAACTGTCCGCAAGGGCGGCACGCCATCCATGGATTCGCATGTCGCAATTCCTGGCGAGTGACGCAGGAAAGCAGCAGTGCCGATTCCGCATTGATTTGTTTGGAGTTTGATCCACAGATCGACGCACCTTCGGTCATCGAGTACTGGCCGGGGAGCTATCGGCTGTCGCTGACCATCACGCTTCACACGAGTTCGCTGACCCTGGACGCAAAGGTCGAGAACACCGGCGAAGATCGCTTGCCCTGGGGGCTCGGGTATCATCCCTATTTTGCTCTGTTACCACAAACCGAAGTGCAGCTGGATGCCTCTCAACAGTGGGAGCTCGAACATTATTTACCGACCGGTCGTCTGCTCGACGTCGAAGGTGAATCGGATTTACGATCGTTCAAGCCGGTTCACGATCTGATGCTGGACCACGTCTACCGCTGCAATCAGCGGCCGGCGTTCTGCGGATTCGCGGCACTTCGGCATGGACGCCTGGGCGAGCTGCGTCTCAGCGCAAGTCCGACTTTCGGCGACGCAGTGGTCTTTGTGCCGCCGCATCGTCAAGCGATCTGCATCGAGCCGTACACCTGTGTGACGGATGCGATCAACATGACTGAGGTGGAAAGCGGTCTGCAAATCCTGCCTACGGGCAAGCACGCCGAGGCTCGATTCGCAATGCGCTATGAGCGTTGATCGATGTGGATGAAAAAACCCCGCTGAATGCTGCCTTGCGGCATTGGTTCAGCGGGGCCGGAACAGAGAAGAGGCCGTTTGGATCGCGTAGTATTTCCCAGCCCATCTTTCCTGTCAACCGCAATTTCACGGAATTTGACTCGGCGCACCTATTTCGCCTTCTTTTCCGTATCCGCGTATGCCGTGACGATGCGTTGAACTAATGCGTGGCGGACGACGTCGCTTTGGTCGAGGTGAACAACCGCAAGCCGGTCGATGTTGCGGAGCCGATGAATCGCGTCGATCAGGCCGCTACGGACGGTTCGCGGTAGGTCGATCTGGGTGATGTCCCCGGTGACGATCATCTTCGAGTTTTCGCCGAGCCGGGTCAGAAACATTTTCATCTGCGGGATGGTCGTGTTCTGGCCTTCATCCAGGATGATGGCAGCGTGATTGAGCGTTCGGCCGCGCATGTAGGCGAGCGGCGCGATTTCGATGATGTCGTTGTCCATGTAGCGGCGCACCTGTTCGGGCTCCATCATTTCGTTGAGCGCGTCGAACAACGGCCGTAGATACGGGTTGATCTTGGCGACCAGATCGCCGGGCAGGTAACCCAATCGTTCACCGGCTTCGACGGCCGGCCGCACGAGGACGATGCGCTTGACGGCGGCCTGGCGGAGCAGAGTGACCGCCATGCCGACTGCCAGGTAGCTTTTGCCGGTTCCGGCCGGGCCCACGCAGAGCGTGACGTCATGATCGCGCATCGCCTGGATGTAGCGCGCCTGGCCGTCGGTGCGCGGCCGGATGAATCGTCCGGTGTGTTGAACGGTCAGGTTCGTCGGCGCCGTACGCTCGCTGCCGCGCTGGATAATCTCGAGAATGGACCGCACTTCTTCGGGTTCGAGTTTTTCCTTGTGTTTCAAAGTCTGCCGAAGCTGCTGAAAGACGCGTTCGGCTTTTTGCACGGCCTCATCGTCGCCGTCGATGGTGATCGTATCGCCGCGTGCGACCAGCCGAACGCCCAGCGTGTCGCGAATCATGCGCAGATAAGCATCTCGGCTGCCAAAAAGCAGCACCGCTTCATCGCGGCTGTCGAGGGTGATAAAAGTCGTGGCGGTTTCTGGCATGCCGGACGCAATCCTCCTGAAGAACATTATCCGCAAATTCGACGGATAGCGCAGATGCAAAATAGGTTCGGCACAAAGTAATCAGCGGGCTCCTAGCGGAGAGAGGTTGGCCATTGCCAACCACGCATACGCCAGCGGGGCCGCGAAGAGAACCGAGTCGATCACGTCGAGGATGCCGCCGAACCCCGGAATCGCGGCGGAGGCGTCCTTTTTTTGCACCTCGCGCTTCAAGAGCGACTCGGCCAGATCGCCCATCATGCCGGCGAAACCGACCGTCACGCCGAAGCCAATCGCCTTGAGCCACCACAACGCAGGTTGCGGACCGAGGGCCGAGCCGATCAACGCCACGGCAACAGCGACGACCAGACCGCCGATCGAGCCCTCCCAGGTTTTTTTCGGCGATAGCTTCGGCGTGAATGGTGTTTTGCCGATCAGCCGGCCGGTCGTGTAGGCCCCGATGTCGCAGCATTTGGGAACGAAAATCGACAGCAGCATTGCCAGCGTCGCATGGTTGAATCTGCCGGTCCCGGGCGGCAGCCAGCGCAACTGGGCCAAAAACGCCGCCAGCACTCCAAGATAGATGAGGACAAATGACGTCCATGCGATTCGCGCGCCGGCTTCACCGGCGCCATCGTAGCGCCGCAGTTCGATCAGGATGGCGATGAGGAAACATGCGACCAGGACGCCCAGGATCGCCTGCCACGGTTCCATTGCAGGGATCCACGGCGGCAACTGGCTGCGAATCGGATCGATCCAGTTGGCGAGCACCAGCGCCTGGATGCCGATGTGCGCGAGCCACGCCGAGGGTCTTCGCTGTTCGGGGACGAGGGCCAGCAACTCGCGGCAGGCGAGCACGCCGACCAGGGCGAGAACCGCGTAAAGCAGCGGAAACCAGGGCGCGAGCCGGCTGTCGAGCGCCAGACTGCCGAGCATCAAGGCGGCGAGCAGGCTGCCGGTCCACAGGCGGTCGCGAAGCATTACTTCAACCCGCCGAAGCGCCGCTCGCGGGCGGCATAATCGCGCAATGCCTGGTGCAACAGCGCCTCGTCAAAATCGGGCCAGCATTTCTGCGTAACCCAGAGCTCCGCGTAGGAAATCTGCCAAAGAAGGTAGTTGCTGACGCGCATCTCGCCGGCCGTGCGAATGAGCAGGTCGGGGTCGGGCATCCCAGCCGTGTAGAGCGAATCGCTGATCGTCTGTTCGGTGATTGCGTCGGGCTGCAGTTTCTTGTTGTCCACTTGGGCTGCGATGCGTCGCACGGCATCGACGATCTCGGTGCGGCCGCCGTAGTTGATCGCCAGGCAAAGCGTCAGCCCGGTGTTGTCCGCACTCAGGCGAACATTCTCGTCGATCTCGGCCAGCACGTTTTGCGGCAACTCCGCTCGCCGGCCGATCACGGTGAAGCGGATGTTCTGCTCCATGATCTCGGCACGTTCGGCGATCAAATAGGTATGCAACAGCTGCATGAGAAAGTCGATTTCCGGCTGCGGTCGTTTCCAGTTCTCGACGCTCAGACAGTACAAAGTAAGTTGCCCGATACCGAGCCGGCAGCATTCCTCGATCGTCCGCCGCACGCTGGTCACGCCTCGCGCATGCCCCTCGACGCGCGGCAATCCACGCTCTTGCGCCCACCGGCCGTTACCGTCCATGATGATCGCAATATGCCGCGGCATCTTGGCGGGGTCCAGGCCCGCGGCCGCGAGTCGCTCGAGCGTATCAGGAGTGGCGGTTGCAAAAGGCACGTGGAAAACTCACGGAAAACGGCTTGGGACGGATTAGATTCTATTTCGATCGAGTCTCTGTCGAGAGTCCTTCAAACCATGGGTATTTCCGAAATTCCGCGTCTATGCCATTGCCCCGTATTACCCATCGTGGCAAATGCCGAAACTTTCGATGTGCTGCCCGATCGGGATAGATACCAGGCGGACGATCACTGCTGCCGATCGACGCGACAAAGTCCGTGTATTTGAACTTACCTGCGTTCTCCAACACCGCGTAGGGCATGTATCTGCCTACAACCAGGTACAACAATGCAGCGTCGTTGGATGGTTGGATCCGGCCGGTAAAGTCGCCAAGAACGTGGATTTCCGAAGATGGTTCGCCCGTGAATACATCACCCGTTAAGTCTCCAAGGACCCACGCGTCGCATGAGCCCGTGCTTCGGATAGCACCGCGCATATTGCCGCCGACAAAGAGATGAATGATGTTCGTTACGCTGACGGACCCATTCTCTTCGATACTTCCAGCGATCACAACGTCGCCGATTCCATTCGTGTATATCGACGCACGAAGATCGCCATACACAATTACGTTGCCGCCATCTGGCATTGTTACATCGGCTTGCAGATCTCCGCGAACGACGAGAAATGCGTTTTTGCGAAGCGCAATCGGTTCATCCACCGTCTGAAGTTCGCGAACATCCGAGTACCAGCCCGGATCCAACTTGCCGGTTTGCATCCATTGCATCGTTGAATGAAAGGATATCGGTGATACCGCATCGATATGACCGAGCAATAACGGTAGCTGCGATGGGTCCACTTGGTTGTCACCCCATCATAATCGTCTGCTCGCGGTCCGGGCCGATGGAAACGATCCCCACCGCCAGGTCGAGCAGTTCGCTGATGCGGTCGATGTAGCGACGGGCGGCTGCGGGCAAATCGGAGCGCTTGCGCGCTTTCGAAATGTCCACGTTCCAGCCGGGCATCGTTTCGAAGATCGGCCGGCATCGGTTCAACTGGTACGAATCCGCCGGGAACTCCAACCGGCGAACCCCGTCGATTTCGTACTCGGTACAGATGGAAATCTCCGGTACGACGCTAAGCACGTCCAGAAGCATGATCGCGATTTCATCCGCTCCGGCGAGGGCGGCCGTGTAGCGCGCCGCCACCGCGTCGAACCAGCCCACGCGGCGCGGCCGGCCCGTAACAGTGCCATATTCGCGACCGGTCTTACGGATCAATTCGCCAAGCCCGTCGGCGCCGTCGTTGAGCTCGGTCGGAAACGGCCCGTTGCCTACGCGCGTACTGTAGGCTTTCACGACGCCGATGATGCGTTTCAAATGCCGGGCCGGCACGCCCGATCCGGTCCAAATCCCAGCCGGCGAGCTGCTCGAACTGGTCACGTAAGGATAGGTGCCGTGATCGATGTCCAAAAGCGATCCCTGAGCCGCCTCGAACAGGATCCGTTTGCCTTCGCGGAGGCCGCGATGCAAAAGCATCGTCGTGTCGGTGACATGCGGGCGAATCCTGGCGGCGTAGCCGAGGTACTCGTCGCAAACCTTGTCGGCATCGAGCGGTTTCAGCGGGCCGTTATTCGAAAAGGCGGCCAGCAGCTTGTTTTTCCACGGCACCACCGTGCGAAGCCGGTCGCGCAAATAGTCCGCATTCAACAAATCGCCGACTCGGACCGCATGCACGCGGGTCACCTTGTCGGCATAACAGGGGCCAATGCCGCGTCCGGTCGTACCGATGGCGCCGCTGTTCGATTCGGTCAGCCGTTCTTCTTCCATGTGGTACGGGAAGATGACGTGCGCATGATCGCTGAGTGCCAGATTGTCGCCGACGGCGATGCCGGCCGCTTCGAGCTGTTGAATCTCTTCCAGAAAGCGAGGCGGATAAATCACAACGCCGTTGGCGATGACCGATTTCAGATGCGGCTTGAGGATGCCTGCCGGCAACAACGACAGCTTGAAGGTGCGATCGCCCCAGACGATGGTGTGGCCTGCGTTGGCGCCGCCGTTGTACCGGACGACAAAATCATGCTCGTCGCCGAGCAGATCGACAAGTTTGCCCTTTGCTTCGTCGCCCCATTGCAAACCGACGACGCAAGTACATGCGGGTGCAGCCTTTTCCGTGGCCGCCGGCGGACTAGTAGGCATAAAGGTCGCTCAAGGACCGGATTGCAAACGGTAGTAACGATAGGTGGGGGCAGGGGCCAGGTCAAGGGCGCGGGCCCTGATCCCGCGGGCCGTGCTCGACTCGCATGAGCCGCAAAATGGCTGCGAATGCAAGTGTTTGGAATGTTTGAAGTAGTCGCGTTGCTCCGCAACGCGCGTCCCAGAGCGACGCGGCTACCAAACCGATCGTAAAAAGTTATTTTGTCGTAAATGCTTAAAAATAAATAACTTACATTGAAATATGAGAAATACGATGCAATGCAATGCGATGCACGGGAAGGGTGGGGGGTGGTGGACGTTGCCGCCCATCAACCCAAAGATGAGCCCCCCGCATGTTGCACCTACGCAAAAAGGGCCGGCCGCTGCTTCGCCGGCCCTGAATTTGCGGACGTGCAACTGGCTACTTATCCGTCTTTTTCTTCTTCAGCGAACCTTCCACCTTGATTGCTATTGCGGTTTCTTTGTCGCCTTTTTTGATGGTCGTGAGAACGATGGAAGTGCCCTGCGGGATGCCATCGACGCCGCCCGGAACGGGTTCCTTCGGGCCGGGCTTGTTCTTTTTGCCGGGGGCTTGCGAGTACACGTCGGCATCCTGGGCGACAGTGTAGGTTTTCTCCTTGCCGTCCACATCGACCAGGATGGTGCGTTTGAACGGGTCCACTTTCTTCAAGACGCCTTTAACATCCTCGGCACAGGCGACGGTGGCAACCAACAACAAGGCGCCGACCCCAGTCAGCAGTGGAGTCCACATAACGTTGCTCCAAAAAGATGTGTCCGCCGGATTGTGAAATCTAGGCGTCCAGGATAGCAGATTAGGCAGCCTGCGACAGCAAAAACCCAGGCGCCGCCGGGGCCGGGATGCCGGCGCGACTCGCCGCTATGACAAGCATCGCTAAAAAATAACAACTCAGCGTTGACGTGACCTTGAATTGTTCACCTTGGAGCATCGATATGACTGCCACTGTTCAGAAGCCGGCGCCCGACTTTTCCGCCACTGCGGTGGTGGATGGTCAGTTCAAGACGATCAAGCTCTCCGACTATCGCGGTAAATACGTCATTCTCTTCTTTTACCCGCTCGATTTTACCTTCGTTTGCCCGACCGAAATCATTGCCTTCAGCGACCGGATCGAGGAATTCAAGCGGCGCGACTGTCAGGTGTTGGGCGCCTCGATCGACAGCCAGTACACCCACCTGGCATGGATCAACACGCCGCGAAATCGCGGCGGCCTGGGTGAAACGCGCTACCCGTTGATCGCCGATCTGGCCAAGACCATCTGCCGCGATTATGGCGTATTGCTCGAAGATTCCGGCATCGCGTTGCGCGGGTTGTTCCTGATCGACAAGAACGGCATCGTCCGCCATATCACGATCAACGACCTGCCGCTCGGCCGCAATGTGGACGAGGCTTTGCGCGTTTTGGATGCGTTGCAATACTTCGAAAAGCACGGCGAAGTTTGCCCCGCCGATTGGAAGCCAGGGGCTGCCACCATCAAGCCGACGGTCGATGGTTCGAAGACGTATTTCGAAAAGGTGAAGTAATCTGCCTGAGGTTCATCGTCCCCGCCGTACAGTCGGCGGGGACGATGCCAACCCCGCCGATGCTCTCCATGGCGGAGCTTCGACTTCAGCGATAAGCTACTGTCGTTGTGGCGACCCGATTACCAAAACCATCTCATTATGCCCAAGCCTGTTCGACCTGCGCTCGTTACTGTCGCCGCCGTGCTCAACATAGCAACCGGGATTCTGGCGATTCTCTGCGGCGGTAGCTGCGGGTTGTTGGTGGCCTGGACCTTTTCGATGATTCGAAGCGTCCCCGCGCGGCCGGGCGAACCGCATCCAAAGGAAGTATTCGACATCATCGGCCGGCACTTTCCCTATTACGAAGAAATCATGGTGGCAAGCTTCTTGATTGCCGGCCTGCTGGGTCTGTTTCTGATCATCAGCGGCATTGGTACGCTTCTGGTCAAACAATGGGGTCGAATACTCACCATATTGACCGGGCTGGCGATCATCGCTCACTCCGTGTTTCTTGCCGGTTATTACATTGCCGTCGTGATTCCGAACCAATCGAAGATGCAGCAGGAATTCATCGATTACGCAAAAAAGATTGAGGAAGATGCAAAAAAGAAGCAGGCGAAAGCGCCGCCCGGTTCTCCGCCGCCGCCGGCATTTGCGACACCCGCACCGGCAAATCAAAGTGCGAATCACCTTTTGTACCTTGGCTGCTTCGTCGTGTGCCTCGCATATGGCACGGCGATCGTCTTGGTGATGGTTCTACCATCGACACGGAAAGCCTTTGAAGAGTCTGCTAATTATGTCGAAGACGACGACGATGAGTGGAAGCACGAACGCCGGCGCCGATTGCTGGAAGTCGACGACTTCGATCGGCCGCGATTTCGAGACGACGACATCGAGCGTTGACAATGCATGAAAGATTCGATGACGGCGAGCGCCCGCTGGAACAGGCCGCGATGTTCCTGCGGAATGCAAGACGCTTGGCCGTACTGACCGGCGCCGGCATTTCTGCCGAAAGCGGAGTTCCGACGTTTCGCGGCGCGGACGGACTGTGGGAAGGCCACCGGATCGAGGAGGTCGCGACGCCGGAGGCGTTTCAGCATAACCCGAAGCTCGTTTGGCGCTTTTACAATCAACGTCGAACGAATCTGAAAAAGGTGGCCCCGAATCCCGGGCATCTTGCCCTCGTCGAACTGGAAACGGCGATCTTCCAACCTGACGACTTCACGTTGATCACGCAGAATGTCGACGGCTTGCACCGCGAAGCCGGCAGTCGGCGGCTGTTGGAGCTTCACGGCAACATTCGCCGCGTTCGCTGCACGCAATGTCACGATCGACTGGAGGTCGGGTTGGAGCAACTCGCCGAACTGCCGAGTTGTTCGAAATGTAGGGGGCTGCTGCGGCCCGACATCGTCTGGTTTCATGAAGCGCTTCCGGACGATGTCTGGGAGGAAGCGGCACTGGCCACTGCCATGTGCGATGTTTTCATGGTGGTCGGCACGAGCGCTGTCGTCTATCCGGCGGCTGGGTTGATCCACGCGGCAAAACGTGCCGGCAGTAAAGTCATCGAAATCAACATCGCTCGTTCGGATGCGACCGACATTGCCGACGTATGTTTGCTGGGTCCATCCGGGGCGATCCTGCCGGCCCTGGTTCGCCGTTTGCGGGAAGCGGCTTGAATTGATAGGCTAGCGGCGTGTCCTTCTCGCAAATCGTGGTGTTCGTATGAGCGGCTTTTTGCTGGACGGTAAAGCGCTGGCTGCAACGATCCAAGCGGAGATTGCCGCATCCGCGGCCGAGCAGGTTCGCCGCGGCGGTCCGCGTCCCGGACTGGCGGCTGTCCGCGTCGGCGATGATCCAGGCAGCGAGATTTACGTT
>Ga0073934_10011904_pt1 | contig 10392 bp, 3 predicted proteins | sample LarsenN4metaG_FD_76834 | JGI IMG/M metagenome (GOLD analysis project Ga0073934, IMG submission 76834) | Hot spring sediment bacterial and archeal communities from British Columbia, Canada, to study Microbial Dark Matter (Phase II) - Larsen... ... | reverse complement strand
TCGGGCGTCGGGCTGCGCGCCGAGCTCGTCCTCGACGGCCTCACCAAGCCCGTTGATGTCGGAGCTCCTCCGGGCGACACCGAGCGGCTCTTCATCGTCGAGCAGCGCGGGCAGGTCAAGGTTCTCGACCTGGCGGCCGGCGAGCTCCTGCCCGCAAACTTCCTCGACATCTCAGCAAAGGTCGATGCGGGCGGCGAGAAAGGCCTCCTCGGCCTTGCGTTCCACCCCAACTACTTGACGAACGGCTACTTCTACCTGAACTACACTCGTTCGGGCGCATCCGGCCTCGAGACCGTCGTGGCGCGCTACAAGCGGTCCGGGGGCGACCCCGACAGGGCCGATGCGGCCTCCGAGCTGATCCTGCTCAAGTTCTCGCAGCCCTTTTCCAACCACAACGGCGGCCAGTTGGCCTTCGGGCCGAAAGATGGCTACCTCTACGTCGCAACCGGCGACGGCGGGGACGCAGGCGATCCGGGAAACCGTGCACAGAACCCCATGAGCTACCTGGGCAAGATCCTGCGGCTCGACGTCGATGCGCCGGCGCCCTACGTCCCGGCGACGAATCCGTTCGCGGGACAAGCCGATCGACTGGGAGAGATCTGGGCACTTGGCCTGCGCAACCCCTGGAGGCTCACCTTCGACCTCGAGAATGGAGACCTCTACATCGCCGACGTCGGGCAGGGCCTCTACGAGGAGATCGACTTCCAGCCGGCGTCGAGCACGGGCGGCGAAAACTACGAGTGGAAGGTGCGCGAAGGGGATCACACCTTCAGCGGCTCGACCTCCTACGGCCCCGGGGCGCGTGTCGCTCCCATCCTCGAGTACCCGCACTCCGGAGGAGCGTACAACGGCTGCTCGGTCACCGGCGGCGTCGTCTATCGCGGCTGCAGCATGCCGGATTTGCACGGTGCTTACTTCTTCGCGGACTACTGCACCGACTGGATCCGCACCCTCCGGATCGAGAACGGCCAGGTGGTGGATGTCCAGGACCGAACCGCAGAGCTCAACGCCGACTTCTCCAGCGACCCGATCGACGATATCGCCTCCTTCGGCGTCGACGGGCGGGGCGAGGTGTACATCTGCGACCTGATGCGCATGCAAAGCGGAGACACGACCGCGAAGCTCTTCCGGATCGTGCCGAAGAACCCCACGGCGCCGCCCAGGACCTTCTCGCGAGCCAACGTCAACGGCGACTCGAAGCTCGACCTGTCGGACCCCGTGCACACGCTCGGGCACCTCTTCCTCGGCAGCCCGGGGCAGGTGCCGTGCCTCGACGCTCACGACTCGAACGACGACGGGGCCGTGGACATCACGGACGCCGTCTACACGCTCCATTCTCTCTTCAGCGGCGGCCAGCTTCCGCCGGCCCCGTACCCGGGCTGCGGAGCCGATCCGACCGAGGACGAGATCGACTGCGGCGCAAGCACCTGCTCGTGAGCCGAGCTGGTGGCCGCTCGCCGCAGCTTCCTTTGCTTACGCGATGATCTCGTGGATCGGCTCGGCCCCCTCCACGCCGACGAGCTTCTGATCGAGCCCGCCGTAGAAGTAGCTGAGCCGGTTCGGGTCGAGGCCCATCTGGTGGAGGACCGTGGCGTGGAGGTTCCTCACGTGCAGGCGGCGTGTCACCGCCTGGCTTCCTAGCTCGTCGGTCTCGCCGACGCTGACCCCACCCCGGATGCCTCCGCCCGCCATCCACATCGTGAACCCGTAGGCATTGTGATCGCGGCCTGTGCCGGAGGCATACTCGGCGGTCGGCTGGCGGCCGAACTCGCCGCCCCAGATCACGAGGGTCTCATCGAGAAGGCCGCGCTGCTTCAGGTCCTTGAGAAGGCCGGCAATGGGCTTGTCGGTGTTGCCGGCGTGCAGGTTGTGGTTCTTCTCGAGGTCGCCGTGAGCGTCCCAGTTGTTGTCGTTGTGGTTGCCGCCGGAGTAGATCTGCACGTAACGCACTCCGCGCTCGACAAGGCGGCGGGCCAGGATGCACTTCTTGGCAAAGTCCTGCGTCCGGGCCTCGTCGTAGCCGTAGAGGCGCTTGACGTGCGGCGATTCGCTCTCGAGATCCACGGCTTCCGGCGCCGAGACTTGCATGTTGTAGGCAAGCTCGTAGCTCGCAATTCGAGACTGGAGGTCGGAGCTCTCGGCCCGGTCCGACAGGTGCGTGCTGTTGAAGCGGCGCAAGTGCTCTAGCAAGCGGCGCTGCTCGGCCCTGCTCATTCCCCGGTGGTGCTCGAGGTCGAGGATCGGAGTGCCCTGCGAACGGAAGACGGTGCCCTGCAGGCTTGCCGGCATGTAACCGGAAGTCCAGTTCTTCGCGCCGCTGATCGGACCGCCGGTGCGATCGAGCATCACGACGTAGCCCGGGAGATTCTCGTTCACCGTGCCGAGGCCGTAGTTGATCCAGGAGCCGAGGGAAGGCTTCCCGCTCACGATGGACCCGCAGTTCATCATCAGCATGGCGGAGCCGTGGATCGGCGAGTCGGCGGTCATCGAATGCAAGAAGGCGATATCGTCGACGCATTGCGCGACATGGGGAAAGAGGGTCGAGACCGGTTTTCCGCACTCTCCGTACCGCTGGAACTGCCACTTCGGGCCCACCACGCGCCCTTCATTCTTGCGGCCGCCCCGGCCGAACGTCTTCACGCTGATGGTCTTCCCGTCGAGCCCGTAGAGCTTCGGCTTGTAATCGAACGTGTCGACATGACTCGGGCCGCCGTACATGAACAGGAATATGCAGCTCTTCGCACGCACGCGATGCTGCGGCCCCTTGCGCGACGGAGAGCCTCCCGGCGCAGGCTGCCCATCGGATGCCAGAGCCTTCCCGGAGAAGAACCCATCCCGGCTCAAGAGGCCTGTCAATGCCAGAGAGGCGAAGCCGCCGGCCACGTGCCTGAGGTGCTCCCTCCGATTCATTCGGCCGCAGAACTGCCGGGCCCCTTGGTCCTGTCCGTCATGTTGAGGCATAGCGATGAAACTCCATGGCGAGGGTTCGCTCAATCAAGGAATACGAATTCATTCGAGTTCAAGAGGAGCAGGGCGTAGCGCGCAAGCGCTGCATTCGGTTCGAGGCCGAGATCGTGCTCGAGCTCACCGAGCATTTGAACGCCGGCATCGACCTCTGAAGGCGCCGCCACGCGCCCAAGGGCCAGCTCGATTCCACAGCTTACGCGATCACGCGGGTCGGAATGCATGCGCGCGATTCGCCTGGCGAGCGCCTCGGCCTCCTCGTTCACGAACTTGCTGTTGAGCATCGTCAGCGCCTGCGTCGGCACGGTGGTCGAGAAGCGCACGGCGCAGGACGCGTCCGTGTCCGCGAAATCAAACGCCGTCAGCATGGGATCGAGCAGCGAGCGGCGGACGAAGATGTACACGCTTCGCCGATACCGCTCCTCCGGCGGCGACGTGCCCCATTTCTCTGCGCCTGTCGACGAGGTCGCCAGCACCTCCGGCGGCAGCTCCGAGTAGATGCTGGGGCCGTACAGCTTGAGGTTGAGACGGCCGGCGGCGGCCAGCATCGCGTCCCGGATCTCCTCGGCGGAGAGCCGCCTCAGGTCGAAGCGCCAGAACAGGTCGTTCTGCGGATCCTTCGCAATGGCCTCAGGCCGGGATCTCGACGACTGCTGATAGGCCCGGGAGAGCATGATGCGCTTGTGAAGCGGCTTGAGTCGCCATCCGAAGTGGATGAGCTCTCCCGCCAGCCAATCGAGCAGCTCAGGATGCGTCGGCTGCTCGCCCATCCGGCCGAAGTTGCTCGATGAACGGACGATTCCACGGCCGAAGTGGTGCTGCCAGACTCGGTTCGCTGCGACACGTGCCGTCAGCGGGTTCTTCTCGCTGGCGATCCAGCGCGCAAGGGCCATGCGGCGCCCCGAGGACATTCCACGATCGGAGATCTCCGGAGAAGGCGGCGAGAGCACGCTGGGGAACCCAGGGTCCACCTCATCGCCGACCAGGCTCGGATTGCCGCGAAGAAGGACGTGCGTCTTGCGGCGCCCTTGCTCTGCGACGGCCAGGATCTTGCGTTTCGCGGACGCAAGCGGCGCTCGCCGGCTGGCCGAGAGCTGCAGCGCGAGATCGAAGTATGCCTCGCGCCGTTTGCTGCCAAGAAGCTCCGCACCGTGCTCCGCGATCAGCTCGGAGATTCCGGAGGGCGCTCCCTCCTCGACAAGACCAACGTCGATGTACTGACCCCCGATCGTGTGGCGGCAGTGGACGGCGATGATGTTCTCGCCTTCGCGCAGGTGCTTCGTTGCTTCATCGAGACGCACCGTCGTGTAGTCGATGCGGTGCCCGGCTTGAGCATGCACGAGCTGCCCGTTGATCCATACTCGAACGTCCTCATCGTGGTGGATGGAGAGCGTCAGATTTTTAAGCTCCCCCCGAACCTCGAATCGCCGGCGCATCCAGATATCGCTCGAGCTCCATTCGGTGCGAACGATCGCGCCCGGAGTTCCGTCTGTCCCGAATCCTCCTGGTCCTCGCCGCCAGCGCCGGGCCTGGAAGTCAGGCTCCAACCAACGCGAGCCGGGATCCCGAAACGTGTATTGCCACTCGACCGGCTCCCCGTGGCGCGCATCGGCGATGAGCACTCCCGGGGACTCCCCGGCTGCCGAGAGGGGACGCCAGTCAAACCCAGGTCCCTTCCAGGCGACGTCGAGCCGCGGCTCTCCGGATCGGCAGAAGTACTCGAACCGAAGCGGCGTGTAGCCGGCCTCAAGCCGTACACACTTCTCGAACGATCCCTCGCCGCACGTACGGTGCTCGCCGACGATCTGGCCGCTCACGAGGAGGCGGCTGCCGTCGTCCGACGCTACGCGGAACGTGAACTCCCCATCCACCGGTACGCGCAGCTTCCCTTCGAAAACCAGGCCCATGGCATCCCGGCGCAGCGCCGGGGCCAGCGTGATGCGGCCGTCGGCAATGGTGCCCTCTGTCTCGGCCCGCAGTTGATCGAAGTCCGGGACCGAGTCCCAGGTGTCTCTGTAGAACCGATATCCGAGCTCGACGATATCCGCCGGCGCAGAGACCTTTCCGGCGATCTCGGGGCGCTGGCAACGGGCCGAATCAAGGAACGCTTGCTCGATCTCCCAAATCTTCGCGTGAAGCTCGGCTTCGCGCGCAGCCTTCCTGGCACGCTCCTCGGACTCCTTCCGCTCGTCTTCCAGCGATGATGCCTCAACGAGGTTCGCATTGCCCCCACCGTGCGGCGAAACGTTCACGAAGAAGGCCAGGAATCGGTAGTAATCCCGCTGGGGTATCGGGTCGATCTTGTGGTCGTGGCAACGCGAGCAACCGATCGTCAGGCCCAGCATGGCCTCCCCCGTCGTCGCTGCGATGCTGTCGAGGTAGTCGTAGCGCGCGAGGGCAGGGTCGGCAGGCTCATCGTCCCACAGTCCGAGGCGATAGTAGCCCGTCCCCGCGATGCTCGAGGCGTCGGCGTCATCCAGCTCATCCCCTGCGAGCTGCTCGATGAGGAAACGGTCGTAGGGCTTGTCTTCATTGAAGGACCGGATGACCCAGTCACGGTAGCCGTAGGCCATCGGCTTCTCCGAATCGCGTTCGTAGCCGTTGGACTCCGCATAGCGCACGAGATCGAGCCAGTGCCGCCCCCAGCGCTCCCCGTAGTGCGGCGAATCGAGAAGGCGGTCGATGATCTTCTCGAAAGCGTTCGGAGACTCATCATTCTCGAATGCGCGGACGTCCTCGATGGCCGGCGGGAGGCCCGTCAGGTCATGGTAGGCCCTGCGGATCAGCTCTCGCCGGGAGGCCGGTTTGCCCAATTCGAGCCCGGCCCCGGCGAGGCGGCTCTGGATAAAAGCGTCAATGGGATGCTCTCCATCGCCGCCGGGCGGAGTTGGATGCGCGAGCGGCCGAAACGCCCAGTAATCCCTCGTGCGTTCGCTGACAGCGGTTGGGTCGAGCTCTTCCGGGCTCGTTTCCACGTCGGCCTGGATCTCGGCGGCCGGATCGTACGGCGCACCGAGCTCCACCCAGCGCCGCAGCACGGCGGCATCCCGCTCCGAGAGCTTTCCGGACGGCGGCATCCGGTGCTCATCGTCGCGATAGCTGATCATGGCCAGGATGAGGCTCTTCGACGGGTCCTTGAGGTCAATTGCCGGCCCGCGATCGCCCCCCCGCACGAGGCCTGCTCGAGTGGTGAGTCGAAAGTTGGCACGGACCTTCTTGCCCCCACCGTGGCAGTCGAAGCAGTTCTCACGGAGGACGGGAAGTGCCTCGGTGCGAAAGAGCTCGAGCGACTCCGCATCGACCTTGCGGTCCTCGGCAGCGAGCGACGCCGGCGACCCTGCTGCGATTGCCAGCACGATGATGCAATCAGCGAACGAGCGCCAGCTTCGAGGCGCGAAGGGAAGGGCCTGCTGGACTGCCGAGCGCAGTGAACTTATCATGGGTCGCGTGTCAATGGCTGAACAGGTCAGATTGTAGTCGCTAAACCCTTGTTACGGAATGGCCGACTGGATCAATAACATAACCGACCGGTGCATCATCCCGAAGGAATGCAGGGAGCGTTTCCTCCCACTCGACGGCGATTACGCCCGGCCGCTTGTCGAGCGAGGCATCAAGTTGAGTGGGATCAGCGACCTGCGTGCGCGCTACGAGATCATGCGCCGCCGCCCCAACTTCCACCTCGTGATCATCACGCTTGGCGGCGAGGGCCGCTTCCGGGTCTCCTCCGGACAGGGCGTGCTCCGGCCCGGCGATATGTGGGTCGTCCCGGCTGGCGAGCCCCAGCACTACGGCACGAAAAACGAGTGGCGGATCCTCTTCTTCCATATCGCAGCAGCTCTTCCGGGTTCCACCATCCCGTTCACGCGGCCCACGGTGATCCCGGCCGCCTTCGCGGCCCAGCTAGAATCCGCGATGACGTGGTATCAGGGCGAGCTCTTCGTCAACGGCGAACGCTCTCGAGACATTGCCCTCGCCTATGCACAGGTGATCCGCATCTGCCTCGATCGGTTGCTTGATCCCTCGAGCCATCCAGAGCGGAACCGCGTGCGCGTCCGCCTCGACGAGCTCTGGGAGACGATCAACGGGAACATCGGACGCAACTGGACGGTCGCCGAGATGGCTCGGCGCCTCAGCCTGTCCGTATCGCAGTTCCGCCGTGTCGTGATCGCGGAGCATGGGAGCACTCCGCAGGACATGCTCCTCAAGATGCGCATAGGGCGAGCCCAGCAGCTTCTCGTCCGCACCGACGACACGCTTGCCGTCATCGCCGAACGAGTCGGCTACGAGTCTCCGTTCTCGTTGTCGCGTGCCTTCCGGCGGGTTGTCGGCGTCAGCCCCCGGCAGTACCGGAAGCGTACGCACCGTGCCGGACATCACGAAACCCTTGCCGGCGAGGAGGAATCCACCGGGAATCCTGTGGAGGTGCTCGAGGACGCGCCGTCGAAGGCGGCTCGCGCACGCCGTTCTCCACACCGCAGTCGTTGAACCGCTGCCGGAGGAGCTACTGCGACAACGCTACGGAGACAGGGGAAGGAGCTCCCGCACTGCGTCTCGCAACTGATCGGCGAGCTGGGCGCCCCCGCCCACGAAGAGGCGCGCAATCTTCCCCTCGCGATCGATCACCACGGTCTGCGGGATTGCCGTCACCTCGTATTTCGCCGCCACCACGCCGTCACGATCAAGGGCGACCGTCATCTGCAGCTTGTGCCTCTCCAGCATTGCTGTGATCTGACTGGCGGGCTCTTCCAGGTTCACTGCGACCAACTCGACCTTCGGATCGTTCAACTCCTGGACGAGCCGATCGATCTGCGGCATGGTTTGCAAGCAAGGTCCGCACCAGGAAGCCCAGAAATCGAGGATGACGACTCGACCCCTGCTGTTGGCAAGGCGGAACTTCTTGCCGTCCAGCAGATCGACCTCGAAGTCAGGGGCCGGCTTGCCCACCAGGGCGGAGTCGATCCCTGGCGTGGGGCCCTTGGGTTTCGGCTCCTCGAGGACCTGGATGTAGATAGGATCGATGGCGCGGTAGAGCTTCCAGTTGTGATACGGCAGAGCAAGACGAGTCGGCTCGGGCGCGCCTCCGATCAGGATACGCTCGACTTGCGCAAGGTCGACACGGCATGCCCCCAGCACCTCGCTCGTGCCCGACAGCACGTTGCCGGCAAGCTCGCCCGCCTGAAACGTCAGTCGATTGCCATCGGACCGCTGCACGTGCACCCGCGTTACCGTCAGCGCCGGGGCCGATGCGGCCCCGGACGGAAGCGGCGGATTCAGCTCATCGGCGTGCAGCCAGATGACGTGCGAAGCGACATCCCGCCGGATCTCCTTCGGCTCCGAGCGCACTTCCACGACGAGCTTCTTGCTGTCCAGCGAGATCAGGTTCCCGCGCAAGAAGTCGCCGTTTGTGGAGCGGATCAGGTGCGTGGGAGGCGAAGGCGTCTGCATGCGCGGGAGCATGAGAAGCCTCTCCCGCTTCGCCTTGCTCAACCTCGGCGCTCCATTTCCAAATACGAGCTCCACTGCCTTGACCCTGTCGTGTGCGACGAAGGTGGCGTCCGACAAAGGCGTCTTGAAGGTCACACCGTTCTCGTCAATCCGCGTCACCTCGCAGGGGATCACGTCGCCATTGCGGAAATGAAGCGAACGGCTTCCGCTCTCCGCCTTCACGGGCGGCTCTTCAGCAAAGGCTCGGAGGATCCTCCGCACGATACCCATCCCCGGCTGGGCAGGAGGCGCCTGCGGAGGCGCCGCCGCTCCCGGATGGAACGTGATTTCCCCTCTGGCTCCTGGCCGCAGAGGACTCGAGCTCGTGCTGTGGTTTGGCTGCCACACCAGGCAGCTCTCGTCCGGCTGCTCGCGGCCGCTGGCCAGCCGGCCGGTCAAGCTGAGCCCCTCGATCTCGAGAGCTCCCGTGGGCCCGGCGGACTGCTGCGATGCCGGGAGCTTCGCACGCTCGAGCACTACCAGGGAACGCAGCCCCGCCTGAGGCAAGCGCAGCGGCTCCAGGATGCCGGGGACTCTGAGCTGCAGGTGGTCGCCGCCGACTCGAATCAGCTCGCCGCTCACTTGCGCCCCGTCTTGATAGACGGCGCGAAGCAGTCGAGTCGACGATTCGATCGGCTGGGACAGGACGACGCTCGACAACTGGTCTGCCGGAACCCGCACCTCCTTGTCGCCGTCGCGCAGGACGAATTGCTTCGGATCCGAATCCACGGTCACGAGCTCGCCGTACACGATCGATCCATCCACTCGGTGCAATCGAGGCTTCTCGGCTGTCACTTCCCGCTGGGGCACCCCGCTCCAGCGGCTGATCCGGAGCCGCTCCAGCCGGACGTCCCCCTTGTTGTTGGTCAGCTCCATGCCGCCGAACACGCTTTTCTTCGCTGGGGCAGCCTTCAAATCGGCCAGGGCCCTTCCGTCGGGAGCCTGGACCTGCATTTGACCGCGCTCCTGATCGATACAGGCCACGAGGTGCACGCGTCCCGGTCCCATGCTCAGCTCGCTCAAGGAGGCGATGTCGGCCTCGCGGTCCGATTCGCACACTGCAACGAGGTCGCCTTTCATGCCCTGCGTTTGGTCGATCAAGCCGACGTCGACGAACTGGCCTCCTCCCGTCTGGCGGCAGTGGACCGCAAGGGTGTTTTCGCCTTCCTGCAAGATCTGGTGAGGGCGATGCAGCGGGACCGATTTGTAGGTGGAAATGAAGCCCTTCTCCGTGTGCACGAGCTGGCCGTTGATCCAGACTTGAATGTCCTCATCGTGGTGAAACGCGAGCGCGACGCCTGCCGGTACGCTCTTGAGCTGGAATCGACGGCGCAGCCAGATCTCATCCGTGCTCCACTCGGTGCGTACGATCGAGCCTGGAGTCCCCTCCGTCCCGAATCCTGCCTGGCCCACACGCCACTCCCCGCCCTGAAAGGCAGGCGCGAACCAGCCCTCACCGGGATCGCGGAACGTGTACTCCCACTCGACAGGCTCACTGTGCCGGGCGTCGGGGAGAAGCATGGTCGCCGATTGGGGGCGCCACAGGACTTCGAAGCGGTATGGCCCATTCGAGGTCCGCGCCTTTCCGGGGACGCCAAACGCCAGGGTGAAGTCTGGATTGGAGCTCCAGGAAAGCTCGAGCTCGATCACCGCCCTGGGCGGAATCGCAAGGTCTCCAAACAGGGAGGCTCCCGGATGGTCGGTCAACGGCTGGCCGACCTCCTCGCTCCACAGGCTCTGCCCCTCCGGCTCCTTCCAACCGGCCAGGCCGTTGGGGCCGAGATAGATGAGCTCCGAGAGGTTCCAGCGGTACAGGCTCCGAATGTGGTCCCGGCGGACGCGCAAGCGGCCAAGGCGAGGGACTTCCAGCTCGGCCTCGCCATCGGCAAGCCGCACGAGGGAGCCGAAGAGCACGTCACCGCCGGCGAGCTCGAAACAGTACTC
>Ga0073934_10011903_pt1 | contig 10392 bp, 7 predicted proteins | sample LarsenN4metaG_FD_76834 | JGI IMG/M metagenome (GOLD analysis project Ga0073934, IMG submission 76834) | Hot spring sediment bacterial and archeal communities from British Columbia, Canada, to study Microbial Dark Matter (Phase II) - Larsen... ... | reverse complement strand
CGCCGGCTTCGCCGAACAACACGGCAAGGAGGCGACCGGCAGCGACGACCCGTCCCGGTTCCTCTCAAAGCAAAAGTATCTCGACCTGTTCGACACCGTGAACGGAGCCTTCCTGAAGCTGCTCGACGAGTTCCCTGAAACGGACTTTGGGCGGCCCTCGCCGGAAGCGCTCCGCAAGCGGTTTCCCACGATGGGCTCCCTCTTCGTGCTGATCGCCTCGCACCCCATGATGCACGCCGGACAGGTTGTCCCCGTGCGACGGGCGCTGGGCAAGCCGGTGCTCATTTAGAGTCTCCCACACAACCTCGGATGCGGCCGGTTTGGCTCGAAGCCAGCGACCCATCAGAGACCGCAGCACCGGTTGTGTTCGAGGTTCTTCGTTCAACATCTCCACCGCAACGTACAACGCGACCCTGGTCCGGAATTGCTTCGGGACCAGGGTCGCGTTGCGTCTTGACGGGGGCGCGCTGCCGGAGAGCGGCCCGCCGGCAGGGCGGTTTCACCGAAAGCCAGACAGAGCAACCACAACAAATACCGACCAAATCGTCCAGTCGATCCGATGGAAATGGACATGCGAACAGAACAAGACCACGATCAAGAGCGATAACTCGATACAAATCAACATATTACAATAGTAATCGGCGTGCCGGGCGACTTGGCGTATTCCTGAAAAAGTTCGGGAATCCACGGTTATGCATGAACGTTTTGGACGGTTTTATCGTAGTCTGGGGAGGTCGCGCACCCCCCAACTGATCGTCCCAACCTCTGCGGAGCCCGTCGATGTCCGTTTGCATCCCACGCCAGGCAGCGACTCGCAAGCCTTCGGCCGGAGTCAAGTCCCGAAGCCCACACCGTCGCGCCCCCCTCCCCCGGCCGCTCGTCCCCCCACCGGCTCCGGTCACCCCCGAGCTGTCCGCCGCCGCCGAGAAACTGGCGACCCAGGAAATCGCCTTCGTGGGGCACCCGGAGTTTGTGAAGCGGCAGGCGGAGCGCTGGATCGAATCGCTCAAACCGGCAGAGCACCGCTCCGACGCTCCCGCCAGCTCGCCGGCCGCGGGTGTCGTGTTCGTGAGCGGGCTGGTGAAGACTCCGCTGTTGACGCCGGACGAGGAGCGCTATTTCTTTCTGCAGATGAACTACCTGAAGTTCCGGGCCGAGCGGCTGCGCCGGAAGATCGACCCCGAGCGACCGGATGCCAACCTCGTGGCGCACACGCAGCAACTGCTCGTGGAAGCCGAGCGACTGCGAAACCGGATCGTCGAGGCCAATCTGCGACTGGTGGTGGCGGTGGCCAAGAGATTTGCCAGGACGCAGCACCAACTGGGGGAACTGGTGAGCGAAGGGGTGTTCCCGCTGTTGAGGGCGGTGGAGCTGTTCGATGTGCATCGCGGGTTCCGATTCAGCACCTACGCGACCTGGGCCGTGCGGAACCAACTGCTGCGGCTGCTGCATCGGGAGCAGGCATCACGGGAAGTCTTTAGCGGCGACGTGGAATCCGTAGGCGATCAACAGCCCGCCGCGCAGGAGCCGGAGTCCGCCGACCTGACCGCCGTCGTCGATCACCGGGAGCTGCTGACGCGATTGCTGGAGACCCTGCCCGAGCGGGAACGGCAGATTCTCGAATGCCGGTTCGGGATCAACGGCCAGCCCAGCGGCCAGAGCCTGGCGGGCATCTCGCGAGAATTGGGGCTCAGCAAGGAACGCGTTCGCCAGTTGGTGCTCCGTGGCATCGAAAAGGTGCGCACGGCCGTGAGCGCCGGAGAAATCTCGCTGCCCGAGTCCTGGAGCTGGAGCGTCGAGGTATGATCACCACCCTGCGAGAGCCCCCGATGAGCGCGCCGCAACGGTTTGTCGTCCGGACGGAACTGCCCGTCTCCGCGGCCGAGGCCTTCGCCTGGCACGAGCGCCCCGGTGCGCTCGACCGCCTCACGCCGCCGTGGGAATCGGTGCAGGTCGTCCAGCGGGCGGACAATCTGCAACCGGGCCAGCAGGTCAAAATCCAGGTGCGGCTTGGCCCGCTCACTGTTCCCTGGATCGCCGAGCACACCCGGTACGTGCCCGGCGTTGAATTTCAGGACGTGCAGGTCCGTGGTCCGTTCGCAAAGTTCGAACACACGCACCGGCTGGTCCCGCAGGATGGAAATTCCTGCTGGCTGGAAGACGACATCGAGTATGCTCTGCCCGGAGGACGCCTGGGCCGATGGTTGGCTGGCCCGGCCATCCGGCGGAAGCTGGAACGGATGTTCCATTACCGGCACACGGTGCTGCAGGCCGATCTCGCCCAGGCGGCGTCACAATCAGGACTGTCCACCATGAAAGTGCTCATTACCGGGGCGACGGGGCTGGTGGGAAGCGCACTCGTACCGTTGCTCACCACGACGGGTCACGAGGTTTCGCGGCTGGTGCGGTCGCAACCGACCGAGCCGAACGACATCCCCTGGGATCCTGCGCAGGGCATCTTGCATCCCGCACGGCTGGAGGGGCACGATGCTGTCGTGCATCTCGCCGGAGAAAACATCGCCGGCGCACGCTGGACGACCGCGTTCAAACAGCGAATACGGGACAGCCGCCTTGTCGGCACGCGACGCTTGTGCGAGACGCTGGCGAAGCTGTCGCACAAGCCGAAGACATTGGTCTGCGCCTCGGCGATCGGCTACTACGGAGACCGCGGCGGCGAAGCGCTGACGGAGACGTCGGCTCCCGGCGAGGGGTTTCTGCCCGACGTTTGTCGCGAGTGGGAAGCGGCCTGCGAACCGGCGCGACAGGCCGGCATTCGCGTGGTGAATCTGCGGATCGGCGTGGTGCTGAGCCCCAAAGGGGGCGCGTTGGCCCAGATGCTGACCCCCTTCCGACTGGGAGGGGGCGGGGTGGTTGGCAGCGGTCGGCAGTATTGGAGCTGGATCGCCATCGACGACGTGGTCGGGGCAATTCTGCACTGCCTGGCGCATGCGGAGCTTTCCGGGCCGGTCAACGCCACCGCCCCGTCGCCGGTCACCAATCACGAATTCACCAAGACCCTGGGAGCAGTGCTCCACCGGCCGACGGTCATCCCCATGCCCGCGTTCGCTGCGCGGCTGGCGCTTGGGGAAATGGCCGACGCCCTGCTGCTCTCCAGCACGCGCGTCCTGCCGCAGCAGCTACAGTCCACCGGCTACCACTTCCGTTGCCCCACGCTGGAATCCGCCCTGCGGCACGTGCTGGGTCAATAGAAATCAAGAACACCACAAAGTCTCGAACGACGCGAAGGAAAAGCAGGCGGAGAACCGCTGAGCCACAAAAGGCACAGAAGGAAGATAGGTGGTGAACCCACTGATCGTGCTCTTCTTCCTTTTGTGATTTGTGTGCCTTTTGCGGCGAACTGCCTTTCTCCGGTCTTCCTTCGCGTTCTTCGAGCCTTCGCGGTTCTCTTCCCGCGTCCTGCTTTCACAGCCGCGGGGCGGCGGGTTTGATCGGTTCCCGCCAGTGTTGGGCGCCCTGGACCTTCAGCTTCCGCTTGTAGACTTTGTCGCCGCAGGTGGCAAACAGCACGTCGAAGTTCTCGCCGCCGAAATCGAAGTTCGAGACCTTCCCGTTCGGCGTGGGAATGATGCAGTTCACCCGACCGGCCTGGTCGCAGACCTGGATGCCCATGCGCGTGGCGACGTACAACCGGCCGTCGCGATCGGTCCGCAGGCCGTCGGCCCCGCTGTCGTCGGCGGTGTCCGGCTCGTGCAGATGGAAGTATTTCTGCTTGTGCTCAAGCGCCCCATCCGGCTGCACCTGGTAACTGTAGACCCAGTGCGACCGGCTGTCGGCGACGTACAGCAGTGTCTGATCGGGCGACAGCGTGATGCCGTTCGAGAACTTCAGGCCGGTGTCGACGACCTTCTTCTCCCCCTGGGGGCTGATGAACCAGATCTTGCTCGGCGATTTGCCGTCCCAACCAGGTTCGGTGACGTAGATCCCGCCGTCGTGCTTCACGACCAGATCGTTGCCGCGGAAGCCGTCGGCGAGGACGGTACTTTTGCCGTCGGGGGTGTAGGCGACGATCTGCTCCGTCCCTCCGGCGACGGAATACAACCGGCCGTCGGGACCGAACCGCTGGCCGTCCCCCTTCTTCGTATCGGCGAGAAACTCGCTGACGGTCCCGTCCAGTCCCACCTTGAACGTTTTGCTGGTCGGGACCTCGTTGAAGAACAGCTCCCCGTTCGCGTTCGCCGTCGGGCCTTCCGTGAACCGATAACCCTCGGCGACGAGTTGCCAGTCCTCGCCGGGAATCAGCAGGCTCTGCAACTGCGGGGAACCGGGGCCGGTTTTGACTGGCGCGGGCCAGTCTTTCCACAGCCACTCGATGGCCTCGGGGAAGATCGCCGTCGCGTGCTGGGCGTTGTGGCCGCCATCTCCCCACGCGTGGTTGACTTCGTAACCGGCGAAGACGAACGACCGCTCCATCGCCTGGTTGGCCATCCACCAGTCGCCCCCGTAGATGTTGAGGTCGTTTGAACCGTCCTCGAGGAAAATGCGGATCGGCTTGGGTTCGTATTTGCGGATCAGCGTCGGGTATTCGTGCCCGCCCCGCAGCCCGACGTACGTACCGATGGCGCTGAACACCCGGCGGAAGGCGTCGGGCCGCTCCCACGCCGCGGTGAAGGCGCAGATCGCGCCGCTGCTTGATCCGGCGATGCAGCGGTCGTTGCCGTCTCTGGACAGCACGATCTTCCGACCATCCGGCGCAGTCTTGGTTTCGACGTCCGGCAACAGCTCCTCCAGCAGAAACCGGGCGTAATTGTCCCCCAGGCCGTCGTACTCATAGCTGCGATTGAACCGGTCCAGCGCGGCGTCCGGGTTCGCCGCCGGCACCTTGCCGTGCATCACAAACACGCCGACGAGCACCGGAATCTTCTTCTCGTGAATCAGCCGGTCGAAGACCTCCGGCGCCTTGTACTGAATGCCGTCCTGGTTGATATGCACGCACGCGGGCTTGGACGGGTCGTACTGCTTTGGCACGTAGACCCAGTAGTCCCGCACTGTGCCGGGGAACATCTTGCTGCCGGAGAATGTGTATTTGGTAACGTCCCCCTTGGGGACTTCCTGCGCGGCGGCGAGGCCGCACAAGACCACCCATCCCACGCAGACCCGGACAAGATCGCGGCGAATCATGGAGCACTCCCGGTTGGTTGATCACGTTGTGGAGAGGCGTCCCCGTGGGCAACGCCGCCGCGAAATGATAGCGTGCCCCACGAAGTCCTGGCGAGCGGGGGGGACGTCAGTCCCTCCGCTCGCGGTCCGAATGGCCCAACTTTTGGGAACTTTGGCGGGCGCTCGCGAGTCTGTTGCGGCATTGCCGCGTTCCTTCGGGAGTCCACGTCATGCCGGCGACACGCAACCGCTGCTGCCTAAGGGCCTTGGGTGTTTCGTTCGCGGTCGTGTTGGCGGCGGCGCTGCCGCAACCGGCGTGGGCCCTCATCACGGGAGGAGAAGGAAACGTCCCGATCAACGACCCCGGCTGGCCCAAAGGGGCCGCCGCCGTGTTCAACACGGTCCATCGGATCGCCTATTGGGAGGGGCCGCCGTTTGGGGGCGGCGAATGGCACTGCGAGTGCCGGGGCGATGCCTCCGCGTTCAACGACGTCCTCGCAGCGTTCGCCAAAATCGACGCCGAGAAAAAGCGTCTGGTGGTGCACGACGGCGTCGGCAAGAGCTTCTGGCTCAATCCCAATCGTGAGGACGCCCAGCGCGAGAAGGCCATGATCGACTGGACGTTCACCGTTTGGCAACCGGATCGTTGGGCCATGCTCCGCCGGTTGCCTGCCGATCTGCGACCGCGCGGCGGTGACGATGACGCCCCGGTGCCGCAGATCGACCTGTACACCGGCGGGCGCGTCGCCTGGCCCGACGTCAAAGTTCCAAAGGGGATCGAAGTCCGCGACCTGCGGCTGGAAGCGCATGGTTTTGAGCTGACCGACGGCGTGGTGCTCGATGGCAAAGTTCATGATCTGGCGACGCAGCAAGCGCTACCCGCAACGGTGCAACTTCAGCAGATGGAGTCGCAGCAGGGAGGCTACAAGTACACGACCGTGTCGACCGTGAAGGCCGATTTCCAGGGCCGCTGGGTCCTGAAGTCCGTGCCGGCCGGCCGGTATCGCATTGTGGTCCAAGCGGATGGTTATGTGCCCCGCGTCGCCGGTTACGGGCAATATGACGCCGAACCGCAATGGATCCCAATGGAGACCGGCCTGTCGCGGGCGTCATCGGTCTCCGGCCGGGTGACCGACGATGCCGGGACACCGCTCGCCGGGGTCATGGTTCGTCTCGGCGACGTGGCCGTCGACGGCAGCGTGTACGATTCCCCTTCAGGCTATGAGTTGAAAACCGATGCGGAGGGCCGATTCCACAGCGATCAACTGCCGCTCGGCAAGGCAACGGTGTGGGTCCACAAGCCGGGCTACGTCCGACCGGGATTGGGGCTGCCGATCGAACTGCCGGCGAAAGACCTCGCGCTGGCGATGATCAAGGCGGCGGTGCTGAAGGTGACCGTGGACTTCGAGGCCGCCGAACGGCCGCCGGGGTACATCGTGCAGATCGCGCCGGAGGACGGCGACGGCATCGGGAAATGGGGCGGCACGGGGACCATCAACGCGGAGAACCGCATCCACTTTGAGCAGATCCCGCCGGGCCGCTACGTGCTGTTCGGGCGGCCCAACCCCGGCAGCGAGAAGCAGGAAACGGACCGGGTCGTCGTGGACCTCAAGGGAGGCCAGACCAGCGAGGTCGTGCTCCGCGCGAAATGAAGCCCACGGATTGCATTCCGTGGGCGTCGGGCCCCGGCGTAATCAATCCAGCGCTTCGCGCCAATCGCCGTACGTTTCGTAGAACTCGCGCACCGTCCGCGAGAATTCGGCCAGCACCACCAACGGCGCGAAAACGATGTGCATCGCCGTCGTCACCCCCGGCTGGCGCTCGATCGCGAGCAGGCACGCCGCAAACCAGACCGGCACCGGACTGAGCGCATACGCCGCCGACAGCCACACGCCGACCCACGCCCACCACAAGGCCGTCGGTCGCCAAACGTCGGCAACCGCCTGCCGGGTGCACAACGCCCGGCACAGACGGTCATAGGGTCGCAACATTCGGTCGAGCGGCCGACAGACGTCGCGGACCGCGGTCACCGGCAGAAAGGACGCCTCGATCACCTGCGCGGGAATACCCGTCGCGGGGATGGCATTCACGCGCACCGCGACCAGCCACGGCCCGGAAGCCAGCACGTAGGACGCGACGACCGTCACCACCGCCGCGACCCACCGCCGGATCAGCCACCGCAGCCGCCGTTCTTCCTGCGCAAGGTCGCCATAAGAGATGACTCGATAAGAATCCGGCAGCTTCCACAGCATCGGCGTCGCGCCGCGCACGGCGAGCGAGACGTAACGGGGCCGATCCCAGCGCGGTGTCCGCCGCATGTAGCGCTCCGGACAAGAATCACAGTCGCACAGTCACGAGGATACCGTCGCTGCGTCCGGCGCAGCAACGGGGTTCTCACGGGGTGCGTCCTGGAGCGGCGGCAACACGTAGATCTCACCGAACGCTTCCGGTTGCTCGGCCCGAAAGGCGTGATGCCGCAACAGCTCTAGAATCGCCAGGAAGATCCCGATGATCCGGCTGCGGCGATTGGTTCCCTCAAAGAACCGGCTGAAAGGCACCCGGCCGGCCTGTCGCACGCGGTCGGCAATCTGTTCCGCATAGACATGAATCGGCGTCTCGTCGTAGCGGACGGTCGAATTCTGCTCGATCACCTTCTTCTGCAGCACGCGCGACAGGGCGCTGACCAGGTCCCACAACTCGACTTCACGGATCGGGTCGGCGGTGTGGTCGCGACCGATGGTGGGACGGTCGTCGCTGAGCCGGGGATACCGTTGCTGCCATTCGCTCGCGCGGTGATCCAGCGCCGCCGCCGCTTCCTTGTACCGCTTGTAGGCCAGCAACCGGGCGATCAGTTCGGCCCTGGGGGCGTCATCGACCGCAGCGGTCTCGTCGGCCGGTTCCTCGGGTTGGGGCAGAACGCTGCGACTCTTGATCTCGACCAGCGTGCTGGCCAAGACGAGGAAATCGCCAATCAGCTCAAAATCCAGAAACTGGAGAACTTCGAGGAACGAGAGAAATTGGCTGGTAATCTTGGAAAGCTGAAGCCGTGTCACATCCAGTTCATTACGGCGAACCAAGTAAAGCAGCAAATCCAGGGGGCCTGAGAAGCCCTCCAGCTCGATTCGATATCCCCCCAGTTGTGCGGCCGCAACCATTCCAACCGTCCCCCTCGATTTCATTATCGAGTCGCAAGCCGCACCGGGGACAGCGTTTGTTGGCGGGGCTTATTCCCGGTGGAGGAAGGCGGTGCAGGCCACAGCCAGATTGTCCGGAGGATCTGCCAACCACCTCCGGGTCAGCGTCCGCACGAATTCTGCCTGCCACGCCTCGGTCAGGTAATCGACCGGACTCTTGCCGTCAATCCGGGCCTGAAGACATGCGGCCAGATGCCAGACCGCGCGCGATGAGGTGACCCCTGGTTTCATGTCAGTGAACGTTCCGATTCCCTGCAGCGTGTCACAATAGGCCGACCAGAACCGATCGATCAGCCGCTGCCAGTCCGCGGGCGGCGCCGCAGGCCGGAGTGACTTCAGCAGCAGATGCGCGAGGAAGAACCCGAGGTCGAACGCCGGATCCCCCCAGTGCCCGGTCTCGAAATCCACCAGCGCTACGCCGCCGGGATGCACCAGGACGTTCTTGGGGCTGAAATCGGCATGCACAAGACAGACCCGGTGCCGGGACATCTCGTCCAGCAACCGGTCCACCATCGGCACCAGTTCGGCATCGCGACGCGCCAGGAAGCGATAGAACGGATCGATCCGCAGTTCGTCGAACAGCGACCAGTCCTCGGAATCAGGCAGCAACTCCGGATGGCCGGCCGTCGTGCCGTGCATCAGCCCCAATAGCCATCCGAGCCGTGCCGCGACGGCCTCATCGAGTTCCCCGGCCAGCAATTGCTGCTTCCACACGACATGGTCCGGACGGATCGCCTCCAATCCCAGGATGTAATTCGGACGGTCCTCGAACCGCACGGCGGGCACGGCGCCGACCGGCAATCGGGTGGCCAGCGCCCGCAGTACATCGGCCTCGCGATAAATCCGCTCGCAGCGGCTGAACCAGTCGATTTTGGTCCGCAACTGCGGCTGCGACTGTTTGAGCACCAGCGGCGAACCCTGCTCAGGATCGACGCGCAACACCACGTTTGACACGCCCCATGCCAGCGGTTTCACCACGGCCTGCGTGGTCGCCGGCAGGTGGCCCGCGTCGATGAGATATTGCCGCGCGTTGTCTGCCGTGAGGTTCCACATCACCGGGCAGTATTCGCAGGCCGTAACCGGCTCGCAAGCCAGACCAGAAGAACACCACGAAGACTCAAAGGAGGCGAAGGAGAAACAGCCGGAGAATTCCATCAGGAAATCCGGCGCGATGTGAGACGACAGCAACTCCAGAGTCCGGGCCTTTTCCTGCCTTGCTGCTGTCCTGATGAACCCCTGCCGGCCTTTGTCGTTCCTGGCGTCCCTTGAGTCTTCGTGGTGTCGCTGTCTCCCTCCAGGCTGCGTGGGCGGCAGAGTTTTCGCGACCGGTAATCTACGGCACAAAGTGTGCCTAATTCAGGGGTTGCGCTGGTCCAGTCGTGCGGAGACTGCCTGCCGCAGCGTTGCGCGGAAATCGTGTTGGGATCGACCGGGGCCGGGGCCGAATTGCAGAAGGGCGTGACCACTCGCGGCGGTTGCCTGCGGGGAACCGTTCCGCCTGCAACCGCTGCACCGGTCATGTCCGACCGCTGGCGGGGAAATCAATCGCTGGTTCCCAAGATTTCGTTGCTCACGGTCGGGAGCGAGTCTTACAATCCGCAGACAGAGGCACGTTGTCGGCCGCAACGACCCGTGAACACCTGTGGCCGGTCAGCCGTTGTCGTAGAAAGGTTGTCGCGATGTTTCGCCGCCTGATCGCGGTCTCATTGACGGTGGCTTTGACAGCCATCGCTGTCGGCACGGGAATGCAGCCATCTCCAGGGATTACGGCAGACAAGAAGCCGGCGCCGAAACCCCTGAAGAAGCTCACGCGCGACCCCAACGCCGCAGAGGTCGAGCTGTTCGACGGCATTGAATCCGGTCAGTTGGAGGTCCGGGTCATTCCCAAGAATGCCTTCGGATCGAACGTACTGATCGAGAACAAGACCGATCAGCCGCTGACGGTGAAACTGCCGGAAGCGGTGGTGGCCGTTCCCAAGCATCTCGCGCAGTTCGGTGGCGGTGGGTTGGGTGGCCAGGGTGGCTTTGGCGGCGGTGGACTGGGCGGCGGCGGACTGGGCGGCGGCGGACTGGGCGGCGG
>Ga0073934_10011902_pt1 | contig 10393 bp, 10 predicted proteins | sample LarsenN4metaG_FD_76834 | JGI IMG/M metagenome (GOLD analysis project Ga0073934, IMG submission 76834) | Hot spring sediment bacterial and archeal communities from British Columbia, Canada, to study Microbial Dark Matter (Phase II) - Larsen... ... | reverse complement strand
TGTGAATAGAGAGTTGATCTTTTGTGTTTGTTTTACTTAAAGTGCAAAAAAGGTTGGGAGAAAATGTTGTTGGTGGTGGGGGGGGGGGGGGGGGGGGGGGGTTTTGGTGGGGGGTGGGGGGGGAGGGGTGAGGGGGGGGGGGGGGGGGGTGCGGGGGGGGGGGGGGGAAGAGGGGGGGGGGGGGGGGGGGGGGGGGGGGGGGGAGGTGGGGAAAGAGGGAGTCGAGGCTTTAGCCGGGGAGTGTTGCAAGTGAGCAGGGAAGATAGGGAGATCAGGAGGTGGGGGGATGGGAACAGGGGGAGTCGAGGCTTTAGCCGGGGAGTGTTGACCGGCTGAAGCCTCGACTCCAGCAAATAAGATGGGAGTTTCAACTCTGGCTCGTCTCAGGGCGGAGGCGCGGAGGGTGGCGGCGAGGGCAAGGTCGCGGAAGCTGTCCTGGGGCGGGATGGCGCGGAGAAAGTGGCCGTTTGGATCGGCGGCGATCGTCCGGCTGCGGCGGCCCCGGCCGGATTGGCGACGGCGGGCGGTTGTTTTAGGCAGGGCGCGTTTTAGGGTAAAGGGCGCGCCGGGGGCAAAAAGTTGGTCCGGGGCCGGCGCGCGTTGGGGTGAGTCGGGCTGAGCTTGCTCATTCACCCTCCAAATCGTGATCGGCTTGACCCTGGCCCGGTTCGCGGCCGCTGTGGCGCGGCTGGCGCTCCCGGATCAGGTCATCCAACTGCTGCTGGTCCAGCCCCGGCTCCTCAAAGGGCTGGCGGCGGCGGCGATGGAGCAGCGCCAACTGGGCCGAACGGCGAATATCCTCCACCGTCGTCTGGGTCCGCCCTTCCCAGGCGGCCAGGGTTTGGGCCGTTTTGTAGATGGTGATATCGGCCCGCAGGCCATCGACCCCGCTGCCGATGCAGATCTGGCTGATCAACTCCAGCAGACCGTCGCTGAGGCTGACCTGGGGTAACAAGGTTTTGGCCCGGCTAATCTGTTCGCCCAAGCTTTTTTCCCCGGCGGCAAAGCGCTCAAAAAAGCGCTCCGGCCCAGCCTCATAGGCGATCCGGCGGCGGACCACTTCGGCCCGCATCTGGGGGTCGCTCTGGCCGGCGACTTCGACGGCCAGGCCAAAACGATCCAAAAGTTGGGGCCGCAGCTCGCCCTCTTCCGGGTTCATGGTGCCGATCAAGATAAAGCGGGCCGGGTGGCTGACGCTGATCCCTTCGCGGGCGACCGTATTCACCCCTGAGGCCGCCGCGTCGAGCAGCAGATCGACAATATGATCGGCCAGCAGGTTGACTTCGTCGACATACAGAATACCCCGGTGGGCCTGGGCCAGCAGCCCCGGCTCAAAATGGCGCTGCCCCGACTGCAACGCCCGCTCGATATCCAGCGCGCCAGCGACCCGGTCGTCGCTGGCGCCGACCGGCAGCTCCACGAATGGCGTGGGCCGTAAAACGGGCCGGGGCGTCGCCTGGTTGCAGACCGGGCAGATCGGGATGGGTTGGCCGGGCCGGCAGTTAAACGGACAGCCCTCGACCGTCTCCAGAGGCGGCAAGAGGGCGGCCAGGGCGCGGGCCGCGGTCGATTTGGCCGTGCCTTTCTGGCCCCGGATCAGGACCCCGCCAATGGCCGGGTTGACGGCATTGAGCAGGAGGGCCAACTGCATCGCCTCTTGTCCCACCAGGGCGGAAAAGGGATAGAGGGTTGAGGTCAAGCCCCGTTCTCCCGCCCGGCTGATTTTTTGGCCAGCGCTTCGCCCGCCAGCCGTTTGATGTGGGCCAGGATCGCACCAATGCCGTTCAGGCGGCGCGAGGTCAAGACCTGGTGCAGGCCCATTTTTTGGTAAAAGTCGGCCGGAATCTTGAGCACCTCTTCCGGCGGGACGCCGTCTAATCCTTCGCCCAGAATGGCGGCATAACCGCGCACGGTCGGCGACTCGCGGGGGACATCAAAATAAAAGTGCATGCCGCCGTTTTCCGATTCGGCATGGACAAAGACGGGAGTCATACATTCGTGAATCTGCTCCATGTTGGTCTCTTTGTTGAGCCAGTCGGGCAGCGGGGGCATCCGCTCGGCAAATTCCAGCAGGAGTTCCAGCTTTTCCCGCCCCTCAGCCCAGTTAAACTCTTCGACAATTTCGGCCAGGCGCGGCGGCAGATTCGCCGTACTATCGGTCATAACAACTTTCCTCCTAGTATCATTCACTCTCGTTAACTCTGGTTCCCAAACTCACGCGCAGCGTGGGAACCAGAGGCGTTATAACAGATATTTTAGTTGAAATCGGCCGATTCGTCACATGGCGCGGTGATGTTGTAATCCTGTAGGACAAACTTTAGTTTGTCCTACGTTGCCCAAATTTGGGAAGTACCCTGTAATCCCGGATAATTTGACGAACTAAACCTGATTACCTATACTATGCTTCCCCCTAAATTTACTGCTTTATTTGGCTGTTGCGTTGGAGGAACTGCCCATGACCGTATCGCGCGATAACTCAAAGATGGTCTATGACGGGATCAAAGCGGCCGGGATTCGCTATATCACCGCCCTGCCGGAAACCTGGCTGGTCTACTTGCTGCAACTGGCCGAGGATGACCCGGAGATGTGCCTGGTCGAGGTGGCCAAAGAAGAGGAGGCGATAGGCATCGCTGCCGGGGCCTATTTTGCCGGCACGCCCAACGCCCTGTTGATGCAAAATCACGGTTTTTTGGGCAGCATCAACGGCATCGTCTCGCTGGCCCTGCTCTACCGCATCCCCCTGCTCATGCTGATCGCCCACCGCGGCCATATCGGCGAGCCATACCCCTGGCACACCCAGGGCGGCATTTTAACCGAGCCGGTCCTGCGTGGGCTGGGCCTGCCCTTTGATTATGTCCGGGACCCGCACCAGGCGGCCAAGCAAATCCGCGAAGCCCAAACCTTTGCCCTGAGTTCGCTCTCACCGGTGGCGTTGCTGTTGACCAGGGATCTCATGGAGGATTAAGATGAAACGCGCCGACTGTATCAAAGCCCTTTATCCTGAGTTAGAAAACTGCCTGGTCGTTACGATTATGGGCGCTTCGGCCCAGGAGCTGTATGACCTAGGCCACAAGGAGAACTTCTTCTACCTGGAGCACGCCATGGGGCTGGCCTCGTCGATTGGGCTGGGGCTGGCTATGAACCTGCCGGATGAGAAGGTGATCGTCTTTGACGGCGACGGCTCGGTCTTGATGAACCTGGGCACGCTGGCCACCCTGGCCCGCTACCGGCCGCCCAACCTGGTCCATATCATCTTTGATAACGGCAGCCTGCTCTCGACCGGCGGCTTTGCCTCCCACACCACCTCCGGCATTTGCAACCTGGCCGCCATCGCCAAAGGGGCCGGCTGCCCCAATGTCTACGAGGTCAGCAACCTGTACCAATTCATGGAGGCCGCGGCCGAAGCCTTTGAAGCCAACGATATGACGACGATTGTCGCCAGGGTCGAAGCTGTCGGGCCGGATCATTACGGGATGGATCTCAAGCTGCCGGAAAATGCCTTCCGTTTTGAGCGCTATATCAAAGAGCGGCAAAAAGCCAAGCAACTCAATTAAAGACAAAGGAGTCGAGTGATGACAGATAAAGTTACGGTACTGTCCTTATTGGTCCAGGAGCTAAACGATGGCCGGGTCAAGGTCGTCGATCTGACCCAACCGCTGGGGCCGGAGACGCCAGTGATCAGCCTGCCGCCCCAGTTCGGCCAGTCGCTGCCGTTTAGCATGGAGACGATCTCCCGCTATGATGAAAAAGGGCCGGCCTGGTACTGGAATACGATCCACCTGGGCGAGCATACCGGCACCCACTTTGATGCACCCGGCCACTGGATTACCGGCCGAGATTTGGCCAATAACACCTTAGATACGATGCTGCCCGGCAAACTGCTCGGCCCGGCCTGCGTCATCGACGTTAGCCAGGAAGTGGCCAAATACGAGGATTTTATCCTGACCCGCGAGCACGTGCTGGCCTGGGAAGGCGAGCACGGGAAAATCCCGCCCAACTCCTGGGTCCTGATGCGAACCGACTGGTCGAAACGGCGCGACCCGGCGGCCTTCCTCAATGCCAGGGAAGATGGGCCCCATACGCCCGGCTTCCATAAAGATTGCTCCCATTTTCTGGCCTACGAGCGGGATGTTTTAGGGGTCGGGGTTGAAACCGTGGGTACCGATGCCGGCCAGTCCTATGCCTGGGACCCGCCTTTTCCCAATCACACGATCATGCATGGCGCCGGCAAGTTTGGCCTGGCCAGCCTCTGCAACCTGGACCAACTGCCTCCGACAGGTGCGATTGTGATTGCCGCGCCGCTAAAGATCGTCGATGGCTCCGGCAGCCCGGTCCGGGTAGTGGCGCTCACGCCGGCCTGACCCAGTCTAGGAAAATGATCAAGCGGCTCCCTGCGGTTCGGTATAGGCATGGGAGCCGTTTTTTGTTATGGTTGCCGGTGGATGGGGTTTTATTTGCTCACCAGGGGTTTGAGATGGGCCGGCCGGGACTGGTCAAGGTCAGGCAGAACCCCAACGGCCGCTTGAGCATCAGCGGTCAGGCCGTATCGGTCATCTGCGGCCAGGTAGTATTATGGTGATAGGACATTTGGCGGTGAGGTTGCGAGAGGTGAATTGACAAATAAGACAACGTTTATACAATAATAAGGCCAAAAGTGGTAAGACCACTTTACCACTTTACCTCATATTTTGAAGTTATATTTCTTATGACAACAAAAACCTCTAACAGTATCTTTGGAACCTTTGAGAAGGAGGTCCTGCCGGAAAAGATTACCGACCGGCTACTGACCTTAATTAAAGAGAGACAACTTAGCCCTGGCGACCGATTACCCCCTGAGCGAGAATTAGCGACAATGATGGGAGTGGGCCGGCCATCGTTACGGGAAGCCTTACGGGCCTTAGCCATCATGAATATCATTGAAATTCGGCCTGGCTCTGGCGCTTATGTGACCGCATTAGAACCTAAACGCTTGATAGAACATCTTGATTTTATCTTCTCGCTTGACGACTCTACCTTTCTCCAACTTTTTGCGGCGCGCCAGATTTTGGAAGTAGGTATTGTTGCACTGGCTGCGCAACATATTACCGATGAGGAGATTTTTGCCTTGGAACAGTGTGTCTCCGAGTCCATGGAAGCGGCCAATGACCCTGAAGTGTTCCTCCAGGCGGATATCAAGCTTCATAAGATGATCACTGATGCTGCTCGCAACCCTATCTTAGCTCGGTTTATGGAGTCGCTCAACCAGCTTGGGCTGGCCAGCCGCCGCCGTACCGCCGATTTGCCGGGTGTTATTCCTCAAAGTCTTGAGGACCATCGGGCCATTGTGGCTGCTCTTAAGGCCCATGATCCAGAGCTGGCTAGCCAACGCATGCGCTACCATCTCAATCATGTTGAACGGAAACTTAAACAGCTTATACCTGCCTCCGAAGCAACTATTTGAGCTTCTACCGGGAAAAACTTAGAAATAATCTGCTGACAAGAGGATTTATGAAGATTACCGAAGTAAAACTTTATATTCTGGAGAATTCCGAGCGCCAGCAGCGCAACCATCGGCTGGTACAGGTGCCAAACTTGCTCCGGATTCAATATACCCACACCGGTGTCCTCACCGACCGGCCGGCCCGGCAAGCTTTTATCGAGGTGGTTACAGATGAGGGGATTACGGGTAGATGTACTACAACGATGACTCCTGTTCAGGTAGAAATTTTGCGCCAGCATGGGCTCGGTGAAGACCCGCTATATCGGGAGCGGCTTTACCAGATGTTCCATAAGGGAACACGCTGGGTCTATCAACCGCCAGGCTGGTTTGGCGATTTTGATAACTGCCTGTGGGATATCGCCGGCAAAGCCGCCGGACTGCCGGTTTATGCCTTGGCGGGGCGAGTCCGTGAGCGAATTCCTGCCTACCTAACCGGCGGAGATGGTACGGTGGAAGATTATCTCCAGGCTATTGAAAAAGGACGGGCAATGGGGATCAATGCCTATAAGCTGCATACCTACAAAGGCGGCAAAGCGGATATTCCTATCTTACGAGAGATAAGGCAAAGCGTCGGTCCAGATTATACCCTACTCAACGATCCAGTTTGCTCCTACAGTCTGCGGGAGGCAATTGAAGTCGGGCATGTGATGGAGGAGCTAGATTTTGTCTGGCTCGAAGAACCTTTCCACGAGCAAAAGATGAATCTTTATCAGGAGTTATGCCGGGAGCTAACGATCCCGGTGATGGCCAACGAGATGCTGATGCACGATGTCGGCCTTTCGGCCCAGTGGCTGATACAGGGGGCAACTGATCGGCTCCGGGCCAATGCCCGCCACGGCGCTACCCAGGTGTTAAAGATGGCCCATTTTGCCGAACTATATGGGACCAATGTAGAGTTAAACGGCCAGGGCGGCCTCTTTGGCCTGATCCATGCCCATTTGGGCTGCTGTATCGACAACACCGATTTTTATGAATATTTCTATGGAGAGGCCGATGGCAATCGCCGGCAAGGCTTAGAATGGGGGCTGCTCAATGCCCCCTTGATTGAGGCTGGACAGTTGGCGCCCCCGGATTTGCCTGGTTGGGGTGCCGAGTGGAATGACGACCGTTTCCGGTCGTTGGTGGTGGCAGAATATTAAAACGTGAACCTGCAATAGGAGAGGAGGGATAAGGTAAGCAAATCAGATCACAACCCCATAGTGTTACAGTTCTCCGCTTAAGAAACAACCTGTTTCTTACCGGATGAAGGACTACAAGGTCGTCCAGACCTTGGCGGTTCAGGTCACTTCTACATAATAACCAAAGGAGGTTAGGTAACAATGCCGAGGAAGTTTTCACGACGTGAAATGTTAAGGCTCACAGGTCTGACCGGACTTGGGCTGCTGGCGACTGCATGTGGGGCGCAGCCACTGGCGCCAGCATCACAACCTCAAGTTGTTGAAAAAATTGTCGAGAAGGAAGTGGTCGTTAAAGAGACCGTCATTGTTGAGGTTGAAAAAGCAGGAGAATCGCCGCCGGCCCTGGAAGCGGCGCTGGTTTGGGATACCTTCCGGGGGCCTGGTACGGGTTGGAATGAAGAGCGTATCGCGACGTTCCAAGATATCTATCCTGGCGTCACGATTGAGTTTCGGCCCCTAACCGGCGCAAGTCAGCAGGATAATTACGGCAAAATGTATGCTTCCCACGCTGCCGGGGATTTGGGAGATATTGTCGCCTTTGATCCTTCTCATTATCACTTCTGGCGAGCTATTGATAAAGAGATCATTATGCCTCTGGATGATCTCTTTGCCACCGATAATCTGGACCTAAGCCAGTGGTTCGATATCTTCATTGAACTGCAATACTATAAAGGAAAAATCTATGGATTGCCCAGTTGGGGCTGGGCCGGCTTCGACTCTCTTGTCACCAATGCCGTTCACTTTGAAGAAGCAGGCATTGAACTGCCGGATCCAACCAGCCACGATACATCGATGGAGACAATTGCCGAATGGGCTCACCAGTTTCGTGATGAAGAGGCCGGACGATACGGGTTAGCGCTTTCTTGGAGTGAGGCCGGCGTAACGGTACTTTGTCGAGCCTTTGGCGGCTTCTTCCTCAACGAAGAGGGTACCCAATGTATGATTCTTGAGGATGAGAAGGCCCAAAATGCCTTGAAATGGGCTTACGATCTGGCTGTCACCGATAAAGTCCTGCCCTTCCCGGATGATCTGGGAGGTAGCTTCGACGCGGCGTCGCTGGCCGGACTGCTAACGATGAACTGGGCCGGTTCGCTAAATGTGCGAAACTTCAAGCGAGATATTACCGATGAAACCATTGCCAAGGCTTCGCAAATCCTGCTGCCTGAGCGAGAAGATGGCAAATTCCCCTCTCAATTGCGCGGCGGCACCTGGAACATCCGCAAGGGAACTGAGCATCCTGAAGCGGCCTACGAATTCCTCAAGCATATTACCAGCACGGAAGGCTGTTTTAGCTTTAACCTGATTGCCAATCAAGGCGCTTTAGTCCGGCCGGATGTGGTCGAACTTTTGATTGCTAAGGATCCAGTTCATGAATGGTTCTTACCCAACTTGAGGAACGGTATACCGGCCCATGCGCCGGCCAACTCGCGCGGCCGAGAGTACACGGATGCTATTGCCCAATGGATGAGCCTCCTAATGGACCCCAACCAACCAGTTCCATTTGAACAGGGTTTGGAAGATTTGCATGCTAACGTGCAAGAGGTTCTGGATATGCCTCCGGCTTAAGCCAGTGGAGCTGAATAGGCGCCCTCGTTGCTGCTTACAGTCGGGGGCGCTTATACTTGCTATTCCAGACATCATCAGCTCTAAAGAGATTATCTTGTCTTGTGATAATTAATCGCGCTTTAGGAGGAACCGATGACAGATTTATTCAATCCAGCAAAGGCCACCTCGATAAGGCTGCCCAAACTTCGTATGTCCAGGGCCAAAAAACGTGAGAATCTGTATGGTTACCTGTTTCTGTCACCCTGGCTGATCGGCTTCTTTGGTCTTTTTCTGGGACCTGGACTGGCTTCGCTGTATCTCAGTCTAACCCAATATGATGTTTTGAGTCCGCCTCAATTTATCGGTCTTGAAAATTACGTGAGAATGTTTACCGAAGATGATCTGTTTTTCCCATCACTTGGCCGCACTTTCTACTATGCCGGCCTGAGCGTCCCGCTGGGAGTTTTAGGTTCTCTATTTCTGGCTATCTTCCTAAACACCGGTATCAGGGGCATTACCGGCTACCGGACCCTCTTTTTCATGCCTTCTTTAGTGCCGATTGTAGCCTCTGTGGTGATGTGGCGCTGGCTCTTAAATGCGGATTTTGGTATTATCAACCAGGCGTTATCGGCCATCGGCATCGATCCGCCGGGCTGGTTTAGCGACCGTAGATGGGCTATTCCTTCTTTAATCATGATGAGTCTCTGGCAAACCGTTGGCGGTGTGCAGATGATTATCTTTTTGGCCGGGCTTCAGAATATCCCCGAGTCTTTATACGATGCTGCCGCTATTGACGGGGCCAATAGTTGGCAGCGCATCCGCTATGTAACCATTCCGATGTTAACCCCTACCATCTTCTTCAATACGGTTTTAGGAATTATTGGAGCAATGCAGACCTTTGTGGCGGCCTTTGTAGCTACGGAGGGAGGTCCTGGTTTTGCCACTTGGTTCTTTAGCCTACATATCTGGAAACAATCCTTTGATTATTGGAATATGGGCTATGGTTCAGCCCTGGCCTGGTTTTTTGCCGTAGTGATCGTCTTGCTGACCATCGCCCAACTGCGCCTATCCAAACATTGGGTATTTTACTACGGAGGCTAAAATGAGCACGCTTCAAAAGGTAGCTGCCCTGGATTATCAAACCTCCGCCTCTATCCGCAGACGGCGGCTAACCGGAAAAATAATCACTTATGTGGTCCTGACCATTGCTGGCTTGATATTTGCCTTTCCCCTCTTTTGGACCATGTCCAGTTCACTGCAAACCTGGCAGGAACTGCGTTCTTTTAAACCCCATCTCCTGCCCGCCGTACCGCAGTGGCATAACTATGTTGAAGTCTTTACGGTAGTGCCCTATGCTCGCTGGATGTTCAACAGCTTTTTGATTGTGCTAATTACCATTCCGGGGACTATCCTAACCGCCACCCTGACGGCTTATGCCTTTGCCAGGTTTGATTTTATTGGCAAGAATGTCTGGTTTACCTTGATGCTTGGCACCATGATGATTCCCCGGACCGTCACCTTAATTCCCCAATATTTGCTCTTCTTTAATTTAGGGCTTATTAATACCTATGTGCCGTTGACGATTGGCTCGTGGTTGGGTGGGGGCGCCTTTATGATTTTTCTGCTCCGCCAGTTTATCATGAGTATTCCGCATGATCTGGATGAAGCGGCAATCATCGATGGGGCCGGCCCTTTCCGGGTGCTCTGGAGCGTGTTGATGCCCCTCATGCGGCCGGCCTTGACTACTGTCGCCATTCTGACGTTTCTGGGAGAGTGGAATGATTTTTTTGGCCCCTTTATCTACTTAAATCGAATGGAGTTGTTTACCGCAGCGGTTGGATTACGGTTCTTTCAATATCTGCCCCTCGAAGGAACCGACCCTAGAGATCATCTGTTGATGGCCGCCGCCGCCATTATGACGATACCGGTGTTGATTTTATTTGCGGCCGCGCAGCGTTATTTTGTGTCCGGTGTAGTTATGACCGGACTAAAGGTATGAAATAAAGATTCTTCGTTATAAGCTAAAGGAGTTAAGGTATGGCACTTGTTTCGATTCGGGCCGGCCAGCAAGGCCCGATTCCCGATTGGGCGCTGCGTCAGCGCCACCTGATCGAAGTGATGAATGAAGCTGCGCCGCGCTTTCAGGAGCGGTACACCCGGCCCGATGGCAGCTTGATCTGGCGGAATGAAT
>Ga0073934_10011901_pt1 | contig 10393 bp, 6 predicted proteins | sample LarsenN4metaG_FD_76834 | JGI IMG/M metagenome (GOLD analysis project Ga0073934, IMG submission 76834) | Hot spring sediment bacterial and archeal communities from British Columbia, Canada, to study Microbial Dark Matter (Phase II) - Larsen... ... | reverse complement strand
CTTTCCAGCGGCCAGCGAGCGCAGCGTCCATTCGACATGCAGGCTGTTGGGCAGCGGCACGTAGACGACGTCCACGTCCGACCGGGCGAGCAGCTCGGCGTACGTCGCCGCGTGCGGGATCTGCCATTCCCTGGCGTACGCCGCCGCGCGCGCGCGCTCGCGGCTCGCAACGGCCGCCACCTCGCTTCGCTGCGAGGCGCGGATGGCCGGGATCAGCAGGCGATTGATCCGCGCCGTGCCGAGCAGGCCCCAGCGCAGTGGAGAGGTGCGGACGCTCATCGATGCTTCCCGACCGGCGGGGGCGCCACGCGGATCCTCGGTCCGGCGTGCAGGCGGCCGCTCGCCTTTCGGATCGGCGGCCCGGGACAGCGGGACGTGGAGGACGACGCCGCAGAGCGACCGCCTCGGCGGCGGAGAACGTAAGCGGATGAGCCGGTCGCCCTGGTCACGAATGTCGCGATCCCGCCGGCGAGATCAAAAGCGGCGTTGACTGAGGAAAGGCGAGTTTACACCCGGTAACGGCCGAGCCGAGCGGTCAGGATCGCCCGGAGGTCTGCTTCCGAGCGGGTGCCGGTGAGGTCGAGATCCGATTCGCTGAGGGCATCGACCAGGGCACGGATGATGTGCGCGCGGCTGATGGCTACTCCGCTTGCAGATCGGATGTCGGCGCTCAGGCGATCGAGGAACACGATTTGGCGGTCGAAGAGGACCACCGTGACTTTGGTCCAATGTTCGGTGTGGGACGGGCGGCGGCCGCGCCGCTTGATCGGCGTGACGGAGCTGTCAGCCGGAGCGGCGCTGAAGATTTCGTCGCCGGATTTCCCGAGCCGCCGTGAGGGTTTCGCCGTGGGACGGGTTGCCATATAACGCCTCGATCGCGAGGTACGCACACGTCCCCGCTCGATTTCAATCATTCAATAGTGATGGAATTAATCGCGTCGCCGAGCCGAACGACGGCCGGCATAGTATGCGATGCCTTCCCGTGATTCAAGCACGGCTAGCGGGCGCCGCGCGAGAGGCGCTGCACAATTTCGCGAGTCAGTCGCCGGTACGCCTGCGTGGAGGGGGCAGCCGGTGCATACGCGGACAGCGGAATCCCGTGGGAGGGCGCCTCCATGGCCCGGGAGTCGCGCGGGATCTCGGTCTCGAACACGCCGTCGCGGTTGTGTCTGCGGATGATCTCGACGATCTCGCGCGTGGCCGCCAGCCGGTAATCCACTTGCGTGAGCACGATCCCGAGCAGCGTGGCGAGACCTTTCCGCCGCGTGCGCAGCGCCTGATACCACCGCAGGTACTGCGCCAGCCCCTCCAGCGGGAGGTACGACGGCGTGACCGGCACGACCAGGTGATGCGCGGCGTACGGGACGCTTCGAGCCACGACCGAGAAGCCGTTGGGCGCATCCAGCAGGACGACGTCGTACGAGCCGCTCAAGGGCTTGATCAGGTCGGCCAGCCGCCGTTCCGGAGAGGTGACATCCGCCATGCGGCGGTCGATCTCGGTGAGAGCGGCGGAGCCCGTCAGGAGCGACAGGTTCGCCACCGCAGCGACCGGCCGAATCGCGCTCAGGATGCGGGTCTGCCCGAGCATCACGTCGGCAATCGACGGCCGGAGGTCGGCGGGTGCGACGCCGAGCGAGATCGACGCACCGGCGTACGGCTCGAGATCGACCAGCAGCACCCGGCGGTTCATGCCTGCGAGAATCGCCGCGACGTTCACCGCCGTCGTCGTCTTCCCCGTTCCTCCTTTGGGATTGTGCACCGCAACGATCATTCGGCTGTCGTCCGCTCCGGAAAGACTGAATTACGGATTATAAACGTAAGTCGTTGACGTTCAACTGCTTAGCCACGCGTCGCGGCTGAGGTTCGAGGGCCGTTACAGATCCGTATCGGCGTGTGCCAAAAACAGAAAAGGGCCAGGTGCAGGACCGTGCAGGCAGTGAGCGGAAACGGACAGCATCGGTCGATATTCGCGGAAACCTGCGCCTGGGACGAGCGGTCCGGCTCGGGCATATCGGTTGCTCCGGCACGGTCGAGCGACGTGTTTCGTCGCCGCCGTCATTATTTTTCAGATTTTTTAGGAGCCGTCATATGCGACAGCGGGTCGGGTGGCTGGTGGCGTTTCTGTGCCTCGGCCTTCACATCACGGTCTTTGCCCAGGGAAACATCACGGGCGCTATCTCCGGACGGATCAGCGATCAGCAGGGTGGCGTGATTCCCGGCGCCACGATTACCGTCACGTCCGCGGCGCTGCAGGGGGTGCGAACGACCACCACTTCCGCGCACGGTGACTTCATCGTGCCGCTCCTGCCGCCGGGAGAGTATCTCGTTCGCGTGGAGGTCGACGGGTTCGCTCCGCTCGCCCGCACCGTTCGCGTCGTCTCCACGCAGACGGCGCCGTTCGATGCGGCGCTCGACGTGGCGGGCGTTGCCGAGCGCGTCACGGTCAGGGGGGCGGCGGGCGCGGCCGCTGCGCGTGCCGCGGCCGCCGCCGTCACGGTGAAGCAGGAGACGGTGGACGTGCTCCCGTTGAATCGCGGGCTCGACGCGACCGCCGCGCTGGCGCCCGGAGTCGTTCGCGCCGGGATCACGAGCCGGGCGACCGGACTCGGCGTCATCACGATGAGCGGGGCGCCCTCGTACGAAAACCTGTTTCTCATGGACGGGGTCGTGTTGAACGAGAACCTGCGGAGCCAGCCGATCGCGCTCTACATCGAGGATGCGATCCAGGAGACGACGGTTCTCACGTCCGGCGTGTCGGCGGAATACGGCCGGTTCACCGGCGGCGTCGTCAACGCGATCACTCGATCCGGAGGCAATGCGTTCGCCGGAACGTTCCGCACCACGTTCGAGAACGACGCGTGGCGCAGCCGCACACCCATGAACGAGTCCACATCGGACGCGCTGATTCCGACGTACGAGTACACGTTCGGCGGACCGGTCCTGCGGGACAAGCTCTGGTTCTTCACCGCGGGCCGGTTCGTCGAGGAGACGCGGGCGTTCGAGACGCAGTTCACGCGACTCCGTTGGGATCGCGTGCGCGACGAGAAGCGCTACGAGGGCAAGGCGACCTACGCGGTGGACGCGCGGCACACCGTGCGCGGGTCGTACCTCCACAAGAAGACGGTGACCGACGGCGACGCCTTTTCGACCAACATTCTCGATCTGGCCAGCCTCACCACCCGTGAAGATCCCGAGACGCTGCTGGCGCTGAACTACAGCGGCGTGTTCGGTTCCTCGTTCTTCCTGGAAGCGCAGTACGCCGCCCGCGAAGGGTCGGCCAGCGGCGCCGGCTCGCGCTTCACGGACCTGATCAACGGCACGCTGCTCATCGACAGCCAGCGGGGCGGCGCGCGCTACAACTCGCCCACGTTCTGCGGGGTCTGCCGCACCGAGGAGCGCGACAATTCCGATCTCCTCGTGAAGGGCTCCTGGTTCCTCTCCAGCGGCCGCTGGGGGGCGCACCAGCTGGTGGCGGGGTACGACACGTTCAACGACGTTCGGGCGGCCGACAACCATCAGTCCGGCAGCGACTACCGCATCATCGGCACGACGTCGATCCTGAGGGACGGCGACATCTTTCCGGTCTTCAACAACGACGGTCGCAGCACGATCCTGCAGTGGAACCCGATTCTCGTGGCCTCGCGCGGCACCGACTTCAGGACGCACTCCGCGTTCGCGAACGACGCCTGGCGCTGGTCCGACCGTCTGACCCTGAATCTCGGGCTCCGATACGATCGCAACGACGGCCGCGACGCCGCCGGAACGCGCGTGGCGGACGGGCAGAAGCTCAGTCCGCGCCTGGGCCTGACCTGGGATCCGACCGGCAGCGGTACATGGACGGTGAACGGCAGCTACGGCGTGTATGTGGCGTCGCTCAACAACACCGTCGCCAACGGCGCCTCCATCGCGGGGAATCCGACGACGCTGCAGTGGGCGTACACCGGCCCGCCGATCAACGTCGATCCGGCCGCGCCACTGCTCACGCGGGCGCAGGCGATCCAAGCGGTCTTCGACTGGTTCACCGCGTCGGGGGGCACAGCGCGGCCGCTCGTCGGCGTGAACCTGCCGGGCATTCAGGTGCGTGTGCCCCGCTCCCTCGTCTCGCCGAGCGTCACCGAGCTGGCCGCAGGCGCGACGCGTACGCTGGGCGATCGAGCGTCGCTGCGGGTGGACGCCGTGTATCGCGATTTCGACGACTTCTACGCGACGCGCACGGACACGACGACCGGACAGATTCGCGTGGATCCGCTGACGTTGCAGGAGGCGCCGAACGGACGGACGCTCGACGTGCGGGTCATCGAAAACACGAACGACGTGAACCGCGAATACGCGGCGCTCAACACGCTGCTGACGTGGCGCGCCGGCGCCAGCCTCGATGTGAACGCCGCGTACACCCTCTCGCGGACGTGGGGGAACTTCGACGGCGAGAACGAGGGCGCCGGGCCGCTGCCCGTACAGCCCGCGCTCTATCCTGAGTATCGGGAAGAACGGTGGAACTACCCGTCGGGCAGCCTGACGGGCGATCAACGCCACAAGGCGCGTGTGTGGGGCACGTGGCGCGTGCCGATGCACGATCGCTTCGGCGGGCTGACCGTCGGCGCCCTGTTCGCGGTCGACTCCAGCACGCCGTATGCCGCCGCCGGCATCATCGATCCTTCGCCCTACCGGTCGGGACTCGGATACGCGACCCCCCCGACGCAGGCGGTCTATTACTTCACGGCGCGCGACGCATTCCGCGCCGAGGCGAGCACGCGCACCGACCTGGCCGTCACGTACGACTACAGGTTCGGCGGTCCTCGCCGCGTCTCGCTCTTCGTCAAGGGCGAGGTGTTCAACGTGTTCGACCAGTCACGCCTCGTCAATCCGTTCTTCGTGGACCAGACGGTGCTGACGGCGTCGAATGCGCCCACGCGGTTCCAGCGATTCAATCCGTTCACCGACGCGCCGGTTCAGGGCGCGCACTGGGATTTCGGTCCGAACTTCGGAAAGCCGACGAACCGGTTCGCCTATCAACTGCCGCGCCAGGCGCGCATCGCCGTCGGCGTGCGCTTCTGAGCCGCCCGCCGGTGGTTCCGGCTCACCGAATCCGCCGGTGCCGGTGTATGGTTGACCCCGGAGGTCATCCATGCCCGGCATCGGCGCCTTTCATCCGCAAATCGTTCATTTCGTCATCGCCCTGCTGATCGTCGGCGTCGCACTCCGTCTGCTCTCGCTGACGGGTCGACTCGCGTTCGCCGGGCCGGCGGCGGCTACCCTCATCTTCCTTGGCACGGCGGCCAGCGTGGCGGCCGTCAAGTCGGGGGTCGATGCGCACGGTCCGGTCGAGCGGATTCCGGGCGCGCGCCAGGCCGTGGTGGAGCACGAGGAGTGGGGCGAACGGACCCGGAACCTGTTTCTCGTGGTGGCGCTCGCCGAGCTCGTCGCGCTCGCGCTCGCGGCCAAAGCGAGCCGCCACGCCCGCACGGCCGCCATGGTCTCCGCCGTCCTGGGCCTCGGCGGGCTCGCCGTTCTCTACGAGGCCGCCGAACACGGCGGAGAGCTGGTGTACGGGTACGCGGGCGGGGTCGGCATCGTCTCGGGCGATCCCGAAGACGTGAACCGTCTCTTCGTCGCCGGCGTGTACCACCAGGCGCTGCAGGACCGGCAGGCGGGTCGCGGCGAACAGGGGGCGGCTCTGCTCGATATGGCAGCCGGACGGTTCCCGGCCCACCTCGAGCTGCAGCTGCTGGCGATCGAGTGGACCACCGATGTTCGCAGGGATCCCGCGGCGGCGCTGCAGCGCCTGGATGCGCTGGCGATTCCAGCCGGCGACGCGCGGCTGCGCATCCGGGCGGGCCTGGCGCGGGCGAGCGCGCTGGCCGCTCAGGGCAACATCGATGGCGCACGCGGGGTTCTCCAGACATTGAAGGCCGAGTTCCCGGACAATGCGAACATCCAGCGGCGGCTCGACGCGCTGCGGTAGCGGCGCGCCGGGTTTGCCGGTTGATGTGTGGGCGGCCGCCGTATGATGACTGTCACGTTCCCAACATGGAGGCGCGTGTGACCTGGCGTTCAGTGGGGCTCGGGGTCGCGGCGGCTGCTTTCCTCGCGCTGTCGCACGCTCGCACCAGCGGGCAGGCCGATACGGCTCCGGCCGATCTGCTCATCGTCAACGGACGCGTGTATGCCGGCCCCGCCGGGTTCCACGAGGCGGTGGCGGTTCGCGGCAATCGGATCGTGGCGCTCGGACGCACCGCGGAGCTGAACCGCTGGCGAGGTCCCGCCACGGAAGTGTTCGACGCGCGCGGACGCGCGGTCGTGCCCGGCTTCGACGATTCGCACGTCCATTTCATCGAGGGGGGCCTGGCCCTTGGGGATGTCGACCTCTCGGGCGTGACTGCGCTCCGGGAGGTGCAGGCTCGAATCAGCCGCTTCGCACAGTCCCGTTCCGGCGGCAGCTGGGTTCGCGGGCGTGGCTGGCTCTATGCGGCGTTTCCGGGCGGGCTGCCGACGAAGCAGCAGCTCGACGAAGTCGTCCCCGATCGCCCGGCGGTCATGGAGTGCTACGACGGCCACAGCGTCTGGGTGAACTCGAAGGCGCTGCAGCTGGCCGGTATTACCCGGGACACGCCGGACCCGAAGAACGGCGTCATCGTGCGTGATCCCGCGACCGGCGAGCCAACGGGGGTCCTGAAGGAGGCGGCGCAGGCGCTGCTCGATCCCGTGATGCCGCGCCGCAGCCGGGAAGAGCTGCGGGCGGCCCTGCGGGCTGCGGTCGCCGAGGCGCATCGGCTGGGCGTCACGAGCGTGCAGAACGCCAACGGGAGCGCGGACGATCTGCGGCTCTATGCCGAGGCGCGGCAGGCCGGAGAGCTGCGGGTCCGCCTGTACGCGGCACTCTCGATCTCGCCGGGTTTCACGGATGCCGACGCCGATCGGTTCGATGCGCTTCGCGCCGAGTACGGCACCGCCGATGAGGTACTCCGCACCGGCATCGTCAAGATCATGTCGGACGGCGTGATCGAAAGCCGCACCGCGGCGATGCTCGAGCCGTACGCGAACGGCGCCGAAGCGGGTCATCCGAACTACTCGGCGGCCGAGCTGAACCGGATTGTCGAGACCATGGACCGCCGCGGCTGGCAGATTCAGGTCCACGCCATCGGCGACCGGGCCGTGCGGATGACGCTCGACGCGTTCGAGCGCGTCGCGGCGAATCCCGCACCGCAGCGCGGACGGCGGCATCGGATCGAGCACATCGAAACCATCGCGCCGCCCGACGTCCCCCGGTTCGGGCGGCTCGGCGTGATCGCCTCGCAGCAGCCAATGCACGTCGTGCTGGGAGACATGAATTCCGCCGCTCCCGCTGGCCCCTGGCCCGACAACGTGGGGCGCGAGCGGGCGTCCCGCGCCTGGAACTGGAAGGGGATCCTCGCGGCCGGTGGGCGGGTGACCTTCGGCAGCGACTGGTACGTCGCCACGCTGGACCCGCTGCACGGGATGTGGGTCGCGACGACCCGGATCGCGGCGCCGGGAATGATCGACCAGCGGCTCTCGATGACCCAGGCGGTCGATGGCTATACGTCGTGGCCCGCTTATGCCTCGTTCGAGGAGCACCGGAAGGGCACCCTCGCCCCCGGCATGCTGGCCGACGTCGTGGTGCTGTCGCGCGACGTCTTCGCGCAGCCGATGAGGGCGCCGGACGACGTGCGCGTGGACGCCACGATCTTCGACGGGAAGGTCGTGTATCGCAGATAATCCACTCGCGGTTTCGAACACGGTTGCGCCCATGTGGTACTTCCGCCGTCTCCCGAACGGCATCGTCGTCTGTCACACGCGGCCCGAGCATGCGCCGCAGCTCGAGGAGCTGCAGCGAATCTGCTTTCCCACGCTGGACGATGCCGAACGATTCAAGGCGCCGCACTACGTCAAGCACCTCGAGCTCTATCCCGACGGCCAGTTCGTCGCCCTCGACGGCGATCGGGTCGTGGGCGCGACCACGACGCTGCGGCTGCATTTCGACTTCGAGCACGTGAGGCACACCTTCGCCGACGTGATTCAGGGCGGCTGGCTCACGTCGCACCAGGCGGATGGCGAGTGGCTGTACGGGGCCGACATCGGGGTGCACCCCGACTATCGCGGCCGCGGCATCGCCATGGCGATGTATGCGGCGCGCCAGGAGGTGGTCTGGCGGCAGGGCCTGAAGGGGCAGGTCACCGCGGCCATGCTCCCCGGCTACGCGGCCCTGAGGCAGCAGATGTCGGTGCAGGAGTACTACGAGGCGGTGGTCGCGGGACGCCTGACCGATCCCACGCTGTCGATGCAGATGCGCGTTGGGTTCGAGCCTCGCGCCTTGCTGGCGAACTACCTGCACGACCCGGTTTGCGACAACTACAGTGCCTTGATCGTGCTCGACGCCTCGCGGGAGGTGCCGGGCGCGTCGCGGACACATGCCATGTCCTACATCCGATTGCACACCGAGATTCCCGGTCCGCGCGCAAAAGCGCTGCTCGCCAGGCGGCAGGCGGCCGTTCCCGCCGGCCTCGGCAAGGCTACCGACGTGGTGGTCGAGCGAGCGGACGGCGCCCTCGTCTTCGACGTCGACGGGAACACGCTCATCGACCTCGCCGGCGGGATCGGCATGCTGGCCGTGGGGCACGTTCCGCCCGCGGTGGTTGCCGCGATCGAGCGCCAGGCGAGGAAATTCGTGCACGTGTGCGCCCTCGTCGCGAGCTACGAACCGTACGTCCGGCTCGCCGAGCTGCTCAACGAGATCACGCCGGGCCGGTTTCCGAAGAAGACGATCCTCGCCAACAGCGGCGCCGAGGCGGTCGAAAACGCCGTGAAGCTGTCCCGGCGCTACACCGGCCGGCCGGCGGTCGTCTGCTTCGAAGGGGGGTATCACGGCCGGACGCTCCTGACGCTCAGCCTGACCAGCAAGTACAGCCTGTTCAAGAAGGGATTCGGTCCGTTTGCGCCCGAGATCGTCCGCCTGCCCGTGCCGCACCTCTTCCGGACGCCGCGCGGAATGAGCGAGGAGGCGTACCTGGACTTCGGCATCCGTCAGCTCGAGAACGCGATGGTGGCGCAGGTCGATCCGTCGGCCGTTGCCGCGATGATCATCGAGCCGGTCCAGGGCGAGGCGGGCTTCATCCCGGTGCCCGCGCCCTTCCTCAGGCGGATCCGCGAGCTCTGCGACAGCCACGGCATCGTGATGATTGCCGACGAGGTGCAGTGCGGCATGGGCCGCACGGCCCGCCTGTTCGCGATCGAGCACTACGGCATCGTGCCGGATCTGCTCGTGTCGGCGAAATCGCTGGGTGCGGGGATGCCGATCGCGGCGGTCACGGGGCGCGCGGAGATCATGGATGCGGCTCATTTGGGCGGCATCGGCGGGACGTACGGCGGGAGCCCCGTCGCGTGCGCGGCCGCAATCGAAGCCGTGGAGATGATTCGCCAGCCGGAGTTCCTGGCGCACGCCGCCCGGCTCGGGGACGTCATGCGCGGAATCCTGGACGGCTGGCGGCGGGCGTTCCCGCTCGTCGGCGACGTGCGCGGTCTCGGACCGATGCTGGCCGTCGAGCTGGTGCGGGACCTGGAATCGAAGGAGCCGGCCGCTGTGGACGATACTCTGCAGGTCGTCCGGCAGGCGGTGGCGAACGGGGCGATCGTGATGCGTGCCGGTCTCTACAGTAACTGCGTGAGGTTCCTCCCGCCGCTGAACATGCCGGAAGACATGCTTCGCGAAGGGCTCGATGCCGTCGGCCGCGCGATCGAGGCCGTGCAGGCGCGCGTCTCCGCGGCGTCGGTGTGACATCCGGTGTTCGATCTGGTGCTGTACAACGCGCGGGCGCTCGTCCCGGCCGCGGCTGCACGCTATCGGACGGCGACAGCCGTTGCCGTGCGCGGCGGCCGCATCGTCAGGGTCGGCGATACCGCCGCTCTGCTCGAGGAGGCGGGGCCGCGTGCCGAACGGATCGATCTCGGCGGACGGACAGTCATTCCGGGCTTCAACGACGCGCACGCGCACGTCTGGAAGATCGGACACCTGCGAACGACGATGCTCGACCTGCGGCAGGTGCGGAGCCTGCCGGAGCTCACGGCGGCGGTGCGGCGGCATGCCGCGCGGCTGCCGGAGGGAGCGTGGCTGCTCGGCCGCGGGTTCAACGAGGCCACTCTCGTCGAGGGGCGATCGCCGACGCGGCACGATCTCGACGCGGCCGCGCCGGGGCGGCCGATCGCGCTGACGCGCACGTGCGGCCACGTGTCCGCGGTCAACACCCTGGCGCTCGAACGGGCGGGCGTCGGGCCCGACACGGCGGACCCGGCAGGGGGCGTTGTCGATCGGGACGAACATGGGCGCCCGACCGGCGTGCTGCGCGAGACGGCCATGGGGTTGGTGACTCGCGCCATACCG
>Ga0073934_10011900_pt1 | contig 10393 bp, 6 predicted proteins | sample LarsenN4metaG_FD_76834 | JGI IMG/M metagenome (GOLD analysis project Ga0073934, IMG submission 76834) | Hot spring sediment bacterial and archeal communities from British Columbia, Canada, to study Microbial Dark Matter (Phase II) - Larsen... ... | reverse complement strand
TGGCTACGCCGGAGCGGATGCATTCACTTACACCATTGCGGACGGATACAACGCCCAGGCCACGGGCACGGTGCTCATCCAGCCCAAGGTCGACACCGCTCGATCTCCCAACTTGACACTTGCTTCGCTTGCCGGCGGCTCATTTCTCTTGCGGTTCGATGGTATCCCGGGGATGACCTACCGGATCGAGTATACCGATGTTTGGCCATCGCCGATTTGGCAAACCCTCGCGACTGATACCGCCAACGAAACGGGGGTGTTTCAGCTCGTCGACACCCCGCCCGCCGGCGTGGTGAGCCGGTTCTACCGGTCGGTTTGCTATTAGAACCCTGAAGAGACAACCACGGAATACACTGAACTCACGGAAAGTCAGAGAAGCATGAAAACGGCGGCAGACGACACCCATTGCACCAATCGGCACGAATTGGTGAGAGGTGGTGAAATTGGTGTCAGTCCGGTTCCGTGTATTCCGAGTGTTCCGTGTTTTGGCTCACTTACAATTCGTGCTAATTCGTGAAATTCGTGTCTCGCTAGTGAACTCGTGAATACTGAAACTGTTGAAAACAAATCCAAACGGTCGCCCGCATTATTCATCGCCGCACCTCGTCGTCCGCTAACGTGGGACGGGTTTGCAGCCCGGCACCTTGGTCGCCTGTGGTTTGTACTGCCGAGCTTTGTGGCACCGTCGATCACGGGCTCTCGCTCGACTACGTAGCGGACAACGAAGGTGGAACCTCCTGCCTCCTGCGTTGGCAATTGGCAAATCAGTACTGTGAGTAGTGGGAGGCCCCCGGGAGGCCCCCCGGGGACCAGTTTGTCTTTCAGCGGCGCGGGGCGAGCACAACGCGCAGGACAATGTGGCGAACGTCCGAACGTCCTCCCTGCAGATCACCTTGGTCACTCGCCCGCGCCGCTGAAAAGCAAACCCGTGTTGTGGGGGGGCGCTCGTACTGCCAACAGCACAGAACCCAAAGCGTCCGGCACGGGCGTCACGGGCCTGCATCGCGTTGACAAGGTGTAGCCATGCGGCTACAGTGCGTCGGTGGTTGAAATCCGCAAAACCAAGCTCTTTGCCCAATGGCTCGACGGCTTGCGTGATCTTCGGGCCAGGGCACGCGTCCAAGCAAGGATCGAACGGCTCGCAGGAGGAAACCCGGGAGACGTTGAGCCGGTCGGCGAAGGTGTTTCGGAGTTGCGAATTAATTACGGTCCCGGTTACCGGGTGTATTTCAAGCAAAGAGGGCGCGAGATAATTATTCTTCTGGCCGGGGGTGACAAACGCACCCAAGCCAAAGACATCACGACCGCCTTGCGCCTCGCACGTAATCTGTTGGACTAATTGCTATGAAAAAGATTGTTACAACCCGCTACGACGTTGCCGAACACCTCAGGACTCCGGAGGAGATGGCGGCGTATCTGGAAGCGTGCCTTGAAGAGGCAGACGGGGACGCGGCATTCGTTGCCAAAGCGCTCGGCGACATCGCTCGTGCCAGAGGCATGGCACAAGTGGCACGAGATGCGGGACTGTCGCGTGAAAGCCTTTACAAGGCCCTTTCCGGCGAGCGAAGTCCCGGTTTTGACACCATCCTCAAAGTCGTCCACGCCCTCGGACTGCGGCTGCATGCCGAACCGAGCCGCGCATGATCAGTCGGTCCTCTGGTGGGGCTGAGGCTCCGCATCGGAACCTCCATGCCGAGCATCTGGTCGTGCGTTGAGTTCTTCAGGCCAACGGCCAGCTCGCGTCTGAAACCGCTCCTCAGGCACACGGCCTGGTTCATACCAGCCCCGCGTGGTCGCCTTCTGACCACCCGGGGTATGGCACGACACGGTCGGCGCCCAAACGTGGCGATGCGGGGCATCGCACACCCGGCCGGCGATTCAGGGCGAGGCCTTCGTTCGGTATAGGCGGGCCGGAACCGACGGCGAGGGTGTGTCAACGTACTGAAAACTGCCGAACTCATCGGCGGTAACCGTGGCCAGAGTCTGCCATGGCTGGTTCGTATCTTCCGTGTACTGCACCTCGTAAGGTCGCAGCGGGATGCCGCTGCAGTTCAGCCGCACCGATCCGTCCTGGAGCAACTCAATGCTCAGATTCATGGAAACGGAGTTGTCAGGCGTGGCCACCAGGGTAACGGTCCCCGGACTCACCCCTCCGCGGCCATCCGTTACGGAATACGCAAAGAAATCGTCATTTGTCAGTCCCGCCGGCGGAGTGTACACTATCCAATCCTCCTGAATCGCCACGGCGCCCCCCTGGTCGCTGGTTGCCGCAACGGACTCCAGAGCCAGCGTGTCCCCGTCGGCATCTGTGCTTGAGCTCAGCAAGTCCACTATCTTGATCTTCGCGCCCAGGCTCGGAAGCCAGGCGAGCTGCACCGGCGCCAGCAAGGGCAGGTGATTAATCGCCAGCCAGGCGGTCTCGCTCGTGGCGGAGGTTGCGCCGTTAACGACTACTGAGTAGGCGCCCGCGTGGGCATCCGTCGCATTCGTGATAACCAGCGTGGATTCGGTCGCCCCGGCCAGCACATTCGTCTCGTTGAACCGCCACTGGTATGTCAAAGGTGGTGTCCCGCTCGCTCCCACGTGGAAGACGGCGTCCGAGCCAAGGTTCACGAGCTGGCTCTGCGGTTGATTGGTGATCGCCACCGGCAGGGTGATGGTGAGTGAGGCCACGGCGCTGGTCACGGCTCCCACGGCGTTGCTCACGACCACAAAATAGCTGCCTGCATCCGGCGTTTGCGCATTCGTCCGCACGAAACTGCTGTTTTGCGCTCCCGGGATGGCCGCGCCATTGAACCACCATTGGTAATACAGAGGGGGAGTGCCAGCGGCCACCACACTGAAAGGTGCGTCTGAACTGGCCACCACGTTCGTGTCTTGAGGAGGGCTCAGCACCCACGGTTTCTTGGGCTTGAGAGCGGTGGCCGAGAAATCAATACCGTTCGCACTCGGTCCGACCAGGACCGGGTTGGCAAAACCTGCGGCAAACGTGTAGCCGTAGAGGCTGGCCTGCACAGTATAACTGCCTGCCGCGAGACCTGTAATCAGGTAGGTGCCGTCGCTGTCCGTGTAACCCATCTGCGAGCCAGACACGAAAACGCGCACGTTCTCCAGCGGCACTCCGGCCTCCGTAACTCGGCCGCTGATGCGAAACGTGCTGACCGATCCAACCACAACGCTGACCGATTTGCTGGCGGCGCCACCCTTCATGTCGCTCACCCGGCAGCGCACCACGTAATCGCCCGGGGCGCTCCAACTGTGACTAGCCACCGATTCGTTGGCGCCGAAGGTGCCATCGCCGAAATCCCAGTCGTAGGCCAGCGAATCACCGTTCGGATCGGTCGCAGCCACTTCGAAGGCCACGGCTGATCCGGGGACGGCGGCGGTCTCGCTGGCTGAAAGGACTATCGATGGAGGCAGGTTCGTAATAAAAAAGTTCCCGTGATTGACAACGACATCCAGCGATTCGGGGCTCGTGCCGCCCTTGCCGATCGGCGTGATATGCGTCCACGCGTCCGCGTCCGTGTACGTTCTGCCAATCACAATCGCGGAATCGTCCTTGCCCCCTGGGGATCCGGGGGTGGTGTCCAGGAACAGCATCGGATAGTTGAGTTGGTCATTTCGCATGCGAAGCCCGGCGCCATTCATCAGCCAATTGTTGCCCGTGAGGCTCTGGCGGAACTCCACCCAATAGTTCGTGGGCATCGGCAGATAAGTGTACCGTTTGTTGATCTTGAGCGCTCGCGGGCCGTTTGCCTGCGGGTCGTCCTGAGCGTAGATACGGTAGGTGCCGCTGGTTGTCGCTGTAAGAACGTTGGTGCTCGGGAGCCAACCCAGGTAGTTCTTGAACCGGACGTTGGTGTGGTTGCGGTGATCGCCCTGGTAGCCAGTGCCCATGAGATCAAACGGATCGCCATACTCCACACTCGTTCCCGGACCAACCACACTTTGGCCCTGGGTATCCCAAAAGTTCGCGTGTGGGAGACCATAGTTATGTCCGAGTTCATGGGCCGCGACGCCAATGGTGAACGTCCCACGAAGCCACGCCCCGGCGGAGCCGATGTTCCCCAACCCGATCCAGTTCCACCCAGGCACCGGACCAAAACAGACCAGGTCGAGATCGTAGTTCGTCAGAGTGTATCCCGCCGCGCTTGCGGCGTTGCGCGCATCGGTGCGCAACTGCTGGAAGGCATTGTTGGCGCTGTACCAGGAAGCGGTCTGGGGCATCAGTAACGTGGGGGTCGTGTCCGAGCCCTCGCCAATCCTGGCAAAAGACGTTTGGCCGTACGACATGTCCAGGTAGAAGCTGCTCGCACCGCTCACCATGTTGCTCGCCGTGGTATCCGAAAGCGGAGTCCCAAGGAGATCTGAGAATTCCACCCGGATGAGCAACAGCCGCTTTTGGCCGGTGGTCCATCCCGGGCTGCCAAAGTCCAGCTTCCGTATCGGGGTGGGCAGGGATGGTTGGGTCCCCGTGCCTGCCTCTGCAACCGCGCCGCTGTCTTCGACTGTGGCGGGAACGTCCTGCAGTGCCAGCAGGTCACCCACCGCAATCCCGCTCAGCGGCGCGTCGGCCCGCGTCGGCTCGCCCAGTCTGCGGCCATACACAAAAGCCTGGTAGATCCGGCCACCGATGTCGGCACGACGAATCACCGGCGTTACTTCGCGCTCCTTGCCCGGTTCCGGACAAACCGCAAAGACATCCAGCCGGCCCCGCGCGCTGACCCGCTCTTCCAGCCGGTTGACAACCCCAATCGGCAAGCCCGAGCGCTCGGATTCCGAAAGGGCCCACTTGAGCGCACGCTCGGGATCCGAGACGATCAGCCCGGCAAGCTTGGCGCGCCGATCCTCCGCCAATGCAAGCCCGGTTGCTTCCATGGCCGCTTTGACGTGGATGGATGGCGCATCACGGTAGGTCCGAAGCCAGTCGCGGAACACAGCATCTGAATCCTTTTCGTTGATTCCGCCCGGCAGCTCCGGGCCAATTGGCCGGCTGGATTCCGAACCTGCCGAAGCCAGGGACAGCTCCGAGTCCTTTCCAAAGGCTAGGCTCCCTGCGGTCGTGCCGCGCGACATCCGCAAAGCACTTCCAGCCGACGACCGCGAAGTGCAAGGCTCCAGGTGTTCCGCTATCAAACATGCCACCACCGCAGCCAACGCTGAGGCCATCGCCACGAGCCCTAAGTTTCGCACCAATTTCACTTGAATGAGTGGGAGGAATCAGGCGTGAAATCGTAACTCCGGTCAAACCCTGCCGTAAAGAACAGCCCCCGGCAGGCGCCAATTAGCCCAAGGGAGCCACCACAAAGAACGACAGGCCAAGCGTGTGAGCCTGGCCTGCTTTTTGGGAGCTGATTGATAGCTGCCGGATTGCTACTTGCGATAGCGACGAATCATGCTCGCACCGAAAGGCAGGAGCAACAACGCACCGGCGACGACCGTCGTGGGCTCGGGGACGACGATCTCACCCGGAGGCTGATCCCCGCCCGGCCAGGACCACAATTGATATCCCCCAGTCACCGGCAAACCATTATTGTAAGCTTGGAGCTCGAAGGCTGTTGCTAAAAGCGGGTTGCCGTTGGCACCAAGGTTCCCGAGAAACTGGAGATCGAACACCATAGACGTCGTGTCCGCAGACGATGTCGCGCTCAACTGCGTCCCGCTAAAAGGACCTACAGTCCACGATGCAGTGGTCTCTGTGCCGGCTAAATCCGCATACCAGATGGTCAATCCCGGCGCTTCGAAGGAGTCCGCCGAGGTTCCCAACATGGTGATGGTGATCGCATCGAATGGCAGGCTAAAATCAGGCTGCAGGATTGTGTTTCCACCAAGAGTCCAACTGCCAGAGGTGGTGGGCGTGCCCATCGTGAATTGGAGCGCCCCTTGCGCCGTGGTTAGGCAGCACAGCGTGGCGCCGACTGCCAGGGTTCCAAGAATTTTGGTGAAGTATTTGTTTCTCATGTTCTGACTCCTTGGTTAAGGGTTCTATTGTTGCTCTGAGTTGACCCGCCGTTCCGCGTGATTGATCGTACCGAGCCAGTCCTCGTTCTTTCTTTGCCTTTCTTTGTGTTTGTCTTTTTTCCTGCATTCCTGGCCGATGCGGCCCGGCCTGGGTGTCTGCAGTGTTGTTTTGTTTCGCCCATTTATGCATCTCCCCAAGGCCAGTCTCAATCGGGGGTCATCCCATTTTGGGGTCGGGGAAACTCGTATACTTTTTCGCCCCGCCGATTCGCCTTGAAGAGCAAATCGGCATCGCCAAAGGCGCGGCTATCAAGCGGAGCCGGCGGCACGCGGGTTTGTCCAAACCTCACATAAGACCGTCTTCACCCAGGAATTCGCTGTGCTTGCCTTTCTGGCCGCGAGAGGGCATAATCTGCGGCGCCAGTGCTTCACGCGCGGGAATGCGGCGACTCAGAGGCAGCTTTCCAGGCGCACGTTGGCTTGCACAGCGCCGCCCAAAAACCAACCGGACGATATGGCAAAGAACTGCATAATGCTGCTTGATGACGAGCCGGGCATGCTCCAGTTCGGTGCGGCCTGCCTGGCGCGTTTGCCGGATACGGAGGTCCTGCCGGTGCAGGACAGCGCCCGCGCGGTCGATCGGCTCCGCGAAGGGGGCATTGACCTCCTGATCACGGACCTGATGATGCCTGGCTTCACGGGCATTGAGGTCCTGCGCCAGGCGCGCGAGAGCGATCCCAATCTCGCCGCGCTGATTCTCACGGCCTACCCCTCCGTGGACACGGCGGTGCTGAGCATGAAGCTGGGCGCGGCCGACTACCTCACCAAGCCATTTCAGCCCGAGGAACTGGAGGCCGCGGCGCAGCGCCTGCTTGAAGGCCGGAGGTTGCGCGAGGAGAACCTCTCGCTGCGGCGCCACCTCGAGCGTCCCTACGCCTGCGGCAACATGCTGGGGCACACTCCGGGGATGCAGAGCGTCTGCGAGAAAGTCGCCAAGGCTGCCGCCACGGATTTCGACGTGATGATTATTGGCGAAACTGGCACGGGCAAGGAGTTGGTCGCCCACGCCATTCACCAGGGCAGCCGGCGAAAAGACGCGCCCTTTGTTCCCGTGGATTGCGGCGCGATTCCCGAAGACCTGCTGGAAAGCGAATTCTTCGGCCACGAACGCGGCGCCTTCACCGGCGCCCAGGCGCGCAGCCTGGGGCTGATGGAATTTGCCAACAAAGGCACCTTCTTCCTGGATGAGGTTGCCCAGATGCCGATGCGCCTTCAGGCAAAACTCCTGCGCGTGCTCCAGGAACGCCGGATTCGCCGCGTGGGGGGCACGCAGGAAATCCCGGTCGACGTCCGGGTCCTGGTTGCTTCGTCGGTGAGCCTGGACGAGGCGGTGAGGCTGGGGCGTTTCCGGCTGGATTTGTTTCATCGGATTAACGTGGTGCGAATCGAATTGCCGCCGCTGCGGGAGCGCACCGAAGACATCCCGCTGCTCGTGCGCCATTTTCTCGATCGATTTACCAAAGAGATGGACCGCCCGCCGGTTGAACCTGCGCCGGAGACCCTGGAAGTGCTGGCCAACTATCCCTGGCCCGGCAACGTCCGGGAATTGCAGAACGTGGTGAAACGGGCGCTGGCGCTTTCGAACGAACCCGTGATCTCCGTCGATCATCTCCCCGATGAGGTGGTGGCCGCGGCGGGGCTCGGTTCGAACGAAAAAGCAACCGGGTTTTTCGCGCAGCGTGAACGGCGCCTGGCGGCCTTCGAGAGAGAGTACCTGCGCACACTGCTGGCTTCCACTCAGGGCGACGTGGCCGCGGCTGCGCGCGAGGCCCAATTGCCGCGGGGCACCTTTTATCGGCTGCTCAAGAAACATGCGCTGAACCCCAACGGATTTCGCCGCGCCGCGGAAGCCTGAGGCCGCCCCCTTCCCGTCCGCCGCCCGGCAACCCAGCTCGTGTCCTTCAACGGTTCGCGCGCGGGGATCGTGCGGGGCCTCTCGGGGGCAAACGCGCAACACAGCCGGGCTCCATTCTTGAGAGAACGCCGGCAACGCCGCTTCCAGGTTCCTCGAAATCAGTCTGAACCCAGGCTGGTGTTCCAGGATTTCCTGCGCTATTCAGATCGGCATGAAACCGCTGAATCAAAGCACAGCGGGGCGCTGGCTGCAGTTTCTTGGGGAGGCGGTTTTTCATCATCCCTGGTGGTTTTGCTGGATTCAGTTGCTGCTGGTGCTGGTTTGCCTCGGTTATACGGTCTCGAGGCTGCAATTCAGCACGGACAGGAATGATTTAATCTCCGTGCGGGAGTCCTATCGGCGCCAATTTCTGAAGTTTAAGGAGGAATTCAACATCCAGGAAAACCTGTTCGTCCTGATCGAAAGCGAGAACCGTGAAAAGAACCGTGAATTTGTCGAACGATTGGCCGCCCGGCTTCGGGCCGACGGTCACTTCAGGAATGTCTACTATCGCGGCGGATTAAAACTGATGGGGCCGAAGGCGTTGCTGTTCCTGCCCGAAGAGACTCTGGCTGATCTGGAGCAGGATTTGCGGGCCTACCAGCCTTTGTTTCGCACCTATTCACAGGCCACCAACCTCAACACCCTCTTTGCTTTGGTCAATCGGCAGTTCCGGTTGCTGGCCGCCGACCCCGCCGGACGACAAAACCCGGCCCTGACCGAGGCACTGCCGACCCTGCAGCGGATTCTCGACAGGGCCTCGGACTACACCGAGTCAGAGCAAGTCCCCCTGGCCCCCGATATTAGCACCTTGTTTGGCAGCCATAAGCAAGAGACGCAGCACGAACTTTATCTCACGTTTGAGCGCGGCCGGATCTATGTCTTGATCACCCAGGCAAGCGAATCTCGCCAGGAACGGGCGGCGATCCGTCAACTGCGGAAGTGGATTGCCCAAACGCGCTCGGAAGTGCCCGGCGCAAATGTCGAAATCACTGGCGAAGCCGTGTTGAGGCACGAAGAAATGGAGCAGGCCAGGCGGGACACTGAAGTCGCCGCTCTGATCTCCCTGGCGCTGACAGCGTTAATCTTCATCGGCAGCTGTCGCAACATTCTGCGGCCATTAATGGGCACGTTTTGCCTGCTGATCGGCATCTGTTACGCCTTGGGACTTGCCACGCTGACAGTCGGCCGCCTGAACATCCTGAGCATTACGCTGGTGCCTATCTTGATCGGATTGGCCATCGATTACGGGGTGCATCTGATTTTCCGCTACGAGGAAGGGCTGTGCCAGGGCCAGAGTCCCAGCGTCGCGATCGCCAAAACGCTGGGATTTACCGGCATTGGCGTCATCACTGCCGCTTTAGCCATTGCCGGTTCGTTCTATTTCATGGTGCTGACCGATTTCAAAGGGATGCAGGAGATGGGGGTGATCGCCGGCAGCGGCGTGATTGTTTGTCTCGCTCCGATGCTGACGCTGCTGCCCTTGTTGCTGGTGCGTGGCAAGCCGGACCCGGCGGGTCTGCGCGCCACCCGGTGGCCGCCGAGGTGGCGATCTCCGCTGGTATTGTCCCTGGAATGTCCCGGCCACGAGCAGCGGGCGACGCTTGCGAAGAACCGCGCCCGGGCCCGAATCGCGCAGCTTTTCGCCCACCGCCCCTGGTTGGTGCTGGCGTGCGGCGCCCTGGTCACGGTGTTCGCGATCGGCGGATCGCCAAAGGTTGAGTTCGACTACGACCTGCTCAATTTGCAGAGCCGGGGTTTGCCCGCGGTGCGAATGCAGAAGCAGCTTGCCCGCGCAGGTTCGCAATCGCTGCTTTACTGCGCTGTGGTTGCCGATTCGCTGCCCCAGGCGGTTCGGTGGGAGCAGCGCATTAATCAACTCCCCTCGGTTGCGCGAGTGATTTCCCTCGTGAAATACTTGACCGAAGATCAGGAACGAAAACTGGTCCTAATCCGTGAAATCAAGAGAGGGCTGGGTTCAATTCCGCTGCCTGAACTGGATGGCCAGCCGGTGAATCTTACCAACCTGAACCGGACTCTCTTTTCGCTGCAGGGCTATCTCGGTCGGGCCCTCGACACCCTCGAGTCGGAGAACGGCCACGAAGACACCAGAGAGCTGCTGCGTTCGTTGCGCCGGTCGGTGAACCGGTTGCGGGAAATAACGGCCGATGACCTTCCCTCCACTGCCCTCAGGCTCACCGACTTTCAGCGAGTGCTCTTTGGCAGTCTGCATGAGACGGTCCGTCTCATCGCCCAACAGGATGACCGGCAGCGCCTGCAACTGGAGGATATCCCGGCTTTTCTGCGTGATTTTTTCATTAGCCCTTCGGGCCGATTCCTGCTCCAGGTCTACCCTAAAGACAATGCCTTTCGGAAATTCATTGCTCGCTAGGCAATTTTTTCCTTGTACTAATTTGGTTGACATGTATTTACGCTGGGAATGCGCAAGCATTCTCAGTCCTTCAATCAACGAAAACG
>Ga0073934_10011899_pt1 | contig 10393 bp, 9 predicted proteins | sample LarsenN4metaG_FD_76834 | JGI IMG/M metagenome (GOLD analysis project Ga0073934, IMG submission 76834) | Hot spring sediment bacterial and archeal communities from British Columbia, Canada, to study Microbial Dark Matter (Phase II) - Larsen... ... | reverse complement strand
GTCTTCCCGTTCGACCAGGCCAAGCCCGTGCTCACCCAGTTCGCCCGCTTCACCGAGACGATGCCGGACGACCTCAACGTCTGGATGGTCACCCGCAAGGCACCGCCTCTGCCCTTCCTGCCCGAAGCCGTCCACGGGCAGGAGATCGTCGCGCTCGCCCTCTGCTACGCCGGCGATCCCGCCGAGGGCGAGAGGCTGATCGAGCCGCTGCGCGCGTTCGGCACGCCGCACGGCGAGCACGTCGGGGTGCAGCCGTACACCGCCTGGCAGCAGGCCTTCGATCCGCTCCTGACCCCGGGTGCGCGCAACTACTGGAAGTCGCACAACTTCTCCCGGCTCGGCGACGAGGCGATCGACGTGATCATCGACTACGCGGGCAGGCTGCCGTCCCCGCAGTGCGAGATCTTCGTGGGCACGATCGGCGGTCAGACGGCCCGCGTCGCGCCCGAGGCGACCGCGTACTCGAGCCGGGACGCCAACTACGTCCTGAACGTGCACGGCCGCTGGGAGACGGCCGACGAGGACGAGCGCTGCATCGGCTGGGCGCGCGAGTTCTTCGCCAGGTCGCGGCCGTTCGCGAGCAGCGGCGCGTACATCAACTTCCTCACCCAGGACGAGAGCGACCGGGTCGCCTTCGCCTACGGCCCGACGTACGGCCGGCTGGTGGAGCTGAAGCAGAAGTACGACCCGGCGAACTTCTTCCGGATGAACCAGAACATCGCGCCCTCCGCGTAGCGGCTCGGTCCGGGGGGAGCTCCGCGTGACCGCCGCCCGGCGAGCCTCTCGGATCGTCCTACTCCGCCTCGTGGCACACGACCTCGACGTTGTTGCCGTCGGGGTCGCCCACGAAGGCCGCGTAGTAGGTCGGGTGGTAGTGCTCGCGCAGGCCGGGCGCGCCGTTGTCGGTGCCGCCGGCGGCGAGCGCCGCGGCGTGGAAGGCGTCCACGGTCGCGCGCTCCTCGACCGTGAAGGCCACGTGCCCGCTGGTGCTCGGCTCCTTGCCCACCCGGACCGCTAAGCGCGGGTAGCCCCCGGCCCCCCAGGCGACCATCCCCTCCAGCTCGAACGCGACGCCGTAGCCGATCGGCGCGAGCGCCTGGTCGTAGAAGCGGCGGCTCCGCTCGAGGTCGCTCACGTAGAAGGCGACGTGGTCGATCATCTCGCTTCCTCTCCTCGGAGATACAGTCGCCGCGCATGATCCTGGAGAACGGCGTCGTCCGCACGATGGACACCTCGCTCCCCCTCGCGCGCTCGCTCGCGATCGCCGGCGAGCGGATCGCGGGCGGCGTGGGGACGCACGAGAGCGCCCTGCCGACCCCGGACGTCGTCGATCTCGGCGGGCGCTGCGTCCTCCCGGGGTTCACCGACGCCCACGTCCACTTCCCCACCTGGTCGCTCTCCCAGCGGGACGTGCGCCTCGACGGCGTCACGCGGCTCGAGGAGGCGCTCGAGCGCGTGCGCACGCACCCCCGTCGCGGCGCCTGGATCCGGGGCACGGGCTGGCGCTCGGCCGAGTGGGAGGCGCAGCCGACGAAAGAGGCGCTCGACGCGGTCACCGGGCCGACCCCCGCCCTGCTCTGGTCGAAGGACTACCACTCGGCCTGGCTCAACTCCGCCGCGCTGGCGCTCGCCCACGGCGACCTGGAGGTCGCAGGCGGCCTCGTCGAGCGCGACGAGCGAGGCGAGCCGACCGGGATCCTCCGCGAGGAGGCGGCCTGGCAGTTCCGGGCGCGCTTCGCCATGCCGAGCGAGGACGAGCTCGTCGCCGCCACCCGCGAGGGACAGCGGATCGCGGCCGCACGCGGCGTCGTCGCGATCCACGACAAGGACGGCTGGCTCGGAGCGCCAGGGATCTTCCAGCGCGTCGCCGAGCGGGACGGGCTCACGCTGCGCGTCTGGCAGTCCCTCCCCCACGAGCGGCTGCCGGAGCTGGAGGCCCTCTCCCTCCACGGGGGCCTCGGCGGCGACTTCCTCCGGCTCGGCTACCTGAAGGCGTTCATGGACGGGACGCTCGGCTCGCAGACCGCCTGGCTGCTCGACGGTTCGGGCGTCTGCATCACGAGCGGCGAGGAGCTGGCCGAGATCATCCGGGCGGGGGCGCGGCTGGGCTGGCCGGTGGCCGTGCACGCGATCGGCGACCGCGCCAACCGGGAGGCGCTCGACGCCTTCGCAGCGACGCGCGAGGCCTGGGCGCCCCTCGGCCTCCGCCAGCGGATCGAGCACGCGCAGTGCGTCGCGCGGGAGGACCTCGGGCGGTTCGCCGAGCTCGGCGTCGCCTGCTCCGTGCAGTTCAGCCACGCGCCCTCGGATCGCGACCTGGCCGAGCGCTTCTGGGCCGACCGCCTCGACGGGGCGTACGCGTTCCGCTCGCTCTGGGACTCGGGAGCCCTCGTCGCGAACGGCTCGGACGCGCCCGTCGAGGAGCTCGACCCGCTCGCGGGGATCCGCGCGGCCGTGCTGCGCACGCTCGACGAGCGCCCCCCGTGGCGCCCCGAGCAGCGCCTCACCGTCGAGGAGGCCCTGCTCGCGACGACGGTCAACCCTGCCTGGCTCTCCGGCGACGAGCGCCGCCGCGGGAAGCTCCTCCCGGGCTACCTCGCCGACCTCGTCGTGCTCTCCCGCGACCCGCTCACGTGTGCGCCGGAGGAGCTGGAGGCGGTCGAGGTGGTGGCCACGATGGTGGGCGGCCGCTGGGTGCACAACCCGCCGCCCTGGGACTGAGCCGGCACCGGCGCGCGGCCTCCCCGCGGCGTCGTCGCGACCGGGTCACCCCGCGGCCTCGGCCGCGGGAGGCCGTACAATGCGTTCGTGGCCACGCGCACGATGCTCCCCGTCCACGCCGCTCCGACCTGCTCGGTCGCGGGCGCCGCCGAGATCGTCGGCTCCAAGTGGACGGTCCTGATCGTCCACGACCTCTCCGAGGGCCCCCGTCGCTTCACCGAGCTGGAGCGCTCGTGCGCTGGGATCAGCCCGCGCACGCTCGCCGAGCGCCTGCGCTGGCTCGAGGCGGAGGAGATGGTCGTGCGCCGCAGCTACCCCGAGTCCCCTCCGCGGGTCGAGTACGAGCTCACCCCCAAGGGGAAGGCACTGCTGCCGATCATCCGGGAGATGCGCCGCTTCGGCCACGACTGGCTCGGCTGCGGCGTCCACGACGCCTGAGCCTCAGCCTCGACCGGTCAGCGCCCGCGCCAGCAGGCGGTCTCGCAGGGGCGTGGGGAGGCGCTCGATCCAGGCCCGCAGCCGCGCGTCGCGGCCCACGACGTAGCGCGCCCTCGGCCGGGCCGCGGTGAGGGCGTGCTCGACCGCCCTCGCGACCTCGCCCGGATCGCCGCCGGGCCCGCGGGCGAGCGCGACCTCGCGAAAGCGCGCGATCCGGGATGCGTAGAGCGCGGCCCGGTCGGGCGGAAAGCTCCGCGCCAGCTCCTCGGCGCGCTGCGCCCCCTTCGCCCAGATGCCGGTTCGGATGCTCGCCGGCTCGACGATCGAGACGGCGACGCCGAACGGCGCCAGCTCGACGCGGAGGGAGTCGGCGACAGCCTCGAGCGCGTGCTTCGAGGCCGCGTAGGGCCCGAGGAAGGGAAGCGCGCTGCGCCCTCCGATCGAGCCCATGAGCACGATGCGCCCGCCCGCCCGCCGCAGCGCCGGCAGGAAGGCCTGGACGGAGGCGACCTGGCCGACGACGTTCACCTCGAGCTGACGGCGCAGCTCCTCGAGCGGAACGAGCTCGAGGGGTGCGGCGATCGCGATGCCGGCGTTCGCGACCAGGCCGTCGAGCCGAGGCCCGACCGCCTCGGCCGCGGCCGCCACCTGCTCCTGCCTCGTCACGTCCAGCTCCAGGGGCTCGATCCCCCGCGCGCGCAGGGCGTCCGCCGCCGCCGCCGTCCGCACACCGCCGTAGACGCGCCAGCCCGCCGCCGCGAGCCGGAGCGCACAGGCCTCCCCGATCCCGGAGGAGGCGCCCGTGACGACGACGGTCCGCGCCACTGCGTCAGGGGGCCGGCTCGGCCCAGACACCGACGAGCTCGACGATCGTCGCCGCCGCCGCGGCCATGTCCTGCAGGCTCGCCCACTCCCGCACGGAGTGGTACTCCTGTCCGCCGGTGAAGAGGTTCGGCGTGGGCAGCCCCTGCGCGGAGAGGACGGCGCCGTCCGTGCCGCCGCGCGTGATCGCGAGCCGCGGCTCCAAGCCGGCGCGCCGGATCGCCTCCAGCGCGGCCTCGACCACGCGAGGGTTCCGCTCGATGTAGGGCCGCATGTTGCGGTAGGAGTCGCGCACCTCGACCTCCAGGTAGGCCCGCGGCTCCGACCTCGCGACGCGCTCGACGAGGCTCTGCACGAGCGCGACGTGCCCCTCGAGCTGCTCGTCGTCGTGGTCGCGGACGATCAGGTCGACCACCGCCTCCTCGGCGTTCCCGGAGATCCGGTGCGGGTGGATGTAGCCCTCCCGGCCCTCCGTCGTCTCCGGCGAGAGCCGGTCCTTCGGCAGAGACCCGACCAGCTCGGCGGCGAGCTTGACGGCGTTGACGAGCTTGCCCTTGGCCGTCCCCGGGTGCACGGAGAGACCGCGGACGGTGACGCGGATCGACTTCGCGGAGAACGTCTCGATCTCAACCTCGCCGGCGCCGGAGCCGTCGAGGGTGTAGGCGACGTCGGCGCCGAAGGCGGCGAGGTCGAACCCCTCGGCGCCGCGCCCGACCTCCTCGTCGACCGTGAAGGCGATCCGGACGGGTGCCCGCGGACGCTCCGGATGGGTGACGAGGTACGCGACCGCGGCCATGATCTCGGCGATCCCGGCCTTGTCGTCGGCGCCCAGCAGGGTGGTGCCGTCGCTCGTGATCAGGTCGTGGCCGACGCGCGCGGCCAGCTCCGGGAGATGCGCGGGATCGAGCACCTGCCTCGGGTCACCCGGGAGCTCGATCGGCGTCCCGTCCCAGGCGCGGTGCACGATCGGGCTCACCCCGGCCCCGGTGACGTCCGGGGTCGTGTCCACGTGGGCGATCAGCCCGACCGCGGGCGCGCCCTCGACCCCGGCCAGGCTCGCGAACACCGCGGCGCTCTCGGTCAGGCGCGCGTCGGCGAGGCCGAGCGCGCGGAGCTCCTCGATGAGCAGGCGGGAGAGGTCGAGCTGCTTCTCCGTGCTCGGCCGGCGCGCCACCCGGTAGGCGGCCTGGGTGTCGATCCGGACGTAGCGGAGAAAGCGCTCGAGCACGTCCTCGGCGACCTCGGCGGCGAGCGGGCCGGCGAAGGGGGCGCTAGCCAAGCTCTCCGAGGCGGCGGTACGTCTCCTGCACGGCCTCGACGCCGAGCGCGAGGTACTCGGCCGGGAAGCGCTCGTTCGGGGAGTGGGCGTTCGCGTCCCGCGTCGCGAGGCCGGTCACGATCGCCGGGATGCCCCGGGCGACGAGCGCTTGCGCGACCGGGATGGAGCCGCCGACCCGGACGAGCAGCGACTCCCGCCCGAGCACGCGCTCGAAGGCCGCGCGCGCCGCGGCCACCGCGGGCTCGTCAGGGGAGACGAGCGCCGGCTCGCCGTGCGACTGCAGCTCGACCTCGAGCTCGGCGCCCTCCGGCGCCGCCTCCCGCAGCAGGCGCTCGAAGGCCGCGCTGATCTCGCCGACGCTCTGCCCCGGCACGATGCGGACGGAGACGTTGGCGCGAGCCTCGACCGGGAGCACCGTCTTGACGAGGTCGGGGGAGCCGCCGCCGAGGCCGTGCACGTCCACCGAGGGCTCTGCCCAGGTGCGGAGGTAGAACTCCTCCGCAGCCCGGGCGTCCGCGGGGCGGGCCCCGACCCCGGCGAGCATCTCCGCGCCCGGGGTGAGCGCGCTCCAGCTCGCGACCTCCTCCGGGCCGGGCGGCACGATGCCCGCCCGGAGCGGCTCGGGCAGGCGCCCCTCACGCGGGAGCACGGCCGAGAGCGCCTGCAGGAGCGCGTGCATCGCGTTCAGCGCCGCTCCGCCGAAGAGACCCGAGTGCAGGTCGCGCTCGCCGGTGCGCACGCGGACGTGGAAGTAGCAGAGGCCGCGCAGCGCCGTGTAGAAGGTCGGCACCCCAGGCTCGGCCAGGTCCCCGTCGAGAACGAGCGCCGCGTCCGCCCCCCGCACGTCGCCTGCCACCCACTCGACCACCGACTGCCCCCCGACCTCCTCCTCGGAGTCGAAGGCGAAGCGGACGTTGACCGGCAGCTCCCCCGCCGCGGCCAGCTCGCGGGCCGCCTCGACCAGCATGACGAGGTGCGCCTTGTCGTCGGCGACGCCGCGCGCGTACAGCCAGCCGTCTCGCTCGACGAGCTCGAAGGGTGGCGACTCCCACAACTCGAGCGGATCGGGCGGCTGGACGTCGAAGTGGGCGTAGCAGAGGACGGTCGGTGCCGACTCCGGCCGCACCGAGGCCGGGACCTCGCCGACGACGAGCGGGCGGCCGCCGTTCCAGGGGACCACGTCGGCCGTCCCGCCCGCGCCGCGGATCTGCGCCGCCACCCACGCCGCCGCGGCCTCGACGTCGCGCGCGTGCGCCGGGTCGGCGCTCACCGACGGGATCGCGATCAGCTCGGCGAGCCTGGTGCGGAGCGCTTCGTGAGGCGACATCGGGCGCCGAGTCTAGTCGCCCGAGTAGGCTTCGGCGCACGGTGGCCGACGCCGACACGCATCGACGCCTCGCCGTCGACCTCTTCAACCGGAGCTGGGCGCTCCTCGTGCAGGAGGCGCGCACTGTGGAGGCCGAGGACGAGCTCGTCCACGCCGTCCACGCCTCGCGGTACCACTGGGGCGTGGTCGGCACGCCCGCGCACCTGGCCCGCGGCGAGAGCCAGTGCGCGCGGGTGTACGCGGCCCTCGGGCGTCCGGAGGCGGCGCTCCACCACGCACGCCGTGCGCTCGAGCTCGTGCATGCGGGCGGCGAGGGCTTCGAGGACTGGGACCTGGCGTCGGCCCTCGAGGTCCTCGCCCGCGCCGAGCTGGCCGCCGGGAACCGTGCCGAGGCCGAGCGCTACGCGGCGCTCGCCCGCGCCGAGCTCGAGTCGGTGGCAGACCCGGACGACCGGGAGATCATCGGCGGCCAGCTCGCCGAGCTAGGCGTCTAGCAGCGGGTAGGCCGCCCGCGCGTCGAGGCAGTCGGCGAGGTAGAGGGCGACGCCGAGGTCGCCCGTCCACAGCGAGTAGCGGCCGCGGCCCCGCCCTGCGCGCAGGCGGCGCACCTGGTCGAGGGCGTGCACCGCGAACCGGCGCGCCCGCTCCAGCCAGCGCTCGTCGCCCGTGCAGGCGAACGTGTTCAGGAGCGCGTAGCCGTTGCCGGCCGTTCCGTGGCAGATCGAGGGCCCCTTCTCGAGCCCGTGCGGGCCCGCGCGCCACGTCAGCTCGGCACCGGCGACGAGGAGCTCCTCGTCGAGGTAGTCGGCGGCGGCGATCACGATCCCCGGCGCCCCGGCGCACCACTGCAGGCGGATCTGGCCGTCGGGGCCGGGCAGGGTCGGGCGCTCGCGCGGCGGCCAGTTGGCGAGCCTGGCCTCGACGAACGCCACGCGCGCGAGCACGGCCGCCGTCTCGCGCTCCAGCCGCCGGCGCCGCCCGGCGTCGAGCTCCGGCCGCAGCACCTGGACGATCCCGACGAGCCCGTGCGGCGGCGTCAGGCTGCGGAGCTCCTGCCCGTACAGACGCTGCGTCCAGAGGCCGTCGCCGTCGCGGCGCACCCAGAGCGCCTCGGCGCTCTCCCGGCACGCCTCGCGCCAGCGCTCGTCTCCCGTCCACTCGAGCATGAGCCGGGCAGCGCGGAGCGTCCCGGGCGCGCCCCACATGACCTCCTCGGCCTCGTTCGCAACGTTCGCGCGCACGAGCGCGTGCAGGCGATCGGCGAGGGCACCGCTCGGGGCGAGGCGCCAGGCGACGAGCAGGATCCCCGCCTCCCCGCAGAGGAGCGAGGCTTCTCGCGGCTCGGGCAGCTTCTCCCCACGCATGAAGTCGGGGCGCTCGCGGAAGCGCTCGAGGGTCGCGAGCGCGAGCTCGGCAAGGTCGAGGCGGCTCTCCGCGTGCCCGCGCCGGCGGAGCTCGTCGAGCGCGAAGAGCACGCCGGCGCCGCCGACGTAGAGGTTCTTCAGCGGGCTCGTCGAGTGCCAACGGTCCCAGTCGTCGGCCCGCCAGAGGAGCTTCGGCCCGCGCAGGGCCGCATCGGCGTCTGCGACGATCTCGCGGATCCCGGCGCGGATGCGCTCCTCGTCCCACGGCTCGGCCGTCAGCCGTTCGAAGGCCTCGGGGCGGTGGAGCACTAGGCCACGTCGCGGACGCGCTGGGCGTCGGCGAGCGCGCGCAGCTTCTTCAGCCCCTGGTGCTCGATCTGGCGGATGCGCTCGCGGGTGACGTTGAAGGCGCGGCCGACCTCGTCGAGGGTGCGCGGCTGCTGGCCGTCGAGCCCGTAGCGGAGCTCGAGCACCTTCCGCTCGCGCTCGGAGAGTGCGGAGAGGATGTTGCGGAGCGCCTCCCGCTGGAGCGTCGTCTCCGCGAGCTCGTCCGGCAGCGGGGTCGAGTCGTCGGCGAGGAAGTGGCCGAACTCCGACTCGTCGTCGTCGCCGACGGGCTTCTCCAGCGAGACCGGGGTCTGCGCGCTGCGGCGGATGTGCTCGACCTCGTCCGTCGAGAGGTCGAGGTCGCGAGCGATCTCCTCCGTCGTCGGCTCGCGGCCCAGCTCCGCGCGCAGCTTGCGCTCCGCGCGCATGATCCGGTTCAGCTTCTCCACGACGTGCACGGGCATGCGGATCGTCCGCCCCTTGTCGGCGATCGCGCGCGCGACCGCCTGCCGGATCCACCAAGTGGCGTAGGTCGAGAACTTGAACCCCTTGCGGTGGTCGAACTTCTCCGCCGCCCGAACGAGCCCGATCGTGCCCTCCTGGATCAGGTCGAGGAAGGGAAGGCCCTGGTTGCGGTAGCGCTTGGCGATGGAGACGACGAGGCGGAGGTTCGCCTCCACCATCGCCTGCTTGGCCGCATGATCGCCGCGCTCGATGCGCTTGGCCAGCTCCACCTCCTGCGCGGCGGTGAGCAGGGGCACCCGGCCGATGTCCTTGAGGAAGAGCTGGAGCGCGTCGGTCGTGATCTCTGGGTCGGTGTCGAGCTCGGCGTCGGGCTCGACCTCGTCGCCCGCGTGCACGACAGAGATCTGGGCGTCGTCCAGCGCGGCGTAGAACTCGTCGAGCTGCGCCGGCTCGAGCTCCAGCTCGTCGAGGGCGAGCGCGATCTCGTCCGCGTCGAGGCGGCCCGCCTGGAGCCCGCTGGCGAGCAGGCGCTGGGCTTCGTCCGTCGCGAGGACGTCCTCGATCGGCACCCGAGTGGTCCTGCCCTCCACTTCGCCTCCGGCCAGACCGCCCCCTTCGTTCGTCGGCCTTCACACGGTAGTCACGGCGGCGGCGGGCGTCAAAACCTGCGCTGCGGCGGGTGCTCATCCGCGCGCGCGGCGGATCGTCTCCAGGTAGCGGGCGGCCTCGCGGGCGAGCGGGGAGCCGGGTCGCTGGCGCGCGGCGAGGCGGAGCTGGCGCTCCGCGGCCTCGATGCGGCCGGTCCAGAGGAGGAGCACGCCGAGGTGGAAGCGGACAGTCGGCTCCTCCGGGAACCTCCGCGTGAGCGGGCCGAGCCGGCCGAAGGCCTTCTCGGGCGCGTCCTTGTCGAAGACGCCGACGGCCGCCGCCACCTGCGCCTCGGCATCGTCGGGCGCGAGCCTCGCCGCCCGCGCGAAGACGCGCGCCGCCCACACAGGCCGGCCCACCCGCTGGAGCCCGACGCCGTAGAGCAGGAGGTCGCGGACTCCGCCCCGTTCGGCCCGGCGACGCAGCGCTTCGAGCTGGCGCGCAGGCGCGAGCCTCGTCAGCGCTGCCGGAGCGGAGAAGGAGGGGATGAAGGCGGGGAGCCCGCGGGGCAGGTTCGGGTGGAGGAGGTTGCCGGCGAGGACGGCGTAGGGCGTGTCCGGCTCGGCCTCGACCGCTGCGCGCCAGGCGGCTACGGGGTCGCCCCGGTTCGCCCACAGCCGGGCGAGGCCCAAGTGGAGCTGGACGACCGCGCTCTCGGGGTAGAGCTTGGCGAGCTGCTCGAGACGGTCGAGCGAGCGGTCGGGCCAGGTAGCGAGAGCCGCTCCGACCCTGGCCTCCAGCGAGCCGTGGGCGGCGAAGACCGCTGCCGCGGCGGCGGTCTCGCCCCGACGGTAGAGCGTGGCAGCGCGGCGCAGCGCGCGCGCCTCGGCGTCGTCGCGGAAGCCGAGCGCGAGGGAGAGCGGCGGCCGCCCCGGGCGCGGCTTCGACTCTGCGGAGGTCTGGACAGAGCTCCCGTCCGACGAGACCACGGCGAGCGCGGCGACGGTCGCGGCGCCCACGGCCGCGAGCACGGCGAGGAGGACGACGCGGCGGCGGGCGCTC
>Ga0073934_10011897_pt1 | contig 10394 bp, 12 predicted proteins | sample LarsenN4metaG_FD_76834 | JGI IMG/M metagenome (GOLD analysis project Ga0073934, IMG submission 76834) | Hot spring sediment bacterial and archeal communities from British Columbia, Canada, to study Microbial Dark Matter (Phase II) - Larsen... ... | reverse complement strand
TTAAGCCGTCGTTAACAGCGCTGCCCTAGCGTGATGGGTGGAGCGGGGCATGCGCATCGCGACCCCTGGCAGGCCGGACAGGTGGCGTTTCGCCCCCAAGGCGCTGCTTGGCGCGATCGCCTCCGCGCTTCGGCCGCCGCCGGGCCCGCCGAGGGGCGAAGGCGGCCTCACGGATACCGCGCTTTGGTACGCGGTCCTCGCGGCGGACCCGGAGGCGGCCTGGATCATTCCGTGGTTCGAGGAAAGGAGGCAGAAAGATGATGAGGACGATCGCGGAGCGGGGTGAGCCGGACAGGCCCACGCTCCCGTCCGTGCAGGCGGAAGTGGAGCAATTGTTTCGCCTGGACGATGAAGACGCGGCCGAGCTTGTCCTCGTGCGGCATGCTGAGCCGGCGGCGGCGCCCGCGGGTTCTGTCGAACCCCTGCTTAGCTGCGCGGGCTTGGACCAGGCGGAGCGTTTGGCGCGCAGGCTCTCCGGCCTGTGGGTGGAGCGGGTCGTCTCGGCGCCCGAGCGCTGGGCTCTGCAGACGGCGAGACTGGTGGCGGAGGCCGCGGCAAGGCCGCTGTCCGTCGACGAGCGGCTTCGCGAGATCGAATTCGCGGCCTGCGCCGATGCAGGCGCCTGCGCCCAAGGCTACGCGCGGCGCTTCGTCGAGGACCCCCGCTGGCAGGCCCTGCCGGGATTCGCGAACGCCCGGGCATTCAGACGGCGCGTGGTCATGGGCCTGGAGGAGATCCTGGCTGCCCATCCCGGCCGTCGCGTGGTCGTCGTCACCCACGCCAGCGTGATTAACGCCTACTTGAGCATGGTGCTCGGCATCTGCCGGGACATGTTCTTCGCCCCGGACTACGGATCGATATCCGTCGTGCGGCAGTGGAGGGACCTCTACGCGGTACGGAGCCTGAACGATACGGCCCATCTGGCCGGGGCCCGCCCCCAGGGGACGTTTAACCCGGCCTTCACAGCCCTTAACAAAACGTTAAACCGCGCCGGATAGCCTGAAGTCAGAAGTAACAAGAGGAGAAGAATGAACCTAGACTCAGTTGGACGCAACCTCGCGGCGTTCAAGCCCGTGCGGGCGGCATTGATGGGTCTTGCCGCCGGGGCCATGGCTTTCCTCATCGCCTGTGGAGGAGGGGGCGGGGACGACGGCACCGAAGGTCCCAGCGGCCCGGACGGAGGGTCCCTCAGCGGCAGCTTGACCATCGATGGGTCCAGCACGGTCTTCCCGATCTCCGAGGCGGTAGCGGAGGAGTTCCTCAGGGAGCAGAGAAACGTCCGCGTCACCGTCGGCCTGTCGGGCACGGGCGGCGGTTTTCAGAAGTTCTGCAACGGCGAGACCGAAATCAGCGATGCGTCCAGGCCGATTACCCAGAAGGAAATCGACGCCTGCGCCGCCAAGGGCATCGAGTTCATCGAGCTGCCGGTCGCCTACGACGCGCTGAGCGTCGTGGTGAACAGCCAGAACAACTGGGTGGACTGCATCACGGTGGCCGAGCTGAAGAAGATGTGGGAACCGGCGGCGCAGGGGACCGTCACCAGCTGGGCGCAGGTCAACCCTGCATGGTCGGCGGGCGGCCAGCTGAAGCTCTTCGGGCCGGGCACGGACTCCGGCACGTTCGACTACTTCACGGAACACGTCATGGGGAAGGCGAAGGACAGCCGCGGCGACTACACGGCGAGCGAGGACGACAACGTCCTGGTCCAGGGTGTGAGCGGCGACAAGAGCGCCATCGGCTACTTCGGGCTGGCCTACTACCTGGAGAACAAGGGCAAGCTGAAGGCCCTGAAGGTGGACCAGGGCCAGGGCGGCGGCTGTGTCGAGCCCTCGGCGGCGACCGTCGAGAACGGCACCTACCCGCTGTCCCGGCCGCTCTTCATCTACGTGCGAAAGGACGCCGCCGAGAGGCCGGAGGTGAAGGCGTTCGTGGACTTCTACCTGAAGAACGTGGCGACGCTCTCGACCGAAGTGGGATACGTGAAGTTCCCGGACAACTACTACGGCCTCGTGCAGGCTCGCTGGAACGCCCGGAAGACGGGCACGATGTACGCGACGGGTAGCACGGGGACGCTTCTGGAGCGGCTACAGCGAAGTTAGTTGACTGTATCCGGCAGGCATGCTGTCGTCATCGCGTCCCCTGTCTCCATCGGGCACGGGACGCGATTTCGCCGGCAGAGGCAGGGACGGCATGAGTGCAGGCGCGATAGCGCGGGAACGGGTAGCGGCGAGGAGCCGGAAGCGCACGCTCAGGCGGGCGAAGGAATGGCCGATCTACGCCTTTCTCTTCGCCTGCGCGGCCGTCTCTATCGTCACCACGCTGGGCATCGTCGCCGTGCTCATCGAGGAGACGGCGAACTTCTTCGGCGAGGTGTCGGTGGTCGGGTTCCTGACCGGGACGGAATGGACGCCGCTGTTCACGGAGAAGCACTTCGGCGTGCTGCCGCTCATGAACGCCACGCTGATGATGGCCCTGGGCGCGATGCTGGTGGCGGTGCCCTTGGGGCTGCTGGCCGCCATCTACCTGAGCGAGTACGCGCACCCGCGCATACGGTCCGTCGTGAAACCCGTGCTGGAGGTGCTGGCAGGCATCCCCACGGTCGTTTACGGCTACTTCGCCCTGCAGTTCATTTCGCCGGAGATCGTGAGGTTCGTATTTGGCGGCGACACCAGCCTGTTCAACGCGCTGAGCGCCAGCTTGGCGATGGCGATCATGATCCTCCCCCTCGTCTCTTCGCTGAGCGAGGACGCCATGCGTTCCGTGCCCCAGTCCCTGCGAGAGGGTGCGTACGGCCTCGGGGCTACGAAGTTCGAGGTCGCAACGCGAGTGGTCTTTCCCGGGGCCCTGTCCGGGATCGTTGCCGCCGTGATCCTGGCCGGCTCCCGCGCGGTGGGCGAGACGATGATCGTGACCATCGTAGGCGGCAACCAGCCGAATCTCAGCTGGAACCCGCTGGAGGGCATGCAGGCGATGTCCGCCTACATCGTCCAGGTAAGCCTCGGCGACACGCCCCGCGGCACCATCGAGTACAGCACGATCTTCGCCGTGGGCCTGATGCTGTTCGTGGTGACGCTCTCGCTCAACGTCCTTGCCCAGTGGCTGCTTTCCAGGTTTCGCGAGGCCTACGAATGACCGGCGCCGGCGCGTTGAGGGGCGTTGGCGGCAGGGCGGTACTGCGACGGAACTCCGGACGTGTGTTTCTGGCGCTGTGCCTTGCCGCCGTCCTTGCGGCGGTCATGGCCCTGGCCGTGCTCCTGGTCACCGTAACCGCGGACGGCATCGGCCGGTTGAGCCTGGACTTCATAAACAGCTACCCCTCGCGCTTCGCGGACCGGGCCGGCATCAAGGCGGCGCTGGCGGGGACGCTCTGGGTGATGGCGTTCACGGGGCTGTTCGCGGTGCCCGTGGGCATCGGCGCCGCGATCTACCTGGAGGAGTTCGCGCCGCGAAACTGGCTGACGAGAGCCATCGAGACCAACATCAACAACCTGGCGGGCGTGCCTTCGATCATCTACGGCCTCCTGGGGCTGGCGCTCTTCGTCCGGGCCATGGACCTGGGACGGAGCGTCATGGCCGGCGCCTTGACCCTGGCGCTGCTCGTGCTGCCCATAATCATCGTCGCGGCGCGGGAAGGGCTGCGGTCGGTGCCGCCATCGATCCGGGAGGCAGCGCTCGGGCTGGGGGCCACGCCGTGGCAGACGGTGTGGGCGCAGGTCCTGCCGCCGGCGCTGCCGGCGATGCTGACAGGCATCATCCTGGCGCTTTCGCGGGCGATCGGAGAAACGGCGCCGCTGATCGTGATGGGGGCGCTGACGTTCGTGGCGTTCACGCCCAGCGGACCCGGGTCCGCCTTCACCGTCCTCCCGATCCAAATCTACAACTGGATCTCGCGGCCGCAGGCGGCGTTCCAGACCACGGCAGCGGCGGGCATCATCGTCCTGCTGCTGGTGTTGCTGAGCATGAACGCGGTTGCAGTGGGGTTGAGGATGTACTTCGAAAGGACGCGCCGATGGTAAACCGAGAACTGGAGACGGCGGAGCGGCTGCCCCGCTTCGTCAGGGAAGTGCTGCTTGGCGATAGAATGGCGGGCATGGCAGAGCCCGAACCTGCCGATGCTGGACTCGCCCTGGAGGTCAAACAGCTAAACGCCTACTACGGCTCGTTCCACGCCCTGCGCGACGTCAACCTGGGCATCGGCGCGAGGCAGATAACGGCGATCATCGGCCCCTCCGGCTGCGGCAAGAGCACCCTGATCCGCTGCTTCAACCGCATGAACGACCTGATCCCCAGCTTTCGCGCCCAGGGCGCGGTCCTGTTCGAGGGCGAGAACCTCTACGGCCGCGACGTCGACCCCGTGGAGGTGCGGTACCGCATCGGCATGGTCTTCCAGAAGCCGAACCCCTTCCCCAAGTCGATCTACGACAACGTGGCCTTCGGCCCGCGCATCCACGGCTTCAAGGGCCGTCTGGACGAAATCGTGGAGGGGGCGCTGGTGCGCGCCGCGCTGTGGGACGAGGTCAAGGACAAGCTCCACCAGAACGCCCTGGCGCTTTCGGGCGGGCAGCAGCAGCGTCTCTGCATCGCGCGGGCGCTGGCCGTGGCGCCGGAGGTGCTGCTCATGGACGAACCGTGCAGCGCCCTGGACCCGATAGCGACGCTGCGGATCGAGGACCTCATGCGGGAGCTGGCCCGCGACCTGACGATCGTCATCGTCACGCACAACATGCAGCAGGCGGCCCGCGTCTCCGACAAGACCGCCGTAATGATGATGGCGGAGGACCGGGCCGGCGAGATGGTCGAGTTCGGGCTCACCAACGAGATATTCACGAACCCGAAGGACCGCCGGACGGAGGACTATATCACCGGCAGGTTCGGATAGATGGCGCCGCCGCTCCTCGCCCCGGGCTGCTTCGCCGCGCGGGCCGCCGTCCGGCTATCGAAGTCCTAGGCAGGCCATGGAGAGCTCGATCCTCAGACTGGCCCTGGCGGAATTCCTGGGCACCTTCCTGCTGGTCTTCGCGGGGCCCGGGGCGGTCGTGATCGACGCGGTCTCCCAGGGAGGCGTGACGCCCGTCGGCATCGGCCTGAGCTTCGGTTTCGCCGTGATGGCGGCGATCGTCGTCTTCGGCCCCGTCTCCGGCGCCCACATCAACCCGGCGGTGAGCCTGGCGTTTGCCGTCAGCCACGTGCTGGAGTGGCGTCTCTTGCCGTTGTACGCGGCCAGCCAGCTGGCCGGGGCCGCGACGGCGAGCGCCACTCACCTGGCCTTGTTCGGGGACGTGGCCAGCCTGGGGGCCACCTTGCCCGCCGGCAGCGCCGGCCAGGCCCTGGCCCTGGAGGCCGTGCTCAGCTTCTTCCTGGGCCTGGTCGTGCTCTCGGTTGCCCGGGACGGCCGCATCGAGCCGCGGCTGGCCGCGCTCAGCGTCGGCATGTACGTGGCGCTGGCAGCCACGTTCGCCGGGCCCATCGCCGGCGCATCCATGAACCCCGCGCGCTCATTCGGGCCTTCGCTACTGAGCTGGGAGTGGCAGGACCACTGGGTCTACTGGTTGGGACCCGTGGGAGGGGCCGTGCTCGCTGCCGGCGCCTTCGCGGTGCTGCGGCCCCGGGCGCTGGCCGTGACGGATGAAGTCGGGGAGCGGCTGCCGTGAAGCGCGTCCTCTTCGTCTGCACTCACAACTCGGCGCGCAGCCAGATGGCGGAAGCCTTGCTGCGATCGATGGCCGCCGGGGCTTTCGAGGTCCACAGCGCCGGCACGGAGGCCGGCAGCCTCCATCCCCTCGCCGTCGAGGCGATGGGGGAGATCGGCATAGACATTTCGAGGCAGGAGGCGAAGCCCGTGTCGCGCTACGAGGACCAGGCCTTCGACTACGTGATCACCGTGTGCGACGACGCGCAGGAGGCCTGCCCGTCCTTCCCGGCGGCGCCGCGACGGCTGCACTGGAGCATCCCCGACCCTTCACGCGTGACAGGCAGCGCCGAGGCTAAGCTCAGCGCTTTTCGCGACGCACGTGATAGACTGACAGCCCTCATCGCCGAATTCGTAAAAGGAGCGGCGCGATGACCCGGACAGCTTTCGACAAGCAGCTTGGCGAAATTGAAGGTGACATGCTGGTGCTCGCCAGCATGGTCGAGCGGGCCATCGACCGCTCGATCGAGGCCCTGAAGGGCCGCGACGTGGAGCTTGCCCGCGCCGTGATCACCGACGACATGGACATCAACCGCAAGCGCTACGAAATCGAGGAGAAGTGCTTGGAGCTGCTGGCAACCCAGCAGCCCCTGGCGCGCGACCTCCGGACGATCGTGGCCGTGCTCCACGTCATCGTCGACCTGGAACGCATGGGCGACCACGCCGAAGGCACGGCGAAGGTGGCGATCATGCTGGCGGACGAGCCGCCCCTGAAGCCGTACATCGACATTCCCCGCATGGCCGAGGTCGCGTCCGAGATGCTGCGGGACAGCATCGAGGCCTTCAAGCTCCGCGACGTGAACATGGCGCGTCGCGTCTGCGACCGCGACGACGAGGTCGACGCCCTCTACGACCAGGTCTACCGCGAACTCCTGGTCTACATGCTCAACGACCCGAAGACGATCGAGCGGGCGACGCACATCACCTGGATAGCCCACAACCTGGAGCGCATCGCCGACCGGGTGACGAACATCTGCGAACGCGTCGTCTACATGGTCCAGGGGACGTACGAGGAGATGAACGTCTCCAAGTACTAGCCGCCGGAAGCTCGCGCGCCGCGGCCGCCGAACGGCTCCGCGGAAGCTGCTCCCCGTACGTCCCGCGCGCCTTAAGATCGAGCCGTGCGGCTGACGAGCAGGGGTGAGCTGGCCCTGAAGGCGATGATCGAGCTCGCCAAGGCGGAAGCCGGGCCGGACCCAGGGCTTTCGGCCGCCGAAATCGCCAGGCGGTGCCGCGCCTCGGTGAAGTTCCTGGAGCACGTGCTCAGCGTTCTCCGCTCCGGCGGCTACGTGGTGAGCCGGCGCGGCCGGACTGGAGGCTATCGCCTGGCGCGGGAGGCGAAATCGATCCCGGTCGGCGAGATCAGCCGTCTCATCGATGGGCCGCTGGCGCCCGCTCCCTGCGCCAGCGTCAGCCAGCACCGCGCCTGCGACTGGTGCGATTCAGAAGCGGACTGCGACCTCCGGGCCGTGTGGGTGCGCGTGCGGGAGGCGATTGCCGAGGTCATGGACTCGGTTACGCTCGCCGACCTCGTCCTCGAGGCGAGGTCGCGCGCCAGGGCGGACCGCTACGCCATCTAGCGGGGCCCGTTGACTGCCGCTTGCGTGCGCGGGTGTAATAATCGAACCGGCCCCGTCAACGATAGCGGTGGTGGACTATGCCTGAGGGCCTGGCCAAAGGACTGCGCAACGTCGTCCTCGACGAGACGAAGGCCAGCTTCATCGACGGCGAGAAAGGGATCCTCCTCTATCGCGGCTATTCGATCCACGACCTGGCGGCGAGCTGCAGCTTCGAAGAGGTCGCCTACCTCATGCTTTACGGCTCGCTGCCGAAGCGGGCGGAGCTGGACGCCTTCGAAGCGCGCTTGAAGGCGGCCAGGCGGCTGCCGGACGAGGTCGTCGAAGTGATCCGCATCGTCGCCAGCAGCCACCCCATGGACGTGCTGCGGACCGCCGTGTCGGCGCTGTCTGCCTTCGACCCGGAGACGGAGGACGGCTCTCACGAGGCGCTGCTGCGGAAGTCGGAGCGGCTGACGGCGCAGGTGCCCAGCATCGTCGCCGTGCACGAACGGCTTCGCAAGGGCCGGGCGCCGTTGCAGCCGCGGGACGGCCTCAACCACGCCGCGAACTTCGTCTACATGCTCTCCGGCGATGAGCCGAGTCCGGAGGCGGTGGAGGCGATGAACCTGGACTTCATCCTCCACGCCGAGCACGGCGCGAACGCGTCTTCCTTCGCCGCGCGCGTGACGGCCTCCACGCTTTCCGACCTGCATTCGGCCATCGCCAGCGCCGTGGGCACGTTGAAGGGACCGTTGCACGGCGGCGCCGCCGAGTCCGTGATGAAGATGGCCAGGGAGATCGGCGAGCCGGAGCGGGCCGCCGAGTACGTGCGCGAGCGCCAGCGCCACCGCGAGAGCCGGATCATGGGCTTCGGCCACCGCGTCTACCGCGTCGAGGACCCACGGGCGCGGCACATGCGGGAGAAGTCGAAGGCGCTCAGCGCGCGCATGGGCCAGCAGAAGTGGTATGACATCCTGGAGGCCGTGGTGCGGGAAATGGGTCGCTATCAGCGCCACGGCATCCACGTGAACGTCGATTTCTATGCCGGGTCCGTATATTACCTGCTGGGGATCCCGGAGGACCTCTTCGTCCCCATCTTCGCTATCGGCCGGGTGCCGGGCTGGTGCGCGTCCGTGCTGGAGCAGCTGGAAGACAACGTGCTCATCCGGCCGCTTTTGCGCTACGAGGGGCCGATGCACCTGCAGTACGTGCCGATAGACGAGCGCCGATGAGCGGTCAGCTTTCGCCCCTTTCCCGGCGCGAGACCCCGTCCTCCGCGGCGAAGCCAAGCAGGAGACGCGCGCGGGCCGCTGAGGACCCAAACCTGCGCGGCCCCAGGCCGGCCCGCCGGATTTCACGACTGAGAGTCGCATTCACAGGAGCAACGAGGAGGACCTAGATGCCGTTCGAGACGATCAGCAAGCCGCCCATCGCCGAGGTCCGCGTCAGACCCAACCTCTACGACTACGAGGCGCAGCGGGCGAGCTTCGACTGGCAGGAGCTGGCGAAGGAGCTCGACGGGCTGCCCGGCGGCGGCCTGAACATCGCCTACGAGGCCCTCGACCGCCACGTCGCCAAGGGGAAGGGCGGCAAGACAGCCGTCCTCTGGGAAGGCAAGAACGGCGAACGCGAGACCTACACCTACGAGGAGATGGCCAAGCTCTCCAACAAGTGGTGCAACGTCCTCCGCTCCCTGGGCGTGAAGAAGGGCGACCGCGTCTTCGTCTTCCTGGACCGCATCCCGGAGCTTTACGCGGCCGTGTTCGGGACGCTGAAAGCGGGCTGCGTCATCGGCCCCTTGTTCTCCGCCTTCGGCCCGGACGCGGTCAAGGACCGGCTGGCGGACTCCGGCGCCGTCCTCCTCCTGACCAGCCCGGACCTGTGGCGCAAAGTCGCCCAGATCCGGCCGGATCTGCCGGACCTGAAGCACGTGGTCCACGTCCAGCACGGCAAGCGCGTGCAGGCGGCGGAAGGCATCCTCTCCTGGGACGACCTCATGGACGCCGCCCCGGACGCGGCCGAGATCGAGCGCACGGGCCTGGAGGACTACGCGATCATGCACTACACCTCCGGGACGACGGGCAAACCCAAGGGCGCCGCGCACGTCCACCAGGCGGTGTGGGGACATTACGCCACGGGCAAGTACGTCCTGGACCTGCACGATGACGACGTCTACTGGTGCACGGCGGACCCCGGCTGGGTGACCGGCACGTCCTACGGCATGTTCGCGCCGTTCACCAACGGCGTGACCTCCGTCATCTACGAAGGCGGCTTTTCCGCCAGCAAGTGGTACGAGATCATCCAGCGCTACAAAGTCACGGTCTGGTACACGGCGCCGACCGCCATCCGCCTGCTGATGAAGGCCGGCGACGCGGTTCCCAAGCGCTACGACCTCTCCAGCCTCCGTTACACGATGTCGGTGGGGGAGCCCTTGAACCCGGAGGCCGTGATCTGGGGCGAACGCGTCATCGGCCTGCCGTTCCACGACAACTGGTGGCAGACGGAGACGGGGTCGATCATGATCGCGAACTTCCCGGCCTTGCCGATCCGGCCGGGGTCCATGGGCCGGCCGATGCTGGGGATCACGCCCGGCGTCATCGACGCGAACGGCAACGAGGTCCCTCCCGGCCAGGAGGGGGACCTGGCGCTGCGCCCGGGCTGGCCGTCGATGTTCCGGACCTACTGGCGCAACGAGGAGATGTACAACAGCCGCTTCCGGAACGGCTGGTACATCACCGGCGACCGCGCCCGCCGCGACGAGGACGGCTACTTCTGGTTCATCGGCCGGGCGGACGACGTGATCAACACGGCCGGCCACCTGGTCGGCCCGTTCGAGGTCGAGAGCGCGCTGATCGAGCATCCGGCGGTGGCGGAGGCGGGCGTTATCGGCAAGCCGGACCCGATCGCGATGGAGATCGTGAAGGCGTTCGTGGCGCTGAAGGACGGCTTCGAGCCGACGGACCAGCTGCGCCACGAGCTGATCGGCTTCGCGCGGGACAAGCTGGGTCCGGGCGTCGCGCCGCGGGAGATCGACTTCGTGCCGGCGCTGCCGAAGACGCGGTCGGGCAAGATCATGCGGCGTTTGTTGAAAGCGCGGGAGCTGGGCCTGCCGGAGGGCGACACGAGCACCCTGGAGGAGGACTAGG
>Ga0073934_10011896_pt1 | contig 10395 bp, 8 predicted proteins | sample LarsenN4metaG_FD_76834 | JGI IMG/M metagenome (GOLD analysis project Ga0073934, IMG submission 76834) | Hot spring sediment bacterial and archeal communities from British Columbia, Canada, to study Microbial Dark Matter (Phase II) - Larsen... ... | reverse complement strand
GTCTGTAAAGACTCCCGCCAGCCATTCACTATCCGGACTGATCACAAGATTGGATACACTGCCGCCTTCAGTCAGGGAAATCGGCTGTGAATCCAGTCCCTCGCTCAAGTCGCTGATCTGGGCCTGCCCATCCTGGGCAGAACTGATCAACCAGCGGTCGTCCGGGCTGAACTGAACGAACATGCCTCCAGACTGATACGGATGCACAGGCAGACCGCTAAAATCTACCAGCGCCGTTCGCAGCGAAGTTTGCACCGCCGGATTGAATTCGCCCTTTTTCTCGCTTTCTTTGAACGCCTCCAGGGCCAGGAGAATTCCGAGCTGCCGTCTTTGAGTCAACTGGGATTGCGCGGCGAGGCCTGAGATCAGCGCGTTCTGCGCCTCATTCTTCGCGATGACCTCATTTTTTTGAGCCAGGTTCCTGGAAGCGAGGGCTTCTTCCCGGGCCTGGACCGCGACGGTACTCTCAGCATTTGCGCGAGCCTCCTGGGTCAGCGCGTTGTTCTTTTGCGCGACGGCCGTTTGTTCGCTCTGAACAGCGTTCTGCCACTGGAGCGCCGCTGTAATGGCCGCAAACACAGCAAACACCATGAGAATTCCAAATACTGCCGTGAGACGGCGCTGATACTGGCGCTGATAGGTGCGGCTGGCAAGAATATATTCGCTCTGCAGTTCTGTGGGAGGAGGATTTTTGCCAATCGCGGCCACCTGCCAGTGTTCCGCCTTGCTAATTTCGGCATCCTTTAGCAGGTAACTTCTATTCTTCTCATTCTTCTGCCAGTCGATGGCCCGCAGCAGCAGTCTTGTATGCTCACGCACGTGCTCGTAGTCTGCCTCGAGCGCCTGGATTACCTTCGGAAAGGAGTCGTCGAACCTGTTTCTGTGCCCGGCATGGGAAGTGAAGTACACCCAGTTGATGTGCCCAATCCCTTCTGGCGGGGGCAGTGGATCGAACTTTTTTACAACAATGGGGATCACGCGCTTCTTCAGCTTGAGCGCCTCGCGCAACTCCATCAGGCAGTATTCTGATTCCAGGTAGCTGGGGCTGAGGATGCAGATGAACGCGTCGGTGCCCGCGATGCCGCGCTGGATTTCTTCGGTGAACCCCTCCACACCTGGCGGAAGATTCTCCCAATCGATCCACACATCACGCTGCGTGTCTTTCAGTTTCTGGTAAAGCCGTTTGGTAAACTCGACATCGGCGCGGCGGTACGAAATAAAAACGTCACTGCGGTCCATTGTTGTCTCCTGCTTTGCAAAGGAAACCAGCTCTTATAACTGCAAGCGTTTTATAAAATTATACCCACGGCATACCTAAATTCAAACAGGTTTCGGGTTTTCTATCTTCCGGCCAGTTCAACCACCAGCGTATCCAGTGCCAGGTCGAGTGTGATCTGGCTGGTCTTGACCCCCTCATCGATTTCCAACAATTTGCGATAAATATATTCAAGCGACTCGATCGAAAAGCGTGCCGCTTGCTGAGCTGCCTTCTCCGCCACAAAAGGATGCACCCCCAGCGCACGCGCCACGTCATCTTTGTTCCCGCGCTGATCCAAAATTTCACGTGCCTGAATCAACAAGCGGAACTGCCGGATGACCATCCCCCACAACGCGAACTCATCTTCGCTTTCAAGCAGGCGATGCAATAGATGTTGTGCAGCTTTGCCGTTCCCGTTCGCCAGCGCATCGACAAAGTCGAACACCGATTGCTGGGAGGTGACGATGCAGACCGCTTCCACATCCTGACCTGTGACCGGTCGCGCCCAGTTGACATATGCCAGCAATTTGGCGATCTCCATCCCCGCCTGACGCGTATCCACGCCGACCATATCCTTCAGCATTTCGGCGGCGCGCGGTTCGATCTGCCCACCCTGGTGCTTCGTCTCGTTGATGATCCAGCCAGTCATATCTTTCAGCCGCGGGAGCATGAACGCCCGGGTCTGGATCAGCTTGCTATTTTTCTCTGCCGCCTTCACCAGCCAATGCTTCTCGGCTTCTTTCGGCTCGACCGATTCATACAACACCAGGCGCGTGGTCTCGGGCGCTTTTTCGATGAACTCAAGGAACTTCTTGCGGGCAGATGGATTGTTGTATTTGGAAGAGGGGTTTTGTAATAGCACCAAACGCCGTTTGGCAAGGAACGGTATCGCGTTGACTGCTGTGTTCAAGTCATCTTCGCTGCTTGAGCGGGCGTCGAGCCGCGCCGTGTTCATGTCCGCGCTGGTGGGATCGGGAAAATCCGCCTCGAACTCCTTGAGCTTGCGTGTGATGGCGAATTCGTCGTTGCCGAAGAGAAAGTAAGCGTTGGGCATAATTTTTCACCGCGAAGGAACGAAGGACGCGAAGAATAGCTTAACCTTCGCGCTCTTTGCGCCTTCGCGGTTAATTTTTTGTAGTGATTCGGTGGACGCCTTTTCGAACGAGAGTCACATCGACGATGCGCATGTTGCCCAGGTCCGCTTCGGTGGTGACGTTGCGCTGCAGCCAGGTGCCGAGCGGCCGGCTCAGGAGAAAGCCAAAGACCGCAAAGATCAACGCAAGGGGCAGCAGTAAGAGCCGTCCACGCGTGGAGCGCGCGCCCTGGAATGGTAACCAGGCCATCGTCCCGGGCAGGAACGCCGTGGCAACCAGATTGGTCCCGCAGCCCGGGTGAATAGCCAGTCCACTTTCACCGGAGCGCAGACGCGTGTATGCCTCATCCAGCGCGGAACGGATCTCATCCGTGCGAAGCTCCCCAAAGATGAAGAAACCGGTGGGGTTGGAATGCCCGGCCATATTGATTTTATGCGTGCGCGCCAGCATATGGAGCGTGGCATGTTCGAGCGCGTGATTACGTCTTGTTTCGAGAATCAGGGGAAGGTCAAGTATCATAGTTTCATTATAGCGTGAATGCTATCCTCACAATTATTGTACAGATAAGAATACTTTAATCTCTGTAGGTCGGATTGGCAATCCGACCTACTTTTCCAACTTACTTCGTCATGACCCTATGAACGCCTTTACGCTCATGGACAACTTCTGTGACGCGCAGATCCCCCAGGTCTGCTTCAGTGGTGACATTGCGCTGCAGCCAGGGACCAATCGGTTTGCTCAGAAAGAAACCGAAGATTCCGAACAGCAATGCAACAGGCAACAGTAAAAATCGCCCACGTTTAGAGCGCGACCTTTGAAATGGAAAGAGCGCAAATGTTGCAGGCATCACCATGGACGTAGCCAGATTCGTGCCACAACCAGGATGGATGGCAAGTTCTTTTTCACCCGCGCGCAGGCGAGACATTGCTTCATTGACCGCCTCGCGAACATCCTCTGTAGCGATCTCACCCAAGATAAAGAAACTGTTCGGATTTGAATGTCCGGCCAGTTGTCTGTCATCATACTTGCGCGCAAGGACGTGGAGCGTAGCATGCTCCAACGCATGATTGCGCCTTGTGGCAAGATAAGGAGGTAAGTCAAATATATTCATGATTTCATTATAGCTTTCAAGCCATTTATATTCCCCTTGATAGAGATAAGAATACTATAAGAGATTACGCATTATCTAAAAACACGCTCATACCGTCATTGCGAGCCCCGAAGGGGCGAAGCAATCTCACTAAAAATTTCCTATGAAATGGTATGAGGGATTGCTTCGTCGGAAAGAGCACCCTCCTCGCAATGACGAGGACGATTTTGAGACAAGCTTTAGTGGTTGACGCTTTCTAATTTGTGATACGTTTCCAAAAGACTCACCAAAATCCGATCGGTGAATGTGTGCATTCTGTGCAGCATATCTTCCCAGGCTTTCCCCGAAAGGATGTTTGCCTCGCGATAAACCTTCATCACCGATTCGATCAGCGCATTGCGGAAGAACAATAAGGCCCGCGTGGCATCCACTTCGCTGAGACCGTAGCGGCGGGCGCGGGAGGCATACTCGTAACCGATGGCATGCGCTTCGAATTCATCCCCGTTTTCAGAAGCCAGATACGTCATCAATCCCTGAAAAAGAGAATGCGCGCTCTCGCGATATTGCCGGCGTGCATTTTCATCCAGCTTTTGATACCAGTCCTCTGATTCCAGATGGGCTTCCCCGATCTGCACACGCACATTTTTCATCGCCGTGTGCATGATGCTTTCCGGTTCGACGCGAATTTCGCGGGCGGTCTTGGCCCATAACAATACCTCATTGCGACGATAACGGCGATGTCCGCCGGACGTGCGATGAGTGGGTAAGACACCTTTATCGGACCAAAGCCGCACCGTGCTGGGATGTACGCCCAGTAATTTTGCTGCATCACTCAGGGAAAGCCATTCATCCATAATCACTCCGCTGCTATTGCAATTTTCTCCACAAAGGATGGTTCTTCGACTTGCTTCTTGAACGCACTGATATTTATCCGATAAAGCATCACCGTCGCGATGAGTAACATCAATGCTTCGAGACTGAACACGATCAGATAACCGCTCAACGTGTGGCCTGTTGCCTGTGTCACAACATCGCGCACCACGCCGCCGAGGACCGATCCGACCAAACGCGAGAGGGCATTCGAGAATCCCCAGGCACCGATGTAGAGTCCTACCATCCCGGGGACAGTGAGATCGAACATCAGTGAGAGATTCGCGACTGTGGAAAGTCCGGTGCCAATGCCCAGAAGGGTCACACCGGTATAGAACACGGTTCTGTTAATTAAGATACCACTGATTACGATAACGATAAATCCCAGCAGAGCGCCTGTGTTTCCCAGTTGTGCGACCAATCGTTTGGATACACGCCCTTCGAGCAGACCTGCGATGACGATCGCCAGCAGCACAAACGTTCCCCAGAGTGAGGTGATGCGCGTGGTCTGGGTCACCGTCATGCCAAAGGCTTCCGCGCCGAACGGTTCGAGCAACACATCCTGACCCAGAATGGCAGCCAGGAGTAAAAGCAAATAGATAAAGAATACACGCGCGACAGGATTCGCGGTGATCGCGGAGGTCATTTGTTTGACCGTGTAGGCTTCAGATACCGCCCTCCTTTGAAGAGAGCGGGGTTCCAGCTTAATGAGTCCGATTAAGCCGAGGAACAACGCCGCGACTGCGACAACTCCAAAGGCACGGACCAATGCTTCTGGCGTGTATGGATCCACCATGCGGCTGAGCCCGATCGCCGTGATGATGATCGCGGCGATCATCATGAACCACATCGTCGCGATGGTTTTACCGCGCTCATTCTCTCCCGAAAGCTCGGAAGCAAGGGAAAGATACGAAACCGCAGAGAGGTTATAACCCATTCCCCACGCGCCAAACGCCAGTAACCCGGCAAGCAGACCAAGCGGAAAGTTGTCATGCATGAGAAACGCGACTTGCGGCGAGACGATCACACCGATCACACAGAGGATCAGCCCTGCGAGGATATACGGGGTGCGTCGAAAGCCAAGGATAGGATGGCGATCCGAATACGAACCGATAGCCACTTGAATAGGAGAAAACAAATAAGGAAGAGAGGCAAGAATCGCGACGAGCGTCGCAGAGATGGCGAGCTCCTTGATCATCACACGGTTGAGTGTGCTGTTGATCGGAACAAGGGTCATCGCGACCGCGACATGGATAAGACCTAGCTGAAAACGTTTGAGGAACATACCGTCTTTCTGTCATTGCGAGGAGCGTTCTTTGCGACGAAGCAATCCGTAAATTAAACGGGAGATTGCTTCGGGTGCGCAATCACCACCCTCGCAATGACGAAAATTTAAATACAGCAAGGGCGTTCGGCACGCCCTTGCTCTGCCAATGTAATTTTAGGCAGAATTGCACGAAACACAATGTAGATTTACGCAGAATTTTACTAGGAATTGGTGAGTATTCTCAGATTTGCCACTATTGATGACAACAGATTATTCCGAAAAGATCGTCAATGGATGTTCAGCACTGATAAAAGCACGCACTCGTGTACCCACTGGCAAGATCCTGGTATGGTCGGTGAATGCGTGCAGAATCTGGCCGGAGTCTAAACGTAATCGATAAAGATTGAATGCCCCACGGAAGAATCGCTCAATGATCACGCTGTTGCCACTGCCATCCCTCTGGAAGTCAATATCATCAGCACGAAGGGCAATCTCAACTTCCGTCGAAACAGGCAGGTCAATAATTTGTTTTAGCAGACCAATTTCAGTCTGAATCCCTGTTTGAAGAACCCTACCTTTCAGGAAATCGCTATCTCCCATAAACTCCGCCACAAAGCGCGTGTCCGATTCATGGAAAATTTCCTCCGGTGTACCAATCTGTTCAAGCTGCCCTTTTTGGAGCACTGCGAGACGATCTCCCATAAAAAGCGCTTCATCCTGATCGTGTGTAACAAACACCACCGTTGCCTGCATCGATTTAAGGATCTGCCGCACATGCTCGCGCATTTCCATGCGCAGGTCCGCATCGAGGCTGCTGAACGGTTCATCCATCAGCACCAGGACCGGGCGAGGCGCAAGCGCGCGCGCCAGAGCGACTCGCTGACGTTCACCACCAGACAACGCGTGGGGATACCGCTTTGCTAACGGCAGCAAGCCAACGAGGTGCAGCATTTCCCCCACAGTTTGCTTGACCTGCGTGGCAGACTGTCTACGCAAACCAAAGGCAATATTCTCTGAAACGGTCAGGTGCGGGAACAGTGCATGATCCTGAAAGACCATGCCGACGCCGCGTTGTTCGGGTGGGACAAAGATAGACTCAGAGGCCACCACGCGGTCATTCAGACAGACGATCCCAAAGTCCGGGCGTTCGAGCCCGGCGATGATTCGCAGGGTGGTCGTTTTCCCGCAACCGCTTGGCCCCACAAGCGCGAGGATTTCGCCGCTGCTCAATTCAAAGGAAATATCATTGACAGCCGACTGCTCCGTGCCGTGAAAATGTTTGACGAGATTGCGTACTTCTAAGGTGGTCATTTGAAGATTTGTTCCCTGCGCAGGAGAAAGTATAAGGGGAGGGCGGATGCTAGCACAAGGATCAATGCAGCCGGCGCGGCCTGGGTGTAAAAGCCTTCCTCTGCCCACATCCACACGCGCACGGCGAGCGTATCAAAGCCTGCGGGACGGAGTAACAACGTAGCAGGTAATTCTTTGAGTGAGGTAAGAAATACCAGTGATCCACCCGCCAGTAAGCCCGGCAAGATGAGTGGAAATGTCACTTGCATCAGCGTTTGCAGAGAGGTGCGTCCCAGAGTGCGCGCGGCCTCCTCGAGCGACGGAGAAAGCTGATTTAATGCAGACTCACTGGCCCGTACCGCCTGAGGCATGTGACGCAACACATAAGCGATCACAACCACGAACGGCGTTGCGTAAAGGAAAGGGAGCAAACGGTTGACAAGCAGCACAAGGCTGAGCGCGATGACCACGCCCGGGATCGCGTATCCCACCTGACAAAGGCGGGAAATGAATCGAGAGATTCGGTTTGGATACCGCACGGAAAATAACGCTACCGACAGAGAGAGCATAACCGCCATCAATGCTGCCAATCCCGAACTCCACAGGCTGTTCCATAGATAGCTGCCAAAGCCCTGAGAGCCTGTTCGGAAAACGGTCGCCAGAGTCTGGGGATCAAGGAAGGCTTGGATGCTCCATGCCGCAAGCACGAAAACAGGCACGAGCAAACTCGCAGAGACAAGGCCTGCCACGAGCAAAAATGCAGGCAAACGCCATTTCCCCAGGATTGTAGGAGGCGCGGGACGCCAGTTACTTTCTACCTGTGTGAATTGCGCCTGTCCCTGTAACCGTAACTCGCTCCACAGAATCAGTATCGCCAGCGTGACGAGGATGCCGCTTAGAACGGAAGCCGCCGATCGGTCATAGCGACCCGAGAGCTGGACAAAGATCGCCGAGGAAAATGTCTCATAACGCAGCAAAGCCACGGTCCCATACTCTGCCAGAATATCCAGAGCAACTAGTAACGCACCCGCCGCAAGCCCGGGACGTAAAGCAGGCAGTGTCACTTGAAAAAGTGTTTGGAATGGAGTACGCCCAAAGGTGCGAGCCGCTTCCTCAAGAGAGGCGTGCAAAGAGCGAAATGCTGCAGCGCTCAATAAATAAACATAGGGATATGTAAACAGGGTAAGAATAAATGTTGCTCCCCAGAAGCCAAGCGGACTAGGTGTGAATACCGGTTGACCGAAAATACTTTCCAGTACCTGAGGAATGTATCCACCGCGTGGGCGCAAAAGCGCGAGGTGGACAATCCCGCCAATGTAGGCAGGGATGGCGAGGGGCATAGCAAGCAGCCAGCGGAAAATCTTTCGGCCAGGCAGATCAGTACGCTCGGTAAACCAGGCCATGCTCACGCCGCAAAGCAGCGCGCCGCCTGTCACCGCAATGACAAGCACAAGGGTATTGCCCAGCAATCTCCAAATGCGAGTTTGTATGAGTCGTTGCCAGGCTTCAGGCTCAGCTCCCAGCGCCCGGATAAAAATGTAGGCGAGAGGAACCGCAACAAAAAGCGCCACCAGCCCCGCGGCCATGGCAAGCCCGGGGCTGATGGGATTTGTTCTCAATCGAAGAAAGTTAAATCGATGTGCGTGTGTTGTTTGCAATGCAAGTTCCGTAGGTCACGTTTTTCGTAGATCCCGCGTTAGTTAGCGGGGCAACGTGACATGCATGTTATGGCAACGCAACTCTTTCCATCAGATTAAAGGTCGCCTCAAAATCCTGAGAAGCTTCCACAACATCGACATCCGCCAAACGGAAATCGTCCAAGGGTTGAACATCTGGCTGCAAGCCGACACCACTCAGAAGTGGGTACTCGTAATTCTGTTCGGCGAACAATTCCTGTCCTTCCGGCGAGACCAGGAAATCCAGGAAGGCTTGCGCTGCCACGAGGTGAGGCGCGTCATTAACCACAGCTGCGGCCGTTGCATTGGTGATCAATCCGATCTGCCCTTGACCCTGGTCAGGAAAAATGATCCCGACATTGCTTCCTTCTGCTTTTTGCAGGTGATAGTAATAATGATTGACAAGACCCAGCTTGAATTCGCCTGCACCCACAGCCTTGCGTACATCGGTGTGACCGCCGAAGAACGTCACTTCGTTGTCGAGCAAACCGTTCAACCAGGCCTCGGTCTCTTCCTCGCCAAGCAATTGTCGCATGGCGGCGATTTGCGCCTGCATGGAGCCATTGGTCGAACCGGCGGCGGCGATCTGGCCCTTCCACTTCGGATCTGTCAGATCGAAAATGGAGGTCGGCAACTCATCCTCTGAAACGAGGTCAGCGTTATAGATGATCACACGCGCGCGGCGCGTGAGCCCGGTCCACAGATTGTCAGCGCCGAGAAACTCAGCCGGCAGTTGCTCCGCACCAACAGGCTTATAGGATTGAAAAACGCCTTCCTGGGCCAGAGACTGCACCGTGAACAACTCGGTTGTGATGAAAACATCTGCCTGCGGATTGGCTTGCTCTTCAAGCAAGGCATTCGCCAATTCACTGTTGCTCCCCGCCTTGAGCAATACATTCACATTGGGATGCTTTGCCTTGAACGCATCGATGACCGGCTGGAGGAGCGGCTCGGTCCGCCCGGAATAAATCACTAAATCACCAGAAACTTCTCCTGTTTCAGGGATAGGCGCTTCGGTACTCACATCGGTGGCTGGCACAGTTGTCGAAGCAGGCGCATTGGTGGCGGCCGGAGCAGCACTACACGCACTCACGACCAGCATAATCAGCATAAGAAAAGAGATTCTTACTTTACTCACTATCAATGTTCTCCTTGAGAGATTGGGGTAACCTGGCAAATTGCCAACAATTAGAAATCAGATAGTATTTATCCACTAATTGCGGCGCATAGTATAATGTTGACAAAGGCAATAATCTAGATATTTGTATTAAATTTTATTTATATTTGTATGCAACCAGTTTTCAACCTGGTTGATACTTTTGGAAAATTTCTTTACCACAAAGGTCGCAAAGGAATAAGCCTTATAGCCCTCCCCCTTAGTGGTTAGATAGAGTCTGGAGTTCCATGACTGTCAGTCCCGCGATGCGACGTTACGCCGCTGAGATCTACCGCCTGCAGCAAGACCACAAACAGGTGTCTCTTTCCCTCTTAAGTTCACATGTTGAATCGTCGGCGCAGGCAATTTCTACGATGGTGAAACGTCTGAATAAAAATGGTTATCTGGTGCATGAGCCTTATCGCGGCGTGCGCCTCACCCCGGAGGGCGAAAAGATCGCCATGCCTGCTCTACGCCGGCACCGCCTGACCGAGGTGTTTCTCGTCAAAGTGATGAAATATGACTGGGCCTCGGCTCATGAGCTTTCGGATGTGTTCGAGCGAGGCGTCAATGATGAGATCGAAGACCGCATGGATGAGCTGGCTGGCCACCCCACGCGTTGTCCGCATGGCGAGCCCATTCCGAGCAAAGAGGGTGTGATGCCGAAGGTCGAGGATATACCGCTGACCGACGT
>Ga0073934_10011895_pt1 | contig 10396 bp, 13 predicted proteins | sample LarsenN4metaG_FD_76834 | JGI IMG/M metagenome (GOLD analysis project Ga0073934, IMG submission 76834) | Hot spring sediment bacterial and archeal communities from British Columbia, Canada, to study Microbial Dark Matter (Phase II) - Larsen... ... | reverse complement strand
CCTCGAACGCCTGGGGAGCGGTCGCGCCATCGCGGACGCCTTCCAGCGCATCCTCCTCTCCCCCTTCCTCCGGGTCCTGCTCGGCGCAGCCTCGGTCTTCCTGCTCGGCTTCGTCTGGCTGACGGCCGCGATCGGCGACGAGTCGTCGTCGACGAACCTCGCGCCGACGTTCGTCTACGTGATCTTCTGGCTCGGGCTCGTCCCGGCGTCGCTCCTCTTCGGGAACGTCTTCGCCGCGCTCAACCCCTGGCGCGCCGCAGCCGACGCCGTCGCGTGGACGGCTGACCGCCTCGGCCACCGGCACAGCCCAGCGGTCCACTACCCGGCGCGGCTCGGGCGGCTTCCCGCGACACTCCTCCTCCTCGCCTTCGCGACGCTCGAGCTCGCCTACGTCGAGCCGGCGAATCCCCGCGTGCTGGCCGTCGCCATCGCCCTCTACAGCTGGATCACGTGGACCGGGATGGCGCTGTTCGGTCGGCGCACGTGGCTCGAGAACGGCGAGGCTTTCAACGTCTATTTCGGGCTGCTCGCCCTCTGCGCGCCACTCGCGCGCGTCGGCAACCGCATCGTCGGCCGGCCTCCACTGACCGGCCTCGCGGTCGAGGTCGCGAGACCCGGCACGGTGGCGTTCATCGCGGTGATGCTCGGCTCGGTCGCCTTCGACGGCTTCAGCCGCTCGCGCTTCTGGCAGGACCGCTACTACCGTGTGCAGGTCGACCTGCTCGACAACCCCGACCTGGCCGACCTCGTCGGGATCCTGATGAGCCTCGGCGGGCTGATCGCAGCCGTCGCGCTCGTCGCGGCCGTCTACTCGCTCGCTGTCGCCGGGATCCGCTGGATCGGCGGCCCCGGCGAACGCAACGTGGCGCTCGCGTTCGCGCTGACGCTGGTGCCGATCGCGCTCGTCTACGCGATCGCGCACTACTTCTCCCTGCTCGTCCTCCAAGGCCAGGTGGCCGTCAGGCTCGCCTCGGATCCCTTCGGCTGGGGCTGGGACCTGTTCGGCTCGGCCGACTTCCAGCCCGACTTCACCGTCCTCGGCGCGAACACGATCTGGTACGTCCAGGTCGCGGCGCTCGTCGCCGGGCACGTGGCGGGGCTCGTCCTGGCCCATGACCGCGCCGTGTCGCTCTTCCCCTCGCCCCGCGTCGCGATCGCGACGCAGTACCCGATGCTGGCGCTGATGATCGCCTACACCGTGGGAGGCATGTGGCTGCTCTCGCAGGGATGATCTCGCCGGTGGCGGCTCTGCTCGCGCACGGCTCGAACCTCGACGAGGTCGGGCTGGCGCTCGCGCTCCTCCTCGGCATCGGCGCGCTGGCGGCGATCGCCTGGGTCGGCGGGCGCCGCGACAAGGAGCGGAACCGCGACGACAGTTCCTAGGTGGGCGCGGCCGCGGACTACTTGACGAGCTTGAGCCGACCCTGGTCGTCGACGCCGACCTTGACCTGGATCGTCTTGACCGTCGCGCCGCAGGTCGTCTTCACCGTGTAGGCCAGCGTCCTGCCGAACAGCTCGTTCAGCTGCTCGCGCGAGCCCATCTTGATCTCGAAGCGACCGATCTTCGACTTCGTGCACTGGCCGGCACAGAGGATCGTCGCCCGCTTGATGTTCAGGTGCAGGTTCTGCTTCGGCTTCGGCAACGTCCCCGCCAGGATCTCCGGCGGCAGGAACTGCACCTTGCCGAGGCAACCGCCGTTGCCCGCAGTGCAGGTCAGGAACCAGGTGAAGCCGACGCCGAAGTCGTGCTTGTCCGGCCGCAGGTTCGGCTTGTTCAGAAGCGTCCCGTCCAGCTTCACCGTCAGCTTCTTGCACTTGCAGCTCTTCTTCGGCGGCGGAGGCGGCGGTGGCGGAGGCGGAGGTGGCGGCGCCGAGGGGGGTGGAGCAGCAGCCGGCCCCGGCACGCTCACGAGCACGTCGGTCACGCAGTCGCCGGAGACGTGGAGCACCATCGACGCGACTGTCGTCGCACCGCTCGCCGTGTAGGTGAACGTCGCCGTCCCACCCGGCGGGATGCCCGACGCGCTCTGCGCTCCGATCCGCGAACCGCCGGCGCCGACTCCGGCAGCCCATCCTGCCGGGCCCGTCGCGCCCGTGGCGGTCGCCCCTGGCGGCAGCTCCAGCTGCATGCACTTGATCGGCTCGGTGCCGGTGTTCCGGATCGTCAGCGTGAAGCTCCCTCCCGAGCCGGTGACGGATCCGCTCGCGCCGACGGTCGTCGAGGACGCGAGCGCGGCCGGGACGACCGCGAGTGCGAGCAGAGCCGGGAGCGCCAGTCGCCGCAGCACGCGGCGAATTTCTCACACCGGGCGCCCGAAATGCAAGAGGCGGCCTCGTGGGGCCGCCTCTTCACCGCGAGAAGCTCTCGCGCGGTCAGGACGCCGTCGCCTTGCCCTCGATCGTGCCCTTCTCCCCGCCGCGTCCGATCTGGATGCGGTGAGGCTTCGCCTCCTCGGGCTTGCGAACCCGCACCTCGAGGACGCCGTCCTTGTACGCGGCAGCGATCGAATCCTCGGTCACGCCCTGCGGCAGACCGATCGTGCGGGCGAACGAGCCGAACCGGCGCTCGTAGCGGTAGAACCGGTCGTCGGAGACCTCGGCGCTCCGCTCGCGCTCGGCGCTCACCGTCAGCGCGCCGTCGTCGAGCTCGACCGAGATCGAGTCTTCGGGGATCCCCGGGAGATCGAAGGCGTAGACGATCTCGTCCGCGGTCTCCCAGACGTCGAGCGCGGGCACCCAGGTGCGCGCGGTCGTCGTCGTGCCGTTTCCCTCCCCGAACAGTCGCAGCAGCCGGCCCATCTCGTTCTGGAGGGCGGCCACCTCGCGGAAGGGATCCCAGCGAACCAGTGTGGCCATTGGTGACTCCTTTCGAAGCTTGACTTCAGCAGCAGAATAAAACCTGAGTGTTAGGTTGTCAAGTCTGCCCGTGGAGTACCATCCGCAGCCTCGTGCGCGACATCCCGAGCCACCTGAAGGGCCGCGACTTCCTGCGCGTCGCGGACTGGTCTCCCGACGAGATCGGCGCCGTTCTCGACCTCGCCGACTCGCTGAAGTCGGCACCGCGGGACGACCGCCCGCTCCTCCCCGGGCGAACGATCGCGATGATCTTCGAGAAGCCGTCGCTCCGAACGCGCGTCTCGTTCGACGTCGGCATCGCGCAGCTCGGAGGGAGCGCCGTGTACCTGCCCGGCGAGGAGATCGGGCTCGGCACCCGCGAGCCGAGCCGCGACCTCGGCCTCGTCCTCTCGCGCTACGTCGACGGCCTCGTCGTGCGGACGTTCGCGCAGTCGACCGTCGACGAGCTCGCCGAGCACGCGAGCGTCCCCGTGATCAACGCACTCACCGACGAGTCCCACCCTTGCCAGGCCCTCGCCGACGCGATGACCGTCCGTGAGCGGCTGGGAAGCCTCGACGGCGTCCGCGTCGCCTACGTCGGGGACGGCAACAACGTTTGCGCCTCCCTGATGGTCGCCTGCGCGAAGCTCGGGGCGTCGTTCGTCGCCGCGACGCCGCCGGGCTACGAGCCGACCGCAGCCGCGACCGAGGCTGCCCGCCAGGCCGGCGGCCGGCCCGAGCTCGTCGCCGACCCTCGCGAAGCGGCTCGCGACGCCGACGTCCTCTACACCGACGTCTGGACGAGCATGGGCCAGGAGGAGGAGCGGGAGCGCCGCCTCCACGACTTCGCCGGCTACACGATCGACGACGACCTCGTCGCCCTCGCCTCTCCGCGCGCGATCGTCCTCCACTGCCTGCCTGCGCACGTCGGCGAGGAGATCACCGAGAGCGTGCTCCACGGCCCGCGCTCGGCCGCATGGGACCAGGCCGAGAACCGCCTGCACGCCCAGAAGGCGCTGCTGGCGCTCGTCGTGCCGTAGGTTGCGGTGCTTCCGCTCCGGGACAACGTTCCGACGCGCGCGTTCCCGCTCGTCACCGTCGCGCTGATCGCAGCGAACGTCGCGGTCTTCCTCTGGGAGATCGGCGGAACGCCCATCGAGGAGGACGTGGTCCGGTACGGCTACTACCCATGCGCGGTGCAGGGGCCGTGCGTCGACTACGCCGTCTACCGCGAGACGTCGTGGCTGGACGGAGCCTTCACCTCCATGTTCATGCACGGCGGCTGGGAGCACATCATCGGGAACATGCTCTTCCTCTGGATCTTCGGAAACAACGTCGAGGACGCGCTCGGCCGTGTCCGCTTCCTCCTCTGGTACCTGGCCGCCGGGATCGCCGCGACCGCGACGCAGACGTTCGTCACGCTCGCGTTCAGCGACGCCGCCGACGCGAGCATTCCCAACGTCGGCGCGAGCGGCGCCATCTCGGGGGTCCTCGGCGCCTACCTCCTGCTGCTTCCGCAGGCGAAGGTGCTGACGCTCTTCGGCTGGTTCCTGGTCGAGGTGCCGGCGCTCCTCTACCTGGGGTTCTGGTTCGTGTTCCAGCTCTGGTCCGGCGGATACTCCGTCGTCGAGCCGGAGACGGGCGGCGGCGTCGCGTTCTTCGCGCACATCGGCGGCTTCGTCTTCGGGCTCGCCACCGTCCACCTGATCGCGCAGCGGCGGCCGCTGCGGCCCACCTACTGATGAGTCGCTTCGAGACGCACGTCCGCCGCGCGCTCGACTCGCTGCCGCCGGAGATCGCGGCAAAGCTCGAGAACGTCGCCGTCGTCGTCGAGGAGGTGCATCCTGCGGAGCCCGACCTGTACGGCGTCTTCGAGGAGGCCGAGTACATGCCGGCGCGGATTGCGATCTTCCGGCGGCCGCTCGAGGAGGACTTCGGCCACGATCCCGCCGAGCTGGAGCGGGAGATCCGCATCACCGTCCTCCACGAGCTCGCCCACTACTTCGGCATGGAGGAGGATCAGATCGCCGACCTGGGCTACGACTGACCTCCAATCCGACGCCGGGCCGGTGGCGGAAATGTTGTGCGAGGTACAGTCGTTAGGAACGACCATGACGAGAGAACCCGAAGACATCAGGGCCGAGATCGAGCGCCTGAGCGAGCGTCGCCGCCAGCTTCTGCATGCGCTGGCGCAGGCGCACGACGCCGGCGCCGTCGCCGAGCGGCAAGAGGTCGAGCAGCAGATCGCCGAGCTGTGGGAGGAGCACCGCATCGCGCGCGCCCATGCCCGCTTCGGCGAGCGCGACCTGATCATCCGCCGAGCCCTGCACGAAGAGCGTCTCGAGCGCGCCGCGTAGGCGAGAGAGGCCCGCCGCCGGCCGTACACTATGCGGTCGGACGGGGCGTTAGCTCAGCTGGGAGAGCGCCGGCTTTGCAAGCCGGAGGTCGCCGGTTCGATCCCGGCACGCTCCATGCGAACGGGGGAAACAGCCGGCTTCCCCCGTTGACGCCCTTCCCACCCGTCAGCGAGCGCCGACGGCCCGTGGCTCCGCCGGGCCGAGCCCAGCTTCGCCGATTCTCGGCGAGCACCCTTCGCCCGGCCGTCCTCGCCGGCGGCGCCCCGAAAACGCGAGGGGCTCACTTCGTTAGTAACAGACTGTTACTTGCTCGCGAGGGCCGCTCCCAGGCTTGCATGCAGCCAAGTAACAGTCTGTTACTTGCGCGGTTCTCCCAGGCTCCACAGGCACATCTGTGCGCACCCGTGCTCGGCACCGAGGAAGTGGCGCAGCTCGCCGAGACGGGCGCAACAAGCGCTGCTGGAGCGCGGCAACCGCCCCACAGCGCCAAGCGGGTAGATTCGGCCCGTGAGCTTCGCCGTCAACGCCGGCGCCTACGACCGCTTCATGGGCAGGTACTCGGTCCTGCTCGCTCCCCAGCTCGCCGACTTCGCGGCGGTCGCCCCCGGCCACCGGGTGCTCGACGTCGGCTGCGGCCCGGGTGCCTTGACGGGCGAGCTGGTCAGACGGCTGGGACCGGCCGCGGTTTCGGCCGTCGACCCGTCGGAGCCCTTCGTCGCCGCCGCTCGAGAGCGCCACCCCGGCGTCGGCGTGCAGCGCGCCCGCGCGGAAGAGCTGCCCTTCGGAGACGACGAATTCGACGCTGCCCTGGCACAGCTCGTCGTCCACTTCATGGCAGATCCCGTTGCAGGGCTGCGCGAGATGGCACGCGTGACACGCACACACGGTGTCGTGGCAGCCTGCGTCTGGGATCACGCCGGCGGCGGTCCGCTCAGCCTGTTCTGGGAGACGGCGCGCGACCTCGATCCCGACGTCGAGGACGAGTCGCAGCTCGCAGGTGCCCGCGAGGGTCACCTCACCGAGCTGTTCGGGGCCGCCGGGCTCCGCGAGATCGAAGAGCGACCTCTCACCGTCGAGGTGGAGCACGCCAGCTTCGAGGATTGGTGGGAGCCGTTCACGCTGGGCGTGGGCCCCGCAGGCAGCTATGCAGCCGGTCTCGACCCGACGCGCCGAGACCGTCTGCGCCAAGGCTGCCGCGAGCGGCAACCGGCAGCGCCGTTCGTCGTGACGGCTCGGGCCTGGGCAGCGCGGGGCGTCGTCTAGCCCGGCCAGACCGCTTCGCGCGGAGCGAGCCGTGCCGTTGCCTTTCAGGACGGATTGCCGTACCGTCGCCTCCGAGCCGGCCGGCCAGACGCGTACGCGGCACGAAGGGAGGGGGACGACGTGGCGACCAAGCTGACGGTTCTCGATCCGAGGGGCTACGCGCCGAGCGTCGAGGGCAAGGCGATCGCGCCGTCGCTCGAGACGCTCGACGGGAAGACCCTGTATCTCGTCGACGGGCGCTTCAACGGCTCCGCCGCGTTCATGGATCAGCTGCAGGCGTGGTTCACGGAGCACATGCCGAGCGTGAACACCCGCGTGATCCGGTGGCGCGAGCCGTTCGAGGACGATCCCGAAGCATCGCGCGAGATCCAGGAGCACGCCGACGCCGCCATCCTCGGAGTCGGCATCTGAAGCACGTGCTCGCCGGCGGTCGTCGGCCACACGTTCTCGCTGGAGACGAAGTACCGGGTGCCGTCAGTTGGCGTGCACATGTCCGTGTTCGCCCGGCTCGCGGAGTCTGACGCGCGTGTCCGTGGCGTCAGCCGCATGCGGCGGGCGTTCGTCCCGGGCACCCTCGCCGACAGGTCGGCGACCGAGCTTCGCGCGTTCATCGAAGGCGACGATCCGGTCAGCGGCCGCCCGTTCATGGAGGGAGTGCTGGCCGAGCTGACGCGGCCGCTGGACGAGGAGGATCTGAGGGGCCTGACGTTCGAGCGGTCGACGCCGCGGCTGCTCCCTCCCGACACCGAGGAGAACCTCCGCCGGCTCTTCGAGGAGAACCGGTGGACCGACTTCCTGCCGGTCGTGCTGCCGACCGAAGAACGCGTCGAGGCGATGCTCGCCGGCACGAGCCACGCGCCGGACGAGGTCGTCGGCCGGCTGCGCCCGACGTGGATGCGCGAGCTCTGGGAGTTCACGGTGGAGAAGGTGGCGGTCAACGCGGTCATGGCCGGTGCCAGGCCCGAGTACTTCCCCGTGATCCTGGCGCTGGCGGCGAGCGGGATCACGGCGCGGCAGAGCAGCACGTCGTCGATCGCCACGGGCGTCGTCGTCAACGGGCCGATCCGGCAGGAGATCGGGATGAACTGCGCGACCGGGGCGATGGGGCCGTACAACCACGCGAACGCGACCATCGGCCGCGCCTACGGACTGCTCTCGCAGAACCTGCAGGGTGGGTCGGTGCCCGGCGAGACCTTCGTCGGCAGCCTCGGGAACAACTTCACCTACAACAACGTGACGTTCGCCGAGAACGAGGAGGCGAGCCCGTGGGAGCCGCTGCACGTGCGGCACGGCTTCGCTGCCGACCAGAGCGCGGTCACCCCGATCTGGCCGATCTGGAACTACGTCGTCACGTGGGGCGTCCGCCCGACCTGGCGCGAGAAGCTGCTCGACATGGTCGCGGCGCACGACCCCCACGGGGGCCTCGTGCTGATCCTCGATCCGTCCGCGGCTCGCCTCCTCGCCGAGCGCGAGGGCTTCGCGACCACGGAGTCGCTCGTCGACTGGATCGCGGAGAACGCGACGAAGCGCGCTGGGCAGTGGTGGGACCACTTCACGAGCGAGCTGTTCGTCAGGCCGCTCGCCGACCAGGGCGTCGAGCCGTGGGCGACGCGGGCCCAGGCGCATCCGGACGAGCGCTTCACGACCTTCCAGCGGGAGGACATCGAGGTCGTGGTCGTCGGCGGCGAGACGAACGCGGCGATCGCGGCGGCGAGCGGCCGCCGCTCGGTCACCCTGTCCGTCGACGACTGGAGGTAGGCCGACCTCAGCCGAACCAGCGGGCGCGGCGACTCGCGCCGAAGTGGCGCTTCTCGGCGACGAGGGCGGAGGACGGCTCCTGGAACGTACCGGTCGGCTTCGGCCCGGAGAGGAAGTCGACGTCGACGCGGCCGACGCGGCCGTCGCCGAACTCGACGTAGCAGGAGCCGAGCCCGTCGTAGTCCCCGGGCTGCTCGCCGCCCCGCACGGTCGCGATCAGCGACGCGGCGACGACGCGCGCGGCGCCCTCGGCGAACACCCCCGCCTTCGGCACGCCGATCGTCGCGACGTCCCCGACCGCGTACACGCCTGGAAACCGCGTCTCCAGCGTCTTCGAGCTCACGGGCACGTAGCCGTCCTCGGCCATCCCGCTCGCCAGGACGACGTCGGGGGCGCGGTGCTTCGGGACGCCGAGGAAGAGGTCGTACGGCAGCTCGCTGCCGTCGTCGAGCACGGCCACGCGGCGCGCGGTGTCGAGCGAGGTGACGCGGCGCTCGGCGACGAACTCGATGTCGCGCTCGGCGAAGGCGGCGAGCAGCGCGCGGGACGTATCGGGTGACGGCGGGACCGGGCTCCCGAACGGCATGACCAGGGAGATCTCGCACTCGCCTCGGAGACCTCGCGCCGACAGGTAGTCGTGCAGCAGCAGCGCGGCCTCGCTCGGCGCCGGTGGGCACTTGAACGGCGCGCCGCAGACGCCGACGATCGCCCGCCCCTGCGAGAACGTCGGCAGCACGTCCGCCAGCCGCACGGCACCCCCCACCGAGTAGAACTCGTTGTCCCCGTCCGCGAGCCCCGGCGTCGCGTCGAGGTCGTAGTCGGCGCCGAGCGCCACGACCAGGAAGTCGGCTTCGTGGACGCCGCCGTCGGTGGTCACGCGCCGCATGTCGGGGTCGATCGCGGTGATCGTCTCCTGCAGGAAGCGCACGCCGGGCTTGGCGACGTCGCGGTAGGGGAGCCGGACAGCGTCGAGCGTCGTGCGGCCGAACAGCACGTCCAGCTTCGAGTAGCCGAAGACGAACGCGTCGCCCTTGTCGATCAGGGTGACGTCGACGTCGTCGCCGAGCGCCTCCGACAGGACGGTCGCAAGCTCGAGACCTCCGAAGCCCGCGCCGAGGACGACGATCCGCGTCTTCACCACGCGATCGTAGCCTTCTTTGGGGCGAAATCGTGTCGATCACGCGCGAGCGCGCTTGCACCGGTCGCCAGCCTCTCTACAATGTGGTCACATGTGGTCACAGATCGGGATCCGCGAGCTGCGCGACACGTTGACCGCGACGATCCGCCGCGTGCGCGCGGGCGAGACGATCGAGATCACCCACGATGGGACGCCGGTGGCGCTCCTCTCGCCGATCCCGTCCGAGCGGGTCGCACAGCTGCTGATTGCCGGAGACGTCAGCCCGGCGACGCCGCTCGACCCGCCGCTCCGCCGCTATCCCGTGACCGGCCCGCTTTCCGCAAGCGCAGCGCTCGAGGAAGACCGAGCTGAGCGCTGACGTGCGGATCACGTATGCGGACTCGTCGGCCCTCGTCAAGCTCGTGATCGAGGAAGCTGAGAGCCAGGCGCTCACCGAGCATGTCGCCGAGCTGCCGACCCCGATGGTGACGAGCCGCCTCGCCCGCGTCGAGGTCATCCGAGCAGTGACCGTGGCCAACTCCGCTCCGGAGGTGCGAGAGGAGGCGGAGCGACTCCTTGCATCGTGCCTGCTCGTCGACGTGACGGATCGGCTCCTGCGCGCGGCTGCGCGCCTCGCGTCGCGTGAGGTGACGACGCTCGACGCCGTGCACCTCGCGACCGCGCAGCGCGTCGAAGCCGACGAGTTCCTCGTCTACGATCGCCGGCTCGCGGAGGCCGCCCAGCACGCCGGCTTCGCCGTCGCGAGGCCGGGCGCGTAGCGCCTGAGGACGTCAGGCAAGCCCGAGGTCGATCAGCCCGGATCGCGTCGCCTCGACGAACGCGTCCACCTCGGCGCTCGTCATCGGCGTCGAGAGGCAGCCCATCCCGCGCGGTGTCCACAGGATCCCGTTCGCGAGCAGGAAGAGGTGAAGCTCGCGCAGGAGCGCCGTGTCGGCGGCGAGAGCATCGGCGTGCTCGCGCACGGGTCCCTCGGTGAAGTGGATGTTGAAGAGGGACGCGATCTGGTTGACGGTGGCCGGCTGGCCCGCGTCGTCGGGGAGGGCGG
>Ga0073934_10011894_pt1 | contig 10396 bp, 12 predicted proteins | sample LarsenN4metaG_FD_76834 | JGI IMG/M metagenome (GOLD analysis project Ga0073934, IMG submission 76834) | Hot spring sediment bacterial and archeal communities from British Columbia, Canada, to study Microbial Dark Matter (Phase II) - Larsen... ... | reverse complement strand
TCGGCCACGACGAGTGGTTCGTCCTGGGCGACAACCTGGACGAGAGCACCGACAGCCGCGAGCTCGGCCCCGTCAGGACGCGCGACATCCTCGGGCGGGTGTGGCGGAAGTACTGAGGAGCGGGCGCCGGTCTGGCGGCGCGCCAGGCGGCTTGCCGCGCGGTGCTAGCGGAAGTAGCAGCGGCCGTCGCGGCGTTCGTCCAGGGAGGCCGGGCAGGTCCAGGCGGGGTCGGCCAGGTCTTCGGTGCGGACGGCGCGGTGGCAGTAGGCGCACTCGAGCAGCCGGTGCGCGGTGGGGCCCGCGAACGGCGGGAACAGCGATTCGAGCTCCAGGCGGATGGGGTCTTCCGGGGGCAGGAACTGGCTGAAGTCGCCCGTCGGCTCGGTGCGGGGCAGGGCGCCCTTCTCGCTGGCCTTGATCTTCTCCTGAAGCATCATCAGGCCGGTGAGGAGCGATTCGGGCCGCGGCGGGCAGCCGGGGACGTAGACGTCCACGGGGACGATGAGGTTGACGCCGGGAAGGGTGCTGTAGCCGAAGGCGAACGGCCCGCCCATGGTGGCGCAGCCGCCAAAAGCGATCACCCACTTCGGCTCCGGCATCTGCAGGTAGACGCGGCGGACCGACGGCGCCATCTTCCAGGTCACGGTGCCGGCGACGATCATCAGGTCCGCCTGACGCGGCGAGGCGCGGAAGACCTCCGCGCCGAAGCGGGCGATGTCGTAGCGGGAGGTGGCCGTGGCGATCATCTCGATGGCGCAGCAGGCCAGGCCGAACATCGCCGGCCACAGGGAGGAGCTGCGCGCCCAGTTGAGCAGCGAGTCGACCTTGCCGAGCAGCAGGTTCTGCTCGAGGTCCTGCTCGACGGTGGTCGCGAACTGCGCGGGCTGGATGACGGGGAAGTCCTGCTCGGCCACTACAGGTCGATCATAGGCGGCGACTTCCACTTGGCACAACGGGACTCACGAGGGATGAGACGGCGAATCCACCAGGCATGATGGGTCACGACAGAGGCCGGGTTCGAGCGAGCAAGGACGAATCCCGAAGTCTCAGACAAGATGACCGAGATCAAGGACATCGGTTGGGCGTAGGCCGCCTCGAGTTGTTCGGCTCGGCGGCGACTGGAGGATTTAGAGCCGAAGACAGCGACGTTCTTGTCCGAAGGGTGAGTCCTGAGCTTGGCGGCGCTGGGTCGGCTGCGCGGCGAAGTCCTTCAGCGCGCGAGGATCGTCGCGAACCTGACCGCGGAGACGATCTCGATGCCCTGGTACGACTTGACGTCCAGAAGCGCATTGCCGTTGGTGACCAAGTAGTCGGCCTGGCCACCGACTGCAGCCTCCAGGACGCGATTGTCGTCAGGGTCGCTGGTCACGACATCGAGCCGGACGTCCGGTTCGACCAGCACGGCCGTGCGGCGCAAGAGGTGCAGGAACGCAGACGCCTCGTCGCTATCCCACGCGAGGTACCGCCGGACGCGGGGGTACGCGAAGGCCCGCTCCAGTTCTTCGATGAGGGGCGGGGAGATGATCCAGACGAAGGCAGAGGTCCTCCAAGCGCTGATGATGCGGCCGGGAGGACCTTTAGGTGTGATGGCGGCGCCGATGACGATGTTCGTATCGAGGACGACGTTCATGCTCAGCGCGTCGGCGGCGCCTTGCGGCGTTGTGCACGCACTTCTCGAACGGCCTCAGCGACTTCTCTCTCGATCTCCTCGTAGGGGACGTCCTTGTTCATTTGCCAGTTCATCTCGATGAGCTCGAACAGGCGCTCACGGTCGCGCTCCAGCGCGGCGTAGAGGCCGGCGGGAATGACTACCGCCATCGGCTTGCCGGCTCGCTCGATCACTACCTCGTCGCCGCGGTAGTAGACGCCTTCGAGTATTTCGCCGAGCTTCTTGCGGGCTTCAACGGCGGACAGCTTTCGCTTCACGGCCACAAGCCTCCTCCCTAGTGATCATGATGATTGTATCAACCATGGCAATCTAAAGGGCAGTGTGGGTTCCTCCGGCGGAGCTAGCTGACGCAGGCGCCAGCGCTCGCAGCCCTTCGACGTCGGGGCTGCAGCACGGCGATCACGTACCGGCAATAGACCGAACTCGCATCCGAGCCGCCTATCGTGTGGCTTGACTGGATGCCGGGCGGCGCTAGCTGACGCTGGGCGCCAGCGCCCGCAGCCTCTCGACGGCGCGCGGCAGCACGCCGAGGAGGCGATCGATGTCCTCGCGCGTGTTGTCCTTGCCCAGCGTCACCCGCAGGCTGGCGCGGGCGACGTCCGCGGGCACGCCCATCGCCGTCAGGACATGGGAGGGCTCCAGCGACCCCGTGGTGCAGGCGGAGCCGCTGCTGGCGCTGACGCCGTTCAGGTCCAGCTGGATGAGCACTGCCTCTCCCTCCACGCCCTCGAAGCAGCAGCTGAAGCTGTTCGGCAGCCGCCGCTCGCGGTCGAGCGGGCCCGTGAGGCGCACGCCGGAGAGCCGCCGCGGCAGCTCGTCCCAGAGGTAGTCGCGCAGGGCGCGCACGTGGGCGTTGCGCGCCTCCCGCTCGTCGCAAGCCAGCTGCAGCGCCTTCGCCAGCCCCACGGCCGCGGCGACGTTCTCGGTGCCCGCCCGCCGGTTGCGCTCCTGGGAGCCGCCCAGGATCTGCCCGACGAACGGCGTCCGCGGCCGGACGTAAAGGACGCCGGCCCCCTTCGGGCCGTAGAACTTGTGCGCCGCCAGCGTCAGCATGTCCACGCCGAGCCGGTCTACGTCCAAATCGAGGGCGCCGGCGGCCTGGACGGCGTCCGTGTGGAAGACGATGTGGCGGTCGAACTCCTTGACCACGCGGGCGAGCTCGGCGATCGGCTCCACGGTACCGACCTCGTTGTTGGCGTACATGATCGAGACCACGGTCGTGTCGGGCCGCAGCGCTTGCGCCAGTTCCTTCGGGTCGACGAACCCCTCCGAGTCCACGGGGAGGTACGTGGCCTCGAAGCCCTCGCGCTCCAGCTGTTCGACCGTGTGGAGGACGGCGTGGTGCTCGATGGCGCTGGTGATCAGGTGGCGCCCCCGCCGCATCGAAGCGAAGGCGGCGCCGCGGATGGCGGCGTTGTCGCTCTCGCTGCCGCCGCTCGTGAAGACGATGTCGTTCGGCCGCGCGCCGAGCAGGTCCGCGACCTGTCTGCGCGCCGCCTCCAGCGCCTTGCGCGCCTCGCGCCCCTCGAAGTAGATGCTGGAGGCGTTGCCCCATGTGTCTTGAAGGCAGGGGAGCATCGCCTCGAGGACGCGGGGGTCCAGCGTCGTCGTCGCCGCGTGGTCCAGGTAGACGCGCCTTTCCCGCTCCACGCATCGATTGTCGCAGACGGCACCGCGCTTGTCAGGAAGGGGCAGACGCCGGCACACGCTTGTGGTGCGGCTTCGATCCGATATACTGAACGAGGCTCTGTCTCGAACGGAAGGAGCGAAGCATGGTAACCGGAAACGCAATCATCACCGTGACCGACAAGGCCGCCGAGAAGGCACGGTCGATCCTGGCCGACCGCGGCGTCGAGAACGGCGCCCTGCGCGTGTTCGTCGTGAGCGGGGGCTGTTCGGGCTATCAGTACGGCATGGCCATCGCCCGCAGCCGCGAGGAGGACGACATCGTCATCGAAGCTTCCGGCGTCACCCTGCTGGTCGACTCGGAGAGCGCGCCCCTCCTGGAGGGCGCGGAGGTCGACTACGTGGACGACCTCATGAAGAGCGGCTTCACGATCTTCAACCCGAACGCGGTCCGCAGCTGCGCCTGCGGCTCCAGCTTCCAGACCAAGGACGGCTCCGGACACGCGAAGTCCTGCTGCTAGGCAGCCAAAGGCCGCAATCGCAGAAGCGCCCTTCGTTCCGAAGGGCGCCTTTGTTAGAGCGGCGTGACGGCTTCGCGCGAGCGGCTGTTCCCGGGAGGAGAGGCGGCTTGGACATCGAGGCGTTCAGCGACCTGGCCACGCGGCAACGGGCGATCCGCAAGTTCGACCACGCCCGCCCCGTCGACGACGCCCTGATCGAGCGGATCGTCACGGCGGGGACGCACGCGCCCAGCGGCGGCAACCGTCAGCACTTCCGGTTCGTCGTCGTGCGCGACGCGGAGGTGAAGCGGGAACTCTCTGACGTCTACACCCTGGCGAACGCCCGTTACGGCAACGCCGCCGCGCGGACGGCCTGGAGCGACGCGCCGGTCCTGATCGTGGCCTGCTCGCAGGGCGGGACGCCGCCGTCGGCCGGCTCCGCCGGCGCCGCCGCCTCGCGGGCGGCCTCCGTCCTGCCGGCCGTCCAGAACATGCTCCTGGCGATTACGGCCCTCGGCCTCGGCAGCGTCCTGACGACGCTCTGGAAGGACGAAGAGCCCCGCGTCAAGGCGGTGCTGGGCCTCCCGGACGACGTGGAAGTGCACGCCATCCTCCCGGTCGGCTGGCCGGACCGCAAATACGGACGCAACCATCGCAAGCCGATGTCCGAAGTCACCTATCGCGATCGGTTCGGCGTCCCCTGGTAAGGCTCCGAGATTGGCAGAGCCGCCCTGCTTGGGTGCACAATAGGCCGTTGACGCAGCAAGACCCGGGCTTCGCCCCGGACCGCCCTGGAGGATGAGATGGCTAAGTGGATCGTGGTCGGCTCCCCGGAGAACTTCGAGATCGCGCGGGAGCGCGGCTTCGACATGTTCGGCTTCAAGAGCACGCGCCGCCGCGAATCGGCCGAGATGCGCCCCGGCGACAAACTCGTCTTCTACCTGACGGGCGTGATGAAATTCGGCGGCATCGTGACGGTAGAGTCGGAGGTCTTCGAAGACCACACGCCGGTCTTCAAGAGCGAGAAGAAGCCGGGTGAGGACTATCCGTTCCGGGTGCGGACCTCGCCGGACAAGGTCCTGGAGCGGGAGCAGTGGCTCGACGTCAAGGACTACGCGACGAGGCTGGATCTGACCCGCCGCCGCGGCGAGCACTGGCGGCTGGCCTTCCAGGGCAACCTCCACAAGATCGGCGAAGACGACTACCAGACCATCGAGCAGGACGTAATCGAAGCCGCGAAGCGCGTGGCCGTCTCCTGACCGGCGCCCCGGCGGCGATGTTCGAGGCGTCCGCACGCTGCCGGCCCGTCCGGCGGAAAACCGCGAGCCGTAGCCCGACCCTACTCTCACCTCACCCCCTGTCCGCGTCTCGCTCGCCGAGAGGGCGTTGCGTCTGCGAATCACGGGTCCCTCTTCGAATCTCGGAGAGGGGGCTGCGTCTGCGAATCACGGTCCCCCTCTCCGAATCTCGGAGAGGGGGCTGCGTCTGCGAATCACGGGTCCCTCTCGGAATCTCGGAGAGGGGCTAGGGGTGAGGTCCGGACCCTACTCTCACCTCACCCCCTGTCCGCGTCTCGCTCGCGAGGGGTGTCGCGTCCGCGAATCACGGGTCCCCCTCTCCGAACCTCGGAGAGGGGTTAGGGGTGAGATCCCGACCCTACTCTCACCTCACCCCCTGTCCGCGTCTCGCTCGCCGAGAGGGGGTTGCGTCTGCGAATCACGCGTCCCCCTCCCCGAACCTCGGAGAGGGGGCTAGGGGTGAGGTCCGGACCCTACTCTCACCTCACCCCCTGTCCGCGTCTCGCTCGCCGAGAGGGGGTTGCGTCTGCGAATCACGCGTCCCCCTCTCCGAATCTCGGAGAGGGGTTAGGGGTGCGGTTCGGACCCTACTTACCTCACCCCCTGTCCCCCTCTCCGATCTCGGAGAGGGGGTTGCGGCGGCGAATCACGGGTCCCCCTCTCCGAATCTCGGAGAGGGGTTAGGGGTGAGGTCCGGACTCTACTCTCACCTCACCCCCTGTCCGCGTCTCGCTCGCGAAGACGGGGGTTGAGACGCGCTAAGCCTTCGGGTCGGCGATGCCGGCTCGGTCCAGCAGCGCCCGGTATTCGCCTTCGTGCTCGCGGATGAACCAGTCGGAGAGGAAGGGGCTGAGTTCGATTTGCCGGTCCAGCGGCAGGCTGAAGAAGTCGCCGGGCACGATGCCCAGGCAGCGCTGCGAGCCGCAGTTGCAGCGCCAGGCCCGGCCGTCCCAGAGGTCGATGCTGTAGTTCGCCGTGATCTCCTCGCCGCGCCGGACCGGACGCAACGCCACGACCTCGCCGGCGCCTTCGCCGGTGACCCGCCGGAACGAATTGGCGTCGCAGGAGTGGTTTATGTGCCGCTCGGGGTATCCGAGGTAGACCTGGCGCCCGCCCTCCAGCCGGTCGCAGTGCTGCTCGGACTCGCCTTTCGAAGGGTCGAGCGGCTGCTCGGCGGTCACCGGCCGCTCCTCCCGGACGAGGATGCGTTCGCCTGTCGCGAAGTTGCGACGGGCGAAGACGCCGAGTCCGTGGATGGGCGAAGGCTTCACGTAGACGCTGTCCTGCCATTCCCGGGCCATGCGCCCATCGTAGGCAAGCCGGGCGCGTAGGTGTAGCCCGGGAGTTAGGCAGAGAACCTGACGAAGGCGTGGACCGCGCTCGCGGCAGCGTGCATTACGGCCGCGCTCAGGAAGAGCCGGTACGGCACGTTCAGGAACGGCCCCACGAGGCCGAGCCGCAGCAGCGCGTCGCCACGGAAACCGGCGCGACGGAGCAAGTGTTCGGCGGTGGAGGCGCCGAAGAGCGTCATGCCCAAGGCCAGCACCGCCAGCCTTACGATGCGGGCAGCGCGCCCGGGGCTCTCCTTCAGGAGGAAGCGGGCGATACGGGCGAAGGCAAGGGTGTGGACCCCCGCGCACCACAGCTTGACGATGGCGCCGGCAGCATCTCGGGCGGCAGCGCGGCGCCCCTGGCGAAGGTCGGGGCGCTTGAGCGAGAGAAGGTCAGGCAGGCCCCGCTCGCGCGCCCAAATGTAGGCCGCCGTGGCCGCCAGCGACCATGCCAGCATCGTCACGAGCGCGAGCCAGACAGACGCGACGGCGATGAGGCCGATGAGGACGAAAGTGGCCAGCTGCGACTGCACTTCCCAGCCGACAACGAAGGCGTTTTCGCGCGCCGCCAAGCTGCCGCTGGCCCGCATCACGTCCGTGGGAGCACCATGCATCGGCCCGGCCTCGCTGCTGTCTTCTCCTGATAGGTTCGGCGAACGGTCACCGGAAGTTTGGGCAGGGCGGCGCGATGAATATCGCCATGGGACCGGCAGGGCGGCCGCTGCGCTCACCATCGCCATCGCCATCGCTTTCTAGCGCCAGTACGAGAGCATGAGGTCCATGAGCCACTCGAAGAGGGCGTGGCCCGCGAAGAAGGCGAAGGGTATGTGCACGAGGGGCCCGATGAGCGCGAACCTGACCAGCCTGTCGCCCCGGAAGCCGGCTCGGCGCAGCAGATGCTCCGTGGTCGAGACTCCGAACAGGGTCATGCCCGCCGCCAGCAGGACGACGCGGAGGACGCGACCGGGGAGGCGCATCCGGCGCGTGTGGACGAACGGGTGCGCCAGCTTGGCGAAGGCGACCACGTGGATGCCCGCGAACCACACCTTGACGGCGGAGGCGGCCACCGCCCGCGGCGACAGGCCCGGGTCGCTCTCGGCGCGCTTCAGACGTATCTCCAGGATGTCGGGGCAGCCATGTTCGCGCGTCCAGATGTAGATGACCGTCGTCGCCATCGACCACAGGGCCATGAGCAGCAGGCCCGCCCAGATCGGCGCCAGCGCGATGAGGCTGAGCACGGTCAGCGAGGCGACCTGGGACTCGAGCTCCCAGCCGACGATGTAGGCGGCATCCGTCCACGCGATGCCCCGCAGGGCCGCGATGCGGTCCCAAGGGCGAGAGAGTTGAAAGGTTCGTGAGTATTCGACGGCTATCGGAATGCCTCCTGCTACTCCGGGCCGAGGAAGCCCGTTACACCGTGAAAGCCGCGGGGGCCGGCGGATACAGACCTTGAGTCAGGAAGCCGCCGTCAGATTCATAGTCGGCGGGTATCGGGCCGGTTGAAGGAGGGGCCGCCGCGGCTGCGGCGCGGGAGGCGAAAAGATGGCAGGGGCCGCCAGCGCGGCCCCTGCCATCCAAGACGGGGCGTGTAAGGTGGCGCGCCCTTCTTCAAGAAGGGCGCGCCACGAACGCGGACCGGCTGCTAGTCGATCAGCCCCCGCCGCGAGCGAAAGAGGTTCGCGGGGTCGTAACGGCGCTTGACGGCGACCAGGCGCTCGTAGCTGGCGCCGTAGGTCGCCGCCACCCGGCTACCCTCGGTAGCGTCCTCGAAGTTGACGTAGGACCCGCCCGTCGAAAAGGGAGTCAGGGCCGCCTGCGTTTCGCGGGCCCAGGCGATGTTTGCGGCATCGTCTTGCGGCAGACGCCAGTTCGACTCGATCCCGATGAGGTAGGGCGCGTCCCGGTGCGCGAGCGGGCCGTCTTCCGGGCCGAAGTCGGCGATCGCGCCGCCCATCGGCCAGATGTCGAGCGACGTCGACGGCGAGGGCCGCAACTCCCCCATCTTCACCAGAGTGCCGATGGCCTCGTCGTCCAGGCGATTGAGGTAGATCGACTTCCAGTAGTAACGGCCGTCCCGGGGGTACTCCTCGTCGAACAGCTTTTGCACTATCGAGAACGGCATTCGTTCGCTGATCTCCAGGAGCGGCTCGCCGAGCTTTCGCAGCGGCTCGTAGACCTCCTCGCCTTCCTCCGCGGGACCCGCGTACGGCCCGAGCACGGCGACGAAAGGCTTGTGCCAGACCTGCTCCGGGTAGTTTTCGGTAGGCGGGACAGTCCAGATGACGGCCAGCGGGCTGGCCTCCCGCGGCGCGGTCCGCATGAACTCGTCCAGCGCCTTGAGGACGCGCGGCGCTTCGTCAACCGGGTAGGCGGTCAAGAAGAAGTAGACGAGCTCGTCGATTGGGTGTGCCCGGAACTCGAAAGACGTCACCACGCCCAGATCCGTCCCGCCGCCCCTCAGGGCCCAAAAGAGGTCCGGGTTCTCATCGGCGCTGGCCTGCACCAGGCGCCCGTCGGCGGTTACCACGTCGGCGGAGACGAGGTTGTCGCAGCTGAGTCCGTACTTGCGACGCAGCCAGCCGTAGCCGCCGCTGAGCGTGAGGCCGCCAACGCCGGTCTCCGAGAAGAGGCCCATGGGGACCGCGAGGCCGTGGGCCAGCGTCTCGCGGTCGACGTCCATCAGGAGCGCGCCGCCCTCGGCGCGAGCCCGCCGCGCCGGCACGTCTACGCGCACCGAACGCATCTCGGATAGGTCGATGACGAGGCCACCGTCGAGGACGGCCGCCCCGCTGACATGGTGGCCGCCGCCGCGCACGGAGACGCCCATCCCCTGCTCCCGGGCGAAGTTCACGGCGTCGATGACGTCGGCGACGCCGCGGGCCTTGACGATCGCGGCCGGGTGCTTCTCCACGCCGGCGTTCCAGACCTTGCGGGCTTCGTCGAAGCCGCCGTCGCCGGCGGCGAGCGCTTCGCCGCGCAGACCGGCTGAGAGCGCCTCCAGCGCTTCCGTGTTCATGATTGCCGTTCCCCTTCCGTTCCGCTGACTAAGCGTCCGGGTTGACTCCCACCCAAATGGTGACGTCCTTGCCGAACCGCTCCGGGTCGCCCCCCGCGGACAGCAACTGCGTAAATTCCTGGTTGAAGTTGTGGACGTCCATCAGGTCGTCGCACTCGATGACGAAGACGTCGGAGACTTCCGCGCTGAAGCTCCTGGTCCAGTAACGCCGGACGAAATCGATCTTGCCGGCGTACCTCGCCAGAAGCTGCTCGAAAGCCTTCCCGGGCGCTTCGCGCTCCGCTTCGGGCAGGGCGAAGTAGCTCCCGGGCACGCTTGCCCCCATAACCACGCCGAATCGCTTGCCTGCCATCCTCGACCTCCTCTCTGTGATCTGCCCGCGGTCGCCGGGTGCTCGGCGCGTCCGGCGTCCGCGGGACAGCCTGAAGGTTATTGGCGCAGGCGGGGCGGAGCATGCGTGCAGGCACGTAAATCACGGCCCGCCGAACACGCAATCGGCAGAAAAGGGCCTACGTGTTGGCCTTCAGCGTGACGGCAATGGCGGCGGCCGAGGCCCGCGCCGACCTACCGGAGAGGTGAAGCTTCTCGTAGATAGTGGTCACGTGCCTCTCGACGGTGCGGATGCTGAGCACGAGTTCGCCGGCGATCTGCTGGTTGGTCTTGCCGGCGGCGATGAGCCAGAGGATCTCCGTCTCCCTGGGCGTCAGGTTGTAGGGCAGTTCCTTGCCCGCCGGCGGCTCTCCCAGGCGTCCGGCAAGCTCCTGCGCCGCCTCGGCTGCTTTCTGGGCATAGAGGCCGGCGGGCAGGCGCTTGAAGGCCGTCTGGGCGGCAATCGTCTGCTCCAGGGCGGCGCTGGTCCGGCCCAGATCGCAGAGGACGCGCGCGTACTCAAGCCGCACCCTCGCGGCATCGAACGTGGCCTCGGTCACCTCGTAGAGGTCGGTTGCGTCCTGCAG
>Ga0073934_10011893_pt1 | contig 10397 bp, 14 predicted proteins | sample LarsenN4metaG_FD_76834 | JGI IMG/M metagenome (GOLD analysis project Ga0073934, IMG submission 76834) | Hot spring sediment bacterial and archeal communities from British Columbia, Canada, to study Microbial Dark Matter (Phase II) - Larsen... ... | reverse complement strand
GTTTCAACAGGTGTCACGAGCGCTAATCCTTCCATAATGCCTCTCTTCCATTAGGCCTCTGGAAATATCTTCCCTAGCACAATTATGCGTCAAAGGCATCAAAAACAATTATTCAAAGCCCTCATACATAATGAAAATTTTCATCCTTCCATTATAGGTGTAAATATCACTTCTGTGTATAATATACTATGGCTGTTGAAAGGTTAAACACATTTCTCATCAAAAGAAACGTAGAGTATGGCGCATTGGCAGGCCATATAGCCGCATGGTCTATTTTCGGCTTGATATTCGCTATAGATATGCTAATGCGACTGCAACCGGGCACTTTTTACAGTGTAATAGGAACGACACTTGGCGTCAGCATGCCGGCTGCAACGTACATCGGGTTCGCCCTTCACCTTCTAACTGGAACCATTATAGGATTGCTGTTCGGTTACATCACAACAGTAGTAAGATCCTTCACGATTACTTCGGTTGGAAGATCCTTTGGATTTGCTATAATCTCCGCTCTAGCATCATGGGCAGTCTTATTCTTACCAATCACTATCTTTGCTGTGCAACCAAATCTTCCGGAAATAGCAACCGTGCTTGGTCAGCCTGCTCTGCTCAACGTTTCTCCACAGATCCTTGCAGGTGCTATAGGCATGCATGTGATCTATGGAGGCGTACTGGGACTGATGTATTACCTCGCAACTCTTCCATCACCACGAAGCTGAGATTTGATCCAAACACTCGATGGTTTCGAACCATCGAATTATTTTTTTAAATCATAAACAATCGCGCAACTATTGTTGTAAAAATTTCAAACATGTAGATCCTTTATATAGCATAGATGTGATTATAGATGTTAATCAATGTCAACCGACCATGACGAACTTGGCTACATGTGGATGAAGGTAAAATTTACTCAGAAATATCTGAAAGTAAATCCTGATAAAACACCCGAAGATGCAGAAAGAGAATTTTTGGAATGGGTCGATGGTTTTGGCATAGACAGCATTATAGAGACAAATAATAGAGTGAATAGACAGAGCTAGCGTATTGTCGGATTTTCTTTTACACGTTTCGCATGTATGAAAAGTATAGGTGCAAGAATGAACAGTATTATCGCAATGCCGGTTCCCTCTATCAAAACAACATATGCAGTAGCAAATGCGAGTGATGCAATTCCCTGCATAATATATTTCCTATATGATAGTAATTTTAAACGCCTGCCAATAATCTCTATCAAGAAAATTGCTGCTGCAGGATAGAGAGCAAGCAAAAGATGCGTTGTTATATCTATAGGCAGATGAGGCACGCATGACGTAAGTTCTTCGATGATATTATGCTTACTCGTCCAACCACGGCAGCTCTATAGCTCTACCCTGCTCTATGAGCTGTTTGGCGTTCTCAAAAGGTATCACAGCTACATCTTCCTCTTCAAAAGGACCATACCTTATATTATCAGTGCCAGCAATGGCCACCATAGGTTTCAGAAAGCGAACCAGTACATGTGTTATTTTTGCCTTAAACGCTATACTTTCGAGCGCCTTTACCCTACCATCAAGCGTTGCAGATAGAACCTGTTCAAAGCGATAACGGACATCCTTTTCCGACTGTGCTATATACTGCTCTTCTTCCGTAAGGTTGGAGTAATCTATCTTCACACCGTTCTTTATCTTCTCCAATCTGGCACGGATCAAGAGTATCACAATATCGCTTACCAATTGCGCCAGAGTATTCTTTACCTTGGCCTCTATACCATCGTACCCCTGTCCCTTCAGATTACTTAGTATGTTGGCAATGTTACGATATGTATCAGGATGCATATATTGAACAGAATCGTTCTCTATCTCCCTGACAAGTGCAGTATGCAAGGATTTGATGTCGATCAAGTACACGGTGCAAATTGTCATGCATATTATTAAGTCTGTTCGCTTGAAAAATTATGCTATAATTTAAATAGCAAGTATTTGCGCATACGTCCATGCCACACAGGTGGGTTAACGGGGGGCCCAAGCCGATCAGATACAGCGTTGCTGAAGTTCTTAAAACAATTAAGGATCAAGATATCAAGTTCTTGGATCTGCAGTTCACTGGTTTGTTTGGCAGATTCCATCATACCACTGTTAACGCTTCCATGTTTAACGAAAGTTCCTTTGAAGATGGCATGCCTAAACTTGACGGCTCATCGATACGTGGCTTTACTGAAATTCATGAATCGGACATGGTTCTCAAGCCCGATCCCAATACATTTGCAGTAATTCCTTGGATGGAGCGGGAGAGGACAGCACGTCTGATATGTGATGTTTACTGGGGTCAGGGAGCAGGTAGATTGTCAAGGGATCCAAGGGGCATGGCACAGAAGGCAGAGAAGTTTCTCAAAGATGAGGGATTCAACTTTGCTTACTGGGGTCCTGAAGTTGAGTTCTTTGTGTTTGATAGAGTATCGTGGGATACGATGATGCCAAGCAGGGGAGCAGGTTACTCCATTTATTCAAGGGAGGCACCATGGAGCTCAGACGGTTCAGGCTATCCAATAAGGTTGAAGGATGGATATCTTCCAAGCGCACCACATGATACATTGACTGATTATAGGAACGAATGTGTTGATACCTTGAATGATAGTTTTGGCATAATATGCGATGCCCATCATCACGAAGTTGCAACTGGAGGGCAGTGTGAGATAGATATCTACTTTGATACCTTAACAAATATGGGAGATGGAGCCCAGACCTACAAGTATATCGTAAAGAATATTGCAAAAAGGTATGGTATGGTTGCAACCATGATGCCAAAACCAATTGCAATGGACAATGGCTCAGGCATGCATGTTAATGTTAGTCTCTGGAACGATAAGAACGAATTCTATGATCCCAACGATAAGCATGCTGAGCTGAGTCAGTTGGGAAGGTACTTTGGAGGAGGGATAATGGAGCATGCACATTCACTATGTGCAATTGTAGCACCAACTACAAACTCCTACAGAAGGTTGGTGCCAGGTTATGAAGCACCGGTCTATGTTGCATGGAGCAAGAGGAACAGATCCGCAATAGTAAGAATACCCATGTATTTCAAGGGCGATAAGGCAGAGAAAAGCAAGAGGATAGAATTCAGGGCGCCAGATCCTTCATGCAATCCATACCTGTGCTTTGCCGCGGTTCTTGCTGCTGGCTTGGATGGAATAAGAAAGAAGTATGATATGGGAGATCCAATTGATGAGGATATTTACAAGATGAGCAATGATAGAAGAAGGCAGTTAGGCATTAAACAATTGCCAGGAAGTTTGAAGGAAGCAGTAGAGCATCTAAAGAGTGATCATGATTATCTGAAACCAATATTTACTGATGATACGCTAGAGGCTATAATTGAATGGGAGAACAAGGAGCAGATGGAGGTTGCGATAAGACCCCATCCTCATGAATTCCATCTCTACTTTGATATTTGATAATTTACTTTTTACCTTCCAGTTGCGCGATAGCCTGATCTGCCAATGTATTCTGTTTCGGTTGTGTCACTACAAAGTAACTTCTATCAGCACGTTCCATCGATGTTACCTTTCGGTACTTTTGTGTTGAGATATCAAACTCCAGCAGACCGGGTTCTACCGCTTTCTTTGCATAAACCATCAAAATTGGCTCGCCAGAGAATGGTGCTATAGGTATCATAGCAAATGTGTATCCCTTGTAGACATTCACTGTTAACACCTGTTTCATCATTGGCGCGATAGTTACCATATAGAGAAGAATCTCTTCGATTGTCTCAAATTCTTCAAATTCAAATTTCATATGTTTGGGTTAATTTGTCCATGATATAAAACTTCATCATTTTGATCCAGTACCAATATAAGATCTATAATTTTGATCAAAATCATGGCAAAATCAGTATCTCATGTGATATTATCGCTACACTGAGCAAGAATTGGAACTTAGTAACATTTATCAAATGTGGTAAAAATTAGAGGTTTGTTATGGCTAGAATGCACTCTCATAGAAAGGGTAAATCCCATTCCACCAGACCTACGAAGGTTGCTGCATCATGGGTGACCATGGGCAAGGACGAGATCGTATCATTGATTCTAAAGATGGCCAAGGAGGGGTTGAGCCCAAGCCAGATAGGAACCAGGATGCGTGATGAATATGGCATTCCTCTAGTTAAACCAATTATTGGGAAATCTATACTCGAGGTTTTGCAGGAAAATAATCTTAGCAGTGAAATGCCAGAGGATCTTGACGTCCTTGTAAAGAAGGCAATCGGTCTTCAGAAGCACCTCAGGGCACATCCTAGCGATAGGCTTAATGTAAGATCACTGGAGCTGCTGGAAGCAAAGATACACCGCCTCCAGAAATACTATAAGAGAATAGGAAAGTTGCCACGAAACTGGAAATACTCTGCAGTGGTAGCTCAGCTCGAGTGATTCTATGTCGAGCAAGAGATTCCAAGAAGCACTCCATTCCTTCTGTGACAAAATATCCGATGTTATTTCTGCAGGGAAGGAGATTGCAGTTATAACACATATTGATGCAGATGGTATAACCTCTGGAAGCATAGTTACTAAAGCATTGATCAGAAAAGATGCAAGGTGTATTCTGCGGACTGTCAGCGATCTGAATCCCAATAACATTGTTAAATTGAAGGATGAGGAACATGAGTTCTACATCATATGTGATCTTGGAGCTGGTTTGGCGGAGCAGATGCAGAATGCATTTGGAGAGAACTATCTTGTGATAGATCACCATCAGTTGCCAGATAGTGAGATTGAGAATGATAGAGTCATCAACGCATGGAAGTATAACATTGATGGAGGCAAGGATGTTTCTGCTGGGGGTATGGCATACATGGTAGCCAGTACGCTCGATAGCAGAAATAGAGATTTATCTGCATTGGCAGTTGTATCTGCTGTTGCAGACAGACAGGATCAGGGAGATAAGAAATCACTTACTGGTTTGAATGCAGAAATATCTGACACTGCAAAATCACTTGGCCTTATTAGCATCGATCTAGATCTTATGCTGGTGGGAAGGGAAACTAGACCTATACATGAATCCCTTGCCTACACTTCATTCCCGTATATTGATGGTCTAACATGGAATGCTGATTCATGCCTATCATTGCTAAACTCTGCTGGTATCAAATTGAAGGATGATGGAAGATGGCGTGTACTTGCAGAGTTGAGCGAGGATGAAAAGGGCAAGATGCTGGAAGCGATAGCAAGGTTTGTTGTCCACACTTCAAAGTCTAGCGATATAATTGATGATCTGGTAGGTTACATCTACACATTGCTGAAGGAGGATAGGAGAAGTATGTTAAGGGATGCAAGAGAATTCTCTACAATGCTTAACGCTTGTGGGAGAATAAGCAAGGCAGGTGTTGGAGTTGCAATATGCTTGGGCGATAGATCATCGATGCTAAAGCAAGGAGAATCAATTGTGGGAGAGTATAGAAGCACATTGCGCAGTTATATTAGCAGCATCTTCAGCGAAAGATGGCGTTTTGTTGATGATGGTAGGACTGTACTGATCAATGGAGAAGGGTTGGTTGCAGAAGATATGCTTGGCGCTGTTTCCTCTCTCCTGAGCGGATCTCCATCACTTTACGGAAGGCTATTGTTCATAAGAACGAAAACTGAGGATGGCTCATACAAGTTTTCATCGAGAAAGTGCTTGCGATGCGAGTCAAATGTAAACCTTGGTTTGCTAATGCGTGAATGTTCTGCAAGATGCGATGGCAGTGGGGGAGGGCATGATGCTGCTGCTGGTTCAAGGATTCCTAATGATAAGATTGAAGAGTTCCTTGCTTGCATAAAGGAAAATGTCACAGCAGGTTAACGTTACTATAAGGCTTGATCTTCGGGATGAAAAGAAGATCGAGTCGTTTATGAAAGCATTAATACCAGATAACATAAACTTCCCGAGAGGCCTAAGCATGGATATGAGTGCTGAAGGAACCGCAATAGTTTTACATTTCAAAAGCTCGGGCAAGTTTGAGAGTTTGATTGCAACCATTGATGAAGTTTTGGAGCATATCTCAGTGATGAGTAGGATTATTGGGTGATCCTATGCTAGATGCCAAATTGATTAGGGATCAACCAGAGCTCGTTAAAACAATGCTTGCAAAGAGACATATACAATTCCCGTTGGATGAATTGTTACAATCTGATCAAAAAAGGAGAGCATTGATAACAGAAGCACAGGAATTAAAGCATAAGAGAAATGTTGTTTCCGAGAAGATTGCAAGCGAAAAGAAGCAGGGACATGATGCATCAGAGACAATAAAGGAGATGAAGGCAATATCGGACAGAATATCTTTTCTGGATCATGAAATAGATCGCATGGAAAAGCGATACCATGAATTGATGCTATCTATACCCAATCTGATCCATGAATCTGTGCCGGAGGGGAAGGATGAGAGTGATAATGTTGAGGTTAGAAGATGGGGCGAGCCTCCAAAGTTTGATTTCCCTGTTAAGGATCATATCGATATAGCATCATCCTTGAATTTGATAGATATTGAAAGAGCAGGCAAGACCTCTGGTGCAAGGTTTTACTTTCTAAAGGGAAACCTTGTGAAACTTAACCATGCATTGATCCACTTTGCATTGGATTTTTTGACCAAGAAATGTTGCACACTTGTTCAAACGCCATACATGATCAATAGAAAGTCGATGGAAGGAGCGGTGATAGTAACCGATTTTGAGGATGTGATTTACAAGGTTGAAGGTGATGATCTTTATCTTATTGGCACATCGGAGCATGCTATTGCTGCAATGCATATGGGTGAAATATTTGATGTGAAACAGTTACCCATAAAATATGCTGGTGTAAGTCCATGCTTCAGGAAGGAAGCGGGCGCTCATGGGCGTGACACAAAAGGTATATTCAGAGTGCATCAGTTTGAGAAGGTTGAGCAGTTTGTTTTTGCAAAGCCTGAAGAATCATGGCAAATTCATGAAGATATGTTGAGAAACGCTGAAGAGTTCTTTCAACTCTTAGGCATACCATACCGAGTAGTTGTTTTATGCACATCTGATTTAGGAAAGATCTCTGCTAAGACGTATGATCTGGAGGCATGGATGCCTGGACAGAATGCATATAGAGAGATCGTATCATGCTCCAACTGCTTGGACTATCAGGCGAGAAGGCTTGGTGTTAAGTATAGAGAGAAGCCTAACGAAGAATCTAAATTTGTCCATACATTGAACAGCACATTGGTTGCAACAGAACGTACATTAGTTGCGATAATGGAAAACTATCAGACTAGTAGAGGAACTGTAATGATCCCTGATGTGTTGAAACCATACATGGATAGTATAGATGAGTTAAAGTGATCTAACACTTATATTTTGGAGTCTAATCCTGCTCTCCGATGGTTAAGGGTAAGAAGGGAGGAAGGGTAAGAGACAAGTGGCATGATAAGAAGTGGGTCATAGTTCAGGCCCCCGCATCCTTTGGCAATGTGCCAATTGCCCAGATACCTGTAACAGAGGAGGATAAAGCTATAGGAAGAGTGATAGAGGTAACGCTTTTTGAATTATGGAAAACAGATCCGCAGCAGCATACGATCAAACTATACTTCCAGATAGATAGGATTGAAGGGGATATAGCACACACGCGTTTCAGAGGACATGAATTTGCAAGAGAGTTCCTACGAAGTTTGATAAGGAGAGGTTCATCCATGATAAGTTACATCAATGACTATACTACTGCAGATGGCTACAAGTTCAGGGTATCTGCAATAGCATTTTCGCAGAGAAGGCTGAACTCTTCAAAGAAGCATGAAATTAGAGCGATAATAAATGAGGTTCTATCAAATGAAATACCGCAGAAGAATATTGATCAATTTGTGCAGGCAGTTGTAGGACCTGAACTTAATGCTCGCATGCATGCAAAGGTAAAGAGGATTGTTGGGGTAAGGCATATCTCTGTTAGAAAGACAAAGTTAATGCAGTTACCCGGTCAGGTGCAAACAGTTCAGATGCAGGCACCGTCACAGTAATATTTTCTAATATAGCATCATAATCAAATGAGTATTGTTAACTTTGCCTCTGCAGAGATGGAAATTGTGATACACGCAACCGAGGATACTAACAAGGTATTGAAGGCGATAAAGAGCATCCTTCCTATAGAGCCAGAAGAGTTCATTGCTGATAGCATAAAGGGACACTTTGGCAATGAAATTATCTTATTGAAGGCAACTCTAAGCAGCAAGAAAGCATCAGATCTAGCGCATAAAATTGTAAGTATGATGAGCAATGAGGATCGCCTCTCAATTTATAATAACTTTGATCTTTTTACCGACGAGAAATTTATCTATCTTAGGATAAGCAAGCAGAATATATTTGAGCATAAGATTGTGCTTGAGCAGACAGATTCTGTGAAGATCAAATTCAAGACCATAAGAGGGTTCCAATCAAAAAATGGATTGGAAGGGTATAGGAGGATGCTGGCGAAAGGTGATATTGATTGAGGCAGAAGCATCGATACCTGCTTGCATATTACAATGGGAGTGATGCTATGAACATAATTAAGAAAAGATATGCGGAGAAGTTTGATAATGAGGATCTACAAAGGGCATCGCTCAAGATGATATCGCATAATGATAATTATTTGATTGTAAGATGCAATTTGAAATGCTATCAGCATTTGCTGGAAACCCTTTCCTCCCTTGATAGCGCATTCATACCATTGAACACATCAGGCACACTGAAGGCTTTACGCTCAAGAATGGATAAGATCAAGGAGCGGTTCAGGGGAAGAGATATTAATGCTGCAAGCAAAAGTTAAGCTTGGGATGAGGTAAAATTACGAGCCGCTCCAGACCGAGCCAAAAGCGATGAAGACCTCGCGACGAACCGACCCAAAAATTTAACGGTGAAACTTAAATTAGACACTATTTTTGTAAGCACCGTGCAAACTGATTATGATATAATAGTTGCTGGTGCTGGTATCGCTGGAATGATCGCAGCTTCTTCTGCATCAATATACTCAAAACAAAACTTGCGAATATTGGTTGTTGATCGAAATGCTCAACCTGAAGCAGGTAAGAAAACAATAACTGGCTGGGTATGTGGAGATGCCGTTGGGAAGAATAGCGTAGATTACATGACCCAGCGCATAGGCATAACTTGGGGCAGACCAGAGATAGAGCATCCTGTTAAAGGAGTTGTTGCCTACTCTCCCGATCACGAGACTCCTATATACTTTGATGGTGATGGTTACATTTTGAACAGGAAACTTTTGCCCCAAAAGCAATTCCATGATGCGCAGAAGGTTGGGGTTGAGTTTCAATGGAATGTTGCCCTGCGAGGAGTATACGCGGAGGATGGTTTTGTGAAAGGAGTAATAGGCAATGACCTCAAGGATAATTCGATCTTTAAGAAGACTGCCAAACTTGTGATTGACTGCGCTGGTGTAACTTCTGTTTTGCGACAGAATCTTCCTATCAAGAGTCATATACAGAAGATGATAAACCGTGATGATCTGGAGGCAACGGGAAGGTACATACTTGAATTTGAGAATGGGATGGATGATAAAACATACTTTGACCCTGATTATGCTCTCATACATTTGGATCAGATGATTGCTCCAGGAGGATACGCATGGGTATTTCCCAAGGGCAAAAGCAAAGCGAACATTGGTTTAGGTGTGCAACAGAAGAGTCTGGAGATAAGGAACAAGACCATTGGGAAGAGTGAGGATCTGAAGAGGTTGATTGATAACTATGTAAAATCAAATCCGGTTATAAAAAATCCAAAGGTGGCAGATGGAGAGATGGACCGTGGAAATGCATGGGGAACGTGGCAGGTATCTGTAAGAAGGCAGAACGATTGTCTTGTAGCAAATGGGTATATGTTGGTTGGAGATGCTGCCTGGATGCCAAAGCCCCTTGATGCTGGAGGTATTGGTCCTGCAATAATTGCTGCTACGATAGCAGGCAAGAATGCTGTACATGCTTTAGAAACCAATGATACAAGTGAAAGAGGTTTATGGAGTTACAACGTTGATTTTGTTAATGATTATGGATATAAAACAGCAGGGCTGGAGGTTTTCAGGAGGTTCCTGCAAACACTAACAAACGATCAGATCAATTATGGTATGAAACACTTCCTCTCCAAACTGGATATTGATAAGATATCGCATGGTGAACATCCAGATTTTGGTACCGTAGATAAGGTTAGTATGCTGATCAGAGGTGCATTAGACAAGAAGACTGCTGAAGGATTGAAGTATACTGCCAACAAGAACAAGGTTCTGGTTAAGCACTATCGCAACTATCCAAAGACCCCAGAAGAGTTCCCTGCATGGCACAATGTGCTCATGAAAGAACTTAATGAGGCATTTGGGAGGTTTGAAGTAACACCAAAAGTATATGCTTCATAAATGTCCGTGATTTGCGGACAGTTGTTACACGTTGTG
>Ga0073934_10011892_pt1 | contig 10397 bp, 5 predicted proteins | sample LarsenN4metaG_FD_76834 | JGI IMG/M metagenome (GOLD analysis project Ga0073934, IMG submission 76834) | Hot spring sediment bacterial and archeal communities from British Columbia, Canada, to study Microbial Dark Matter (Phase II) - Larsen... ... | reverse complement strand
GTCCGCAATGGCAAGGAGTTGCAGCCCACCGCCAAGGCGTTCTCGTTGATGGAGCTGCTGAATGGCCTGGGGATCCCCGAGCTGAGCAAGCCGGAACTCACAGGGGAATGGGAACACCAACTGCGTCAGGTGCAGCGGCGCCAGGTCAGCCGCCAGGATTTCATGTCTCAAATCGCCCAGATGACTCGCCACATTGTCGACCGGGCCAAGCATTACGAGCATGACACGATCCCGGGCGATTTCGGCGTGCTCGGCGAGAAATGTCCCAAGTGCGGCAGCGAGGTGCACGAGCGTTATCGCGCGTTCCAGTGCGCCAACGAGAAGTGCGACTTCTCCGTTCGCAAGACCATTTCCGGACGGATGTTCGAGTACCACGAGGTCGAACAGCTCATTCGCGACAAGCAGGTCGGCCCGCTGCAGGGTTTCCGCAGCAAGATGGGCAAGCCTTTCGCCGCGGTGCTCAAGCTCAACGCGGATTTCGTGGTTGAATTCGATTTCGGCCCGGATCAGCGCGGCAGCAACGGGGCTGGCGCCGAAGTCGATTTCACGGGCCAGGAACCGCTGGGCACGTGCCCGAAGTGCCAGGCCCGCGTTTTTGAGCTGCCGATGCACTACACCTGCGAGAAGGCAGTCGGCGCCGCCCGCTCCTGCGATTTTCGCTCCGGCAAGCTGATCCTGCAGCAACCAGTCGACCGCGAGCAGATGCGCAAGCTGCTCGAGCAGAAACGGACTGATCTCCTGGACAAATTCGTCTCCAAGCGCGGGCGGCCCTTCAAGGCGTTTCTGGTGATCAAAGACGGCCGCGTGGAGTTTGAGTTCGAAACGCGCGCGCGCCGCGCCAAAACCAAGACCGCGGCGAATGCGGCGGCCGCGCCAAAGCTCGATTTCACCGGCCTGGAACCGATGGGCACCTGCCCTGCCTGCCGCGGCCGCGTGTTCGAAACGGACACAGCCTTCCTGTGCGAGAATACCCAGGCCGAGCGCAAAGGGTGCCGCTTCAAGCTGGGCAAAGTGATTGCCCACCAGCCCATTGATCGCAGTCAGGCGCTAAAGCTCATCGCGGAGGGACGAACCGACCTTCTCGACAAGTTCATTTCCAAGGCCGGCCGGCCGTTCAAGGCGTTTCTGATCGTCGAAGAGAACGGCAAAGTCGCGTTCGATTTTCCACCCCGTGACACCGAGTCCTCCTGAACAGGCCCGCGAGCATGCAGACCGAGCTGGAGCGGCGTGCCTCCCGCCGCCGGTTCACGGCAAACAGGAAAGCGCATGAGTGCCGCTCTTCCAGCGGGCGACGCCTCGGCCCCCGGCCATAAGCCCGCATCCGGCTCGGACCCCTGGGTGGCTGATTTCCTTCGCCATCTCGCCGTGGACCGCGGAGCTTCGGCCTATACCCGCCGCAATTACGAGCATTCCCTCGAGCGCTTCCGCGATTGGCATCAGGCCGAACGCAGAAGTCCGCCGGCGTGGCAAAAGCTGCAGCGCGACGACTTCCGCGCCTATCTGCGCTTCCTCGGACGAGACGGTTCGCTGGGGCGCACCGCGATGCAGCTCGAGTTCTCAGCCCTGAGGACTTTCTACCGCTTCCTGCTGCGCCAGGGCCGGGTGGAGGATACTCCCATTCGCAACCTGTCGATGCCAAAGCTGCCGAAGCGCCTGCCGAAATTCCTGACGGCGGATCAAATGCGCGCACTCCTCGAAGCCCCTTTCCGGCTGGCCCGGCCGGGGCCGGATTCGGATGCGGAGCCGGATCCAAAAGCCGTCTTCGTTGCTCACCGGGATGCCGCAATGCTGGAAACCCTTTATTCGGGCGGCCTCCGGATCAGCGAACTCTGCGGACTCAACGCGGACGACATCGACTGGCATGAGGGCCTGCTGCGGATCCGGGGGAAGGGCCGCCGGGAACGGGTCGCTCCCCTTGGAGCGCCCGCGCTCAGGCGAATCGAGCAATTCTGGTCTTTGTTGCCCGGCCGCCCTGCCGGCGCCAGCCCTGTTTTTCGCAGCGGGCGGAACAGCCGGCGCCCGGTTTCGCCTCGACTCGTGCAGTTGCGTCTGAAGAAGTACCTCGCCTATGCCGGCTTGGATCCCGCGATAACTCCGCACAAGTTGCGCCACAGCTATGCCACCCATCTGCTCGATGCCGGTGCGGACCTGCGTAGTGTGCAGGAACTGCTTGGGCACCAGCACCTCTCCACCACACAGGTTTATACGCACGTTACCACCGAACGGTTGAAACGGGCTTACGATCAGGCGCATCCCCGCGCATAGCGGAACATCACCCAGCCGCGCGGCAGCGATTTTTCCAGCCATTCCCGCGAGGAAACCGGCCAAAGATATTGGATGTTGGAGATTTGGGAGACCCCCAACGTTGAAGTCCGAAGTCCGAGGTTCGAGGTCCGGAGTGCAAACACTCGACAAGACGACCCTCCGTCGTCCAAGGACTTTGGCGGGCAGGCAAGGCGAAGAGGATTCGAGCCCAGAAAAGCGAGAGGTCTTCTTCACAGTTTCCGCAAAGCAGAGTCTGCTGGCGCTGGATCGAGTGGAAGGTGGCCCGGCGGCAATGAATGGACCGAACCGCTCAGTTCAGCTTCACCACGACCGAGGAAATCTCGCCGGCAAAACTATTGTTCTGTGTGTAAGGGCCCACCAGACCTTCGGAATCCGAGCCTACATCCAGCCCATCGACAGGCATTGTGGCAATCAAGCCTCCGGCGGATCCCTGCGCCACAACGACGCCATTCACGCTCAGAGTCATAGCTCCCCCGGCTCCAAGCTTCGCGACCACTGTCTGCGCTCCGGAGATTTTCCCGGGGCTTGAAATCTCGACTGCGCGGCCGGCGGCCCTCACCAGGAACACGAGTCGTCCGTCTGCCAGGAAGAGCGAATAGCCGCGAGCCGCACCGCCCTGCGCCACAACAACACCGTTTGGAGAGCTGGCATCAAATTGTGCCGTGATGCTGAATCCCCGGTTCGCCACCGCAGGCGCCTCCTCGCGGTCGAGATGATCACCCTGCTTCAGGCGAAACTCGGTTGCGTCGCTCAGCCTGGCTGCCGCCTTGGCTTTCTTGCCGCGTTGAGGCGCTTTCCAACCGCCGAGAGGCAAGACGTTCGCACGAGCTGCGTACAGGTCCCAGGCGGCCGCAAGCTGTCTCACGCGTTCGGGTTGCGTCGCGGCCAGGTCACGCTGTTCGGTGCGGTCCCGAACCGTGTCATATAACCGCCACGGCTGATCGGACAACGCGACCAATTTCCACTTCCCATCCAGAATGGCGCGATTGCCTTCGTGCTCCCAGAACAGCGGCCGGATGCGGTGCAACGGCCTGCCTTCGAAGGCGGGCCTCAGGCTTGTGCCTTCGAAGGGAATGATCGCTTTGCCGTTGTAGTTCCCGGGGTATTCCGCACCGGCGACCTCAAGGCACGTGGGCAGGATGTCAATCACGTGGCCCGGCTGGTTTTCGAACTTGCCGCGTCGAGGTGCGGGAATTCCTTTCGGCCAATGGGCAATCAATGGCGTCGCGATCCCGCCTTCGTCCGTGTAGTGCTTGTAGCGAACGAACGGGGTGTTGTTCAGCGTGGCCCAGCACTGGCCGACAAAGACATCGGATTGGGCGTCTCCCGGATGATCGCCCTTCAGTCGGCCCGGCACCCCGGCCTCGGCGTTGCCGCCATTATCGCTCATGAAAAGGATGAGGGTGTCATCCAGGATGTCGCGTTTGCGGAGGCCCTGGACAAGGGTACCGACCGCCCGGTCCATGCGCTCGAGGACCGCGGCGTAAATGGCCATGATGTGATCGTAGCGGTCCTGCTCCGCCGCATTAAGGCTGTCCCAGGCGGGCACCTCCGGCAGCCGCGGCGAGAGCGGCCAGGACTTGTCGATCAGGCCCATCGCGAGCTGGCGTTCGTATCGGGCCTGGCGAAGCTTGTCCCAGCCGGCCTTAAATTTGCCGCGCCAGCGGGCGATGTCCTCCGGCGGCGCCTGCAACGGAAAGTGGGGCGCGTTGTGGGCCACATACAGGAAGAACGGTCTGCGCGCGGCGAGCGCCTCATCGACGAACTTCAAACCGTATTCGGTCCAAAGGTCGGTGGAATACCACTGTGCCGGGAGCGGTGCGTTGGTTCTGCCAACGTGTTCGCCGTTGAGGAAGAGGTCCGCGCGAGGCGAGTCGTGGAAGTAAAACCCTCCCGCGGCGGCGCTCAGTGAGCGGTCGAATCCCCTGCCCCACGGCGTGACGCCCAGGCCCTGGCCGACATGCCATTTGCCGACAATGGCAGTGAAATAGCCCGCCGGCTTGAGGGCTTCGGCAATCGTCACGCAGCGGTCGTTCAGCCGGCCGCTGTAGCCCGCAAGCGGCTGGCCGTCCGCATTCACCCTTTCCTCCATCATGTGCCCCACGCCGGCCTGGTGCGGGTACAAACCCGTCAGGAGACTGGCGCGGGTGGGACAACACCTCGCCGTGTTATAAAAGCGCGTGAATCGAAGCCCGTCCTGAGCCAGCTTGTCGAGGTTCGGTGTGGCGATCTCCCCGCCATAGCAGCCAAGGTCCGAGAACCCCATGTCATCGACGAGAATGACCACGATGTTTGGGCGCTGGGGAGCGGCCAAGCCAGACAAGAGTGATGCCAGGCAGACACTGGCTGTCACGAGCAGGGACTTGCGCATACGCGCAGGGTATCACAACGATGGAATCGTGGGGAGACGAAATCACCCGGACAGAATCACCTGAGGCAGTGTTCGCACGGGATCGCGCGACGCGCTGCAGTAGCGCGATTTCGACTGCAAATCCGCGAAACAGGTGGCCGAGACCCTGGGCACCTGTGGGGAGGCCGATGGGGAGATTGGGGTTGAAGCTGGTTGAATTAGAAGAGGCCACGCAACCCTCTCTCCATGCCACTTCTGAAGTGTCTAGATGATGCCAACGTGATCGGCGCAGACATTACTGAGGAGTCCGTGGGTTGGGCTACAATGGGAGATGGGAAATAATGGGAAATTGGAAATATTGGAAATGGGAAAAGCGGACCGTGTAGTGTATCCCACAGCCCAAGCAGTAAGGGATTCCCGGGATGCGAGCGCGCGGATCGCTTGACGGGTGTGGAATATCGATCCTGATGACTACGTGGCCACAAAGCGCAATCTTCGAGCCTTCCTGAGCCTTCCACTTTCAGGTGACATGCGGCTGCCGAGTTGGTATATGGCTCGGGGCGCACGAATGAATGGGCCACCATGACCAATTACGTTCAACTGAATCCGGCGGAGAAACTGAAGCTGCTCAACGAGCACTGCCTGGGGGAGAAGTGGAAAAGCCTGGATGAAACCAGATGGTGCCTGCATTGCGAGTCGGAGTTCACGGGGCATTCTGTTCGTGTCTACAAGGATGCCACCGGCGGTTTGTGGTTGGAATGCGGCACGCCCGATTGTGACGGTTCTCCCATTGATTGGGCGGAATTTCCCTGGTGGGATGAAAACCACCCCAGCACCAAGGCCCGCGCGGAAATGGACCCGCTGGACGACCTGCCCGAATCGGAGCACCCGGAAAACAACTAGCCGGAAGCGGCGGAACGTCACCGGTTCGGGCGAGCTGCTACGTGGCGAATTAGTGAATTATTGAGGATTCGATTCGGCCGCGGATCACGGGCAAGCCTCAACGTTTCGTTTCGTTAAGTTCGTTTCCTTTTGCCAAGAGAGCGCCTACTCTGGGGACATGGCGATGGCCTTAGGCGGCAAGCCCGTAATTGTTGGCAATGTCATGCGCCGGCAACAGGCAGCGATGTGGTTCCTGGTGTGGTGCGCTGGCATCGGCCTGTATCTGGGAAACGCAGGCGCGGCCAACAGCCCGGCGCCGGTGACGCCGCGCCTTGTGGGGGATTGGTGGACAATTGCAGGCGATCCAGACCTTGGCGAACTCACGACACCCAAACAGCAGCCGGTGGATTTCGCAATTTGGCAGGCGAAGGACAGGACGTGGCAGCTCTGGTCCTGCATCCGGGGAACACGTGAACCGGGGAACACGCGCCTGTTTCATCGCTGGGAAGGGGCGAAGCTGACGGATCACCACTGGTCGCCGCGAGGCATTGCGATGCGGGCGGACCCGGCTCTCGGGGAAACACGGGGCGGGTTGCAGGCACCCTTCGTGCTTAAGCACGAAGGCAGGTTCTACATGTTCTACGGTGATTGGGCGAATATCTGCCTGGCAACGAGCGACGATGGAAAGGAGTTCACCCGATATCGGAACGCGGATGGCAAACCGCAACTGATCTTCGGCGGGCCGATGCTGCGCGAACGCAATGGCCGGGACCCGATGGTGCTGCGCGCCGGAGATAAATGGCACTGCTACTACACGGCGCACCCGGACAACAAAGGCGCCGATTACGCGCGCACCTCGGAGGATCTGTTCCGCTGGAGTCCAGAGAGGATGGTCGCGTTTGGGGGCCGGTCCGGCGACGGCCCTTATTCCGCGGAATGCCCGTTCGTGGTTGAGCCGCAAGCGAGCCATTATTACCTGTTCCGCACGCAGCGCTACGGCCAGAACGCCCAGACGATGGTGTATCACTCGCGCGATCCGCTGGATTTCGGCGTGGGCGAGGATGAGGGCTTCTATGTCACGACGCTGCCGGTGGCCGCGCCGGAGATCTTTCGGCATGAAGGGCAATGGTACCTGGCGGCGCTGCTGCCGAGTCTCAAAGGCATTCAGGTGACGCGAATGCAGTGGGTGGAGCGGGAGGCAAGTCGTTAGAGGGTTTGGATCGGAGGAAACATATGCATATCAAGTCCGTAGTTCGAAGTCCGAAGTCCGAAGTGCAGAAAGCAGCGTTGCGGTCGATGTTGCCTTCCGTATTGCTGGCCTCCTTCCTGCTTGGAACGCCGGCTGCGGCCCAGGCGGCGACACAGACGCTTTGGGAGATTGGGCAGGCGGACAACAATAACGCGGAGTTTGCCCTCGCGCCCAGGAGCCATGCCGCGTTCAAGACGGACGGGTTCTTTGTCGTGGGACAGTCCAGCTCTTTGAACGATTGGCCGTATGTGCAGCCCGGGCCGAGCGACGGATGGGCGGGCAGCCGGTCGCATTCCTTTGGCATCGCCTTCGGGTTGAAGGCCCGGCCGGAAGCAGGTGATTGCCATCTCAGGATCGACTTGCTCGACACGCATCAATCGGGGCCGCCGCGGCTGCGCGTGGAGATCAATGGCCGCGTGTTCGAGCGGAGCACTCCTTCCGGCGGGGGCGACGCTTCGATCTTCGGCGAACCGGCAAAGGGCCGCGAGTTCGTGTGGGACGTCGCCTTTCCCTCCGACTTGCTGCGAACCGGAAACAACGAGATCACAATCACCACGCTCAGCGGCAGTTGGATTCTGTACGATGCTGTGAGCCTGAGCACGCCTCCGGGAGCGGCACTGGCGCCGGTGGCGCCGTCCACAACCCTGGCAGGCATTCGTGTATCGCCGGTTTGGCTGAAGGCCCCGGGCGAACCTGTGCAGCCAGTGCAAGTGCAACTCCGCCACATTGGCGAACCGGACGAGGTGACGTTGAGCGTGCAAGGGGCATCGCCCACCACTCTGCGCCTGGAAAAGGGCCTGCACACAATTGAACTCAAGGCGCCTGGAGCCCGACAACGGCGCAAGGCGGACGTCACAGTCGCTTTAGGCGGACGCACGGTCGCGACAACAAATATCCTCCTCGGACCGCCCCGCATTCGTGAACTGTGGGTCTTGCCGCATTCACATGTGGACATCGGTTACACTCACCGGCAGGAGGAAATTGTAAAGGCACAGATCGGTCATCTCGAAACCGCCATGCGCCTCGCGAAGGAAACCGCCACGAACCCGCCCGGGATGCGTTTCAAGTGGAACCCGGAAGCCGTGTGGACGCTGGACCATTTCCTGAGGAGCGCCACACCGGAAAAACGCGAGGCGTTTCTGCAGGCGGTGCGCAACCGGGAGGTCGGCGTGGACGGGATGTATGGGAATATGCTGACCGCGCTTTGCCGGCCGGAAGAGCTGGCGCAGTGCTTCTCGTTCGGTGCGCGCCTTTCGAACCTCACCGGCGTGCCCGTGGAATCAGCCGCCATTTGCGATGTGCCAGGCTGGACGTGGGGCATCGTCCCAATCATGGCGCAGGCGGGCATCAAATATTTCGCGATTGGCCCCAACCACTCCGACCGGGTCGGCACAATTCACGTCTGGGACAACAAACCCTTTTATTGGAAATCGCAAAGCGGACGCGAGCGCCTGCTCTGCTGGGTCGTCGACAATTACCATCACCTGGGCAAGCTCGACGAGCATGTCCTCGCGCACGTGGAGAAGCTGGACCAGATCGGGTTTCCTTACGACACATCATTTCTGCTTTGGGTGGGGCAATGGCCGAACGGGGCTGTAGACAACGCCCCACCAGACGAGAAGACCGTCGAGAAAGTCGTTGCCTGGAACGAGAAATACGCCGCACCCCGGCTGACGATTGGATTGGCGGGCGAGTTCTTCCGCGCCTTTGAACGCGCGCACGGGGCGAAGGTGCCGGAGTTCGCGGGGGATCTCACGCCTTACTGGGAGGACGGCGCGGGCTCGACGTCGCGCGAAACCGGCATGAACCGCGCCTCGGCGGATCGCCTCTCCCAAGCGCAGGCATTGTTCGCGTGGCGGCGAATGAATGCCAACCTGGTCGAGAAGTGGAAGTCGCCAGGATACGTGCCGCGGGAAGCGTTCGATGAGGCCTGGAAGAACGTGTTGCTCTATAGTGAACACACCTGGGGCGCCTGGTGCAGCATCTCGAAGCCGGACGACCCCTTTACGCTGGATCAATGGCGAGTAAAGCAGGCATTTGCCCTGGATGCGGATCGGCAGTCACGGGAATTGCTGGCTGCGGCCATGGCAAATACCGGGGCTGACACGCGCGAGATCGAGGTATGGAACACGACGCAGTGGAAGAGGACGGACCTCGCAATTGTCCCCGCCAGGCTGGGCGGCGTTTCGGTCCTGGACGCCCGTGGCCGACCCGTTCCCAGCCAGCGCCTTGCATCTGGCGAGCTGGCATTCCTGGCACGCGACATCCCCGCATTTGGTTCACGCCGATTCCGCCTCAGTGAGCAGACGACGCAGAGAAACGGCGCCGCGCGTGTCGAAGGCAACGTGCTCAAGACGGACATGCTTACGGTGGAGCTGGACCCAATGACCGGCGCCGTGAGAAAGCTGCGTTTGGCAGGACTGCAGCAGGAGTTGGTGAATGCAAACGCCCCGGTCGGCTTGAATGACTTCCGGTATCTGCTCGGGACCGACCCGGCCAAGGCGCAACCCAACGGGCCAGTGAAGATCACGGTGCTCGATGCCGGCCCGCTCGTGGCGACGCTGCGGGTCGAGTCGGACGCCCCGGGTTGTGCTAAGCTGGTCCGTGAGGTGCGCGTCGTGGACGGGCTCGACCGCGTGGAGTTGGTCAATCACGTGGATCGCAAGTCTGTCCGCGAGAAGGATGCCGTTCATTTCGGGTACGGCTTCAATGTGCCTGGCGGCAAGATCCACATGGAAACGCCCTGGGGCGTGGTTCGGCCGAACATTGACCAACTGCCCGGTTCCTGCCGCAACTGGTTTACCGTGCAACGTTGGGTCGACATTTCGAACCCGGATTACGGCATCACCTGGGCCCCGTTGGATGCGCCCCTGATGCAGGTCGGCTCCATCACCGCGAACCTGCTTGGCAGCGTGCCTTTCGACCGTTGGATGACCAATGCCATCGAGTCGCAGACGATCTATTCGTGGGCTCAGAACAATCACTGGCACACGAACTACAAGATTGATCAACCCGGAGTGACCACGTTTCGCTTCGTGCTCAGGCCCCACCGCGGAGGCTACGCACCGGCTGACGCCGCCCGGTTCGGAATGGAAACCACACGGCCACTGCTGGTTAGCCACGCAGACGCAGGGACCCGTGCGGGGGATTCTCTGCTTCAGATGTCCACTGACGATGTCCTGGTCGAGACGGTCAAACCCAGTGCCGACGGACGGGCGTTAATCCTTGGATTATTCGGCATCGCTGGGAAAGACAGGTCGGTGAGGATTTCCTGGAATGGGCCTGGCCCAGCCCGGATGTGGACTACGGATTTGACCGAAAAACCTTTGAGGCCCGTCAGTTCCAGAATCCAGGTGCCCGCTTACGGAGTGGTGTTCGTGCGGGCCGACCTGGAGTAAACCTCCCAGCTCAGACGCTCAATGGCAATACGGCTGCGGGATCCTTGGCAATCCGAATGCTGCGAATGTCCAATCAGCGTGACTTTCCGCCGATAAACCACAAAACTCCACTCGAACGTTCACAGATCCGATGCATAAGTTCGTGAAGCCCAAGATCCCGGAGTGGATGCGTGGGCCCGTCCCTTCACCCTCAGACGACCCGGTATTCTCCAAGGGCTTCAAGCAGCAGGCG
>Ga0073934_10011891_pt1 | contig 10397 bp, 8 predicted proteins | sample LarsenN4metaG_FD_76834 | JGI IMG/M metagenome (GOLD analysis project Ga0073934, IMG submission 76834) | Hot spring sediment bacterial and archeal communities from British Columbia, Canada, to study Microbial Dark Matter (Phase II) - Larsen... ... | reverse complement strand
CGAACTCCGCAGAGCAACCCCCGAGGCATTCCCCCAGGTTATCAGGCTGTCCCGGCTCAAGTACTGGCTGGAAACCCTCCTGATGCTGGTGAGCACAGTCTGGATCATTTTCGCTCTCGGCCTCGATCCGCTGATCCAGGGCATCATCTGGGCCCTGGCAATACCTATGATTCTCTCGCGGATCCGAGCCTTTGTCCTGCTCGGACAGGTGATCCGCGATCAACGCCTGGTCATCACGGCCGATCGACTGCAGCTACTGGAACGCGATGCTGATGTGCTCGGCGACATCCCCTTTGCGGAAATCGAGGATGCCGCGGTGCCGCGCAGTGGTCCTTACAGCGGCCGATTGCTCATTACTCTCTATCCCCGAGAAGGCAAGCCGACGCACTGGCCCCGCGCGACCTGGCCGCGCCGCACCTACCTCAAGCAGATCCAGGATCGAGAAGTCATCGTCGTTGAGCCGTTTTTCGCCGAAGGGTCGTTGAATATCCATGACTGTCTCCTCGATCGGCTGGATCGCTACATCGACCGCGTCGTCTTTGGCGAGACGCCCCTCGGAGTTCCAGCCGCCGGTTGAACTGAACGCCGCGTGATGACCTGCCGACGTCATGCACAGGAGCCGCCGCCATGGGAAGACTGCTCCACGTCTACTTCAATGCCCTCTTCGGCGGGTTGGGCGGCTTGCTCGGTTGGATGCTGTTTGGCGAGTTGATCAGTCCGACCTGGGATTGGTGGACCCAGGCCCTGCTCGGGGGCGTGTTGATTGGGGCCTTGATCGGCTACTTTGTCGTGAGCGTGGACGCAATCCTCGACCGCAGCCTGGTCCGCTTCGCCCGCTATGCGGCCTACGGCTCGGTGCTCGGCGGTGCTGGCGGCGCGCTAGGATTCTGGGTCGGCGACTGGGTCAACTACCTGTTGGTTAGCACGGCAGGAGCTGAAGCCACCCTGCTGGTGCAAATCACAAGCGTCCTGGCCCGCGGATTTGGCTGGATGCTCTTCGGGCTGGCCGTGGGAGTGAGCGAGGGCATCGCCTCCCGTTCGCTCGGCAAGATGAGCTACGGTGCGATCGGAGGCAGCTTGGGCGGGTTCATCGGCGGGGCGGTGTTTGCCTGGCTCATGCTTGTTCTGGACAAGGAAGACAGTAGCTACGTCTGGGGACAAGCCATCGGACTTGTGGTTCTCGGAGCGTGTATCGGAGCCTTGACAGCCCTCGTGGAGGAAGTCTTCAAGCCCGCTGCGATCAAGGTCATGAGGGGCTGGCAGGAAGGCCGGGAGTACCCGCTCGTAAAGACTGCGAGCGTTATCGGAAGAGATGAGGGAGTCGATATCCTGCTGCTGCGCGATATGAAAGTGGAGAAGCGGCATGCGGTGATCCAGCGCCACGGCCAACGCTTCCTGCTGATGAACAACAACGCCCCAGCTACAAGCACCCTGGTCAATGGGGAGCCGGTCGCACAATCTGCGGAGCTCCACGACGGGGACCGGATCCAACTAGGGAACGTCGTGCTTCGCTTCTTGCTGAGGGCGGCACGGGAGCGGCCTCGAAAGCCTGCGGGTCCGTCAAGCCGATGATTCGGCCCGTCAGCGTCCCTGGCGAGAGGTTCGGTGGCGGACAACGCCGCTCTGGGCGGCTACAACATGACGAGGTCTGGTCGTGTTGGGGGCCTGGCCTGGGTAATGTGCTGGAGGGGTCGGAGGCCCTCTAATGCCAAGACCGACCCATCGCCAGCCAGCCGTAGGTTGTCGATCTGCTGAGCCGCCCGAGTGCATCCCCAAGAGTGAAACTGACTCATGCCAGTGCTGCACTGCCCTCGCTGTCAGCGTGCGAATCCTGCCGAGGCAAGCTTTTGCCACTACGACGGCAGCGAACTGCGCGTGGCGCCGGGCAGTCCCTACCGCGGCGCAGAGCTTGGTCGGGAGTTTGTGTTCCCTAGCGGAAGGCGCTGCAAGACCTACGACGAGCTTGTTCGCGGCTGCTCGGCCGAGTGGGGCGCGGCGCGGCGTATGCTCCAGCAGGGCGGCTTGCGGCAGTTCCTTGCGGGCATCGGGCGGATGGACCTGGCGCTCGCCGCAGACAGCCACGCCAATCAAGCAGATCTCGACGTCGCCCTTGATCAGTTCCTCGCCCGCTTGCCGACGCGCGAGCCGACGGGCCCCAAGCTCGAACTGAACCCCCGACGCGTCAACGCAGGCAAGCTGAAGCCTGGCGAGAGCCGGCAGTTTACTCTCACCATCTCCAATACGGGATCACGGCTGCTTCATGGCACGCTCCAGGTGGAAGGGGAGGATTGGCTAAGCTTCGGCCCCAATGTGCCGCGATCCATCCCTATCAAGACGGGGAAGCAACAGCAACAGAGCATTCACATCGACACCTTTGGACTCGTCGCGGGGCAGAAGTACGCCGCCAACCTCAAGGTGGACACCAATGGCGGGGTCTTCGAGGTTCCCGTCCAGGTGGAGGTGGTCGCAGTCCCGTTCCCCCACGCGCCACTTGAAGGCGCGACCACCGCACGTGAGTTGGCGTACAAGATGCGCGATGTCCCCAAGCAGGCCGTCCCGCTGCTGGAGACGGGGGAGGTGGAGCGCTGGTTCACGCTCAACGGCTGGCGCTACCCAGTGCAAGGCCCGCCGGCCAGCGGGATTGCCGCGGTGCAGCAGTTCTTCGAAGGAATGGGCGTATCCAAGCCGCCGCCCCTCACCGTTTCTGACGAGTCGGTCCTCATGATCTGCCGGGCAGGCCAGACCGTTTCGGGCCGAGTCACCTTGAAAACGTCGGCAAGGAAGTGGGTCTTCGGTCGAGTGGAAAGCGACGTTCCCTGGCTTGTCCCTCTTGAATCCGACGTTGCCGGAGCGCAGCAGGCGCTTATCCAGTTCCAGGCCGCCTCCGAGGGGCTGCCGGTTGGTCAAAGGCAGACAGGCCGACTGACCATCACCGCCAATGGCGGGCAGAAGTTCCGTGTACTTGTCCATTTCGAGGTGCGCCCAAGACCTGTCCGTCTGGGCAGCAACTTGATGAACGGCCTGGCCGTCGGCGCCCTTGCCGGCTTCACGATCAGGTTTCTCGGCAGTTTGCCGGATCTGTACACTCGGGAACTCTCGCAATTTGGCGCCTGGCTGACCTATGCACCCCCTACCGAACTGCGCGACTACGTACGCCTCATGACGCTGGCCACGGCCTGGATCGGCATCCCCGTGGGGGGGCTGCTGCTCCTCAGGCGTGGCGGTCTCCGCGATCTGCCGGCTGGTTTGATCACGGGCGGCATCTCCGGACTGATCGTCGCCGCCACGCTTGCCTGCATCTTTCCGGCTGGCGATCGCCTCCTTCAGCCGCTGCTGCCCCTTCGACTGCCCGGCCTGGCCATCGTGGGGTGGACCCTCGCTGCGATGTTCCTTCTCGGAGCGGCCAGTCTGCTCGGCAGTTATGGCAGTCGGCTGGTTGCGTTAGTCAGTACGCCTTTTGCGGCATTCGCCGGCGCGCTGGGACTGCGGAGAGTCGAGCGATTCCTGCGGGGCGAATAAGCCTCCTTCAGACCGCTGCCAGGATCGCGTCGATTCGTTGCAGCGCCTCCAGGGCGCCTAGCGGGATACCAACGTCCGCTCCCTCTGGCTCCCGGATGTTAATGCGAACCAGTGCGCCGCGATGGCTCCGCGCCACTTGCTCCCCGAAACGACGCACCGTGGGGATGGCCAGGCCCGCCCCGCATTCGACCACGACCAGACGAGCTGTTCCCAGTGAACGCAGCCAGTTCTCGAGCTTCGCCTCCTGAGCGTTGGACCGCCTGGAATCCCAGTCCCAGTCGCCGAACATGAGCACATTCGGCCGTGCCAATCCGCCGCAAGCTGGGCACTGCGGCCAGGGCTCCCTGGCTCGCAGGGTATCGGGGTTGATTTCGACTTCCATGCCCTCGGCAGAGAAGATGCCCGTGCCGCATTGAGCCTGACACTGGAGATGATGGATGCTGCCGTGCACCTCGTGAATTCGCTCGGCTGGGAAGCCTGCTTTCTGAAAGTGTCCATCGACGTTGGAAGTGAAGACGCCAAAGCCAAGCCGAGCACGCTCGCCCCATTTCTTGAGGATTTGAAACCCCCTGTGCGGCATCGTGGCGCGATAGAGGTTCAAGCGATGCCCGTAGAAACCCCAGGCCAGAGCCGGATCGTTCGCGAACCAGAAGGGGTTGGCCAGTTCCTCGAAGCGCAGGCCCAGTTGCTGGTACGGAGGGTACGCCCGCCAGAATCCCTCGGGGCCGCGAAAGTCCGGCATGCCGGAGTCCACACCCATGCCAGCGCCGGCCGTGATGAGCAAGGCATCCGCAGCGCCAATGGCCCTGGCTGCAGCGTTGAGCGATTCAGCGAGAGTCATCAGGCCCTTCAACTCAGTTCTTGACCATGGGCAGCGACTTTTTCTGCCCCAGGCCGAGGAGGCCGCCTACCTTGCCGGCGACCCACATGACCGGATCATAGAACGCATCTACCACCCGCTCCTTGAGCGGAATGATGCCGTTGTCGGTGATATGGATGTGCTCGGGACAGACCTCGGTGCAGCACTTGGTGATGTTGCACAGGCCGATGTTCAACTCCTTCTGCACGAGCGGCAACCGATTGACCGTGTCGAGCGGGTGCATGTCGAGGCTGGCGACGCGGATCATGAATCGCGGCCCGCCGAAGGTCTCGGTCTCAAAACGAGCATGGTCGCGGAGCACGTGGCAGACGTTCTGGCACAGGAAGCACTCGATGCACTTCCGGAACTCCTGGATCCGATCCACTTCCTCCTGTCCCATGCGCCAGGTGCCGTCGGGAGCGTCCGGCGGCCGCGGCTTGAAGGGCGGGATCATCTTGTTGATCTTGTAGTTCCAGGAAACGTCTGTCACCAGGTCCTTCACCAGGGGGAAAGCCTTCATCGGCTGAAGGAGGACAGGCTGGTCGGTGGGGATCGTCTCCATGCGGGTCATGCACATGAGACGCGGCTTGCCATTGATCTCCGCGGAACAGGAGCCGCACTTGCCCGCCTTGCAATTCCAGCGGCAAGCCAGGTCAGGAGCCTGGGTTGCCTGGATCTGATGCACGGCATCCAGGACCACCATGCCTTCGCTGATCTCCGCCTGGTAGTCCCTGTACTCGCCGCCAGACTTGTCGCCGCGCCAGATTTTGAACGTGACCTTGCCCATGAGTTCCTCACGGAATCCGCTTGCGCGGTTACTTCATTTCTTCGATAATGGCCTTGAGTTCCGCCGGCATCTCGGGAATCGGCTCCCAGCGGAACTGCATCTCGCCGTTCGGTCCCTTGCTGATCACGGTGTTGCGATTGCCAAACTCGGCCTTCTTGTCGGGGTAGTCATCGCGGAACTGCGCGCCGCGGCTCTCCCGCCGCTCGATGGCAGCGAGGGTCACGGCCTCGGAGACGGTCAACAAGTTGTGCAGGTCCATGCAGGTATGCCAGCCCGGGTTGTACTCGCGATTCCCCGCGGCGCGAGTTCGCCGAGCACGCGCCCAGAGCGACTTGAGGCCTTCGAGCGCCTTCACCATTTCGGATTCCACCCGCACGATCCCGACGAGATCCTGCATCATGTCCTGCAAATCTTGCTGGACCTTGAACGGATTCTCGTCCCCTTGCGGATGATCCATGAACGAAAGAGCCCAGCGGATCGCCCCTTCGATCTGGTCTTGATGGGCGGGTCCCGCAGTGTGTTCCTTGGCGTATTTCGCGGCGTACTCGCCGGCCCGCTTACCGAAGACGAGCAAGTCCGAGAGGGAATTGCCGCCCAGTCGATTGGCGCCGTTGATGCCCGCCGCGCATTCGCCGCAAGCGAAGAGCCCCTGGACACGGGACATTTGCGTATCGGGATCGACGCGGATGCCGCCCATGATGTAATGCGTCGTCGGCCCGACCTCCATCGGCTCCTTGGTGATGTCCAGGCCGCCCAGCTCCTTGAACTGGTGATACATGCTGGGCAGCTTCTTCTTGATGTGCTCGACGGGATTTTTGATCCGCTCGCTGATGTAAGCGGAGTCCTTGAACTTGCTGAACGCCCCAGGCTTGGTCATCCACGACACATCGAGGAACACGCCGCCATGCGGGCTGCCGCGGCCTTCCTTGACCTCCCGGCGGATGCATCGGGCGACGTGGTCGCGGGTCAAGAGTTCGGGCGGACGGTGGCAGTTCTTGTCCCCCAGGCAGTATCGCATGCCTTCTTCTTCATCCTTGGCGGTCTGGTTGCGGTAGTTGTCGGGAATGTCGCCGAACATGAACCGCTTGCCTTCGCTGTTGGTGAGGATTCCGCCCTCGCCGCGCACTCCTTCGGTCACCAGGATGCCGCGGACGCTGGGCGGCCAGACCATGCCCGTCGGGTGGAACTGGATGAATTCCATGTCGATCAGCTCGGCGCCGGCATGGTAGGCCAGCGAATGGCCGTCGCCCGTGTATTCCCAGCTATTGCTGGTGATCTTGTAGGCTTTGCCGATGCCGCCGGTGGCGAGCACCACGGCCTTGGCTCGGAACAGGACGAATCGCCCATGCTCTCGGTAGTAACCCACCGCTCCCGTCACGCGGTCACCGTCCTTGAGCAAGGTGATGATGGTGCACTCCATGTAGACCGACATGCCCTGGTGGATGCCGTGGTCTTGCAGGGTGCGGATCATCTCCAGGCCGGTGCGGTCGCCGACGTGGGCCAGGCGAGGATAGCGGTGCCCGCCGAAGTTCCGCTGCAGGATCTTGCCGTCCTGGGTGCGATCGAAGACCGCCCCCCAAGCCTCCAGCTCGCGGACCCGGGCTGGGGCTTCCTGGGCGTGCAGTTGGGCCATGCGCCAGTTGTTGACGTACTGCCCGCCGCGCATCGTATCGGCGAAGTGGACTCGCCAGCTGTCCCGCTCATCGACGTTGGCCAGGGCCGCAGCGATGCCGCCCTCCGCCATGACCGTATGCGCCTTGCCCAGGAGCGACTTGCAAACCAGGCCGACCGATACCCCGCTTGCAGAAGCCTCGATGGCAGCCCGCAGTCCAGCTCCGCCAGCGCCGATGACGATCACATCGTGTTCGTGAGTTTGAATATCCATGGCTCAAGCCGTGTACGGCTCTGCTCGTTTCAGAGAGTAAAGTGCGGGTCCGTCCAGATGCCCATCGCACACATCCGAATGTACAAGTCAGTGAAGCCGATCCAGAGCATCGAGCACCACGCCCAGAGTTGGTGCCGTTCGTTCAGTACCGTCACCCAGCGCCACAGGGTGTAGCTGGTCGTCGGCTTGTACACCCCATTCATAGGGCAGGTGAAGCAATTCTTCCGACCGCCAATCAGGTGCCTGAACGAATGGCAGCCAAAGGTGTAGCAGGCGATCAGCACGACGTTGACGCACATCAGGAACGTGCCCAGGCCTGCGCCCCAGGTCCAGCCGGTGATATGGCCATCCTTCACGATCGGCCAGCGGAACGCCGCGAGCGCATCCCAGGCCAGGAAGCCAACAAACACGATCGCGGCATAAAGGAAGTAGCGGTGGATGTTCTGGATCAGCAGAGGCCAGTGGTTCTCTCCGCGGTAGCCGCTGCGCGGTTCGCCCACGCCGCAGCCAGGCGGGTCAGCCCAGAACGCGCGGTAGTAAGCCTTGCGGTAGTAATAGCAAGTGAAACGAAAACCCAGCGGCCAGATCAGGATCAGCATGGCCGACGTGAAGGGCATCCAGCTCGGCCACCAGCTCGGCCGCTCCGACCCGATCCAGGCGTGATGGCTCTTGGCGTCGTAGATCAACGGCGCGTAGAACGGCGCGATGTACGGCGCAACTTCCACGCCGTTCACCCAGTCGATCTTTCCCTCGGCGTTCTTGCGAATCTCGAAGTACGGGTGGCCGAAGATCATCGGCCAGAACACCGCCATGTTGCCGTAGATGACGAAGGCCGTGAACACGATAAGCGTCGCAAGCGGTTCCACCCACCAGGCGTCTCGGCGCGAGGTAGCGCCAAAACCCTGCTGCGGGAACGGCGTGGCAACTGTTGACATGGAGGTGAGACTCCTTGATCCTCGGTAGCGCCTGTCACTGGTGAATGTACGGAGCCTTCAGGTTCTGGCCAGTTCAGGCTTCACGCACTGTTCACCCCGCTTTCACTCCCTTCTAGCCTTCTACTTCTGCGCCATTCCTGCCTGAGTCTTCCGCATGCAGAACACATGAATTCTAGGCGCCCTTGCGGGCGAGCCTGGTCAGAATCTCGATGCCGCGATCGATGGTCCGATCCTCTGCCGCGTAGCTGATGCGGAAGTGGGTGTCACGTCCGCTGAAGACGTTGCCGGGGATCACCAGCAAGTTGTTTTTGATGCACTCGGCCACGAACTCCGTGCCCGTGCCCCAAGGGGCCCTGGGGAAGATGTAAAACGCTCCGCCTGGCTCGACGATCTCAAAGTTATTCCGCAGGCCATCCAGAATGCGCCGGCGCTTGCCGCGATATTCCTCGACCCAGTGCGAGGTGTCGAACTCCCAGGCGGCCAGGCCGGCGTGTTGCACCATGCTGGGAGCGCAGACGAAGGTGAACTGCTGGAGCTTGGTCATTTCGTCGATCAAGTGGGCAGGGCCATGGGCGTAGCCGAGCCGCCAGCCGGTCATGCCGTGCGACTTGCTGAAGCCATCGAGAACGAGGACGTCGGAGTTGTATTCCAACGGGCTGACGAATTCTTTCTCGTAAGCGAAGTGCCTGTAGATCTCGTCGCTAATCAGCAAGATGCCGCGGTCGCGGGCCAGCTCCGCCAGGGCTTGCACCTGGGTCCGCGAGGGCACGGAGCCGGTGGGATTCGCTGGACTGTTGAAGAGAATCAGCTTGGTGCGCGGACCAAGGACCTTTTCCACCTTGGCGACGTCGATCCCAAAGTCGGGATAGGTGTCCACGAACCTGGGCGTCCCCCCAGCCAGAGCAACAAGGTGAGGGTACATGACGAAGTAGGGGTCGAAGATGACGACCTCGTCCCCGGGATTGACAGTGGCCAGCAGCGCCAGGACAAGGCCGCCGCTCGTGCCGGACGTGATCAGCACCTCTCGCCTGGCTCGATCGCTGAGAGACGCCGGCAGGACCTGTCGGCGAATCTTGTCGCGCAGCTCGGCGATTCCCTGGGTGACGGTGTAGGCGTTCTTCCCCGCCTGGATAGCCTCGATCGCGGCGTCCTTAACCGGTTGGGGCACGTCAAAATGCGGCTGCCCGATGCTCAGGTTCACGGGGTCCTTGAGGCTCCGCGCAAGATCGAAGACCTTGCGTATTCCCGACGCCTGAATTCGGGACATTCGTGCGGCAATCCACTGAGAAGACATGGTTAGGACTCCGTTCGAGGAATCTCGCAGCGCAAGAAAAGAAAACTCTAATTCCTCCTGGGCGACTCTCTAATGCGCCCTTTGCGCCCTTTTCTGTGTGTCATAAGTACAAATCCTAGAATGCTTTGCGTTACTACCCTGGGCGCAGTGGTGCGCTTCAACCGTTCGCAGTGAAGCAGAAGCGTCCCGGCCGCGCAACATTCTTGCTCAGTCATCCTATAAAGCCCCCTGGCGCCCTGCAGAAGCAGCCAAGCTTTACCCTAACTCTGCTGCCTGATGTACACAAGGTTAGTTGTGTGTCAGCTGACAAGTTTTCGTGCGGGTGAATTGCAGTGACCGATGCCGATGCCTGGCGAAAGTGGTTCGCGGGAATCGAGGTGCTTGATTCTGCCTTCAGCGTGGCGGAAGTGAGCTTCGCAGACGGCAGCCGGTTGCTGTTTCGGCACAGCGTCGGGGTGCGGACTGCCGAGCTGGCAGCGCCTGGGGAGGCGATGGAGCTTCTGGGAACGATTGAACGCTTCCGCCTGAACGCCAAGCATCTCGACGTAAGCTTCAAGGACGGTTCCAGTTGGGAAGCCCGCTTTCGGTCGTGACCCGTTCCTTCATTGCTCTGCTCCCGCGGGTGCGAACTCCGGAACCCTGGCGGCTTCAAGCTCCTTCCGCAGCTGGGCCAGGAGCGGCTCGAACTCGGCAAGGCTGGCGGAAGCGCTGGCAAAGTCGCCACACAGGCCAGCCTGTTCGAGGCGCTCGGCGACTTCCTTGACGCGGTCGGCGTGGAGCACGCTGACCGCACCCTTGATCGTGTGAGCCGCCTTAGCCAGGCGCTTGCCATCCTGATGAGCAAGCGCCTCGCGGAGTTCCTGGCCGCTGCGGGCGGAATCCTCATGGAAAAGTGCCAGCAGTTCTTGCATCACGCTGACGTCGCCATCGAGCGAGTTGAGCATGGCCTCGCGATCGAAGAGACGATCCGTTCCCGGCTGGATGTCGGTCGGCATGGCTTGCTTTTTGGATCGTCCCTCGCAGACCTGAGCAATGGCAGCGCGAAGCTTCTCGAACTGGATCGGCTTGCAGATGTAGCCATCCATTCCCGCCGCAAGGCAGCGCTCCTCGTCCCCCTT
>Ga0073934_10011889_pt1 | contig 10398 bp, 9 predicted proteins | sample LarsenN4metaG_FD_76834 | JGI IMG/M metagenome (GOLD analysis project Ga0073934, IMG submission 76834) | Hot spring sediment bacterial and archeal communities from British Columbia, Canada, to study Microbial Dark Matter (Phase II) - Larsen... ... | reverse complement strand
GGTCGCGCCGCGCCTTCGACATCCGACGTCAGCGGCGCGTCGAACGCGCGATGATAGGTCGCGTGATCGCCGACGATGTTGACGATCGGAACGCGCCCGCGACGCGCATTGTGAAGGTTTGCGGCGCCGTTGCCGAAGCCGGGTCCAAGATGCAGGAGCGTCGCCGCCGGCCTGTCGGCCATGCGCCCGTATCCGTCCGCGGCGCCGGTGACGACGCCTTCGAAGAGACCGAGAACGCCGCGCATCGCGGGATGCTTGTCGATCGCCGCGACCAGCTGCATCTCCGAAGTGCCGGGATTGGCGAAACAGACGCGGACCCCGGCGTCGTAAAGCGTTTCGATCAGGGCTTCGGCGCCGTTCATGGCCGTTTCTCCGTTCCGGCGATGCGCGCGTAATAGGCGGCGTCGCGATCGCTGTTCGCTTCCGCGATCACGTAGGCCCGGATCGCCTCGGTCGTTTCTTCATCAAGGATCGCCCTGAAACTCATCATGCCGAGACCTTCGCGCGCGCCATCGAGCACGATCGCTTTCCAGAGCGCCGCGTCGGCGAGGATCGGCGAATAGCGAAGGTTCGGCACGAGGCCCGACGACATCGCGTGTTCGCCGTGGCAAACCGTGCAGTTCGCAGCATAAGCGACGGCGCCGGCGGCGACGATTTCAGGCGCCGCGGTTGAAGGCGGCGGAGCGGCCTTGGCCTGTTCCGGAACCTGGACCGGCGGCAAGGCGGCGTTCGCCCCGAGCTTGAACGCAAGGACGCGTCCGACTTTCGCTTCGCTTCCGGTCGGGATGACGCCGCCGCCGATGAGCGCATAGGCGCCGCCCCAGCCGGTCGCGACCGCCACATATTGCTCGCCGTCGATCTCATAGGCGATGGGCGCCGCGACGACGCCGGTCTGCGTGAAATGCTTCCAGAGCTCCTCGCCGCTTTTCGCGTCGTAAGCGGCGAAATGCGCGTCCGAGGTTCCCTGAAAGACGACGTCGCCCGCCGTCGACAGGACGCCGCCGTTCCACGGGCCGAAATGCTCGACCGACCAGCGGGCTTCCTGCCTGACGGGATCCCAGGCGAGAAGCCGGCCCTTGTTCATCGCGCGGAGCGCCTTGTGGGTCGCCTCGTCCGTCGGCAGCGAGCCGGCGATGAACTCTGCGCCCGTGTTCCAGCCCAACTTCTTCTCCTTGAAATCGGGCTGGTCCGCGAAGGCGAAGGGAATCTCGTTCGCCGGGATATAGACAAGACCCGTCCGTGGGCTGAACGACATCGGGTGCCAGTTATGCGCGCCGAGCGGCCCCGGAAGCTGGAATGACGGCGCCGAACCCGGCCAGCGCGCGGCGGGATTTTCGATCGGCCGCCCGGTCTTCATGTCGACGCCGGTCGCCCAGGTGATCGGCGCGAAGTTCTTCGCCGACAGGAGTTCTCCGGTCGCCCGGTCGATGACGTAGAAGAAGCCGTTTTTCGGCGCCTGCATCAGCACCTTGCGCATCGCGCCGCCGATCTCGAGATCGGCGAGTATAATGTGCTGCGTCGCCGTGTAGTCCCAGGTTTCGCCCGGCGTCGTCTGATAGTGCCAGACGTAATCGCCCGTATCGGGCTTTAGCGCGACGATCGAGGAGAGAAAGAGGTTGTCGCCGCCGCCGGGGCTCCTGATGCGCTGGTTCCACGGCGAACCGTTTCCCGTGCCGATATAGAGAAGGTCGAGTTCGGGATCATACGCCATCGAATCCCACACGGTGCCGCCGCCGCCGAGCCGCCACCATTCGCCGTTCCAGGTCTTGGCCGCCATTTCCATCGCGGCGTTCTCGAACCCGTCAGCGGGATTTCCGGGAACCGTGTGGAAACGCCAGACCAACGCGCCAGTGTCGGCGTCATAGGCCGAAACGTAGCCCCTGACGCCGAGATCCGCGCCGCCATTGCCGATGATCACCTTGCCCTTGACGACGCGCGGCGCGCCGGTGACCGAATAGGGCTTTTCAAGGTCGACAGTGAGGACGTCCCAGAGTTTCGCGCCGGTTCGCGCGTCGAGCGCGACAAGCCGGCCGTCAATCGTCCCTGTAAAGACTTTTCCTCGCCAGATCGCGACGCCGCGATTGACGATGTCGCAGCACATGACCGAGGCGCGGCTTTTGTCGACTTCCGGATCGAACGACCAGAGTTTCGCGCCGGTTCGCGCATCAAGCGCCGTGACGACATTCCAGCTTCCGGTGACGTACATGACGCCGTCATGAACGATCGGCGTCGCCTCGATGCCACGCGAGACGCCGAGATCGAACGCCCAGGCGAGCCCCAGATCCTTCGCGTTGCCGGCGTTGACCTTGTCGAGCGGCGAGAAGCGCTGTTCGGAATAGTTGCGTCCGTGGGACAGCCATTCTCCGGGATTGGCGTCGGCATTGATAATATCGGCGGCGCCGACGCCGGCCGCGGCGGGCGCAGCCGCGAGCGCGCGAAGGACGGCGTCGTCGACGACGGGCGCCGCCGGCCGGCCGCATGCCGAGAGAATGAGGGCGATTGAAAGCGCGGCGCCGCGCCCGGCGATCGTCATGACTGCTCCTCCGAGGCCGCGAAAAATATCGCGCGCGCTCCCGCCCTTGTCCATGAAGCACGGCAGATGCGGGCGGGGCTTCATCCGTATTTCGCCAGCGTCATGCGGGCCGCCATGTCCGCCGCTTCGTCGCGATAGACGGGTCCGTCGTCCTTGAGCCAGGTATGCGTCCAGTTCAACATGCCGAAGAACAGCATCGCCTGCGCGCGGAGATGGCCCTTTTCCTGGCGGGGCCGCGCACGCTTGATGATCCCTTCGACATGCGCGACGAGGCGGCGCTCCTTCGCCACGATGTCGCGCCGCTGCGCCGGCGGAAGGTTCGCGAGCTCATAGAGAAGGACTTTCTGCTTGTCGGCGGCGCCCGCGTAAAGCCGCAAAAGCCGTCGCGCGAAGCCGCGCAGATCATAGACGGGATGTTCCGATCGCGCTTCGCCGATCGCGGTCAGAAGATCGTCCATGTGCCCCTTCATGACGGCGTAAAGGATCGCCTCCTTCGACGGGTAATAGTGATAGAAAAGCGATTTCGACATGTCGCAGGCGTCCGCGAGATCAGCGAGCGACGCGCCCGAAAAGCCTTTCGCCGCGAAAAGCCGCGCCGCCGCCGCGACGATCGCGGCGCGCTTTTCCTCGTAGTCTTCGGCTTGTCGGCGCGCCATCAGGAGGATCCCCCCTCCCCCGCGCGCGCGAGAGGGAAGGGTGAGGGAAGTTTCGGATCAAAGAACGCGTTGCTCACCGTGCAATCTCAAATCGCCTTTGGTCCTTGCCCCTCTCCCGTCTCCGGCCGAGGTCACATCGCGTTCATCGTCAGCAACTCGTAAGTCGCGACGCTCTCGCCCTTCTGGTTCGTCACAAGGACGTCCCACCTTACCTCGCCGTATTCGTCGTTCCGCTTCTTCTTCGACTTCGCCGTGAGGCGCACCTTGATCTGATCGCCCGGCGAGACCGGGGTCAGGAAGCGCAATTCGTCGAGGCCGTAATTGGCGAGAACCGGGCCGGGCGCCGGATCGACGAAAAGGCCCGCCGCGAAGGAAAGAATGAGATAGCCGTGCGCGACGCGGCCCGGAAAGAACGGGTTCGCCTTCGCCGCCGCCTCGTCCATATGCGCGTAGAACGTGTCGCCAGTGAAAGTCGCGAAATGCTCGATGTCCTTGAGCGTGATTTCGCGCGACGGCGTTTCGACCGTCTTGCCGATTTCAAGCTCGCTGAAGCGATAGCGGAAGGGGTGCGGCGGCTTCGCCTCAGTCGCCGCGCCCTTGACCCATGAACCGGTGACGGCGCGGAGCGTCTCGGGCGAGCCTTGCACGGCGGTCCGCTGCATGTAGTGTTTGACGCCGCGCATGCCGCCGAGTTCCTCGCCGCCGCCGGCGCGCCCGGGGCCGCCATGGACGAGAACGGGCAGCGGACTCCCGTGTCCGGTTGATTCTTTTGCGCAGTCGCGGTTGATGACGATGACGCGCCCATGGAACGAACCGGCGCCGATGACGACCTCGCGCGCGATGTCGGGATCGTTGGTGAAGAGCGACATGACGAGCGAGCCCTCGCCCCTGTTGCAAAGCGCAATCGCGTCATCGAGCGATTTATACGGCATCAGCGTCGAGACGGGACCGAACGCCTCAACCGCGTGCACGGCGCGCGCCGTCCACGGATCGTCGCAGCGAAGCAGCATCGGCGCGACAAAAGCGCCGACGACCGCCGAGGCGCCGATCGGGTCCGAAGACGGCGCATCGCCGTAAACGACTTTCGCTTCAGTTTTCAACGCCGCAACTTTCGCCCGCACGTCCTCGCGCTGCGCGAGCGAGACGAGCGCGCCCATGCGCACCTCCTCGCGCGCCGGATCGCCGATCGTCGTCTTGCCGAGCCCTTCCGCGATCGCCTTTTGCGCCGCGTCCAGCATCGCCGCCGGAACGAGCGCGCGCCGGATCGCGGTGCATTTCTGGCCGGCCTTCACCGTCATCTCGCGCACGACTTCCTTGACGAAGAGTTGGAACTCCGGGCTCTCGGCCGTCGCGTCGGGTCCGAGCATCGCGGCGTTCAGCGAATCCTGCTCCGCAACGAAGCGCACGCTTTCGCGAATGACGACGGGATGGCTCTTCAGTTTCGCCGCGGTCGAGGCCGAGCCGGTGAACGAAACGACGTCTTGTCCCGTCAAATGATCAAGAAGATCGCCGGTCGAACCGATGATGAGCTGCAAGGCGCCGTCGGGAACCTTGCCGGTCTCGATCAAAACGCGGAACGCCGCCTCGGCGAGATAGGCGGTCGCAGTCGCCGGCTTTACGATCGACGGCACGCCGGCGATGAGCGCGACCGAAATCTTTTCGAGCATCCCCCAGACGGGAAAGTTGAAGGCGTTGATGTGAAGGGCGAGGCCCTTCAGCGGCGTGTAGACGTGCTGCGCGAGAAAGCTTCCCTCTTTCGAGATTTGTTCGACGGCGCCGTCGACGAGAATGAAATCATCGGGCAATTCGCGCTTGGCTTTCGACGCCATGGAAAACAGCGTGCCGGCGCCGCCTTCGATGTCGATCCAGCCGTCCTTCCGCGTCGCGCCGGTGAGGAAGTTGAGGCGATAAAGCTCCTCCTTCCTCTCCATGATCGCCGACCCGAGCGCCTTCGCGATCGCCGCGCGCTGATGAAAGGTCAGCTTGCGGAGGTTCCGCCCGCCGACGTCGCGCGCAAAGTCCGCCATCGCCTTGAAATCGAGCCCGCCGGAGCCGCCGCGCGCGACGATTTCGCCGGTGACCGCGGAAGCGATGTCGGCGACGCCGCTTCCTTCCGTCCAAGCGCCGCAGGCGTAATTCTTGAGCGTGAACGCCGACATCATGATCTCCGTTTCAGATTTCCTGTCCCGCTCGGATGAGATTGCCGTCAGGATCGACGATAACAAGCTCCTTCATCCGCCACGGCTTGACCGCCGCCGGCTCGAATCGCGGGATTCCATGACGCGGCAGGCCTAGTCCGGCGAATTCCGCGGACAACGCGTCAATGTCGGACGGGCGCATATAGGCCGCGTGGTCGCTCGCTTCGGGCTTGTGTTCCTCGTGAAGGAAAAAGTGAGCCTCGGCGTTTTCACGTCTCATCAGGAGATAGGCGGCGTCCTTGTAGACCGTTCGAAAGCCAAGCCGCGAGTAGAACGCTTCCGACTGAGTAATGTCGCGGCTCGGAAGGATAGGAGACAGCTTCTCAAGCATTCCTCATCGGCCCTTGAACGCCGGCTTGCGCTTGCCGAGAAACGCATCGACCCCTTCGCGGTAATCCTCCGACCGGCCAAGCTCGCGCATCCTGTCGCGTTCAAGATCGAGCTGCTCGTCCAGGGACCGCGCGAAAGCCGCGCGGATGAGCTTTTTTGTTTCGGCGAGGCCCTTCGTCGGCGCCGACGCGAATTTCGCGACCAGCGCGTTCGCTTCATCAGCGAGTCTGTCGTCGTCGACGCATTTCCAGATAAGGCCCCACTCTTGCGCCGTTTCGGCGGGGAGGGGATCGCCGGTCAGCGCAAGACCGAGCGCGCGCGCTTGTCCCGCAAGGCGCGGCAGCGCCCAGGAGCTTCCCGAATCCGGCACGAGGCCGATATTCGCGAACGACATGATGAATTTCGCCGACTTCGCCGCGATCACGATATCGGACGCGAAGGCGAGCGATGCGCCGGCGCCCGCCGCGACGCCGTTGACCGCCGCGACGACCGGCATCGGCAGCGAGGTCAAACGCCGGATCAGCGGATTATAGCGCTTTTCGACCGACTCGCCGAGATCGGGCGCCGCGCCTCCTGGCGTCACCGCGCGATCGGAAAGGTCCTGTCCCGCGCAAAAGCCGCGTCCCGCCCCGGTAATGAGCAGGGTACGGACGGATTTGTCCTGCTCGACTTTCGTCAGCGCTTCGGCGATCTCGCCGTGCATTTCAACGGTGAAGGAATTGAGCCGGTCCGGCCGGTTCAAGGCGAGGCGCGCCGCGCCGCCGTCGATCGAAAAAAGGATCGTTTCGAACGCCATCGCCGCCTCACGATTGCCTTGGGCGGCGGAGTCTTATAATTGAACGATTGGTCGGTCAATTCGCAAGGTTTCTGATGACGAACGGGAAGCAAGACGCGCTGGCGCGCCGCATCGCCGAATACCTCCATTCGACCGAGGGCGTCGCGGAGACGTTCGGCCTTGTGATGGAAGGCGCGGGGCTCGGCTGGGCGCGCTGTTCGATGGTCGTCAAGGAGAACATGACGAACGGACACAAGGTGTGCCATGGCGGCGTGCTCTTTTCGCTGGCCGACAACGCCTTCGCCTGGGCCTGCAATTCGCGGAACGTGATCGCTTTCGCGCAGTCGGCGTCGATTTCCTTTATTTCGCCGGCGAAAATCGGCGAGAAGGTGACGGCCCATGCGAAAGAAGAAGCGAACGAAGGCCGCACCGGCATTTATACGGTGACGATCACGGCCGAGGACGGCCGCGTCATCGCCGTGTTTCAGGGGCTATCGCGGACGGCCGGCGGGAAGGTCGTGGAGGAATAAATGCCGGAAGCCTTCATCTGCGACGCCGTCCGGACGCCGATCGGGCGCTATGCCGGATCATTGTCATCGGTCCGGACTGACGATCTTGCCGCGATCCCCTTGCGCGCCTTGAAGGAGCGCAATCCGACAATCGACTGGACGGCGCTCGACGATATCGTGATGGGCTGCGCCAATCAGGCCGGCGAGGACAACAGGAACGTCGCGCGCATGGCGGCGCTCCTGGCGGGCCTTGGCGAGAGGGCGCCGGGGACGACTGTCAATCGCCTCTGCGGCTCGGGCATGGACGCCGGTCTGATCGCCGCGCGGGCGATCAAGGCGGGCGAGGCGGAATTGATGATCGCCGGCGGCGTTGAATCGATGAGCCGCGCGCCCTTCGTGATGGGCAAGGCGGCGGAGGCGTTCTCGCGCGCGGCGGAGATCTTCGACACGACAATCGGCTGGCGCTTCGTCAACCCGCTCATCAAGGCGCAATACGGAATCGATTCGATGCCGGAGACGGCCGAGAACGTCGCCGCCGAATTCAACATTTCAAGAGCCGATCAGGACGCCTTCGCCTGCCGCTCGCAAATGCGGGCGTCGGCCGCACAGAAATCCGGACGTCTTTCGGCTGAGATTGTCCCGGTTACGATCCCGCAGCGCAAGGGCGACCCGGTAATCGTCGCGAAAGACGAACACCCGCGCGAGACGTCGATCGAGGCGCTCGCCGCGCTGAAGCCGTTCGTAAGGAAAGACGGCGTCATCACCGCCGGCAACGCCTCGGGCGTCAATGACGGCGCGGCGGCGATGATTGTCGCGTCGGAGGGGGCGGTGAAGAAATACGGTCTGACGCCGCGTGCGCGGTTCGTCGCCGGCGCCGTCGTCGGCGTTCCGCCGCGCATCATGGGGATCGGCCCCGCGCCGGCGTCGAAAGCAGTCCTTGCGAAGGCGAAATTGTCGGTCGGCGACATGTCGGTCATCGAGTTCAATGAGGCCTTCGCATCGCAGGCTTTGGCGTCCTTGCGCGAGCTTGGGCTCCCCGATGACGCCGGGCATGTCAACCCGAACGGCGGCGCGATCGCGCTCGGTCATCCCCTCGGCATGTCGGGCGCGCGCCTCCTCTTGACCGCCGCGGAAGAACTCCAGCGCGGCAAGAAGCGTTACGCGCTCTGCGCCATGTGCATCGGCGTCGGGCAGGGGATCGCAAGCGTTATCGAGCGGGTCTGACGCCCGCCACTCCGTCATCCGTTCGCCGCCGCCGCCGAACGCTTTCGGCGCCTTGCGGAAATTCGTCAGGCCGTCCTTCGTGTCGATCATGCGCTCGCCGCAATCGATCCGCATCGAGGGCGCGAACTTGAAATCTTCGATCGTCGCGGCGAGGACGTCGTAAACGCCGATCGACGGATGCGCGATAAAGAGAGCGCCGCCGCTGGACTTGCAGGAGCGCCGATGGCCTGCTGCGGCGCGTTGGTGGACGGTCACCTTGTTCGCGCCCCGCGATGCCTGCACCTTCGCCGCCGGCCGCCGCGTCGCGGCAGGTCTCGCAGCGGCAAAGGCGCTGGAAGACGGGCGTTCCCCAGGACAGGCGCTCCCCAAATGTTCGGGGTCAACAGCGCCGCAGGCGCAATGCGAATGGCGTATTGCCATGCCCGATCCCTCTCAAATCCGCTGCCGCCGGAGATCATGCCTGACGGCCTCGGGCAGGAATTGTGATTCTTGTCTAACTCTTTGATTCTGAGGGGAAACAAAATTCCATCCCCCACCCTTGACGCGGCTTTAAGATGGCGGCGTCGGGCGATTGTCGCCCGGCGAAGGGCGTGTCGGGTTTGCATGTTGAGTTGCGCGACATCGGAGGGACGAGGGGCAGGCGCCGCAGCAGCCCGGCGTTTGCCGCGCCGGGGCGCCTTTCAGGACGGGCGAAACGGCGCCGTTCGCCGCGCGACCGCGCATGAAACGCCGATAATCGGCGCGCGCGCCGCCGCCGACGGGCGCCCTTCGAGGCGGGCGCCGAATTCGTTGACCGATCGGTCAATGAATTGTAGACATGCGCCGGGAGCGAGCGGAGGACGCCGATGTACGCGCAGATGGTGAAGTCGACCGGCGAGCGCCCAAAAACGCTCGACGAAATGTCGCCCGAAGAGCGCGCCTTCCAGTCGCGCGTCGACGCCGACATCAAGATCGAACCCAAAGAGTGGATGCCGGAAGGCTACCGCAAGACCCTGATCCGCCAGATCGGCCAGCATGCGCATTCGGAAATCGTCGGGCAGCTGCCGGAAGGCAACTGGATCACCCGCGCGCCGACCTTGGACCGCAAGGCGATCTTGATCGCCAAGGTGCAGGACGAAGCAGGTCACGGGCTTTATCTTTATTGCGCGGCGGAAACGCTTGGGATCAGCCGCGACGAGATGACGGAGCAGCTCCTTTCCGGCAAGGCGAAATACTCCTCGATCTTCAATTATCCGACGCTGACTTGGGCGGACATCGGCGCGATCGGCTGGCTCGTCGACGGCGCGGCGATCATGAACCAGGTGCAGCTCCAGAAATGCTCCTACGGGCCCTACAGCCGGGCGATGGTGCGGATCTGCAAGGAGGAAAGTTTCCATCAGCGCCAGGGCTACGACATCATGATGAAGCTCTGCGCCGGCAATGCGGAGCAAAAGGAGATGGCGCAGGACGCCTTGAACCGGTGGTGGTGGCCGTCGCTGATGATGTTCGGCCCGTCGGACAAGGACAGCGTCCACTCAGCGCAGTCGATGGCGTGGAAGATTAAGCCGATGTCGAATGACGAGCTGCGCCAGAAGTTCGTCGACCAGACTGCTCCGCAGGCGGAGTATCTGGGCCTCAAGATCCCGGACCCGGTCCTTAAATGGAATGAGGCGAAGAAGGGCTATGATTTCGGGGAGATCGACTGGAACGAATTTTACGAGGTCCTCAAGGGCGACGGTCCCTGCAACAAGGAGCGGATGGCGGCGCGGCGAAAGGCGTGGGCCGACGGCCAATGGTTTCGCGACGGGCTGATGGCGCATGCGCGCAAGAAGCGCGCGCGCAAGATGGCGGCGGAGTAGGAGACGGATATGAAAAACGAGTGGCCGCTTTGGGAAGTCTTCATAAGGGGCCAGCACGGCCTCGCGCATCGCCATGTCGGAAGCCTCCACGCGCCGGACGCCGAGATGGCGATCAGAAACGCGCGCGACGTCTACACGCGCCGCAACGAGGGCGTGTCGATCTGGGTCGTCAAGGCGTCGGACATCGCCGCCTCGGCGCCGGGCGAGAAGGAGCCGCTGTTCGATCCCTCGAACGCGAAAATCTATCGCCATCCGACCTTTTACGACATTCCGGATGAAGTGGGGCATATGTGACGACCGCCGTCAAAACCGACGCCGCGCTTTTCGAACTCGCC
>Ga0073934_10011888_pt1 | contig 10399 bp, 14 predicted proteins | sample LarsenN4metaG_FD_76834 | JGI IMG/M metagenome (GOLD analysis project Ga0073934, IMG submission 76834) | Hot spring sediment bacterial and archeal communities from British Columbia, Canada, to study Microbial Dark Matter (Phase II) - Larsen... ... | reverse complement strand
GGGGCTGGCCTGCCCCTTGCCCATCGTCAAGACGAAGAAGTCGCTCGCCGACATGGCCAGCGGCCAGGTGCTGCGCGTGGTCGCCACCGACCCCGGCTCGGTGTGCGACATGGCGGCCTTCGCCGAGCAGACCGGCAATGCGCTGCTGCACTCCGGCAGCGAAGGCGGCAAGTACGTGTTCTTCCTGAAGAAGGCCTGAGCCGATGACCACCAAGAAGATGGCGATCATCGCCACCAAGGGCGCGCTGGACATGGCGTATCCGCCGCTGATCCTCGCCTCGACGGCGGCGGCGCTGGGCTGGGAGGTGCAGGTGTTCTTCACCTTCTACGGCCTGCAGCTGCTGCGCAAGGACCTCAGCGGCATCGCCATCAGCCCGCTGGCCAACCCGGCGATGCCGATGCCGGTGCCGATGCCGGTGATCGTCTCGGTGCTGCCGGGCATGCAGGCCATGGCCACCTCGATGATGAAGGCCAAGATGAAGAAGAAGGGCGTGGCCTCGCTGACCGAACTGCGCGACCTCTGCAAGGAGGCCGACGTCAAGTTCATCGCCTGCCAGATGACGGTCGACCTGTTCGAGTTCAGCAAGGACGACTTCATCGACGGCATCGAGTACGGCGGCGCGGCGACCTTCATGAAATTCGCCGGCGAGACCGACGTCTGCCTGTTCATCTGAGCGCATCGTGAAGCGGCTTCTCGCGGCGTTCGCCGCCCTGGTCATCGCCCCCGCCTGCCTGGCCGTCGGGCCCTACCTGGCCGGCTCGTCGCAGCCCGCCGGCGAGCTGCCCGCGCTGATGGGGCAGCTGGAGGCGAAGCTGCGCAAAGACGGCTTCACCGTCATCGGCCGGCACCTGCCGCGCGGCCTGCCGGACCACGGCAGCCTGATCGTCACCGACGCCGCGCTGACGCAGGCGGCGCGCACGGCCGGCGGCACGGCCATCCTGGCCGCGCCGATCCGCGTCGGCGTGAAGCGCGACGGCAGCGTCTCGTACATGAACCCCGACTACTGGGGCCGCGCCTACCTGCGCGGCGGCTTCGTCGGCGCCGAGCCCGCGCTGCGCTCGGTGCGCGCGCGCCTGGCCCATGCGCTGGGCGAAGGCCAGGCTTTCGGCGGCGACGTGCCCGAGGCCGACCTGCCCGGCTACCGCTACATGATCGGCATGGAGCGCATCGACTCGCCGCGCAACGAGCTGGCGAGCTTCGCCAGCTTCGACGAGGCGCTGAAGACGGTGCGCGGCAACCTCGCGCAGGGCCTGGGCGGCACGGCGCCGGTGTACGAGGTCGTGCTGCCGGAGGCGAAGCTGGCGGTGATCGGCGTGGCGATGAACGACCCCGAGCACGGCGAGGCCTGGTGGGCCGGCAGGATCGGGCCCGACCACGTCGCCGCGCTGCCCTACGAGATCTACGTCATCGACGGCAAGGTCTACGCGCTGTATGGGCGTTACCGCATCGCACTGTCGTGGCCCGCCCTGGGCATGGGGCAGTTCATGCGCATCGCGCGCGCACCCGACGTGATCCACGAGACCCTCGGCCGGCTCGCCGGTGCCGGGGCCCGCTGAACAGCGCATCCGATAGGAGCCTACATGGAGCTGGCCGCCAACCCCGCCACTGTGGTCGTGTGGGGCGGCTTCGCCCTCGCCTTCGTCTTCGGCGCGATCGCCAACAAGGCCAACTTCTGCACCATGGGTGCGGTGTCCGACGTGGTCAACATGGGCCACTGGGGGCGCATGCGCATGTGGCTGCTGGCCATTGCCGTGGCCATCCTCGGCGCCAACGCGCTGGCCCACGCCGGGCTGGCCGACATCGGCAAGAGCGTCTACCAGCGGCCCAGCCTGAACTGGCTGTCGCTGGTGGTCGGCGGCACGGTGTTCGGCGTGGGCATGTCCCTGGCTGGCGGCTGCGCGAACAAGAACCTGATCCGCGTCGGCGGCGGAAGCCTGCGTTCGCTGGTGGTGCTGACCTTCCTGGCGATCTCCGGCTACATGACGCTCAAGGGCCTGTTCGGCCAGTGGCGCGCCACCTGGCTCGACCCGGTGAGCCTGGACCTCTCGCGCTTCGGCTGGAAGGACCAGGGGCTGCCCTCGCTGCTGGCCGCCGCCGGCGTGTCGGCGTCGTCGGCGCGCTGGGTCGCGGCCGGGGCGGTGGCGGTGCTGCTGCTGGGCTTCGTCTTCGCCGACCGGCGCTTCCGCGCCAACCCCACGCAATGGCTGGCCGGCATCGCGCTGGGCGCGCTGGTCGCCGGTGGCTGGTACGTCAGCGGGCACCTGGGCTTCGGCGAGAACCCGGAGACGCTGGAGACCGGCTACTTCGGCACCAACACGCGCACCATCGAATCGCTGAGCTTCGTGGCGCCGCTGTCCTACACCCTCGAGCTGCTGATGCTGTGGACCGACAAGTCGCTGCACCTCAGCTTCGGCATCGCCACCGCGCTCGGCGTGATCTTCGGCTCGGCCGCGTGGGCGCTGGCGTCGCGCAGCTTCCGCTGGGAAGGCTTCGCCTCGCTGGCCGACCTGCGCAACCAGCTCGTCGGCGCGGCGCTGATGGGCTTCGGCGGCGTCACCGCGATGGGCTGCACGGTGGGCCAGGGCCTGTCCGGCGTGTCGACGCTGGCCATCGGCTCCTTCATCGCGCTGGCCTCCATCGTCGCCGGCGCCGCGGCGACCTTGAAATACATCTCCTGGCGGGCCGAGCAGGAATCGTAGGAGCACACCATGAAGAGGTTCGCACCGGTCCTGCTGCTCGCCTTGTCGGCGCTCCCTGCCGGCGCACAGGAGCCGTGGGTGGCCGAAGCGCGCCAGGTCGCCACCTCGGTGCCGCCCAAGCTGCTGTCCGTGCTCACCGCCGAGATCGAGCGCAGCGGCCCGGCCGGCGCGATCGGCGTGTGCCGCGACGAGGCGCCGAAGCTCGCCCGCGCCGCCTCGCAGGACACCGGCTGGAGCGTGCGCCGCGTCTCGCTGCGCGAGCGCAATCCGAAAGCGGTGCCCGACGACTGGGAGCGCGCCGCGCTGGAAGACTTCGACCGCCGCGCCGCGGCCGGCGAGAAGCCGGCCACGCTGGAACGCGCCGAAGTCGTGCAGCAACAGGGCAAGCCGGTGATGCGCTACATGCGCGCGCTGCCGGTGGTGGAGCTGTGCACGAACTGCCACGGCACGCCGGAGCGCGTCAGCCCGGCGGTGAAGGAACGCCTGGCCGAGCTCTATCCGCACGACAAGGCCACCGGCTACGCGATCGGCCAGATCCGCGGCGCGATGACGATCAGCAAGGCGCTGCCCTGAGCAGCGGCCTCGAGCGCCTCTTGCGCCTCACGGGCCGCACACTGCCTGCGGCGACGAGAGCAGCGCGCTGATGTGCCGGTGCGCGGCGCTGCCGTGCTCGAGGTGCAGTGCCAGCACCTCCCCGGCCAGGTCGTCGAAGTGGCAGGCGCCGGCCGCGCAGGCCTGCTGCAGCGCGGCGCCGTCGTCGCCCTCGCACCACGCGCGATAGGCCCCGGCCAGCCCGGGGAAGAGCTGCCGGCGCAGGCCGTCGAAGCCGGCGAACCAGAAGTGCAGCGACACCGCATCGCCGCGCTCGATCAGCGCCGGCAGCGTGGTGCCCAGGTCGGCCAGGTGGTCGCGCACGGCGCGCAGCAGCAGCTCGCTGCGGCGGTCGTCCAGCCCGAGGCGGATCTCCCCCCAGGCCGTGCCCAGGCGCCGGCCGGCACGGTGCTCGCCGATCTCGTGCAGGATCAGCGTCTCGGCCTGCTCGTCGAGCAGGCACGGCAGGCCGGCCATGAAGTCGCGCTCCAGGCCGTAGGCGCGGGCCACCGCCTTGAAGGGCCCGTCGGCGCGCTTCAGGCCGAAGACCTCGAACTTCTCCCACAGCCAGCGCGCCATCGATTCGCGGCGCAGCACGATGGTGTCGCCCGCGAGCACGGCCGGCGGCGCGGCCAGCCCGCGCGCCCATTCGCGGCCGCACACCTGCACGACCAGTCCCTCGGCGTCGAGGTGTCGCCGCTCGATCAGATCGGCCAGGAAGAAGGTCGGCCGCTGCGCCGACTCCCAGCCCGCGCCGTAGACGAGCCCCTGCGGCGCCAGCACGGCGTTGACCGCGTCCACGCCGAAGGGCACGCCCGCCTCGCGTCCGTCGCCCAGCGGCAGCGCCACGAACTCGCTCGTTTCCAGCGTCGCCCACAGCGCTTCGCGCCGCGCGATCCAGGCGCCGATCTCGCTGCGCACCAGCGGCGCATCCAGCGGCAGGCCGCGCTCCCAGCGATGGAATTCGCGCATCTGCAGCAGGAAGGTGCACAGGCTGAGGTCCTGCGCATGGCGCGCATCGGCGATGTGGCAGTTGGTCTGCACCGCGTGGCGCAGCGCCGCGGCCGGGCGGCTCACGGCGCCGGCCCCTTGAAGCGGCGGCGCGGCTGCCAGGCGGCCATGGCCACCACCATCGGCTGCCAGGGCAGGTCCATCAGGCTGCCGTGGCGCTCGTGCGCGAGCGCCACCATCGCGTGCACGTCGGCCTGCGGCGCCTGCAGCTGCCCGCGCAGCGCCGCCAGGCCGCCGCATTGCAGCTGCAGCGCCTTGGCATGCACCAGCGGCGCCGGCGGCCGCGGCAGGCGCAGCGCGAAGCCGGCACGCTCGCGCATCAGCGCCGCCAGCGTGCCGCAGTTGACGTGCGCGACCGGCGAGCTGCACACCAGCGCATCGGTCTCGCCGACCGACTGGCGCTGCGCCAGGCCGCAGTGCGCCGCGTGCGCGAGCAGCGCCTTGGTGAAGACGCAGGCGGAGGCGCCGTGGCAGCACGACGGCGAGCTCGGGGCGGCCTCGTCCATGGCGGGGCGCTCAGTCGTCGCCGGTGGGCCCGGCCTCGCGCACCTGGCCGAGCAGGTCTTCGGCCTGCAGCTCGTTCTCGGCGAACATCACCTTGACCTTGCCGGCCGCCGCACCCGGCGCATCGGCGGCGCGCAGCGCCTTGGCCCGCGCCGAGGCCTCGGCGAAACGTTCGTGCTGCTCGATCTTCTGCAAGACGCCCAGCGCCTGGATGCGGTAGATGTAGTAGGGCATGCGACCTCAGAGATAGCTCTTGGAGGCACGCCGCCGGCCCGGGCGCGCCTTCTGGATGACCACGCCGCGCACCGCGGCGAGGTCGGGCAGCGTCCGCGAGGCGAACGCCGGGTTGAGCGCGTGCAGGCTCCAGCCCTCGCCCTCGCGGCGCAGCTGGCGGAACAGCCACTCGCCGTCGAGCTGGGCGAGCACGAAGCTGCCGTCGCGCAGCGCGCCGTCGGGCTCGATCACGATGATCTCGCCCTCGTCGAATTCCGGCGCCATGCTCTGGCCGAGCACCTGCAAGGCGAAGACTTCTGCACCACTGCAATCACTCATTCCACCACCTCCGTGTGGATCTGCCCGGCCGGCACGCCGCCGGTTCGCAATTCGTCGTAGAGCACCTGGACGAAGGCCGGCGGGCCGGCCAGGTAGAAGTCGCAGGCGATGTCGAACAGGTCGGCGCGCATCGCCTGCGCCATCTGGCAGGCGCCGGCGGCCACGTCGCTGTGGTAGGCGAGCTGGTGCTCGAAGCTGTCGAGCGCGGCCGACCAGGCGCGGCACTGGTTGGCCATGAAATGCCCGTCGGGCCGCGTGGCCAGCCAGAACAGCGACAGCGAGGGCGCTTCGTCGCGCGCCAGCGCGTGCTCGATCAGGCTCTTCACCGGTGCGAAGCCGAGGTCGCAGGCGGCGAAGACGAGCGGGCGGTCGCCACTTTCGAGCACGAAGTCGCCCTGCGGCCCCCACAGGTCGACGCCGTCGCCGGGCTGCAGGGCGCCGGCGAAGACCTGGCGCGCGAAGCCGTCGTCCTCGTCGCGGCCGACGATGAAGTGCAGGTTGCGGTCGTCGCAGGGGCAGCTGGCCACCGGCAGCGTGCGGTGCAGGTCGTCGCCGTCCTCGCGGCCGCCGAGCCCCAGCGTGACGGACTGGCCGGCGAGGAAGCGCAGCCGGTGGCTGCGCGGCGTCTGCAGGTGCAGCAGCCTCGTGTCCGGCCCCAGCTCGCGCACCTGGCGCAGCGTGGTGACGATCTGCTGGGGCGGAATGTCCTGCGGGCCGCCGGCCTCCAGCGTCTCGAGGGTGAGTTCGCTGCTGGCCGCCGTATGCGCGCACAGCAGCGCGTAGCCCTGTGCCTTCTCCGCCTCCGACAGCGGGTAGTCGCAGTGCTGCACGCGCACCACCTCGCCGTCGATCACGCGCACCTTGCACATGCCGCAGGTGCCGTTGCCGCAGCCGTAGTTGAGCTTGAGGCCGGCGCGCAGCCCGGCCTGCAGCAGCGTGTCGCGGCCCTCCACGGCGAATTGGTGGCCGCTCGGGCGCACCGTGACCTGTGCGCACATCACCTTGAGCATGTCGTCCATCACGTCCAGCCGATCGACAGATTCGGTGGCCAGCACGCGCGCCAGGCCCGTCGTCGCCTGGTTTGCGAGGCGCCGCAGGGCCTCGTCGCCCGGCGCGGCTTCGGACTGCGCACGCACGGCGTCGCGCAGCTCCAGCACCAGCGCGTGGTAGCGCTGCAGGTGGCGGCGCAGGTCGGCGAGTTCCTGGCTCTGGTGGAAGAGGCGCTGCGCCAGCACCTCCTGGCTGGGCAGCAGCCGCTCGCGCACGCGGCGCCCGAAGGCTTGCTCCTTGATCAGCGCGACCTGCTCGCGAGCGCCGCCCTCGGGCTCCAGCTGCGCCTGCGGGTACAGGCGCAGCAGCGCCTCGGTGGAGACCAGGCCGTCGCTGATCGGCAGATCGCCACTGCGCACACGCTGCTGCAGCACGCCGCGCGATACGCCCACCAGGTGGGCGGCACGCCAGACGGTGAGCCACTGCGACATGGGCGGCCTTCAGCAGACCCGGTCGAGAAACCGCGCGCGGTAGAGCAGGCGCGGATGCTGCGGATCGTTCACGAACGCCTCGCGGTCGTGCAGCACGTTGTTGCACACCAGTCCCATGCCGGCCTCCAGCCGACCCTGCAGCACGAAGGGCGAGGTGGCGAGCACGCCGCGCAGCGCGGCCACCGCGGCCTGCGTGGCGGCATCGTCGCGCCAGACGATGCTGCGCGTGCGCGCCGTGTAGCGCATGTGCAAGGCGCCGCCGGCGTCGAGGCTGAACACGGGGCCACCCTGCGCAGGCCGCGCGACGCCATCGTCGTCGGTGCGCTCGGGGATGGTCATCGCATCGGGCGCCGACAGGGCGCGGACGTGCGCCGGGTCGAGGTCGCGCAGCGCGATGTAGGCGAGCTCGTGGTCGAGCAGCCGGTTGGCGCCGCCGCCGGTGGCGGGCCGCACGCAGTGCAGGATCATCCCGCGGATGCGCCGCTCGCCCGGGTGGTAGTAGCCGTCGGTGTGCCACTGAATGGCGCGGTCGGTGTAGGGGATGAACGCCGCTGCCGGGCCGGCGCCGGCGCGCACGGTGATCGGCGAGATGCCGCCTTCGTCGGCCAGCCAGTTGGCATCCAGCCGCTCCAGGCCGAGCTGCCGGCCGAGCGCGCGCGGCAGCCCCGGGCCGGCCACGCCCGGTGCCGTGCGGTAGATCGCCATGTTGAAGCGCGCGCAGCGCTCGCGCAGCGCGCGGCGCTCGGCCTCGCTCAGGGCGAAGGGATCGTCCACCTCGACCACCAGCGCCTCGAGGCTGCGCGGCGCGTCGGCCAGCTTGGCCTCGCGCCAGTCGCGGTAGGCACGTTCGTCGTCGAGGTCCAAGGGGCCGTGCCCCGTCCGTCGGGCTGCCAGGGCTTGCATGCTCACTCTCCGCTCATCGACGCGCGCCGTGCCCGCCGCGGCTCGCTGGAGAACACGCCGTCCATCGCCTTGCGCAGCATGGCCACGGCCTCCGGCACTTCCGCCGCCATCACCTGGTCGAGCACCCAGCGGCGGTCCTTCTCCGGCACCAGCGGCTCCAGCCGGTGGCCGAGGTAGCGCGTGAAGGCGAAGTCGGGGCCCTCGTCGTCGCTCCAGCCGAACTCGGCATAGTGGCCGCTGAGCACGTTGAACTGCTCGACGAAGCGATCGGCATAGCTCGCGCCGTCGGGCAGCGGCCCGAGCAGGTCGGCTTCGTTCTCGTCGAGCAGCTCCGAGGCGCGCAGCACCAGCGTGGTGGTGAACGGCGTGCGGCCTTCGCCGCCCAGCCGCGCGTAGGCGATGCGGTCGGCGCCGGCGAGCAGGAACACCAGCAGCTCGCGCAGCACGCCGAAGTAGGCCGGTCCCGCATCGATGTCGAAGCCCGCCTCGCGCAGCCGCTTGATGGTGTGGCTGGCCACGCGCCAGGCGATGAACGCGATCGCGCTGCCGGTCTGCGCCGGGTTCTTCGCCTGCTCGGGCTTGAACCACTGGGCCTTGAGACGCGGGGGCGTAGCCATCATCGGTGCTCAGTAACCGCCCTTGCCCAAGGGCTGCGGCAAGCCGGCCACCTTTGCACCCTGCTTGGCCGGTCCGGTCGGGAAGAGGTCGTACAGCGACTTGCTGTCGCAGCCGGGCATCACTTCGGCCAGGCCCTTGAGCATGTTGCGGAAGTTGGGCGTGTGGCCGTGCTCGCGGTACTCGTCGCGCAGGTAGCGGATCACCTTCCAGTGGTCGTCGGTCAGCGTGATGTTCTCCGCGGCGGCGATCACGGGCACGACGTCGTCGTCGTAATCCGCTTCCAGCAGGTAGCCTTCCTTGTCGGTCTCGAGTTCGCGTCCGTTGACGGTGTAGCTCATCGCTTCGGTCCCTCCTGTCGTCTCAATCGATCTCGCCCACGGCGGCGGCGGACTTGTGCGGCACGAACACGCCGCAGCCCATCAGCCGGTGCGCGCCGAGCCCGCGCTCGAGGATGCGCAGCGCGCTCGCCTCGCGCAGGCCGTGCAGCATCAGGCTGTAGCCGTGCAGGGCCTGCTGCGGGCCGCGCAGTTGCTGCTCACGGCCGCAGACGACCGGGCAGCGCACCTCCAGGCTCGCCAGCTCGTCGGACATCGCCGCGAGAAAGCCCATCTCGTCGGCCTCGCCGGCATCCACGAAGTGGGCATACAGCGTGGTGTGCGGCAGCAGTTCGCGCACCTGCGCCTCGCCCAGGCGGAGCTCGCAGCCGCCCACCTCAAACCTGCGGCCGGCCAGCGCCAGGACCGGCTCCGCGCGCTCGCGCGGCACGCGCAGCACGAGACGCGAGCGAGCCGACAGCAGCGCCGGCTCGCCCGAGCCGTGCACCAGCTTCACCGGGTGGACGGCGGTACGCGGGTCGTCGGCCAGCTCGGGCAACACCTCGGCGAGCGAGTTCGTCAGCGCCCAGCGGTGGTCGCGCGGCAGCGTGCGCCCCTGCAGCACGAACGCGACGTCGACCATTGCCGAGGCCATCTCAACCCTTGCCCTGCGCCTGCGCCCAGCGCAGCAGCGCGCGGCCCCAGTCGGCCGCGGTCTGCGCGTCGACCTCGAACACCGTGAAGCGGCTCTTCTCGCGGATGCGCGTGCGCAGCAGGCTCATGCCGCCAGCCTCGTAGTCGATCTGCTGCAGCTCGATCTCCTGCCCGCCCAGGGGCACGCGCAGCTTGTCCAGCGGGGTGACGCGGGTCATCCACTTCTCCTGATGCCTGGCATTGGGCGCGGCAGGGCGGGCCAGCGTCTATCACCGCGTCGGGTGAGCGCCGGATAACCCATCTGGGTAGTGCCGGCGCACCCTTCCGGAGTGATGGCGCGGCACCGGGGCGCTCCCTAGGATGCATCCACCTCGAAGGAGACATGCCCATGGCCAAGAAGATGCACCCGACGCCGATGCTCGACGAGCTCGAGACCGGTCCCTGGCCCAGCTTCGTCACCGGCCTGAAGCGGCTGGCGAACGACAAGGACTACATGGTCGACCTGATGGGTCAGCTGGAGACGTCCTACCGCACCAAGAAGGGCTACTGGAAGGGCGGCACGGTGGGCGTGTTCGGCTACGGCGGCGGCGTGATCCCGCGCTTCTCCGAACTGAAGGACGAGAACGACAAGCCGATGTTCCCCGACGCGGCCGAGTTCCACACGCTGCGCGTGCAGCCGCCGGCCGGCATGCACTACAACACCGATGTGCTGCGCAAGATGGCCGACATCTGGGAGAAGCACGGCTCCGGCCTGATCGCCTTCCACGGCCAGTCGGGCGACATCATGTTCCAGGGGGCCACCACCGCCAAGGTGCAGGACGCCTTCGACGAGCTCAACGAACTCGGCTTCGACCTCGGCGGCGCCGGCCCGGCGGTGCGCACCTCGATGAGCTGCGTCGGCGCGGCGCGCTGCGAGCAGAGCTGCTACGACGAGGCCAAGGCGCACCGGCAGGTGATCAACACCTTCCTCGACGACATCCACCGCCCCGCCCTGCCCTACAAGTTCAAGTTCAAGTTCAGCGGCTGCCCGAACGACTGCATGAACTCGATCCAGCGCTCGGACATGGCCGT
>Ga0073934_10011887_pt1 | contig 10399 bp, 8 predicted proteins | sample LarsenN4metaG_FD_76834 | JGI IMG/M metagenome (GOLD analysis project Ga0073934, IMG submission 76834) | Hot spring sediment bacterial and archeal communities from British Columbia, Canada, to study Microbial Dark Matter (Phase II) - Larsen... ... | reverse complement strand
GGGCAGAATAAGCCATAAATACCGGGTGATGGATAGATCAGTTGAGTTAAAAATCATAAATGCTCCTCTTGTTGGCTTTTTGTCACAGTGCAGTTTTTGTAGTGTGGGTTAGTTGGAATATGTAATACTATATGTCAAAAAAATGAGGTAAAAATGAACATGTCCCACCTATTTATAAAAATGACAAAAGAGTAGTTTGTTTACTCAGTTAAGGGGAAAATGACCTGTAAAGCCGTCCAAGACTGGGAAGACGGCCGAAGAGAGGGATGGGTTATTTGATAGGCCCGAAGTCTTCGCGACTGATACCTAATTCTTTTAAGCCCATTAACAAGACTTCAATTGCTTCCTGAACATTATGCAATATTTCTTCCGGAGTACTGCCCTCTGTAACCAATCCCGGTACATCAGGGCTGGTCACAGTATATACTCCATCTGAGCCGGGATTTAGTTCCAACTTGAGCCTGATATTGTACAATTTCATTGCTTCATCCGTTAAATTTCATCACTATTGGGATGAAATCATTATACCATCTTTGTTTTATCTAACCAAAGCCGTCGAAGGCGCTTGAGGAAGGCAACGAAGAGATCTGTTATTCCGATGGAGGGGCCAGGTTTTCTTTTCGCATCCGGCGGAGGGCGACGAGCCAGATGAGCCAGCCGCCGTAGAGGCGAGGGTAGGCCAGGAGGGCCAGCCAGCCAGGGCTGAGGGCGGGGTCTTTGTAAGGAACGGGGGCGATCAGTAACAGGACGGCCAGGCCGAGCAGGAGGATATCAAGCGAGAGGAGCGTTTTGGCGGTCAAGCTAGTGGTATTGAGGAGGATGAAGATGGAGATCAGCAGGATGACGAAGTGGTGCTCTTCGGCGACGGGCAGCAGGACGACGCTGAGGGGGAGCAAGGCGGCAAAGAAGAAGGGGGCGGTTCGGCGGTCGCGGCCCGGCCAGAAGGTCAGAGCCAGGGCGGCCAGGCTGATGAGGAGGGTTAGAAGCGAGGCCAGGAGGGGCCAGTGGTAGACCGGCTGGGGGTTCCAGGTCGGGTCGTACTGGAAGAGGTGGGTCAAGAGGCCGGCGGTGGTCTGGTAGGCGGTGACGGCTTTGATGGGGCTGCCGGCGATGATAGCGGTAACGACGCCGGCGTAAGCTTGCCAGGTGGCCAGGCCGATCCAGGGCAGGCTGGCCAGGGCGACGACAAGGATGGCGGCAAGGCCCCAGGCCAGAGCGGTCCAGCGGCGCTGGAGCAGTAGAAGGAACCAGAGGGACAGGCCGGTAGTTTTGAGGATAAAGGCCAGGCCGAGGGGCAGGCCGGCCAGCCAGGCGCGCCGATTGAGCAGGCCCCACAGGCTGAAGGCAAAGAGGCAGAAGAAAATGATGATCGATTGGCGGACCTCAAAGTTGGCCAGGGCCGGGCGGAAGGAGAGGGCGAAGGCCAGCAGGAGCGGCCACCACCAGCGGGGCCGGGGCGGGGTCAGGCGCTGGCAGGTCAGGAGCAGCAGGGCCAGCCCCAGCAGCAGGGCCAGCAGGTTGAACCAGAGCCAGAGGGTGTGAGCCGGCTGGAGGGGAAGCAGGGCAAAGGGGGCGGCCAGCAGGGAGACGGTGGGCAGGGAGGGGGCGAAGATTTCACTGACCGGCTGGCCGCTGACCTGGCGGACCTGTTCAATAAACCACTCATTTGTGTAGACCTGAGGGCCCAGGCGGCCCTGGAGCAGCAGGAGTGAGGCGACATAGTAGCCGATAAAGGATTGGGTTCGCTCGTCCTGGCTGAACAGGATGATTTTGAGGAGCAGGCGGGTGAAGCTGAAGGCCAGAAGGAGCAGGCTGAAGAGGAACAGGGCGAGCTGGCGGATATTTTGTTGGGGCAAAGTTTTGATCCATTCCATTCAAAGCGTCACTCCTGGTTCTGAAACTGCCGCTTTTTTGAGGCGGGCGATGAGTTTTTGGGGCAGCAGCTTTTCGACGCCGTCGACGCGGATGGTGGCGGCTTTGGTGCGGGTGGCGTCGAAGACCGGAGCCATTTGAGGTGAGCCGGCCAGCGGTTGGCCGGCCAGCATGACCAGTTCGAGTTCGGAGCGGTTTAATTGAAACAGCCGGGCATATGGGTCGGTTTCGACGGGCGGCGGCAGTAGGACCAGGTCGGCCGGGCCGCCGGGAAGCAGTTGGCCGAGGCCATCCGGCAGTCGCAGGATGCGGGTGGGCCCGGTGGTGACGGTTTGGAATAGGGCCTGAGGCGAGAGCTGGCCGGTGGCGTGGGCAACCTGGAGTTCGCCAAGAAGGTCGAACTCACCACTCAGGCGGGAGTCGCTGCCCAGGGCGAGCTTGCCGGCGCTGGCCAGATCGGCCACGCAGGCGGTCCGGCCAAAGAGAAAGTTGTTGGAACCGGGACACCAGATCAAGCCGCCGCCCCGCTGGATCAGGCGCTGCCGCTGGGGCAAGGTTAGCCCGACGCCGTGGACCAGGATGGTGTTTGGACCGACCAGCCCGAGCGCGTCAAGCCGGTCGAATTCGGCTTCGGCGCTGGCGTCAATGCCTTCAGCCAGGTGAATGATCCAGGGGTCAGCCGGTTTGGTCCGGCGATAGCTGGCCTGGGGATCTTCGCCGCGGAAGAGGGAGTGGCAAAAGCCGTATTTTTGGACGACCCGGATGGGGTAGCCGGCCCGGAGGGGCCGGTGGAGTGGGTTGTGATGGCAAACGGTGGTGACGCCGCTCAATAAGTTTTTTAGGGCGCTAACCAGCAGCCGGCCGGCCAACTCCTGGCGGCGCGGCTCGACCAGGTCGGGGTCGGTCTCAAAGCGGGCCTCGATATCTTCGATCCACTGGAGCGAGTGGCTGTAGTGGGGCCGGTATTTGAGGCGCTTAAAGGTATTTAGCTCCAGGTGGTCGTGGGTGTTGATCAGGCCGGGGATCAGCAGGCCGCCCCACCCGTCGATATGGTGATCATTTTTATGGGGCGGAGCGTCGATCGCGGTAATCCGGCCGCCGCTGAGGCGGAGGGAATGGCCGCAGGGGCCGGCCGGATTTAAGACGGTGACGTTGTGGAAGTACAAGGCCCGGCGAAACATCGGCTTTACGTCGGCAGAACCAGCGGCCGTTTGAGCCGGACGGATAGGTAGAGCATCCAGCCGATGGCGCTGATAAAGGAGATGATGCTTAAGGCCAGGGCGATCTGGTGAGGCGTCCAGCCGAGGCTATCGTGAGCCCAACCGACCCAAACGGTTGAGATGGAGGAGGCCAGGGTCATCATCGCAATATCAAAGGCAAAGACGCGCCCCAAGAAGCGGTTGGGGACCAGCATCTGCAGCAGTGAGGAGGAGTAGACCCAGTTAGTTCCGCCGCCGGCGCTGCGGATCAGGCTGGCGACGAGCAGGATGGGCAAGGTGTAGGCCCAGCCGATCATCAGGTAGCCGATAAAGGAGGCGATGTAGGTAAAGAGAATGGCCCAGTGCATCGTGATCAGGTTATCGCCGGTGATGCGCCGGGCGATCAGCGGAGCCAGGCCGGTGCCGAGGCCGCCGACAAAGTAGATCAGCCCCAGCGTCCCGGAGCCGTCGGCGCCCAGGGGAAAGATTTTTTCGGCAAAGGTTACTTCTAGCACGGCCATGCCGCCAAAGGCCAGGGCCGAGGCGGCCTTGAGCAGGGCAATGATTAGAATGGGCGGATTCTGCCAGAGGTAGCGCAGCCCATTGACGTAGGCCTGCCAGCCCTCGTCGGCGTGGCCTCCCGCCTCGGAGGCGGCGGCTGTGGCCGGAAGGTTGAGCCAACTTACAAACCAGGCCGAAAGTAAAAAGGTCAAGGCGTCGAGGATAAAGGCGATGGCCACGCCAAAGATGGCGGTGGCCAGCCCGCCCAGGGCGGCCCCTAAGGCCAGCATAGTGCTCCAGGTTGTGCCGGAGAGCGCGTTGGCTGTGACCAGCTCTTTCCGCTTGACGACGCTGGGCAGAATGGCGGCCCGAGCCGGTTCAAAAAAGGCGCTGATGCTCAACTGGATGATGGTCAAGGTGTAGATCAGCCAGATATCTTGTTCGGTCCGGATGAGGAGAAAACCCAAGACAACAACCACCCGCAGCAGGTCGCTAATGATCAGGATTTTGCGGCGGTCAAAACGGTCGGCCACAACGCCGGCAAAGGGACCCAAGACAAAGGGCGGGAGTAGCCGGGCCAGGAAGAGGCCACCAATGGCCAGCCCTGAACCGGACAGGTCGGCGACCAGAGCGGCTGAAGCGATCAGGTTAAACCAGTCGCCAAGCTGGCTAATGACCTGGCTCAGCCAGAGATAGCGGAAATTTTTGTTGTTGCGGATAAGCTGAATGTAACTATCCAGGAAGGGAATCTGCATACTGAAACGCTCCTAAGCTTAAGCTGAAGTTGTAGTTATACCTAATTTTAGCGTTAAAGACAATTTGCCGCGTCAGCCAATAGGATAGTCCGGTCTCATAAAAAAGGACAGGTCAAGAACCTGTCCTTTGGTACAGTATTGTGCGTTAGAGGGAGTGTTCAGGCAAATTGGGGGTATCATAGATTACTTCTCGTTCCCAAACGGAGTTTGGGAACGAGAAGTAAAGGATTTACAACCGGCCAGTAAAGGACCTAAAGCCGGCGCAGGCCGTAGTATTGAAGCGCGGCGAAGACGGCAACAGCATCGGCGACCAGGGCGACGGCCCACCAGCCGCCTACGGTTAGTGGCAGCCAAGGGGTGAAGAGAATGAGGCCGCTGCCAACCACCCAGGCGATATTGAGGGCAATGACTGTGGCGGCAAAGCGCCGGTCGAGCCGGTCTTGGGCGGCGGAATAGAGGAGGGTTCCGCCATAGAGGATTAGGATGAGGCCGAGGACCAGCATGATCCCGGGCTGGTCGAGGCCGAGAAAGGCGCTGGCCGGGCCGGCGGCAATGGCCAGCCCGATGCCGCTCAGGCCTGAGAAGGCGCCGTCAAGCTGAAGCGCCCGTCGTAAAAAGGTTGATTGATGCTGTTGGGATGTTACTCCAATTGCCATAATAGAAAAATCTCCTTTCATCCTTACGATTGTATGATGATTGTAGACCCGGCAGGTCTTTGTTCTGGCTTAATTTACCGCTAAAATGGCTGCCGCGTCTATGAAAAAAGCTGCCAAAGGCTGCCAAATTGGAAAGCGATTGCAGCTTTGGCAGGAGTGATGGGCCAGAAATTTTTCCAGAGTTGACAACTCATGCAAAGGTGTGATATATAGGAGTTGTCCGTAAATGAGTTTTAACTTTAAGTTATATCAGATCGTTCGTTCTACTAAACTTCAAACAGGACTTGACCCGATTGGAACTCCGCTATGACCCATGAACGTATTATTACTGATCCAGCGGTGGCTAATGGCCTACCCGTTATCCGCGCTACCCATACCCCGGTCGCCACAATCTTAAACCGGCTGGCTGCAGGGGTCAGCCTTGAAGAGCTGGTCCAGCAGTTAGCCGGCCTGGAACTGGCCGATGTTAAGGCTGCTTTAAGCTATGGGGCTGCTCTGGCGGCCCAACAACCTAAAACCGGCGCGTTTCAGCAGCCGGAGATAGATGGGGCGCCGGCCGGCCAGGAGTTGGATTTAAAGAAGATCCTGGTGGTCGATGATGTTGAAGAAAACCGGGTGGTGATGCAGCATCTTTTTAGAGGGAGCGGCTTTAACCTGATTACGGCCGTGGATGCGACGGATGGGCTGGCCAAGGCCCGGGCCGAACTGCCGGTATTGATTATCAGCGACATTCAGATGCCGGATATGACCGGGTTTGAGCTTCTGGCTGCGCTTAAAGCCGAAGAACGAACTAAAAATATCGCGGTCATTTTGGTTTCGGCTTATTATCGGACCTCAAAACAGGTCAGCCAGGGGTTGATCATGGGGGCTGATGATTACATCCAGCGACCCTTTATGCGAGATGAGTTTATGTCGCGGGTGGAAGCGGTGATGCGGGTGAAGTGGGCCGAGGCTGAGACCCAGCGGCAGGCCCGGGTGGTGGCGCAGCGAAATGAGGAGCTGGAGCTGGTCAACGAGCTGGCCCTGGCAGTGACCCTGTCCTTAGACCCGCAGGAGATTTTTACCTCGGCGATGCAGAAGCTTTCGGAGCTGCTCAAAGTGGAGGCGGTGTCGCTGCTGCTGCTCAACCAGGATAAACGTGAGTTGGTCATCAATATCTCCTCACGAAATGGCCGGCCGGTGGCGATTCCTTTTGATTTCAAATCGCTGGCGGATGTGGCCCACGAAGATGTGCCCAGGCAACTGGCGGCGGTGGTGATAGACCAGCTTAATCATCATTGTCAGGAGCTGGGGATTGGCCTTATCTCCGATCCTAAAACGGTCCACGTTATTCCGATGCTCAGTAAGGAGCATGTGGTTGGGGCGATTACGGTGATCAACCAGGATGGGGTTAACCTGGATGATACCGGCCGGGCGCTGTTGAACTCTGCCGCCGGAATTATCGCCGTGGCCGTAGAAAATGCTCGCCTGCTGGAGAGCGCCCAACGCCAGGTGGATGATCTGATCGCCCTAAATGAAATTGGCCGGGCGCTAACCTCTAACCTTGGCCTGGAAGAGACCTTAAAGCAGACCACTCTATTTGTGCAGCGGGCGCTTCAGTGTGAGGCGGCTTCGTTGTGGATGCTGGATGAGGCCACCCAGGAGCTGGTTCTAACAACGGCCTCAGGCGTTGGCTCCGATATTGTGACCGGCTTCCGTATGCCGGTGGGCCAGGGTATTGTCGGCCATGTAGCCCGCACCGGCGATTCTTATATTTCTGCCGACCTGTCGAAGGACAGCCATCATTTTGGCAATGTGCCGATGAATAATTATATCCCTGGATCGATCCTATCGACGCCAATCCAGTTCAAAGGGCAGATTATCGGGGTGATTCAAGCCTTGCATGGCAGCAAAAATTGGTTTGATCACGAACATTTGCGTTTATCTTATCCGGTGGCCAATTTTATCGGTATTGCCATCGAGAACGCCCGGCTGTTTGGCGAAGTCCAGGATTTTAACCGGCACCTGGAACAGATGGTGGCCGAGCGAACCCGGGAACTGGCCGAAGAAAAGGAAAAGACCGAGGCGATCCTGGCCAGTATGGCTGATGGGCTGCTGGTGCTGGATGCTGAAAATTGTATTTTAACAGCCAATGCGGTGGCCGAACATATGCTTGGCTTCCGGTTGAGCAAGCTGCTGGGCAAACCAATCGGTTTAAGAGAGCTGGCTCACCCGCTGTGGCGCTGTATTAGCGAGGTGGCGGTGAGCGACGAGCCGACCATCAGCGTGGCGGTAGATGTTCCGGCGGCCCAAACGGGGGCTATTTTATCAATTCAGGCTCACGCCGCCAAGGTCCGCAGTGAGGCCGGCCAGATGATCGGTACGGTGATTGTGTTGCGGGATATTACGGCGTTGAGAGAGGTTGAGCGAATGAAGGCCCGGTTTATGGCCGGGGTCACTCACGAACTTAAGACGCCTCTGTCGGTCATTCGCCTTCACTCAAAGAATTTGCTCAACTATTTTGAACGTTTAACCGTTCCAAAGAGGAATGAGTTATTACATTCGATCGAGCGACAGGCGGCTTTATTGAGCCAATTGATCGAAGATATTTTGGAGCTATCCCGGCTGGATGCCGGGATGATGGAGGCCGATCACCAGCCGCTTGACCTGGTTGACCTGGTTGAACGGGTAGTGACCGATCTGCGCCCGCTGGCTGAAGCCAAACGGGTGGGGTTGAAGTGGCAAAAACCGCCGGACCAGGTGGTGACGATGGCCGATTCGATCCAGCTTGAGCGGGTTGCCCGTAACCTGGTTGATAATGCGGTTAAATATACCCCGGCCGGCGGTTCGGTCATGGTAAAAATAGCTTTGGAACAGGATGATGGCCGGAGCGTGGCGGCGATCCAGGTAACTGATAGCGGGATTGGCATTTCGCCTGAACATCAGGGCCGGGTCTTTGAACGTTTTTACCGGGTAGATCCTTCCCATACCTTGCCGGGGACAGGTTTGGGTCTAGCTATCGTTAAAGAAATTGTCAATGCCCACGGAGGTAGTATACAATTAGAAAGCAGCCCCGGTGCAGGCAGCACCTTTACGGTAAGATTGCCTAAGACCAGACAGCTTGGTGGAGGATAATGTATGAACACAATAGAACAGCAGCAGCCCGGCCAGGATCATAAAGGGCTAATTATGGTCGTCGATGACAACCCTGAATTTCTCAACGGAATTCAACTGACCCTGGAAATGGAAGGTTATAAAGTGTGGACCGCCAATAACGGCAAAAATGCACTGGAGCAATTGGAAAGAACCTTTGTCATGCGCCAGCGGATGGAGGGGACAGGAATGGAGCATCTGCCGGATTTGATCATTGCCGATATCATGATGCCGGAGATGGATGGCTACCAGTTTTATGATCAGGTTCGGGCTAATCCCTATACCAACCATATTCCCTTTATTTTTCTCAGCGCTAAAGGCAGCGACGAGAATATCCGCTACGGTAAAGAGTTGGGAGCCGATGACTATTTTTCTAAGCTGGCCCCACCGGAGGATTTGCTGGCCAGCGTCCGGGGAAAATTAAAGCGGGTCGATCAGCAGCGCACAATGGCTGCCGAATTTACCGGAGACCCGACCCGCTCGATGATGAGCGGCTCGGTGATCGCCATTGCCATTATCGGTTCACTGGTGGCCCTGGCTTTTTGCGCGGGGATCGCCCTGGCAACCGGCTGGTGGGGCTAGCCATGCGGATTGCGGTTTTTGGCAGCGGGGGCGTGGGTGGCTATTTTGGCGGACGACTGGCCCAGGCCGGCCACGAGGTCAGCTTTATTGCCAGGGGTCAACATCTGCAAGTAATGCGGGAGCAGGGGTTGCAGGTCGAAAGCTTGAACGGCGACTTTATGATCCAGCCAGTCCAGGCGACCGATAACCCGGCCGAGATTGGACCGGTTGAAGTGGTTTTAGTGGCGGTTAAAGCCTGGCAGGTGAGCGACGCGGCCCAGGCGATGCGGCCGCTGGTTGGGCCGGAGACCTTTATCGTCCCTTTGCAAAATGGGGTTGAAGCTCCGGCGCAGTTGGCGGCTATTCTGGGGCCGGAGCATGTCCTGGGTGGATTGTGCCGGATTGTCAGTTATATTGTCGAGCCGGGCCAGATTTGCCACGCCGGGGCTAAGCCACCCTATCTGGCTTTTGGGGAGCTGGATAACCGGGCCAGCGAGCGGGCGCAGCGGTTGTACCAAGCATTTAGCCAGGCGGAAGGGGTTGAGGTGGAAATCGCGGCCGATATTCAGGCGGCGATGTGGGGCAAGTTCATGCAGATTTGCGCCTGGAGCGGTATCGGCGCCATCACCCGGGCCCCGGTTGGAGTCTGGCGCAGCCTGCCTGAGACGCGCCAGATGTGGCAAGATGCCCTGGCGGAAGTTTTTGCGGTGGCCCAGGCTTACCACATTGGACTGACCGAGGCGATGCTGGCCCAGGTTATTGCTTATGTCGATGTCTTGCCCGCCAACGCTACCGCCTCGATGCAGCGGGACATTATGAACGGCCGCCCGTCCGAACTCCATACTCAGAATGGGGCGGTGGTTCGTTTGGGCCGGGAGGCGGGTGTGCCAACGCCAACGCACGCCTTTATCTACCAATCTCTCCTGCCACTAGAGTTGAAGGCCCGGGGTGAGCTAACCTTTCCTGAATAGACCAGAGCTTGGATATTTATTCTTGCTTTGGCTCACGCGTCAATGATGACTATTTTAACCACTAAACTTTATATTCCCCCTGTTCATTCAGAATTTGTTGCCCGGCCGCGCCTGATCGAGCGGCTGAATGGCGGGCTGTCTCGCCGGGCCGGCCTGATTCTTATCTCTGCCCCAACCGGGTTTGGTAAATCATCCCTGGTGGCCGAATGGCTGCGGCAGCTCGAGCTGCCGGCAGGCTGGCTTTCTTTGGATGAGGCCGACAATGACCCGGTCCGTTTTCTAACCTACCTCATCGCCGCTGGCCGGCAAATTGACCCAAACATCGGCCAGGCGGCCGGAATGATGCTGGAAGCCCAGGGCGCTCAAATGGCCGGGCCTGAACCTGTGCTGACGACGCTGATCAATGACATCGCCGCGACCCTTGACTCCGCCGGCGCCGGCCAGAGCGTGCTGGTCCTGGATGATTATCACGTCATTAACACCCCTGGTATTCACCATGGGCTCGCTTTTCTGCTGGACCATTTGCCGCCGCAACTGCGGCTGGTCATCACCAGCCGGACCGATCCTCCTTTGAGCCTGGCCCGCCTGCGCGCTCGCGGCCGGTTGACCGAACTGCGTGAGGCCGATCTGCGTTTTGCCCCTGACGAAGTTACCCTATTTCTCCAGCAGGTGATGGGTCTTCAGCTCCTGGCGGAGGATATCGCCGCCCTGGCCGCCCGGACCGAGGGCTGGATCGCCGGGCTGCAACTGGC
>Ga0073934_10011885_pt1 | contig 10399 bp, 11 predicted proteins | sample LarsenN4metaG_FD_76834 | JGI IMG/M metagenome (GOLD analysis project Ga0073934, IMG submission 76834) | Hot spring sediment bacterial and archeal communities from British Columbia, Canada, to study Microbial Dark Matter (Phase II) - Larsen... ... | reverse complement strand
GACGACGAGGAAGGGGAGAAGGAAGAGGAGGAAGAGGAGGAAGAGGAGGAAGAGGAGGAAGAGGAGGAAGAGGAGGAAGAGGAGGAAGAGGAGGAAGAGAGGGAGAAAGAAGTAGACGAGAGCGACGACGAGAGCGACGACGAGAGCGACGACGAGAGCGACGACGAGAGCGACGACGAGAGCGACGACGACACCTACTAGGGGTGAAGAATGGGCAGCATCGGGGACAACAACAACGGCAGACTCGCGCCCACGCGGCCGTCGGACGCGACCATCGCGGCGAACGCGCGGATGCTCACGGCGCACCTCAAGCCGCTGTTCGCGTGGCACGACCACTTCGAGTTGCAGCGCGCGGCGGCGGAGCGCCGGCAGATCCCGATCGGGTGGGTCAACACCGACAAAGCCGCGTTCGCGTTCGTCGGGCTCATGGAGAACGAGGGGCAGGCGGAGACCGGGCTCGTGCTCCCGGTGAAGAACCGCTACCAGCTCTGGGTCCAGATCACGGCGCACCAGTGCGCGGAAGAGGTCATGCTCACTGCGAGCCGGCTCGCGCGTGAGCTTGGCGCTCCCATGAGCGCCCGCGTGCACCGAGGCGGCTACGTGCCGGAGCGTGCACCGGGCGCCGGGTCGGGCACGGCCACCGAGGGCGCACACGTGATTCCGCTGGGCCGGCACGCCTGGGAGCTGGAGCAGAGCCGCAGCCACGCCACGGCGGACTCGCTCTACTGCTTCGAGTGGCCCTACGTCGAGGGGTCGGATGCGGCGCTCGGCATCGCGACGCGCGCGGGGGCGTTCACCGGAGTGACCCGTTCGTGAGCGTGCACCACCCCGTGGCCTCTCGAGGGCCGCTACGCGACACTGCGGTTGCCGTACGTGCCTCCGGGCGTGAAATTGCGCCTTACCGAAGCGTACGGGTGTTCCTGCCATGGACGCTTTTGCGACACGTATGTACGCTCACCCCGCAGAGGCAAAGACTGTGCGGGTACACCCGTCTGCCGGAGAGCGACCGCATGTCCTACCACAAGCGCCGTGAGATCTTGCGAGAGGTCACCGGGCCGACCGAGCACGAGTGCCGGCAGGCCGGCGGCGTCGAGATCATGGTCGGCACCGTGAACGGCGTGGACGCACTTCCGTTCCTGGCCGGCCTCGGGGTCGTGGGTTCGATGTGGGACTACATTCTCGGCCGCGACTACGACGAGCCGGAGATCGACGACGAGGCGCTGTACGACGCGCTCCCGCACAAGGGCCCGAAGTTCGACGACTCGGCCCTCGCGCGCCAGGTCACCCCGGGCGCAGCCGGCATCTACGACGGGTTCGCGAACAAGGCCGCTCGCGGCGGGTGGAGTGGCCGGAACAAGGCGGCGTACACCGTAACGATGCCCCCCACCATGTTCACCATCGGGAACGTCGGCGCCTGCCACAACGACCGCGCCGTCATGAGCGTGGTGCGTCGGCGGGGTCCGATCGGGGCCGCGACCATCGCGATGCCGCCCAACATCTTCGCCATCGGCGCCGCCGACCAGGGCGGGTTCGTGCCCGCGCTCTTGTCGGAAGATGACGCCGGGGCGATCTTGCTCGGGGCGCTGTTCGGGCAGAAGCGGCCCCCCACGAAGGCCACGTTTGAGAGCCAGTACAGCGACGCGAAAAAGCGCGCTGGTGCCCGGATCGAGGCAGCCGCCCACCGTGCGGCCAAGGCCGCGAGCGCTCTCGCGGAGTGGATGATCAAGGAAGGCTACGGCGCGGACGCCGAGGGCTACGCCGCGAGCCAACCCTGGGTGGCGCCCGGGGGCAAGGGCTTCGGCGCGCTGGTCGAGCTGCTCTCGTCACACGACCGCACGTCGGTCGCGGAGAAGCTCAAGAAGCTCGCGAAGTCCCACCGGGTCTACCAGGGGTTTACGGCCACGGCCACGCCGAACGTGTATCTTGTCTACTTCGCGCCCTCTCCGCAGGTCGTGGCGCTCGATCCCGGCGTGGCAGCCGAGGCCGCCAACATCGCGACCGAACCGGACACGGGGCCCGAAATGGACGTGGCCGAGACGCCCTCCGGGTCCATCATCATCGCGGCCGCAGAAGGCACGAGCGTCGGCGCGCTCGACAACGTCGGCTTCTTCAAGAAGCTGGCAGAAGCCTTCAAGAAGAAGAACCCCGACAAGATCAAGGCCAAGATCGACAAGCTCGTCGATAAGATCAAGAGCCTCAACGCGCAGCTCTCGGAGATGGGCGAGGACGCGTACACGCCGTCGCTCTCGGGTCTTGTGAACGTGGGCCGGTTCATGTCGGCGATGCCGATGTCCCGCATGTCGGCCACGCCGAGCATGGCGGCCACGCCGAGCATGGCGGCCGCGCCGAGCATGGCGGCCACCCCGTTCGGCGCGCCCTTGGCGATGCCGGGCGGCCGGCGGCGCTTGCGCCGCAAGGTTCGGCGCCGCATGATGCGCCGGCCTCTGCTTCGGCGCATCATGCGGCGCCGGCGCATCATGCGGCCCGCTCCGCCCTCGCAGCCGCAGGTCGTCATCATCCGCGAGGGTGGCGAGCCGTACGACGACGGGGGCTACGACGACGGGGGTTACTACGACGGGGGTTACTACGACGACTACGGGGAGGGCACCGGGGAGATCCTCGACTTCGCCATCCCGAGGTTTGGAGCCTTCGCGCAGTACCCGCCCGCCGGGTAACGCGACACTGCTTGGCAACGGGCAGAACGTGCACAGGCCGAACGGCCAGGGCAGAGCAACCTCAACATCGTGGAGACGGATATGGCAGTTCGACCGCCGGGTATCTCCAAAAGCACCGCCGAGACCAAAAGCACCGCCGAGACCGAGAGCACCGCTGAGATCGAGACCGTGAAGTCCCGCAAGGGCCGCAAGGGCCGCAAGGGCCGCAAGGGCCGCAAGGGCCGCAAGAGCGGACGGCGCGCGCGCCGGACCGGGCTTTCGCTCTCGGGTCGGTTCGCGGCGGCCGCAGACCGCACGAAGCAGCTCACCGACCTCGCGGTGTTCGGCGGCGAGATCGCCGGTGCCACGTGGCTGTCCTCCTTCGCCAAGGGCTACCTGGGCGAGAAGATGGACATCGGCGACAAGATCGACGGCCGCCTGCTTGCGGGCGCCGCCGCGCTGGGCTTCGGCGCGTGGGATCCGCGGAAGCCGAACTACCACGCGGTGAACATCGGCCTCGGCATCCTGTCGTCGTGGATCTCCGACCAGGGCATGGAGTACGGCGGCCGGATGCGGCCGGCCGACGAACTTGCCCACCCGCAGCGTCAAGAACAGGCCGCCCCGAACGTCGAGGCCGCACCGGCCACGAAGGGGGAGGGCATGGTGATCGGCAACATCTACGACCCGTTCGCGGTCGGCGACGCCGAGAAGCGCCTCGCCCGGAAGCTCGCGCGCCTCCACCACAAGGCCGAGAAGAAGGGCGTCGAATGGGAGGACGTGCGCAAGACCAGCAAGGAGATCGCCAAGAAGAGGGGCTGGACGGAGGCTGACACTCCCGCCCAGCCGGCTGGGCCCCCGCCCGTCGCCTACTACGGGCCCCCGCCCGTCGCCGCCTACCACGGACTCCCGCCCGTCACCGCCTACCACGGACGGTTTCGCCCCCTCGGGTGGCTCCGCGCCCGCCGGGCTGCCGTGCTCGCGCGGCCGTGACCTGACCTGGAGCAGCGGGGTCGGCACTTCGCTGCTCCTCCCCGACCTCGGGTTCGGGGCAGCCGATTTCGACTTCGAGAACACGAACAGTTCGAGCTCGATCATCTACCTCCCTGTCCGAGAGGCCAGGGAGGGTACCCCGGCGAAAGTCGGCTAGCCCGCGCCCTGAAGGGCGTGTCCACCCGAACACTCACGGGTGGGCACAGATTACCGAGAACAACATGCTCCAGGCAGTGGGAAGCACGACGGTCTACATGGACCCGTCGACCGGCGACCTGCTCGTCGACCCGAACGCGGTCAGCGGGGAAGACGAGGGCGGCTCGCTCTTCGGCGGCAACCCTGCCCGTCGTTTCCAGCGCAAGTACGAGCGCCTCAAGAGGCGGGCGGCGCGGCGCGGCATCGTCCTCGAGGACCTCGACGACGACGTGGAGCCGGAGGTCGAGAAGCCGATCCAGGACCTCTACCAGCACGCCGTCGCGCTCGGCGTCGTGACCGAGAACCAGTTCGAGGGCCTCGGCTTCGTCTCCATCGCGGCGACGACCGCCGGGTTCATCTCGGACACGGTCAACCGCAACCTGTGGGGGAAGGGCATCGTCCTCGACAGCGACGATCCGCCGTCGATGACGATCACGGCGATCACGGTCGCCGGGCTCCCGATCAACGTCGGGGCCGCGGGCGCGCCGCTGTCGATGTTCCAGCACAACTCGACCCGCTTCGGCATCACGTTTGGCCGGCGCATCGCGCTCGTCGGGCAGGTGATCCGCGTGGACGCGTTCAACAACGACTCCTCGGCGCACTCGCTTTCGGGTGCGGTCGTCGCGGACGAGATGAACCCCTACATGCAGCAGGCCCTGTGGGAGCGACTGCTCGTCCAGGCCGCGGTCGAGGCGTTCGGCGGCTAGTAGGGCGAACGCCCTACCGGTCGACGAAGCACGACACGGGGGCGGCTGCGCGCAAGCTCGGCCGGCTCCACGAGCGTGTAGGGTAGCGACTCCACCCGCGTGCACACGGTCACCCGTCTTCGGGGAAGCCGCGTGCACGCGGTTCGGAGTCCGCCAGAAGAGAACGGAGGACGCTGAACCCGGCTAGAATACGGCGTCAAGGTGGGGATCAGGTCATTCCGACCCCCACCCCGCCTGGGGTGAGGATGAGGAGCAAGTTTCCGATCACGTATGCGCGAACGGCCCGCAACCGCATCGCGATGGGTGGCTACTCGTCCAACCCCGCCGACCTGTACGACAACCTCCGGCCGGCGCCCATCCACGGGCTACGGGTGCCGTCCGCAAAGTCGCCCGTCAGCGGGTACGCGCCCGCGCCGTACATGATCACCGACCCCGCCATGGGCCGCGGGTACCGGATCGGAGATCAGCGCGTCGTCCCCGCAGGTGCGACGGGGTTCTCGATCCACAACCACGGGCTCGTCGACCACTACTACCGGTGGAAGGTGAAGTTGGCGTGCAGCTTCCCGACGGGTGTGCCGGACCCCGCGACGGACGGGATGCGGCTCCGGTTCCACATCTTCGGGAAGGCCGAGAACGACCGCATCGAGCACCGGGTGAGCGTGTCGCCGAACGATGCGCAGGTCGTGTACGTGCACGGGAGGAGCGTGGAGATCTTGTGCGACAACCCGACTACCGTGCCGCTCGTCGCGCAGTACAACCTCGACGAGGCTGCGCCGGGGCTCTCGACGTGGGAGGACATGGAGTTCTTTACCGCACTCGCGGTCGAGACCCCGCTCGACATCCCCCCGTTTTGCGACGCGTTCGTCGTGCTGTCGCCGGGTGCCGCCGCGCCGGCTCCGCGCATCCGCGGCTACCTTCCGGGCGGCGTCGTCGGGTACGACGAGGTGCTGGCGGTGCCGCGGCCCCTGGCGATCCCGAGAACGCCGAATCTCGACTACACGATCGCACCGACCGGGGCGGTCCCGCAGGTGCACACCGTCCACTACCAGTGCGTGGGATGAGTGAGGGCAACCCCATGATCTGCATCGGCAACGTGCGAACGGGAACGCGAGCGGGAGCCCTTCCGAAGCTCGGGCTCGGCCTTGGCTCGGAGTTTCGCAAGGCGCTCCGCGACGTGCGCTTGACCGCCAGGGAGCGCATCGCTACCCAAGCCAAAGCTGGGATCAGGACGGGCGCCGAGGCAGCCCGCGCGGCCATCGAGGAAGCCATCCCGCTCCCCGAGAGCATGCAGATGGCCGAAGAGGCCCGGCTCGCGGCGTCCGCGCCGGTCCCGGGCGGCGAGCCCGTCGACCTGCCGCCGGTCGAGGCACTCCCCGCAGTCGCGCCGATCCGCGGCTCGCCCGAACACCTCGAAGCGCTCGAAGCGCTCGAAGGGCTGCTCGACGCGCTCGGGGGGCTCGACGACCCGAACCCGGTCGCAGTCGCGTACGTCGAGGGGCTCGCGATGCGGCTTGGCCTCGTGGGGTCAGCCGACTTCGAGGCAAACGGCCTCGCCGGGGTGGGAACGCGCTCCGCAGACGGGGGATTCGACGTGTACGACACGCTGCGCGGCGTGGGCCACGCGGACGGGAGCGGCGACGACGACGAGGGCGGCTTCCTCGGCATCGGCAAGCGGAGGCGCACCGAGCAGGCCGCCCCGCCCCCGGAGCCCCGCGAGCAGGCCGCTCCGCAGCCCCGCGTCGTGAAGGGCCGCGGCGGCTGGGTCTACACGCAGCGGCCCGACGGCTCGATCGTCATCCTGACGGACCCGCGCCCAGGCTCTCCCGCGCAGGGCCACGAAGTGCACCGAGGCAGCGGGGCGTGGGCCGCCATCACCAAGGAGATCGGCCCGTACCCCGGCAGCGCGACTGTCGTGGCCCGCACCGACGCGGAGGGGCCGCAGATCGGCAGGCTGATGCGCATCGGGAGGATCTAGTGAAGGGCAACATGACGCTGTGGCTTCTCGGCGCGGTCGTCGTCGGGGGCGTGTACTGGTACACGACGCAGGGCAAGGCGAAGCCCCCACCGAAACCCGTGAAGCCGGAACCAAGGTTCCATGCAGGTCCGCACGGGGGCGGTCGGGGGCGCATCAGCGAAGCCGAGCTGGTCGCCATCGACCCGGGCCCCGCCCGGGTTCGGTGGCGCGAGGAGTTCGTCCGCGAGGGGCTCGTGAACGTCGAGCCCGAAGCCGAGCCCGAAGCCGAGCCCGAACCCGTGAACGCACCCGGCGTGTTCCCACCGCACGTCCCGGCCGGGGCCTCGAGCGGCCTCGCGCGCATCGGCAACGTCTGGCAGCAGGGGGACACCGAGGACGATGGCGCAGACGGCCTGTTCGGGAAGAAGAGGCGGGCCAAGGCGCGGCAGATGAAGCGCGAAAAGGAGCTGGGCATCAAGGACGACGACAGCGCGGACGGCATGGCCATCATCGGTACCGCCAACGCCGGCTCACCCATCCGCGCGGCTGCCTCGTTCATGGAGCGCGTCCAGTCGGGCGACCTGTACCGCTACGCGACGGGCGCGGAGGGGCCGACGCCCACGGCGGTGATCTACGTCGACCCGAACACGGGGCAGGACCAGCGGTTCGAAGCCGTCCGCGTTCGGGTCAGGACCACGGCCAACCCGCGCGCGGCGAACATCCTGCGGCTGGTCGCCGCCGGGGCCGCGAACGAGGCCGGCGTCGGGTACGAGATGCGCTCGGCAGGGCCGGGCCTCGTAGACGCGCTGTTCCTCTCGACCGAGCCGACGTAAGAGGGTCCCATGTCCGTGTTCGTCGAAACCCCCATGGCTCTCGTCGGCGTCATCGGCAACGCCAGGAGCGGCTTCCTCGGGCTCGGGAAGAAGGAACGGGCACACGCCGAGTGGAAGCGCCAGCAGGAGCAAGAAGAGGCCAGAGAGGAGAAGAAGCGGAAGGCGAAGAAGGCCGAGATGGAGGAGGAGGAGGCGGCCCAGGAGAGGGAGGCCCGCGAGCTGGCGCACAAGATCAGGATGGCGAAGCTCCGCAAGCAGGCGGCCGAGGCCGGCGTCAGCCTCGACGGAGAGGAAGCGCCGAAAGCGAAGGCGGAGAGCAAGTCGGAGGGCGTGTACTACATGGCCGTCATCGGCAACGTGTGGGTGCGTTGAACGCCGCGCTCGCTTCCACGATCTCGACCTCGTCCGACCACGCGTCCGACGAGACGGGCCGGCTCGTCCGCATCGGGCGAACCGTACGGTCGGGCATCCTGCAAGTTCCGAAGTCGGGCCGGATGCGCGTCATCCTCAACGTGTGGGGCGGTCGGCGCGGGCTGCTCGCGGCGCTCGAAGGGCTCGTGCAGCGCAACGTTCGCGCTTTTCGCACGAACCCCGCCTACCTGGACCGGTGGGGCAACGTGCCGTACAAGGCCGACAGCAAGGTGTGGCGCGACGTGCCGACGGCCATCGCAGACAGCGCCGCGTCGAACGGCACGCTGGCGGCCGCGACCGCGGCGTTCCGTCGGGTCAACGGACAACCCGGCGTGCTGGGCTTCGATCTTTCTGGCCTCCCGACGGTCGACGGCGCGCCTGTTCCCGGCCCGCAGTACGTCTACGAGCCCGAGGACGGCCGGACGGACGAGCGCATGGTCGTGACGATCGACGACGATCAAGCCCTACCGGTGCGCGAGATCAATACGGCCATCGCGCGCCACAACGCATGGGAGATCGAGAAGTACGACCTGCCGCCGCTGTACTCGGGGCGGGTGCGGTATCAGGTCGAGGGGTCGCCCGAGCTGTGGTGGAGCGCGAAGGAGATCCACGACCGCACGTACGACGACTGCGAAGGGCTTGCGGCGTACCGGGCGGGCGAGCTGATCTTGAAGGGCTACCCGAAAGCGAGCGTTTACACTCGCTTGATCCGGAAGCCGGATCAGGGAATGGGGGGCTCGGGCAAGGGCGGCCGGCTGTTTCACGCGATCACCCGGGTTGAGACGCCAGACGGAGTCTTTTTTGATGACCCGTCTGTCCGCTTGGGCATGCCCGTTCCCAGGTGGTACTTGGAGTGGGCAGCAGAAGTCCGCCGAGAATGGGGTTCTTTGGGCTAGGTGTCGCTCGCTGCGACGGGGTTGCTATAGCACGGCGCTTCCAGTGGAGGCACTCATGCCGATGGACCTAGAAACGTTTTCGAAACATCAACTTCACTGACTTGCAGGAGAAGAAGCCATGGGACAGCGTGAGTACACCGATCGCATCAGCCTCAACCCGCCCTTCGGGGCACCCGGCCCCGGCCGCGTCGACATCTTCGCGACGCTCGGCGACCCGAACGGCGTGATCAGCGCTACCTCGGGCGACCGCGCGTACCAGATCGCCTCGAACAACGTGTGGGTGTGCTCCGGCGGGACCGTGTGGGCCCTCCAGACGGCCGCGAATGAGGAGTACACCACCGGCGTCCCGGCCGCGTGGGTGAGCCCTCCCGTCGTGGTCTCGGACGCGCTCGACCGGATTGCCGCCTACACGCAGGCGATGGACGCCGCGCTCGCCGCCGCCACCGTCGCCGGCTTCCCGCTCGGCCCGATCCCGTAGCCCACACCCCTGACGGGGTGGGGGTCCGAGGAACTTGCTCCCCCCGTCCGCCCGGCCCGGCCTCGCGCTTCTGCGAGTTGGGCCGGGCGAGCACACTCTCCCTTGCAGATCAAGAGGGCGGACCATGGCACGCGACTACTCCGACCGCATCACGCTCAACCCACCGTTCGGCTACCCCGTCGCAGGGACCGCCCTCAACGTCTACGCGGTGCCGAACGACCCGAACGGGGTGCTCTCGGGCAATGCGGGCGACCGCGCGTACCAGACCGGCTCGGACAACGAGTGGATCTGCCAGGGCGGCGCCGTGTGGGTCACCGCGGCCTCGCTCGTCCCGACCGGCCCGCGCCTCCAGTTCCTCCTCCAGCCCTCGCTCCCGCCGGATCCGGCGAACGGGCGCTTCGATACGTTCGCGGCGGCGCACGCGGCCGCCGTGGCCGTGGACGCCCCGCTCAAGACCATCTTCGTGCAGGGCGACGGGGCACCCGTCCCCATCGAAGCCGGCGTGTACGACATGGCGACGATCGCGCTCGTGGGCCTGCCTGGCCCTACGCCGACTGGGCAGCAGACCATGACCTCGGCGCCCGGCACGTCCGTCACCTCGTTCGTGAACTTCCAGCACGGCACCGAGAACATCATCCTCGACCACCTTGGAACCACGCTCCCCCTTGCGGTCGTCGTCTCGGCCCCGGGCGCGGTCTACTCCATGCGAACGGGAAAGAACGCCACGTGGCAGTCCTCGGGGGGCGCCCAGGCCGTTCTCGGAGTCACCGGGGTCGTGTTCCTCACCATCGAGGACGGAACCTCGATCGTCGGGGATGTGCCTGGCCAGTTCGACCCGTTCGTGTTCATGGTCGACCTGTCGATCCTCCGGCTGCTCATGTACGACAACGTGACGCTAACCAACAACGTCCTCCGCGGCGGCGCCGGCGCCGTGGTCGAGGCGTTCTTCGTGGGCGTCGGGACCACGCTCTCGACCACGCAGGCCAACTACAGTGGCGTCATCGGCCAGTTCGAGGGCGCTAGCACCATGTTCTACTCGCCCGGGGCGCCCGCCGTGTGGGTTCCGCCGGTACCGGACAACATCGGCAGCGCCCTCGACCGCCTCGCGGCCGCACTGGCTCCGCTCGTGGGCGGCGCCATCCCGTAGCCCGCACTCGCAGGGGCGGGTGGGGGTCCGAAGAAGAAGGAGGAGAACTTCGTGTCCCGCATCTACGCCGACCAGATCACCCTCACGCCGCCTTTCGGGTACCCTGGGCCCAGCGGGGGCGCCGCGAGCATCTT
>Ga0073934_10011884_pt1 | contig 10400 bp, 10 predicted proteins | sample LarsenN4metaG_FD_76834 | JGI IMG/M metagenome (GOLD analysis project Ga0073934, IMG submission 76834) | Hot spring sediment bacterial and archeal communities from British Columbia, Canada, to study Microbial Dark Matter (Phase II) - Larsen... ... | reverse complement strand
TAGTAGAGGTGGGAACTCATGAAGAACTTTTACAAAAAAACGGTCATTACTACCGCCTGTACTCAATGCAGTTTGGCGAACAACAAGAATCTACCAGCAAACACCAAGAAGGTTTAATTCGCATCTCCCACGAAATTCGCACACGCCTCAATTCAATGATTGGGTTTCTGCTGTTATTAGTTGACAACTTAGCGGACAACCCGCAAGAAAGACAGGAATTAATTGCAGATGCTTATAAATCTGCTTTGAAAATTCTCAACATTATTGATGTGATTGACGATATGGTTAGCCTAGAAATAAAATGGCAAACCCAAGATGCAAATACCCAATATCCAAACTTAGTTAATATTGCCAAAGAGTTTCATACAGATACCGATCAAATAGTTAATTATTTGCGTTTGCTAGACAATAATTCTCAGCGAGAAAATGAATTTATTGAGAAAGCGCTGCAATCTGCCATATGTTTTCTGAATAATTTAGAAAATTTTGAAAATATAATTAAAGTTAAATAATTATGCAAAGTTCTCTTATTCAAAAGTATTACATCTTTTTTTTAGTAGATGAAATTCCCAAACCAGGAGCAAGTTTAGTTCAATCTACCAACGCAGCTAATGGAGCAGCTAATTTAGGCTATCCAACTGTTTTAGCTTATCCCTCTAAAGGATTATCTGCACTAAATCCTTTAAATTTAATTCGTCCTTTTCGACCCAGAAAAGTATCAGCAGAACTGATTAAGTACTATAATCTACAAGAAAAACTCAAAATAGCACCTTTGCCAATGCCTTGGCCTGTAGACCATATCAAAGGAAAATTAACTAATTCTAATACCATCGCTACAAAATATTATTTCCCATTTCATATTCTTTCCCAAACTAAACTTGTTCACGCTTGGAACTGGAATTTTATCAAAGCTGCCATCAAACATGGCATCCCAGTTATTTACGAACACCATCATCACGAAGATAAAAAATTTGAGCCAGAAATCGTGAATCATCCCTTATTTCAATTAGCTGTCACAGTAGCCGATACCATTCGAGATGACATGATTGCCAAAGGAATGCCACCAAAAAAAGTGATTAAATTACATAATGGCTATAACCGTTTTTTTATGGAAAGACAACCAGAAAAAGCTGCTCTATGGCGACAAAAGCTACTCAAAAATGGGCGAAAACAACTAGTAGTTTATTCAGGAGCATTAAGAAAATTTAAAGGCATTGATATTTTAATCGATGTTGCTAAAAAATTAACAAATATTGAATTTGTCTGTGCCGGAGGTGATGAAAAAGAAGTTGCTTATTATCAGCAAATAGCACAACAAAAACAGGTAGATAACATTAGCTTTTTAGGCTATATTCTGCACGAAGATTTAGCATCCTTACTGCAAGCAGCTGATGTTTTAGCTCATCCCCATTGTTCTGGTCCTGCTGCAACTTTCACCTCTCCCATGAAGCTGTTTGATTATTTAGCCTCTGGTAATCCAATTGTGGCGACAGAAATTCCTTCACTAATGGAGTTTAAAAATACTAACGCGATCGCTGCTTGGTGTGAACCAGATAATCCGCATAAATTTGCCGCAGCATTAAAGCAGGTACTAGAAACATATCCTCGCAAAGAACAAGGATACCCAGAAATTATCGAGTTTGTCAAACAATTTTCCTGGGAAAATCGTGCTACCAAAATCCTTAGTTACATTGATGAATCTCTACATCCTGAATTAGTTAATCACTAACTCTTACCTCTGCCTTCTCTGGGTCTGGTGCGGTTCAATAAATAAATTTTAAACCGCAGATAAACAGAGAACACAGAGAGAAAATATTTATTAATCTACTAACTAATTATGAAAACAATTGGCATGATTAGCAGCTATCGCGCACTAGAAAAACAAGGCGATTGGCTATGGCAACAAACACCCCATCCATTTGGCGTTTGGGGAAATATACAAATGCAAGCGCTAGCAACTCAACCAGATTTTTTATTAATGTATCAGTTTAATTTTCCCAAAACTCCCCAAAAAAAATCCTGGTTGGACAGATTTCGTAGACAGAAAAAATCAGAAGTCAAAATCGAAAATTTTCTACGCGGAATTCCTAAGGAAAGAATAATTTATTTACTACGTGAACCGCCTTTAGATGAAGTTGTAGAAAAACACAAATTAGCTTACAAAGAAGCTCAAAAGTATTGCGGTTATGTATCAGGTCCTGATGATTTTGCTCCAACTCCTGATTATATGCCTGCTATTTGGTATCATGCCAATTCTTTTCGAGATTTGCATGAAATGCCACCACCAGAAAAGACATCTACTTGCAGTTGGATTACTTCTGGAATTAACCGTACTGCTAACCATCGCCAACGTTTAGACTTTTTAAAGTCTTTACAATCAAGTGGAATTAAAGTAGATTTCTACGGACGAGATTTACCTAGCTGGACCAAATCATCAGGCGAGTTAGGTAATAAATGGTATGGTATGGCTCCGTACTATTACAATCTGGCAATTGAGAATTATAGCGGCAATAATTGGTATGTCAGTGAAAAATTATGGGATGCACTTTTAGCGTGGTGTTTACCAATTTATTACGGTGGATCAGCTGCCGATAAATTATTACCATCCGGTAGTTTTTTACGCTTACCTAGCTTAGATGAAAAAGGTATTGCTTATATTCAAGAAATCACTGCAACTCCTGATGCTTGGTATGAAGCCAAAGATGCTATTGCTGAGGCTCGTCAAATTATTTTACATGAATTAAATTTGCTCAATTGGCTATCGAATTTTGTGAAACAACAAGGCTAAAAAAATGAAAAATGGAATTTATACTTTAGCTAATGATTTAGTTTATAACCAATTGGTGGCATTACTTAACAGCATAGAAGTTAATGCTGGTGCAGGTGTGCCTGTATGTGTGATTGCTTATAATGATCAAGTAGATAAAGTGCGTCGCGAAGTTGCATCGCGAAAGAATGTTACTCTGCTAGAAGATCCTGATATTTTTGCTCGCTGGGAAGAATTTTCTTTGCAAGTATGGCAATCTCATCCAACTGCTATCCAAACTTGGCAAGAACGAGGGATTAAAAAGTTTTACAGAGTGGGAGAAAATCGGCGTTACTGTGCATTTGATTCAGATAGCATATTTGAAAAGTTTATCTATTTAGATGCTGACACGTTGGTAATGCAGCCTCTAGATTTTATTTTTGAGCAGTTGGATCATCATGATTTTGTTGTCTATGACTTTCAGTATAAAGACCCTGCTCATATCTACAACTTAAAATCTCCCAAACTTTTAGAGATATTTAGTCAACAGCAGATTAACTCAGAAATTTTCTGTTCTGGTTTTTACGCTTCTAGGCGAGGGATATTTCCCCCAGAACAAAGAGATTGGTTGCTGACTAAATTAAATGAAGGGGAATCAGATGTTTTATATATGGCTGCTCCTAATCAATCTGTTCTCAACTATATGAGAATGAGAGCAAATATCTCATTTTATAACTTTTCGCTCAATTTACCTGCAAGTAAAGCTACTGGCTGTTGTGTAACTTCTCCACAATTTGAGAATCGCAATAATGTTCTCTATGATCAGGGCAATAGATTAACTTATTTGCATTATATTGGTTTATCTTCCAAACTTTTTAATAGAGTTTGTGATGGTGAAAATATTGATTTTCCCTATCGTGATATTTTCTTACACTATCGCTATTTGCATGAGCCAGAACAGCGACCCCAGTTTGCTACTAAAGCCAGAGCTTACAACGCACCACCAAGTTTAAGAACAAGAGTTTTGAGAAAGTTAGGTTTAAAACTTGAGGTGTAATTTATGACTCGGGGAATTTATATTATTGCCAATGATAAAGTCACTGATCATGCGATCGCACTCCTCAACAGTATTAGATTATATGACCAAGAAACACCAATTATCATGATTCCTTATGATGACAATTATCACAATATCGCTAACACTCTCAGCAAACATTACCAAGTTGGAATCTACGAAGATTTAGATTTTATTGACCGACTTTCTCAGAAATTGCATGAAACCTTTGGGGGAAAATTTTTCGCTCGCCCTAATCAATTCCGTAAGCAGGCTTGTTGGTTTGGCCCCTTTGATGAATTTTTGTACATTGATACAGATATTGTTGTCTTTGAAAAAATTATTGATAATCTCAACTATCTTAATCAAGTAGACTTTATTTGTTGCGATTATCAACACTTAGGCGGTATTCAGAATGTCTTTACACCTAAAGTTTTAACAGAAAAAGTATTTACTGAAAATGAACTAAAAGACATTTTTAATGGTGGTTTCTGGGGCGCTAAAAAAAACCTCATTTCCCAACAGGATTTATACGACACTTTTGCCGAATGTGCTGCTCATCCAGAGTATTTTGATTTCTCTCAAAAAACTTCTGATCAACCAATCATTAACTACATGCTCCTCAAGCGGATTTCTCGCCGTTTTAACATTGTCCGCCGCGAGGAAAAAGCACCAGGCAATTGGGCAGGAACTCCCAATTTTAACATTAAGGAACATGTACTATTTGATCCGACAGTCAATCAACCACTACAATATCTACATTGGGCAGGTATTCGCATCCAACCTGGTTGTCCTTATTGGGAAATTTGGCAATATTACCGCAACTTAAATCCAGCTTTACCAGCAGCAGAGATACCTGCACCTGTTAAGAAAAATCAATGGCAAAGTAAATTGGATAATTTGAAAAGTCGATTGCGCCAACTCAGGGCTAGTTTGTGACTCAAAATAGGTATTATAGGTGGCAGAAAAATTGATTTTTGTTGAAATCGAACACCGATGAACACCGATGCACACCGATAATCCATCTGTGTTTATCTGTTTGTATTGGTGTTCGATACAATAAAAATACATTTTGTAAACTACCAAACTCCTAAAAACTCTTCCAAACTAGGCACATCAACCCAGCTTGATTTCATATTTGATTCATGGGATAAATCCATCAGTAACTGAGAATAAACACCTTCTCGCAAAGATGGAGCTATTTCTTCTCCTTGATCAATTCCTCGTACCCATTGATCGACAACTCTCAGAAATGCAGAAATTCGACCATCAGCATAATTTTTGGGAAATATTAATCTATTAGGAATTTCGATTTCCGTTAATTGTTTACCAGGCTGAGAAGCCCAAACACGAAAACCGTGAATGTAGTCTTTTTGATTCTCGCTACCTAAAACTAGAGTACCGCGATCGCCATACACTTCCAACCAATGAGTACGCGGTGCATGTACAACCGCACTGATAGAAACTTGGCAAGGTGTCCCATTTGCCAATTCCAGCATCAACATGCAGGTGTCATCGCTATTGACTGGCTTGAATTCGCCTGTGTTGGTGTCTGGACGTTGGGGTATAGCAGTAGTCAAATGGGCGCTTAATCTGCGTACAGGACCAAATAGCCAGTTAATATAATCAAACGTATGAACCCAAAGAACCTAACGCACCACCACCTTTATCTTTTTGTGAATACCAGTTCCAAGGACGAGAAGCATCAGCACGAGAAGAACACAACCAATCAATTCTAATTAAGCGTTTGTTACCAACATAGCCTTGTGATAAAAGTTCCGAGAATAATTGCCAACCGGGTACAAATCGGAATTCAAAATCTACAGTGGCAATCACGCCTTTTGATTTTGCCAAAAAATAAAGTTCTTTAGCTTCGTCTACGTTTAAAGTTACAGGTTTTTCGAGCAATAAGTGTTTCCCGGCTTGCAAAACTTCCTTAGCCATTTCGTAGTGGAGAAACGGCGGTATCGCGATGCTGACTGCTTGGACTTCCTTTAAAGAAACAATATCTGCGATCGCATCACAAGCGTAAGGGATATTCTGTGATTGGGCGATCGCTTGGGCTTTTTCTATGTTGCGGTGATAAACAGCAAGCACTTGGGTACGAGGATGTGCTTGAAATCCAGGAATATGGACTTTTTGACCAAACCCTGTACCGACAACTGCAACACCAATGGGTTGCTGATTTGCTGGACTGGGGTCAAAAGGTGTAACTTGGGGTGTGGATGACATATGTTTATTTAAGTAACTTCATTCGATAGCTTGCTTGGAAATTAAGTCCAAGCTTCATAGTTCAAGTCCGTTAAAACAGACTGAAATTTATATCCCATAAGCATTAGCTTACTTTGTCTCAAATATATACTGGTATTTGTCTCAAACAACAAACAACCAAATTGAGTTTATTCACACCCATACCTTTCATGCTATACAGAAGATTTGGCCGTACAGAATTACAAATGCCTGTGTTTTCTTGTGGAGGTATGCGATACCAATATAAATGGCAAGATGTACCACAGTGGCAGATTCCAGGTGATAATCAGGCAAATTTGGAAGCGACAATTCAACGGGCAATAGAATTAGGCATTAATCATATCGAAACTGCCCGTGGTTATGGTACTTCTGAAATGCAATTGGGGAGGATTTTACCTAAACTTAAGCGTGAAAAATTGATTGTTCAGACTAAAGTCAGTCCTCAGGCAGATGCAAAATTATTTTTAAAGGAATTTGAAAAATCATTAAAATATCTGCGTTTAGACTATATTGATTTACTAGGAATTCATGGTATCAACAATGCTGAATTATTAAACTACACTATCCGAGCGGATGGTTGTTTAGAAGTTGCAAAAAAGCTAAAAGCCCAAGGTAAAGTTAGGTTTATTGGCTTTTCTACCCATGCTCCTACAGATATTATTATTCAGACAATTAACACTAATCAATTTGATTATGTTAATTTGCACTGGTATTACATTAATCAAGTTAATTGGTCTGCGATTGAGGCTGCTACTCACCATGACATGGGTGTATTTATTATTAGCCCATCTGATAAGGGAGGGAAGTTATACGATCCACCGCAAAAGTTAGTCGAACTTTGCGCCCCTTTGAGTCCGATGGTATTTAACGATTTATTTTGTTTGAGTCATCCCCAAGTACATACTCTCAGTTTAGGCGCAGCAAAACCAACAGACTTTGATGAACACCTAAAAACTTTAGATTTGCTGGGTAACGCCTCAGAAATTTTGCCGCCTATTTTGGCACGATTAGAGAAAGAAGCGATGACAATTTTAGGAGAAGATTGGGTCAAAACCTGGCATGTCAATTTGCCCACCTACGAACAAACTCCTGGACAGGTGAATATTCCAATAATTTTGTGGCTGTGGAATTTAGCGATCGCCTACGATATGGTAGACTACGCCAAAATGCGCTACAACCTGCTTGGCAATGGTAGTCACTGGTTCCCTGGTAACAAAGTAGACCAAATAGACAAACTAGATTTGCACCAGTGTCTCAAACGCAGTCCCCATGCAGATAAAATTCCTCGCATCCTTACACAAGCACACCAACTCCTACAAGGAGAAGCAGTACAGCGATTATCACGGAGTTAATGTGACAAAATCTACGAAAATAATAACTGCAAACTAATTTCACTAAATTTATTTGCTTCAGTCACCCTTATGATTTTTCAACGTCGACACTTTTTGGTTCTACTTGGTGCAGGTGTAGGTGCTTTTGCTTTAGATGCTTGTGCTTCCGCCAATACACCCACTCCCAGCCCTCCTGCTACTCCTATTCCTACTCCTACTCCTACTCCCCCAGGTAGTTCAGGAGCAATTCAACTACCACCTTTACCTTATGATTACAATGCCCTAGAACCACACATTGATGAAGCTACAATGCGCTTCCATCATGACAAACACCATGCAACTTATGTCAAAAATCTGAATGCTGCATTGGATAAATATCCAGTTCTCAAAAACAAAAATGTAGAAGATTTACTGCGTAATCTCAACAGCGTCCCTGAAGATATTCGCACAACGGTACGCAATAATGGTGGTGGTCATATTAACCACTCGATGTTTTGGCTGATTATGAAACCAGATGGTGGTGGTGAACCAACTGGAGCGATCGCTAACGCTATCCAAGACAATTTTGGCAGTTTTGCAAATTTCAAAAAGCAGTTTAACGATGCTGGGAGTAAACTTTTTGGTAGTGGTTGGGTTTGGCTTGTGCGTAACCCAGATGGCAAGCTTGAGGTTGTCACTACACCCAATCAGGACACTCCCCTGAGTGAAGGCAAATATCCAATAATCGGTAATGATGTATGGGAACATGCTTATTACCTCAAATACCAAAACCGCCGCGCCGATTATTTAGACGCTTGGTGGAATGTGCTGAACTGGGATGAAATAAACAAACGATTCGCAGCAGCAACTTAAGCAATTATTAGTTTGTAGGCGCTATAAATTTAATTTTTATTTGCGACGCTTTCACGTTTGTAGTGAATGGGTTCTCGTTCATAAATAACGTCAAGACGTTAGTCATAAATGTCTTAATGTTCCTTATGAATGGGTTCTCGTTCATAAACAACGTCAAGACGTTAGTCACAAATGTCTTAATTTTCTATATGAAATCGTTATGTTACTACGCATTATCGTAAATTTTCTTAAAAATAAAACTTGCAAAGCATAGTTTTCTTAGTGTCTTAGTGTCTTAGTGGTGAAAAAATAAATCTTAAATTTAACCACCAAAACACCAAGACACCAAGCCGAATCGTAAAAAAGTTAAGGTGAGAGTGAAACTGTGAACGACTCAACCACGCCTTCTTTACCAGAATTGCCAGAGATATGGCAGCAAACTCTCAATTGGCAACCGACCACTAAACAGCAAGTACAATTGCAGAGGTTGTATGAATTAATTTTAGAAGGTAATCAAAAGCTTAATTTAACTAGGATCACTGACCCCCAGGAATTTTGGGAAAAACATCTGTGGGATTCTCTGCGGGGAGTTGCACTCTTATTAAGAGTTGGGGAGAAAGATTTCGCTTCACCACCCCACCACTTCATTGATATTGGTACAGGTGCGGGTTTTCCTGGTATTCCTGTAGCGATCGCACTGCCTGATTGTACTGTCACACTTGTGGATTCTACTCGCAAAAAAATAGCTTTTCTGGAACAGATCTTACCTGAGTTAGCACTGGAGAATGTTAAAACGTTAACTGGCAGAGCAGAGGAAATTGGTCAGCAGTCACAGTACCGCCAAAACTACGATGTCGCCATGATTCGCGCTGTTAGTAATGCATCAGTTTGTGCGGAATATACTTTGCCATTACTCAAACAAGGTGGTTTAGCCATTATTTACCGGGGTAATTGGACAGAAGAGGAAACTACAGCTTTAACAGATGCTGTGAAACTGCTTGGTGGTGAAATAGAAGCAATTGAACAATTTACCACTCCTTTGAGTAAAAGTCTTCGTCATTGTTTGTACTTGCGGAAGATTGCAACTACACCAGCTAAATTTCCCCGTGCTGTCGGTATACCGACACACAAACCTCTTTAATTTGCAATTGTCATTAGTCATTTGTTAATTGACTAATGACACTTGATCTCTTCCCAGATGACTAATGACTTAAATTAGATTAAAGTTAAAAAGTGTAAAGAATTATCAGTTTTCCTCTAATCTTTTAAAACAACTTGTTCACGTCTACTGTAGAGAATCGTATAAAAAAGTCCATGCAGCATTGTTTTTGGCGACGAATTCTGGTATTTTGTGCAGTGTTTTTCTTGGCAGGGTCAATTTGGGCAACCCATCCTCCCTACGCTCATGCCTACGACAATCCAGAGTTACTACCAGACACCCCAACCCCAGTCGTAGACTTAGCCAAATCGCTCACCTCTGCTGAAGAAGAAAACCTTGTTAGAAAACTAGAACAATTTGAAGCTGAAACCGGTTGGAAGTTGAGAGTTTTAACTCAGTATGACCGTACGCCTGGTTTAGCAGTTAAAAACTTTTGGAAACTTGATGATAAAAGTGTTTTATTAGTTGCTGATGCCAGTGGTGGTAATATTCTCAATTTCAACGTCGGCGATGCAGTTTATAAGTTGCTACCCCGCACATTTTGGGTAGAACTACAAACACGCTTTGGCAACTTATACTTTGTACGAGAAGAAGGCGAAGACGGAGCAATCATACAAGCTTTAGAATCAATTGAAACTTGTTTGCGTCAAGGCGGTTGCCGTGTCGTTCCTGGATTGCCTAAAGAGCAGTGGATTCTGACTTTGATTAGCTCAATCATTGGTGGAATTGTGTGTGGATTTGCGGCTCAACCCCGGCGTGACGGACAAGTTATTGCTTGGCAATGGGCTTTAATTTTTTCTCCTCTGTGGGGAATCTTGTTTATCGCTTTCGGTATTGGGCCTGTAGTATCCCGCACCTCTGACTGGCTACCTTTAGTTCGCAATATAGCTGGTTTTCTCATCGGTGTATTAGTTGCCTACTTATCTAACTTTTTCAATCGCTCTTAGCATCGGAAATGTGATTTCGTCAATTGTCAGTGGTCAATGGTCAATTGGAAATTCTCTGTACTTTTGACTATGGGCAATTGAC
>Ga0073934_10011882_pt1 | contig 10401 bp, 8 predicted proteins | sample LarsenN4metaG_FD_76834 | JGI IMG/M metagenome (GOLD analysis project Ga0073934, IMG submission 76834) | Hot spring sediment bacterial and archeal communities from British Columbia, Canada, to study Microbial Dark Matter (Phase II) - Larsen... ... | reverse complement strand
CGGCCCCAAGAAACCACCCTAATCAAATCAACATGTTACCACCGTCCCAACCGACTTGTCCCATTAACCCTGCACGCTTCAGTCCCATTAACCCTGCAGCGCCATAACTCTCTTGAGGCGTACCTGAAGCTGTAGTATAGTCCTGGCCCTCCAAATGGCCTAGACGATTCTGCTGGTCTCCGTTCAAACCGGGGACTTAGTAGCACTGGCGGCGAGACGATTGCCAGAGGTAGAAGACGATGCTCATGACCTGTCAGAAGAAGGTCACCCTGACTGTCTTGTTACTCGGTTGCATGTTTCCGTTTGTCCTCCCTGCAGCTGCTAAGAAGAAACCACTACTCAAGGGACAACTCGTTGTCCCAACCCAATACGGGAACTTCGTCTTCGAAAATCTTTCCCTAACCCACGGTCCCGAGGTGCACGCCACGTTCAAGGAAGCCGAAGTGCCGGTTGACCTTGTGGGCACGCTCAGAAACAACACCGACAGAGGGTGGCGGGTCCTTTCATTCCGAGTGAGATTCCATGACAAATCGGGAAGTGTATTCAAGGAGGAGAATCTGGACAAAGTTCACGATATCGGCAAGGGGAAAACTACCCGGGTCGCTTGCAGGGCCTCTTTGAGCGTCCAGTACCGCCTATTTCGCCGTCCCCAGCGCGAGGAGGTCGCGGACTTCGACATTGTCTTTGACAAAGAAGCGAGCTTTTATGACTCGCGTTATGTCTTTTCCCTCCTGAAACCGAAAGAGAGCAAGAACCTCCTCTTTGAAGACGACAAAATCAGCCTTGCGTTTGCTGTGACGACTACGGAGATCAGGTTTGTTCTACAAAACAAGACTGATGGTCCGATCACTATTGATTGGGACCAAGTTGCGTTTGTAGACCTATCGGGGAAGTCTCACAGAGTGATTCATGGCGGCACAAAACTAGCTGACCGAGACAAACCGCAAGCACGGACGGTCGTTCCGCCAACCGCTAGAATGGAAGACATGATCTGGGCAGCCGATTATGTCGAGTTGGTCGGGACGGAGTGGGTCCAAAATCCCATTTTGCCCTCCTCACACCTAGCTGTGAACTACAAAGGTCAAACGTTCAGTGTGTTCATGCCGCTGGACTTGGATGGGCAGAGGAAAAACTATCTCTTCACCATCGAGATAACTGACGTCGAAATATAGACCTTGCATGACCAGGAAGCGCACAACGCCGTCTTCCACCCCAGAGGCGGAGGCCAAGCCCCGGGGCCCGCGCACCATCCGCTTGGCGGTGGTCGGCTTCGGGACGGTGGGTTCGGGGACCGCCAAGGCGCTCATTGAGCACGAGCCCGAAGTGGAGCGTCGCCTGGGCCGCCGGCTGGAGCTGAAGACCATCTGCGACGTGCTGGGCAAGGACGTGTCCTGGCTGGGCCGACCGGTGCGAGTCACCAAGGACTGGCAGCAGGTGATCCAGGACCCGGAGATCGATATTGTCGTCGAGCTTATTGGCGGCGTCACAACGGCCCGCGAGGTGGCCTTCGCGGCGCTCGACGGCGGCAAGCATCTGGTGACCGCCAACAAGCAACTCGTCGCCGAGCACGGCGTGGAACTGGCCGAGCACAGCCGCAAGGCGGGAGTTCACCTGGGCATCGAAGCCTGCGTGATGGGCGGCACGCCCCTGCTGCATGCCGTGCGTGAGGGTCTGGCGGGGGAGCATTTCACGGCCGTGTACGGCATCTTGAACGGCACCACCAACTACATCCTCACGGAGATGGAACGACGCGGCACGTCGTTCGCCGAGGCGCTGGCGGAAGCCCAGGAAAAAGGCTATGCGGAGCGCGACGCGACCTTTGATGTGGAGGGTTACGACTCCCGCTACAAGATCGCGATTCTCGCCATGATCTGCTTTGGGCAGGCAGTGAAGGTCCAAAGCATCCCGGCGGAGGGCATCACCCGGATCGACCAGGTGGACTTCGCTTACGCCCACCGGCTGAACCACACCATCCGGCTCATTGCCGGGGCCCGACGGCGGAGGCAGAACCGACTGGAAATCTTCGTTCGCCCTGTGATGATCCCGCAGGCTTCACCCCTGGCGCACGTGCTGGGGCCGATTAACGGAGTCCTGCTGGTAGGCAGCAAGGGGGGCAACACCACCATCACCGGGCGCGGCGCGGGTGGCGAACCCACCGGCGTCGCGGTGCTCTCTGACGTGGTCCAAATCGCGCGGTCGATGATCGCGGGAAGCGAGAGCATTTCCCCACTCGGCTACGTCCACTGGCACCCGGCCAGGATTGCGCCGCCCGGCGAGACTGTGATCAGCGCCTATCTCCGCCTGGTGGTGCGCGACCGGCCCGGCATCCTGGCGCGTGTGTGCTCGATCCTGGCGCGGCATGGCATCAACATCGACTCGGTGCTCCAGGAACCCGCCATGCCGAAAAAACATCTCCCCTTCGTCATGACCCTCGAGCCGACTAAGGAAAAATTCGTCGCGCGCGCTCTGAAGGAAATCGCCCGGCTGCGCTTCAATGCCGCGCCGCCGTTCATGATGCCCTTCGCCGACCTGACGTAGCTCTTCGTCCAAGGAGACGATTTGGCCCCTTCCCGCACCCCCGCCCATGGGACGGAACTTCCAGGGCGGTTTCGACGTATGCATGATCAAAGACCCCGCCTGAGGGGGAGGAGGAAGGATGTACTGCCCGAACTGCGGCAAGGATTACCCGCAAAGGGTCAACTTCTGCTGCCACTGCGGCACGGCCATGTTTACGCCCGCCAAGGCCGAGAGGAAACCGCTCGCGCTCTCGCGTAAGGACAAGAAGATCGCCGGCGTCTGCGGCGGCTTCGCTGAGTATTTGGAAATCGATCCCAGTCTCGTCCGTATCATCTGGCTGGTTCTGGCCATCTTTACCGGCGTAGGTTTCATCGCCTACCTCGTCGCCTGGATCGTCATGCCCGTGGCGCCCGAGGTCGAAAAAGCCCCGGCAACTGCTGCCCCGGGTGTTGAGAGGCCTCAACACGCCGCCAACCGGTGAGCTTCTTCGGCCCCAAATGTGCACATCGTGTCGCTGCTGGGTCGGGGCGGAGGACATTGTGTCGCAACCCCCCTGAAGCTGTTCGCTCGAGACCGCGGCGAGGACCGGCGGCCATCGAGCGGGCAACCTTTTGAAAACAAAGCCGAATACGCTTTGCAGCAGATCGATTCAGTCCCGGCGGTCCACCGGGGCGGTTCGGCAACGTCCTGAGGAGTGAGAAAATGCGCACTCATCTAGGTTGCACAGGAAGCATCGAGCTGGGGAAGCTCAGCCCGGAAACCCAGGCGCGCCTGGAAAAAATTGAGGCGAGCTGGCTGGAATTCGCCCCGGAGACGAACTCGCTCGTCGTCCGCCACGTTCAGCCGGACGACGTTCCGGCGATGCGGGAGATTGCCGGTGAGCTGTTCGACTTTCTCACCGCGCTGCCGGAGTCGGAACGAAAGAAGATCCCGGGCGGGGCGCTCTACTACTCCGACGAGCAAAGGGGCCAGTCGGTGCGAATCAAGGTTTGGCAGGGGGGCTTCGTGACGGTGGCCTGGGCGCAGCCTGATTACACCCGCGCCACCTGGGAGCCTTACCGCGGGCAGAGCCTCAGGCTCGTATTCGACGCCTATCAGCGCCTGAACGGTGTGGTGAAGCTTCAGGCGCAGAAGGGCGCGGTGGAGGAGCTGCAGGCGGCGCTCGAGCGCAACGGCGGCCTCTATCCGCAGGGCGAGTTCGAGGCGGCCATTGTGGGCAACAACCTCGAGGTTCGCTTTTTCGATGTGAATGCCAGCGTATTGCCGCTCATTGAGTTGTTGAAGGCCAAAGCCGAGCCCGCCGCTTCACTCGAAGGCGAGATCGATGTAAGCTCGTTCCGCGCGGGCGATGTGGAGGACTATTGCCGCTTCGTCCTGCGCGGGGGCGAGGTCTGGATCGCGCGGCCCGCGCTCTGGATTGATCTGCCGCAGAACCGGACCGACCCGCCCGGTCAAATAAAGCCTGCGGCGTAAAGGAGGCGGTTTGAGTGTTGACTCCCGAGGGGGGCTTTTCTGTTCTGATTCCTGACTTCTGAATTCCTCTTGTGAGGTTCTTCCATGCTGGATTACGGCCTGACGGAATATCAAACCGCCATTCGCGATCTGGCGCGCGAGATTGCCGTGAAAGAAATCCGTCCCGTGGCCGCCGAATACGATCGGGAGGCCAAGTTTCCGTGGCCGATTGTGAAGGTGCTGGCCGACGCCGACCTCTTTCGCGTTTACATCGACGAAAAATACGAAGGCCTCACCGACGGCACCCCGATCATGAACATGGTGATCGTGACGGAAGAGCTGTCCAAGGTGTGCGCCGGCATCGCGCTGGCGTTTGCCGGCACGGCGCTCGGCGCAATTCCCATTCTCCTTGCCGGCAGCGAGGAGCAGAAGCAGCGCTGGCTGCCCGATATCGCCGCGGGAAGGAAACTTGCGGCCTTCGCGCTCACCGAGCCGCAGGCGGGCTCGGACGCGTCCGCGGTCCGCACCACGGCGATTCGCGACGGCAACCACTATGTTTTGAACGGCACCAAGCAGTGGATTACCAACGGGGGCGAGGCGGAGGTTTACTCCGTCATCGCGCTCACCAATCCCGCCAAGGGGCCGCGCGGCGCTTCCTGCATCGTGGTCGAGAAAGGCACGCCGGGCTTTACCTTCGGCAAGAAGGAAGACAAGCTGGGCATCCGCGCCTCCGCCACCCGCGAGCTGATCTTTCAGGATTGCCGCGTGCCCGTCGAAAACTGCCTGGGCCGCGAGGGCACCGGCTTCATCACCGCCATGCGGACATTCGACGTCTCGCGCCCCGGCGTGGGCGCGCAGGCGGTGGGCATCGCGCAGGGCGCGTTCGATCTGGCGCTCGAATACGCCTGCACACGGCGCCAGTTCGATGCGCCCATCGGGTCGTTCCAGGGCCTGCGCTTCATGCTCGCCGACATGGCGATGAAGATCGAATCCGCGCGGGCGCTTGTCTATGCCACGGCACGGCACATCGACCGCCAACCCGCCGAGCGGCCCACGCTTTACGCCGCCATGTCGAAGTGTTACGCCTCCGATATGGCCATGGAGGTGACCGTGGATGCGGTGCAGATCTTCGGCGGATACGGCTACATGCACGACTACCCCGTCGAGAAGTTCATGCGCGACGCCAAGATTACCCAGATCTACGAAGGCACCAACCAGATCCAGCGCGAGGAAATCTCGAAGGCCTTGATCAGCGGCTTCCACTCGCGCCGCGGCGCTGCCCGGACCCGCGCGGCGTAGGCTAATTTTATCCTCAACGTGTTGTCTCCCCGGGCAGCGACCCCCGGCCGGCCCCTTGAACGGCTGAAATCTCGATGCGGGGATCCCCAGTCCGCAGCGGGCTGATACGCGCGCGGGCGTGATCCGCCGGGGTCACTCCACCACCACGATACTGTGGATTGCGAGGCGCGGGACGTTGACGGTGAGGAGGCCGCCAGCATAGGACCAAGCGATCTCGCTGCCGGCGGGTACCAGCGACACGGATTTCGGCCGCCTCTCCTCCCGAATGCGCACGGCGATGTTTTCGATTGGCGGCAATGCCTCGACCACAACCCGCTGCGGGGCGAGGGGCTCGGCCGCGCCTCGATTGAGCAGGTTTACGAGCAAGCGGCCCTCCTTCTCGCGAAGAATCACCTCAAGCTGCGGCGGCCCCGCCACAGTGGCTCGCCACGCAATCCCCAGGCGGCTCACCAGATCACCGATCGCCTGCCGAAGTAGCGGATAGTGGCCAAGGTAATAATCGCGGAACAGCGGGCCGTGAATGGCTACGATCGCTCCCTTGCCAACCGCGCGCCGAGTGGCGACGATCTGGTCAGTCGTATCCTTCGCAGGCTCCTGCTCGCGCAGGCGGAAGAGGAGCGGCGAAGTCTCCGCGCGCGGCGTGACAGCCTGCCACGGTCCCGAGACAGGGACAGCGCGTTTGCCGACGGGCAGAAACGTTGGGGTCGTGATAGGTTCCCCACGCGGCTCGGCGCCCACGAGCGCCGGGTACTCACGCGCAAGATGCGCGCCGCTCATAAGGACATTTCCGCCCGCGCGTCCGAATTCCTCGAGCGCCTTAACGATCTGCGAGCTCAAACGCGTTTGCTCGGGAACCACCACGAGCTTGTACCGGTCCAGGTGCTTGATCGCCGCGTCTTCAGGAAGGAGATCGGTAGAATGTTGCGTTTCGAGCAGTGCCTGTAGGGCTCCCTGCACGGGCTGGACGGCTTGGCCGAAATTGAACAGGGGCTCGTTATGGCCGTAGTAGTGCCCCGGGAGGTGGAGCACCGCAGCTTCCGACGCCGTCTTCGATCGGAAACAGGTCTTCTGGCGGGCGCGACAGAATTCGCCGACTTCGGCGATCACCTCGTTGTGCCAACCGGTCAGCCAGCCGCTGCGCTGGGGATTTTCATAGACCATTACCGCACCACCCAGCGCGAGTACTTCGGAAACTTCCTGCTTGAGGTGCACGGCTGGCTTGAATGCCCACGGAGGGTTATCTTCCATGCGGCCCGTTTTGGTGAATCCCCAGGCCATCAGGTCCCAGCTCACCTCGCGGCTATCCAGCAGTCGACCTTCAAGCGCCGCGGCATCCCCGCCCCACGACCATGAGAAATCGCCGCTCAGATAGTCCACCGGGGCGTGGATGGCCTCGGGCTGACGCACGGTGTACATCCAATTGCTGGCCACGAGACATGTGGGCTTCCGTGTGTGCACGGCCTTCGCGTAACGGGTGACGTGCTCGACGAAGAGGTCCCGATGGAAAGCCAGCCACGCCTCCCAATGCGGATCGCGGTGGGCGAGGGGAATCTCCCGAATGCCTGTGCGGCGGGTGAATTCCCCCCGGCACCGGTCGCACCAACAGGGGAGGGCGGCCCAGTTTTCGCCGTCGACCCAAAATCCATCGACGTCATAGTTGTCGATGACTTCGAGCATCTGCGGGATCATCAGCTCGTCGGTGTAGCCACTGGTTCGGCAGGTGATGCGCGGGTCGCGCCGGCCCTCGGCATCGACGCGCGCCCACTCGGGATGCAGCTCCAGGGCGCGCGAATCCCACACCCCCGAGTAGTGCACGCCGAGTTTGATCCCAAGCTCGCGTGTTACGTCGCGGTAGATCCGCAATGCATCCTTGATCACGCCGGGGGAAGTGGAACCCACCTTCGTTGGCCAGCTCGTATAACCGGGGTGCCCTTTGCAGTCCGTCTGGACCCAGTCAGGCTTCGTGCGCAGCAGCCGCTCGCGCAGGTGCTGAGGCGTGAGCTCGCGGCCAAGCTCTGTGTCGCCCGCCGAAGCGTGAAGATCGTAATGGATGCCAAAAAACGCCTCCTCGTGCCAGTTGGGGCGCGGAGCGGAGAATTGGGGAGTTGCGGGCCACAGGGCGGCAAACACGATGACCAACCCCGTGGCCAAAAACGTGAATGGAACTCGGCGGGTCATATTGATTCCTCCGGGGCGAGTATAAGGGAGCGAGCGCGCTGACCCGACGGGTTTTTGCGCCGCCTCCCGCGGTGTTCCTCGAAGGCTCACGGCCGCTGGTTAGATCTTCACTTCGCTGATCTGGATGGTGGGCTGGGCGTTGGTGTAGTTCGGGATATCAGCCATGAATACCGGTGCATGGGGACCGAAGGCGGCCAGGAATTCTTCCATCGAGTCGAACAGTAGGTGTCCCATAGCCAGATACGTCGGAGGCGATCCGGGAGTTGGGCCCGAGATTCCCTGCTCCACGGCCACACCCTTGAGGGCTGCTCCAAGCTTTTGTCGAACCACGGCGATGTGAGTGTCGCAGTAGTACGCCATGTCGAATGTGCCGCCCTCCTTGTTCGGATACATCACACTAACCTTTATCATTGTGTCTCTCTCCTGAGTGTCGCCCGCCCAAACGTGGGCGGGCCGAGTCGCTTCCCGGGGTTAGGACTATGCCCTGACGCCTTCGCCTCGGAGAGTCTAACACGGCTATTGCGCCCCAACGCAGAAAGCGGTGAAATTCATTTTTCAGGAGTAGGTAGCGCATGGCGCTCTTTTATTTCATCCGGCACGGGGAGAGCGAGTGGAACGCGGAAAATCGTCTCTGCGGGCGCACCGACGTGCCGCTGTCGGACGCTGGGCGTCGCCAGGCGGCACGGCTTGCCGAGCGCTTGCGCGCGCTCCCACCCGACACCATTTATACGAGCCCCTTGCGGCGGGCCCTCGCGACGGCCGAGATTATTGCGGCTGGCACGGGCCTCACGCCGCGTGTGGACGAGCGCATTGGGGAAGTCAACTACGGCGCCTGGGAAGGCAGGACGTTCGCCGAAATCATGGCGCACGACGGTGACGCCTATCGCGCCTGGGACGCTGACCCCGCCGCAGTCTCACCACCCGGGGGCGAATCCGGCGGGCAAGCGCTGGCACGCATTGTGCTGTTTCTCGAAGAACTTGGCGCGCGCCATACTGGCCAGCGTGAATACATTATCGTCGTGTGCCACAAGACTGTCTGCCGCTTGGCCGTTTGCCACGTGCTCGGCCTCCCAGCGTCGGAATACCGCCGGCGCCTGAGCATGGAAAACGCCGCGCTCAATATCATCGCCCCTTCCGAGTCGGGCTGGCGTCTCGTCCTTCTCAATGACACCTCGCACCTCACTCCCATTCATGCGGAGGCGGCGTCCATGAACGGGACCTTTTGAGCAGAGCCCCTGCGCTTCGCGCCGCCAATCTTGGATTTGCGATTTTGGGTATTGGACCGAAGACTCTGCGGTGGGCGCGGGGCCGCACAGTCCATGGTCAGGCACTCTTCTGGGTCATTTGGAGGGAAGCGAGGAATCTGCCGTTTCCGCTCAGGGTAAAGTCGGCGAAGGGTCCGCAATTTGAACCCCGGGTGAACTCGGAGAAGAATCCGCACTCTGTTTCCAGATGAAATAACTGCAGGCCATTCGTTTTGCTCCGGTGGACGTCCACCGCCTGGAACCGCGCAGCCCCGTCGCGGACTCAGCCCTGAGTCCGTGAGTGGACGGACCAACGGCCTCCGATTGACTTCGGCGGGAAGGCCGCCCCAGAATCTACACGACGCACGGTCGCCTGCACAGCTCCTGCATAAGGAGGTACTTCATCATGGCTTCAAACAAGATCCATCGGTCTCGTCGCACGTTCCTGCAATCGGTGGGGACAGGAGTGCCTACGCTCAGCTTGGTCCTAAGCGAGGCTCGGGGCGGCATGGGAACGTTCCCGGCGGCGGCTTCTCCGGCGCCACTATCCAAATCCACTCCCGTTAATTTGAGCGCATTTTTCAACTGCTCCCCGCAAGAGTTCGGCCCGCGCGAGCGCGCCCGAGGGTTGGGTGGCGACTCCGCGCGCGACGGCCTGGTCCGCATGCCGGCGGGCCGTCAGACCTTGCAAGGCATTCCGTTCCAGTTGGGGCCGGAGGGCGTGGCAAGAAAATCGTGGCTCAATCTGAGCACCAAGGCGGGCGCCTCGGGCGCGCGCAGCGTGACGATCCCGCTCGCCGAGACGGCCCGCTTCGTCTGTCTCGCGGCGTTTTGCGATTGGGACCCGAACGAGACTCCGCCTCCCGTCGAGGATGCGATTGAGCAAGTGGGCCAGCCTCTCGCCGACCTGATTTTCGTGTACGAGGACGGCAGCGAGCACACGCAGCCCCTGCGACGGCGCTTTGAAGTGAATGCGCCGTCGATCAACTGGGGGCATTTGGCCTTTGCCGCCCTGCCGCATCGCCAGGACGCGCCGCGCAAGCTGACGGATCCTCTGCGCGATGGGACCGGCTGGGGCGATCTCCAGACGGCGGTCTCCGACAACTCGTATGCCGAAGGACCGCTGGGGACGCTTTGGATTTCGGCCCTCGCCAATCCCGAGCCTGAGAAGAAACTGAAGGCGCTGCGACTCGAATCCAAATCCGAGGATGCCCTGGTGATATGCGGCGTGACGCTCTTCTCCGGCCGTGAAAACCCGTTGCGTTACGAGCGGTTAAGTTTGTACCGCCTCACGCTGCCTGAGCCCACCGCGGAAGAGAAAGACCGCTGGAAAGTGGAAGTCGATCTCGGCGTTGTGGCCCGTCAGTACGTGCTGCCGGAATTCGCCGCCAACGATTGGCTCGAGGCGCCAGGGAAGGGCTTGGGCGAGCGGGACAAACCCATCCGGGGCGCGTCGCATCTCTACGCTGAAGTCACGGCCAGCAGGGAGGCAACTCTCACGCTCCGCGACGCAAAATCTGGTAAGCGCTACCAGTTCGATCTCGCGCAGGTCGCGCCCGGGAAGGAACTGGAGGCGCGGCCCGCAGGGGCCAGGGTGGAAATCCTGGAGCAACAGAAGACGTGGTTGCACGGGCAGGTGATTGACGCGGGGACGGGCAAGCCCACGCCCGTGCGCTTGGCGTTTCGCTCGAAGGACGGCCGTTACATTCCG
>Ga0073934_10011881_pt1 | contig 10401 bp, 6 predicted proteins | sample LarsenN4metaG_FD_76834 | JGI IMG/M metagenome (GOLD analysis project Ga0073934, IMG submission 76834) | Hot spring sediment bacterial and archeal communities from British Columbia, Canada, to study Microbial Dark Matter (Phase II) - Larsen... ... | reverse complement strand
TCACCAGTCTCAGTGCCTCGATGCCTGTGCGTCGTATTCAGCGTCCAGTCGTCACCTCTGAATAGATGCGTTCACCGCGTTCGACGAGTGCAGCGTAGCAACTCGCATCGTCGGAGCCGGTTGCGAACACCGTGCATATGGGCTCGCCCGCGCCGATGCGATCGCCCGCGCGCGGGATGTCTCGGACGGTGTCGTCGTCCAGCCATCCGCGTGTGTCGCCCACGACGACTGCTTCGCGCGCAAAGACGACCGCCTTGCCATGAGTAAAGGGCAGCGGCGATCGGAATGACTCGGGCTGAGGCAGCACGCCGCCAGCGCATGCGCCGGCGTGCATCGCGAATATGGACAACCCTCGCGCGCGCTCGACCAGTTCCATCGACGCCGACCAGCGCGGGTTCACCTCCACCGGAAACAGCTCGCCTGCCGCCGAGATGAAGTCGACGCAACCCACACCGACCAGCGGGAACTCCTCGCACACTGCCGCGACGAGCGCGGCGGCGTTGGCCGTGGCATTTGCGCCGGCGCTCAGAATGCTCCCGCAGTAGCGATACCCCGAGACGCCGAACGCGCTCTCGCCAACGAGCTGCCGCGACGTGCCGACCGCGACCCCGCGCCCGCCCGCCGCGACGAAGACAACGGATCCCGGAACACCATCGACGAGCCGTTGCAGATAGTGACCGCGGCGCACCGTCCCGCCGGGACTCCACAGCCGCACGCCGTGGCCTCCTCCCGAGATACGAGGCTTGATCAGCCAGCGGGTGGTGTCAGCCGCTGGAACGTGCGTCGTGATCTGCGGCGCTCGGATTCCGCGGCGTCGAAACGCATCCGCCAGCCCCTCCGGATCTCTCACGCGTCTGAGCACGTCCGGAGTGTTCCCCCACAACGTGCGCCCGGCGGTCAGCGCCTCCACCGCGCGCGGGTGGTTTTCGAAGCTCGAGAGATACACGACCACGTGGCTGCGTATGTCGTGTGCTGCGCTCACGACGGCGTCAGGCGAGAACGGTACGCCGAAATCCTTCGGCAGCGACAGCGCACGTACGGATGGATGCTGGTCGAGATCGGCGTACCCATCGAGGGAGGTGACCTGATAGCCCGCCCGTCCGGCCGACTCCGCCGCCGCGCGTGTAGACACACCGACGATGAGGACGTGCACGTGTCAGATGATTCCCAATCGTCTGCGGGCGGCTTCCGAAGAGATCACGTAGAGATGATCGAGCACTGTTCCCGATGCGGCGCGGATACCCAATCGCTCCACCAGTGCAGCAGCAGGCCCGCCGGCGAGCCCATCGGCGAGCAGCGCAGCGCCCTGCGCGGCATGTTTCGAGGTGGTCGCGAACCCGGAGAGGGCGTCGACGGCCGCATCGGGCCACACACGTCTCACCCTCGTCGCGAGCGCCTCGCGAACGCGGCGCACGCCCGCCACGCGTCCCGAAAGGACGACGTCGCGTGCGGCAGGCGCTGACACGCGCAGGGCGGCGATCGCTTTCACGATGCTCTCGAGATAACCCTCGAACGCCGTGCGACGCCTCTCTGTTGACGTGTCGGCGATGTCTTCAGCGTGGGCCCCGGGTGTCCCGGCCACGGCCAGTGCGCCACCCGAGAAGATCATCTGCTTGGTGACTTCTTGCGCGAGAAACGCGACCTCGCCGTCGAGCGCTCCGCTGGCGGTGGCGCCAAGCGCTCCCGAAGAGCCGCCGAGGCCGTCGACGATGCATCCGGATTCGACCGCAATCGCTGCCGTGAACGCGCCACCCAGCTCGACGAGGACGAACGAATCGCCGCCCCGGCTGCCGAGTCTGCGCGAGCGCTCGTGTATTGCGAGCGCGACCGCACACACCTTGTCTGCTGTTCCCATGTCTACGCGATTGATCTTCCGATGCGCGGGAACCGTCGGTAACTGTACGACACCCGGCGTGACTACGACGGTAGCCGCGACGGGCGCCAGCGCGCGCATCAGCGCTGCGAGTCCGCCGACTCCGCCGCTTTCTCCGCGCGGCGCCAGGCAGGCCAATCGAAGCTCGGTCTCGGTGACGTCGCGCAGATTCTTCAACGGGAGACCGTAGCCGGACGGCCCGGCCACGAGATCGATCGGCGGCGCATCGTTGATCAGTGCGGCGATCAACGCCGGGTCGGCCAGCGCATCAGCGGTCGGAATCGACGTATCGAGGAAGACGCGACCGTCGTCGAGACCGCACAGATCGAAGCTGACGGTGCCGGGGTCTATTCCGATGACGCGAGGCATGGGGTGATGCTTGTAACGCTGAATTCTGAATGGTGAACTCTGAATGCTGATGCTGGATTGAACCCTTCAGCATTCCGCATTCCGCATTCCGCATTACAGGCTTTCAGCCAACTCCGCGATCGACTCGGCATCCAGCAGCTGATCGTTCTTCTCGAACAACCGCGCGATGGCAGCCTTGTGAATCTTCATCTTCAAACCGCCGATGCCCAGCGCACCGAACGTCGTCACTCCTTCACGCTGCGCGCCATCGTCGCTCACCTCGATGCCCTCGACGCCGAGCGGAGGGACCGCGTTCACGTCGGCCGCCACGCGCAGTCCCTCCCGCCCGACCCAGGCCGCGCGCGGAATCAGACAGACTCCGGCTGGTCCCGCGTTGAGGAACAGTTCAGCGCCTTCCAACGCCTGCGGCGCGCCGGAACTGTCGGCCATGGTGATCTCGCGAACCGAGCCGCCAAACCGCTGACGGATCGACTCGGCGAGTTTCCCGTCGGCTTGCCGTCGAGAGGTGACGGCAACCTGGGCGCCGGCTTTCGCGAGGAGACCCGCAGCGCGCAAACCGACCGGGCCTGAGCCGGCAGTGACAACGGCCTTGCGCCCGGCGAGTGAACCGCCTGCGGCGTGGCGGATCTTGGCGACCGCTGCCACGGCAGTCGTATTGGAGCCGTTCGAGTCGAGCATGACCGAGACGCGCAGCGGTCCGAAGAAGGCCTTCTTCACTGCGGCAAGCAGCTTTTCGCCCTGCGCCATGTCGGTGCCGCCGATGAAGATCGCCGTCGAGTGCAGGTGCTTCGGGCCGCGCGTGAAGATCGCGCCGTGTACGAGATCCCGGACATTGTCGACCGTGACACCACCGTAGCTCATGACTTCGTCGGCGCCACCGTCGAAGGCGACGATGCGATCGAAGACGCTGGGCAGGGGCGACGAGTCGAGCTGCAGGAGGAGCTTCTTCACGGGAGCGAAAGGGGGTCGGGAGTCATTTGATGAGGACACTCCGACAGAACGCGCTGTCGGAGTGTCCTCATCAAATGACTCCCGACCCCATTTAACTACTTCGGGCTGAATGGATGCTTGGCCGTCTTGGCGCCCGCGAGCACTTCGCTCACGCTCGGCTTGCTGGCCAGCGCGCGCTGAATCGCTTCCTTGGTCGCCTGGTAGTTGTAGTCGTAGATCTTCTTGTCGTCGCTGGCTTCCCAGTGGATGAACACGCCGACGAGCACGCACAGATCGTCCGCCCGGTTCTGTGGGATCACGCCGCTCTCGACCGAGTCCACCACCGCCCGCGCCACCGCCGCCTGCGCCGGCCCGAACATCTGCACCGCCTGCTTCGCTCCCTTGATCGTTACCTTGTTGAACAGGAGCGTGTCCGGCTTCGCCGGCAGGTTCGGCGTCACCACCGCCAGCAGCGTCGTGAACCCGTCCTTGTTGTTCGCCAGCGCGTTGCAGAACGCCGCACCCGCCGGTCCTGTCTTCGACCCGATGATCAAGTCAATGTGCGCAACCTCGTTGCCGTCGCCCACGAGTGACTCGCCCAGAAAAAAGTCCGCTGCCATGTCCACACACTCCTGTTCTGGAAGTGAGGGGCCTTCTCACGCGGGCGCGACCATGCCTGCCGCGGGAGTACCTCGCGAATGCTGGCTGCCGGGCCCATCGGCGCGCACGGCCCCATCGCGCACCGGGAAGCCCGAGCACTATACCGCAGGGAGGGCCGAATTACTCAACTCCCAACGCCCATTTCCTGACCACCAAGGGACCGACGCCACTCTCGCGCACGGTCGCCGGTCGGACGGTGGGAGTCGGGATTCTCACGTCGCATGAACAGGTGTTTCCCGGACTTGGCGCCTGCGCGCTTCGATCACGCCTCGGCTTGCTGCCCAGCGCGCGCTGGATCGTCTGCTTGGTCGTTCGACCTTGCTGGTGAACCGTTTATCGCGGGATGCTGAACATGTGCGGTGCGAGTGCGATGGCTCTGCCTGCGAAGCTCCCTGGCCTGTCGCTACCGGAGCCGGTCACGTATCGCGTCGCCTGCAGCTGACGTCCCGAGCTGACCGCCGACGTCGCGAGTCAACGCGCGATCGTCGACCGCCGATTCAACCGCACGTTGAACTCGGGCAGCATCTTCGCGGCGCCCCAGTGTCTCGAGCATGAGCGCCGCCGAGAGGACCGCTCCGATCGGATTGGCTTCATCCCGTCCGGCAAGTGACGGCGCCGAGCCATGCACCGGTTCGAACATCGACGTGCGCCCGGGATGCAGATTCGCGGACGCCGCCATGCCGAGGCCGCCCTGCAACGCGCCGCCGATGTCGGTGATGATGTCGCCGAACAGGTTGTTGGTGACGATGACGTCGAACGGACGCGGATCCTGAACGAGCATCATCGCCAGCGCATCTATAAACAGGTGGCGGATCGTGACGTCGGCATACTCGCCGGCAAGCTCGTGAAAGACGCGCTGCCACAACGCGTGCCCTTGCTGCATCGCGTTGCTCTTGTCGGCCATGCAGAGCATGCGGCGCGGACGCGAGCGGGCGACATCGAATGCGTGCTTGACGATCCGGTGGACGCCCTTGTACGTATTGATCTCTTCCTGAACAGCGATCTCATCTGTCGTGCCCGGCTTGAAGCGGCCGCCCACACCAACGTAGAGACCTTCGGTGTTCTCGCGCACCACGACGAAGTCCACGTCCGCGGGCGTGCGGTCCTTCAACGGACACAGACGTGCGGCGAGCAGACGCACGGGCCGGTAGTTCACGTATAGATCGAGCTCGAAGCGCGTGCCAAGGAGGATGTCGCGCGCGTGACGGTTGTCTTCGACTCGAGGATCTCCGAGCGCACCAATCAGAATCGCGTCGAAGGACCGGAGCAGGTCGTAACCACCCGGCGGCACGGTCTCGCCGGTAGTGAGGTAGTGGTTCGCGCTCCAGGGCAGACGATGAAACTCGACGCCGCCGAGCGCCTCCAGCACCTTCACGGCCTGCGCGGTGACCTCTGGTCCGATCCCGTCGCCCGGTATGACGGCTACGCGAGTCACGCTCGCATATTAACTGCCGGACCCCGAACCTCGAACCAGGAACCGGAACCTGAACACGAACTCGGAACACGGAACCAGGAACTCGGAACATGCGAGCTTCGCTATACTCCCGAGACATGAAGCGATTCATACTCGTTCCGCTCGTTCTCATCAGCGCGATCGTCGTCTCGGCGCAATCGTCGCAGCGCGCCCCCGCCCCTGGTGACTGGCCGCTCTATAGCCGGACGCTGTCGGGGACTCGCTATTCCCCACTGAAAGAGATCAACAGCACCAACGTCGCCAGTCTTGCCTCTGCGTGGTCGGTTCGACTGACACAACCCGCTGGACGTCGCGGGGGCGGGCCGCCCGCGCCTGCGGGTGAAGCCGCAGCTCCGGGGCGCGGTGCGGGTGCAACAGGCAACCCTGCGGCCACTGCGAACAACCCGTTCGATGCGAGCGGGAGCAACCCGCAGGTCACACCGATCGTCGTCGCCGGTGTGATGTACCTGCCAGCGAGAGGCAACCAGGTCCTGGCCCTCGAAGCGCACACCGGAAAAGAAGTGTGGCGATACCTGATGCCGCTCGGCATGGAAACCACTGCACGTGGCGCTGCGTACTGGCCGGGCGATGGTCGGCTGTCTCCGCGCATCCTGCTCACCGCGGGTCCACGACTGGTCGCACTCGATGCGGCGACGGGCGTGCCGGTCGAAGGCTTTGGACGAAAGGGCATTGTCGACATCGGCGTGCCGTGGAATGGCGTGCCGACGATCTATCGGAACATCGCCATCCTTGGCGCGACCACCGGTGAAGTCGCGCTCGCCGAGCCCGGCGATACGCGAGCCTTCGACATCAGGACGGGAAAACATCTGTGGGATTTCCATACCGTTCCGCTGCCGGGCGAGGTCGGACATGACACCTGGCTCGATCGCGGATGGCGGAATCGATCCGGAGTTAACGTGTGGGCCTGGTACATGACGCTCGACGAGGAGCGCGGAATCCTCTACATGCCGGTCGCCGGTCCTGCAGGGAACTACTGGGGCGGTGATCGACCGGGGAACAACCTGTTCGCGAACTCGATCGTGGCCGTCAACGCGGAGACCGGCAAATACATCTGGCACTTCCAGACCGTCCATCACGATCTGTGGGATTCGGACATGCCGAACCCGCCGGCCCTGGTCGACATCGTCCAGAACCCCTCGACTTCGCTCGGGGCAGGTGGCCGGCGGATTCCCGCGCTCGCGTCTGTCGGGAAAACCGGCTGGATGTTCATCCTCGACCGCGTGACGGGCAAACCGATCTTCGGTGTCGAGGAACGCCCCGTCCCGCAGGGCAATGTGCCGGGCGAGTGGTACTCGCCGACGCAGCCGTTTCCTGTGAAGCCGGCTCGTCCGCTCTCGCGCGTCGAGTTCAACAGGGAGCGCGACTTCGTCCGCGCCGAAGACACTTCGGCACAGCACGTCGCCGAATGTCAGGCGCTCTGGGACAAGAGCGGCGGATTCGCCAATCAGGGCGCATTCACACCGTTCGGCTTCCACGCCGCCGGCGATCCGCCGAAGAGCACGATCCAGTTCCCGGGTGGAACCGGCGGCGTCAACTGGGGTGGAGCTGCCGTCGATCCATCAACTGGATATGTGTTTGTGAACGCCCACGACACTTCGCTCGTCGGCTGGATCGAAGAGAAGCGGCCGGGACAGAACTACGGGCGCGGGACCGAGGGGTCCACGATTCCTTACGATCGCGGGAGCGTCAACGGCGCCGGCCCGTACTTCACCTTCAGCGCACCCTTCAAGGACGAGAGCGGCCGCACGCTGGCCAATCTGCCCTGTCAACGTCCACCATGGGGCCGGCTGGTCGCGGTGAACGCGAACACCGGCGAGATCGCGTGGGAGACGCCTCTCGGGCTGACCGAAGCGCTGCCCGAGGGCAAACAGCTCACTGGAAACAGCGGCAGCGCCGGTCCGACCGTAACGGCCGGCGGCGTCGTGTTCGTCGGGGCCACTACAGATCGACGGTTCCGGGCATTCGATTCGAAGACCGGAAAGGAATTGTGGGCGACCCGGGTCGACGGTCAGGTCAACGCAAACCCGATGACCTATCAAGGCAAGGACGGCAGGCAATACGTTGCCTTCGTAGCGACCGATACGCTGCACGCATTCGCGCTCCCGAAATAGTCCGGGGGGGGAAGCCCCGGTTCCGGGGCGGCCCCAAACCACCCCCGGGACGGCCGCCTTGCACACGTTATTAGCCGTGTTACCAGTGACATACCGCTGGCGGCCAGCCTCTGCCGATGGGAGCCGATTGGGAATTTCCCCAATATCGAGGCGTTTCGTCCCTTAATCCCCTCAGGACAGCCGCTTGTCCCCTATTAGGGTTGGTCCCAATTGACAGCATTCAGTGACGGAACGTTATGCTTGCATTACGAACGGCCACTGATCCATGATTTTGGTTCGTAACGTTGCTTCTCATGGATCCATTCGCCACGTTCGCAGGCGTCCGGAGCAACAAATCCCAGAAATACCAGCACCTCGCGCACAGGGGCGGTTGGTACACGTTTTCCGTAAGCGGTTCCAATTGACTGAATCGAGCAACAGCTTTTGAAGGAGAGAGAACTGATGTACGCACGCATAAGTGCTCTTCTTGTGGCGTCTGTGCTGGCCACCACCGGCCTCGCGTCCGCCCAGGAGCGGTTTGGCACGTTAACAGGTCAAGTGACGGACGCTCAGGGGGCCGCCATCCCCGGAGTCTCGATCACGGCGACCAACACTGAAACGGGCGGAGTCCGCGAGTTCGTCACCGACGCGAGTGGACAGTACGTCGCCCCCGACCTCGTTCCCGGTCGCTACACCGTTCGGTTCTCTTTGAGCGGGTTTGCCCCTGTGGAGCGGACAGACGTGATTGTTCTGCTGGGACGCTCGTTCCGGCTCGATGCGGAACTCCGTGTCGGCGGCGTAACGGAGACGATTCAGGTGGTTGCGGAATCACCGTTGGTCGACACGCGCAGCACGCTCGTCGCACACAACGTCACGGCTGAAGAGTTCGACCGCATTCCGAAGGGACGCAGCTTCCAGTCGGTTGCGATGACGGCTCCATCGGTCAACTCGGGCATCATCGAGGGCGGGTTCCAGGTGAACGGCGCCAGCGGCTCGGAGAACCAATTTACCGTTGACGGCGTCGCGACGAACAGCTTGCTCAACGGCCAGTCGCGCCAGGACACCGTGTTCGAATACCTGCAGGAAGTCCAGGTCAAGACGGTGGGCATCCCCGCTGAATTCGGCGGCGCGCTTGGTGGTGTCATCAGCGCGGTGACGAAGTCGGGCGGCAACACCTTCCGTGGCGAAGGTCACTACTACTACATCGGCGGCGCGCTGAGTGCTGGACCGGTGGAGCGCCTCGTGTTGTCGCCTGTGGACGATCTGACGGTGAGGTACATCCAGGACGATGAGCAGGTCGACAACCGTCACGAGATCGGCGGTTCGCTGGGCGGACCGATCGTTCGCGACCGGCTGTTCTTCTTCGGGTCCTACTCGCCGCGCCTGGTCAGGCGGACCAATGAGTACGCGTTCAACAACGGCACCGAGTCGGGCGAAATCGATCAGAAGCAGACGATTACGAACGCCTACGGCAAAGTCAGCTACGCGAGCCGGCGCTTCAACGCGTACTTCGGAGCGCTCTTCACGCCAACCTCCTCGGAGGGCACTCTGCTTGCCTACAACGGTCTCGGCCCGCAGTACATCTCCACGACGGCGGCCGCCTACGAACCGAACCGGACGCGCGGCTTCGAGATCAGCCAGCGGAACTTCACGGGCAACCTTGATATCACGCTGACCAACGCGACGTTTCTGAGCGTGAAGGCAGGCCACTTCTACGACAACTACAAGGACACAGGCGTTCCCTCGACGACGCCGTTCCGGTATCGGACCTCAAACATCGGAATGGCCGGCGTCCCCGCGAATCTGCAGGGAGGCCTCCTCTTCTCGAACACGCCGGCCGTCGTGATCAGCCAGCACGACACGACGAAGCAGTCGTACGTGCAGGCCGATTACAACGCCGTGTTCAACGCCGCCGGCCTCCACACGCTCAAGGTAGGCACGGGCATTCGGCACAACTCGAACAGCGTCGAGCAGCGATATCCGGGCGGTCTTGTCGACGTGTACTGGGGCAGCACGTTTACCAGCAGCGTCCCCGGGGTAGGGGCTGGTCGCGGTACCTTTGGATACTACGAGGTCAACGACTTCGGGACCTTTGGTGACGCCGCGGCGAACATCGGGCACCTTTACGCGCAGGATCAGTGGTCCATCGGTAACCTGACGCTCAACCTCGGTGTCCGATTCGAGAACGAGGTAATCCCGTCCTTCCGTACCGATCTCGCGGAGAACGCCGTCGAGTTCGGTTTCGGCGACAAGATCGCGCCACGCATCGGAGCCGCGTACGACTTGTTCGGAGACGGGCGTGTGAAGATCTTCGGCGCCTACGGTCGGTACTACGATTGGACCAAGTACGAGCTGTCGCGCGGCGCGTTCGGCGGCGACATCTGGAAGGTGTATTACCGCTCGCTCGATGACCCGACCTGGATCAGCACGGCGAACCTGAGCAACATGCCGGGCCGGGATCTGTGGGGCAGCGCCACTGGCTTCCGCGATCGCCGCGTGCCGAACTTCGAGACGGTCGATCCGGATCTCAAGCCGATGAGCCAGGACAGCTTCAACATCGGCACCGAATACCAGTTGGGTCGCACCACCGTGTTTTCGGTCAACTACGTCCACAACAATCTGGTCCGCACCATCGAGGACATCGGCCTGCTGGTGGACGGCGACGAAGTCTACCTCTACGCCAACCCGGGCGAAGGACTGGCCACGAACGCGCTCGTCTCAACTGCGACCGCTCCGTTCCTGATTCCGAAAGCGAAGCGTCAGTACGACGCCGTGCAGCTCGAACTGAACCGCCGCTTCGCGAACAACTGGTTCATGGGCGGCAGCTATGTGTGGAGCCGGCTGTATGGCAACTACCCGGGCATCGCGAGCTCCGACGAAATCCGCACGCCCACGTTGGGGCTGGTTTACGGAGCGGATCAGCAGCAGACGGGCCTGAACTTCCGACCGGGCGGCAACGTCAACCGCGCGTGGGATCTCGATGAATCCACCTGGGACGCGCGTGG
>Ga0073934_10011880_pt1 | contig 10401 bp, 11 predicted proteins | sample LarsenN4metaG_FD_76834 | JGI IMG/M metagenome (GOLD analysis project Ga0073934, IMG submission 76834) | Hot spring sediment bacterial and archeal communities from British Columbia, Canada, to study Microbial Dark Matter (Phase II) - Larsen... ... | reverse complement strand
GCTCCGCCGTGCGAGTGCCATCGTGGTGGCCACGCCGTTGCACATCGAACATTCGCCCTGGCTGCCCGCCTTCCGCGACAAGTGCGAGGTCATTCCCTTCGGCATCGAACTGGACCGTTTCCAGCCCACGCCCGCCCTTGCCTCAGCCGCGGCGCAATTGCGCGCCCCGCTCCCCCACAAGGCGGCGATCCTGACCATGGGCCGGCTCGTCGAGTACAAGGGCATCCGTTATCTGATCGAGGCGATGCGGGATGTGGAGGCGACGTTGTGGATCGCAGGCACGGGGCCGTTGGAAGGGGAGTTGAAACAGCTTGCCCGTGAGCTGGGCGTGGCCGGCCGGGTGCAATTCCTAGGCGCGGTGGCGGAGGAGCAATTGCCCGTGTTGTTTCATGCCTGCGACGTGTTCGTGCTGTCATCGGTCACGCCGAACGAGGCGTTCGGGCTGGTGCAGGTGGAGGCCATGGCGTGTGGCAAGCCGGTGGTGAGTTGCGCGCTCAAGTCCGGCGTGCCGTGGGTGAACGCGGACGGCGTCACCGGTCTCGTCGTGCCGCCACGAGACGCCCCCGCGTTGACGGTTGCCCTGAAGCGGCTTTTGGCGGATGATGCGCTTCGCGCGCGGATGGGCGGGGCCGGCCGGGAACGCGCAACGCGGGAATTCGACCAGCGGGTGATGCTGGGCCGCTACTGGCAACTGCTCCAACGGCTGGCCGTCCAGCGCGCAGGATCCGATGACGTATAAAACGTACATCGCCGTGCTGGTGCTCTCGGCGGCAGCCTCCTTCCTCCTCACGCCGCTCGCCCGGCGCGTGGCGGTCTGGCTGGGCGCGATTGACCATCCCGGAGAGCGCAAGATCCACACGGAGCCGATGCCGCGGCTGGGCGGGCTGGCGGTGTTTGGCGGGTTTTGTTTTCCGTGGGGGTTCTTCTACCTGCTGGACAACCGCGTCACCGCCACGTTCCAGAACTACGAGAGGCTGTTCGCCGCGCTGGTTGCCGGGGCGGTCGTGATGCTGGCGCTGGGGGTGGTGGACGATGTGAAGGGCCTGCGCGCGGCGCCGAAGCTCGCGGTGCAGGTCGCGGCGGCCGCAGGGCTGTATTTCGGCGGCTACCAGATTGACGCGTTGAGCAACCCCTTCGGCCCGCCCATCCAGCTCGGCGGGCTGGCGCTGCCCGTTTCCGTGCTGTGGATCGTCGGCATCACCAATGCCATCAACCTGCTCGACGGCATTGACGGCCTGGCGGCGGGCGTGACGGCGTGCATCGCGCTGGCGCTGGCCGCCATCAACGTCACCTATGGCAACATCATCGTCGCCCTGCTCACGCTCTGCCTTGCGGGCGCGTGCGCGGGTTTCCTGCCCCACAACTTTGCCCCCGCGCGCATCTACCTGGGCGACTCCGGCAGCCTGTTCCTCGGCCTCGTGCTCGCGTGCATCGGCATCCTCTCGCTCTTCAAAGCCGCCACCGCCACTTTCATCGCCACGCCGCTCATCCTGTTCGCGCTGCCTTTGTTCGACACCACCTCGGTCTTCGTGGGCCGCCTGTGGCGTGGCGCGCCGGTCTTCCGCGGCGACCGGACGCACGTCCACCACCGACTGCTCGCGCTCGGCCTGAACCACCGCCAGGCCGCGCTGTTTCTCTACGCCATCACGTTCCTGATGGGACTGGCCGCTGTGGCGCTCACCGCCCGGCAGACGCCCGTCACCCTGCTCGTGGGCGGACTGCTGCTGGCGCTGTTGTTGGGCGCCCTGGGCTGGCACTGGCGCAAACGCAAGGGCGACGAAGCGCAAACCGATTCGCCACCGCCGGCCCACGAGGCGAAAACCATCCGCGATCAGCCGTGAAGTCATTCCTCTCCTCCTCGTTCTCGTCCCCATCCATCGGGTGCTCGAAATGAAGTCGAGGACGAGCAGGATAAAACCGTCCATCCGTGGTCCCAGTTTCTCGCCATGCTCTCCCTCGAAGAAGCCCGGAAACGCATCCTCGCCAAGCTGCCTTCACCCGTTCCCGAAACCGTGGAGGCGCGGGAAGCGGCGGGACGCGTGCTGCTGACCGCAGCCACGGCCAGGGCTGCGTTGCCACCCTTCGACAATTCCGCGATGGACGGCTTCGCGCTGCGCGCCGAGGACACGGCCAAGGCGAGCAGCGATCAACCCGCCGACCTGCGAGTCATCGGGGCGGCGGCGGCGGGCGGATGGTTTGCCGGCGAAGTGACGGCGGAGACCTGCGTGCGCGTGTTCACGGGTTCGCCGCTGCCGCGCGGCGCGGATGCCGTGGTCATGCAGGAGGACACCCGCCCTGATCCCGGCAACTCACAAGGCGTGTTGATTCTGGACCGGGTACGCCCCTGGGAGAACGTGCGGTTCAAGGGCGAGGACGTGAGGGCCGGCGCGTCCTTGGTCGCGGCTGGGACGCGCTTGAATGCCGCGCAAACGGGTTTGCTGGCGGCCACGGGCATCGGGCATGTCACGGTTGCGCGTCAGCCCGTGGTGGGTTTGTTGGCCACGGGCGATGAGTTGCGTGAGCCGGGCCAGCCGCTTTCGCCGGGGCAGATTTACGAAAGCAATCGCGCCACATTGGCCACACTGGTGTCGCAGGTCGGTGCGTTGCCAAAAACCTATCCGCTGGTGCCGGACGATCTGGTTGCGACCACAAGCGCCCTGGAAGCAGCGTTGTCCGAATGCGACGCGGTGGTGACGAGCGGCGGCGCGTCCGTGGGCGAGCATGACTTTGTGAAATCGGCGCTCGGCGGGGCGCTGGAGTTCTGGAGGGTGGCCGTCAAACCGGGCAAGCCGTTTGTCTTCGGAGTAAGCGGTGGCAGGCCGGTGTTCGGCCTGCCGGGCAACCCGGTGTCGGCGTTTGTCACCTTTCTGCTGCTGGTGCGGCCGGCCTTGCTCGCGATGCAAGGTGATGCTGCGCCCCCGCTGGCATCGCTGCCCGGCGAACTGACCGAGCCGCTGGTCAACCGTGGTGACCGCCGACACTTCCTGCGCGTGCGGCTGGATGCCGAGGGCCGCGTGTGGCCGACGGGGTTGCAGGCGTCGCACGCCCTGGGTTCGCTGGCGGCGGCCAACGGCTTGGTGGACGTGCCGCCGGAAACGACGCTGCCCGCGGGCGCGCGGGTGAAAGTGCTGCGTTGGGAGTGAGCGGGCGAACGCGCTTAGAGTTTCCGCTTGGGTATTTCCAGCACGGCGGGCTTTGGCTCGAATTTGGGAAGGTCGGCGGGGGGCGCGGGTGCGGCGGGTTTCGCCGCGCCGCCGAAGCTGGTGACGCTGTTGAAGTCATTGAGCGTCCTGGGCGTTCCACCCAGGGCGCTGCTGAAACTGCCACCGGTGTCAAACGGGCCGCGCTTGCCGCCGGACGCAATCGAATTCTCCGCGGGACGCCAGGCGGAAGGCGGCGGATCCCGCCGCAGGTAGCTGGGCAGACTGGCGTTGCCGAAGCCGCTCACCCGCACGCGCTGGTCATTGCCGAGATGGACGGTCGCTGCGCCGGCGGACTGGCCGTCATCGTGGCGCAAACTCAAGCCAAGGAGGCTTTGACTGCCGCCCGCGCCCGGGGACAGCGAAACTCGCGGGGCCGGACCGGATTGGCCGCCGGCGAGGGAGACGCCGTCGGATTCCCGCCGGGTGCCGAAAGCGCCGCCTTGCTTGTCGGTCTCGTCCCGCCGGCCAAAGCGGAAGCGATTGGTGCTGGTCAGGCTGTATTCATCCCGGTCATTCCGCCGATCACTCTCCCGGGCATCGTGGGCCCGGCGGCTCTGGGGTGAATCGCGCAAGGTTTGCTCGCCCATCCGGTCCTCTCGCGCGGGGTGTTCACTCCGGTCGTTCGCGGAGCCACGTTTTTCGGAATCTGATTTGCCCTCCTGCTCCTGCTCCCGTTCCTGCTCGTCCCGCTTTTCGCGGGCGTGGGGCGGCAACACACGCGGCGCGGGCTGCACCGGGGCAAACTCGCCGAGCGGATCCTTGCGGTAGCGGCTCGTGCCAAGGAAGTCAGGCGCGTCGAAGGCCGGCTTTGCCGGCGCCGCCCCCGGAGTCCGCTCACGGCCGGAAAACTTGATTTTTTCTCCCGCGCCTGCGCCGAGGACGAGCGACATGACCAGCATCAACCCGGCGAAAGCCGGACGGGCAGGGCTTGTTCGATTCCGGCGCATGACAGTGTTACCAGTAAGGCGGATGATCCGGCGCGTCAAAGAGCAAATGCGTGCGCCGAACGCCACCGGCTGGACAACGCGCCCCCCGCCTTCTAGCCTCGGCCCATGCCATTGGAAGATCATGCGGGTGATGTGCTGGCCAAGTCGCGGGCGTCGGCGAATCTGCGAGCCGCGGACGTGGCACTAGCAGCGGGCCTGAGCGTCGAAAACTACACACACTGGGAGAAGACCGGACAATGCGGCGGCGCGCCGGACTACACAGCGTTGGGACGGCTGCTGGACCTGGACGGGGCCAAGCTCGAGCGCCTGGCCGGCGGCTGGGAGCCGAACGCGGAAGACGGCGGACGTTGGCGGCAGTTGCGGATGATTTCCACCAGCGGCTCCGGCATGACGGTTAATTGTTTCCTGGTCTGGGACGAGGCGACGCGCGCCGCGGCTTTGTTCGACACCGGCTGGGATGGCGCGCCGGCTTTCAAGCTGGCAGACGAGCACGGGCTGGATTTGAAACACCTGTTCATCACGCATTCGCACACAGACCACATCGCCGCCATCCCGGACGTCCGGGCGCGGTTTCCCGGTGTTGAAATCCACTCCAACTCGCGCAACGCACCCAGGACACAACACCTTGCCCCGGGTGCGGAGTTTTCCCTCGGCAGCCTGCGCGTGGCCTGGCGCGACACACCCGGCCACGCGGAGGATGGCGTGACGTATGTCATCACCGGCTGGCCGGACAACGCGCCCCCGGTGGCCGTGGTGGGCGACGCGGTGTTTGCCGGTTCGATCGGCGGACCAAAGCAGTTTGCCGCGCTCGCCAAACGCAAGATTCGCGAGCAGATCTTCTCACTGCCGCCGGATACGCTGATTTGCCCGGGCCACGGACCATTCACCACGGTGGGTCAGGAGCTGGCGAACAATCCCTTCTTCCCGTGAGCCGCTGTGCGGGCCGGGTTTTTCCTTGTCGCCCGGCGGGTGCGGGCCTAGTTTTCGCCGCGCTGGAAGCCAGTGTAGCTCAGTGGCAGAGCAACGGTTTCGTAAACCGTAGGTCATCGGTTCGACCCCGATCACTGGCTCCATTCTCCTCCCCACACCGGCATTTACAATCCCGCCCTCGGTTGCTTGACTCCACGCCGTGCCGCGTCTCCACGCCCAGCTTTGGAAGGAACTTTCATCGCGCCGCCGCCTGGCGGTGATCGCCGGGCCGTGCGTCATCGAAAACGAGGCGCTTTGCCTGCGCATCGCCCGCTCGCTCGCGAAAACCTGCCGCGAACTGGGGGTCACCTACGTCTTCAAGGCCAGCTACGACAAGGCCAACCGCACTTCCGCCAAGTCCTTCCGCGGACCCGGCCTGGAGGACGGTCTCAAGATTCTCGCCCGCATTCGTGCCGAGGTCGGCGTGCCCGTGCTCACGGACGTTCACACCGAATGCCAGGCCATGAGCGCGGGCGAGGTGGTGGACATCCTGCAAATCCCCGCCTTCCTCTGCCGCCAGACCGATCTCATCCATGCGGCGGTTTGCACGGGTCGCATCGTTAATGTGAAGAAGGGCCAGTTCCTATCGCCGCAGGAGATGGGGCAGGTCGTGCTCAAGGCCGCGCAAGGCGGTGGCAACCGCCTGCTCCTCACCGAGCGCGGCACCACCTTCGGCTACAACAACCTCGTCGTCGACATGCGCTCCATCCCCATCCTGCGCAATTTCGGCTTCCCGGTCATCTTCGACGCCACGCACTCGGTGCAACTGCCCGGCGGCAGCGGCGACAAGTCCGCCGGTCAGCGCGAGTTCGCGCCCGTGCTGGCGAAATGCGCGGTGGCGGCGGGCGCGGACGGCGTGTTCATCGAGACGCATCCCGATCCCGACAAGGCGCTGAGCGACGGCCCGAACATGGTCCCGCTGGCCGACCTGCCCAAGCTGATCAAGACCCTGCTCAAGGTGCGCGAGGCGGTGCGGTGAGAAGTTCCAAACTTCAAACCCCGAGTTCCAGGGAATTCTCCATGACCAGACGCCAACGGATTTCGGCCTTGCGGATGAAGCAACCAGTTGATTTGAGGGTTTGGCGGTTGGTGCTTCCTTGGAATTTGGAACTTGGAACTTGGAATTTTCCCTCATGCCCCGCCTGACTGCAAAACACTTGGCCACCCGTTTGCGCGCGATCCGCCTCTTCCTCTGCGACGTGGATGGCGTGATGACCGATGGCACGGTGTGGATTGGCGCGGAGGGCGAATTCAAGCGCTTCAGCATCCAGGATGGATTGGGCCTGCGCCTGCTGCAAAAGAATGGAATCAAGGTGGGCTGGATTTCCAACCGCCCGTCCACGGCGACCACGGCGCGCGCAAAGGAATTGCAGGTGGACTTCCTCTGCCAGCAGACGGGCAAACCCACCAAGGTCGCCGCCGCCGAGGAAGTGCTGGCCAAGACGGGCCTTGCTTGGAAGGATGTTTGTTACCTCGGCGACGACATCGTGGACCTCGCGGTGCTGGAGCGCGCGGGACTGGCCGTGGCGGTGGCGAACGGCATCGCCGAGGTGAAACGCGCGGCGCATTACGTGACGAAGGCGCACGGCGGACATGGCGCGGTGCGCGAGATCGCGGAACTGATTTTGAAGGCGCAAGGCAAGTGGAAGCAGATCATCAACGAGCATCGGGGCGCGTGACATGCGGCAGCCAATGGCTGTGGGCACTGGCGGTGCTGGCACTGCTCACCGGCTGCGGACCGGTGCTGCCGCCAGAGGCATCCACTGGCACGAACGCCCCCGCCAGCTCACCCACCCGCAACGGTGCGGGTGGCGCGTCGGCTTCCGAGGGCGTGACGAAGGGCTTCAAGTTTCCGGAATACGACGAGCAGAATCGTTTGAAATCCATGCTCACGGGCAATGAGGCACGGCCCCAGGGGAGCGACTTGATTTTGATCACCGCCCTGCGAGTCGAAACTTACGACCAAGATGGCAAGGTGGACATGATCGTGGAAGCGCCGGAGTGCCTGTTTGACCGAAAGAACAAGTCCGCGCGTTCCGCCGGAAGCATGGAGGCGCGCAGCGCCAACGGCCTGTTCCGCGTGACCGGCCGGGGCTTTGAATGGGACCAGGCTGGCGGACGGCTGGTCATCACCAACGATTCCCGCACCGAAATCAGCAAACAGATGATGGATCAGAAAACTCCCCAGCCATGAAGCGACTCCTCCTCACCTTGACCCTCCTGATCGCCGCCGCCCAGGCACCCGCGCAGCCAACGGCCAAGCCGCTGTCTGCGCAAGACAGATGGGTCATCACCGGCAAGGGCCCGTCGGAATTCCTGGCCGGCCAGCGCAAGGCCATCTTCCGCGATAACGTGCATCTGGACGCGCGCCCGGAGATGGAGTTGAACTGCCAGTTGATGACGGCGTTCATGGGCGCGACCAACCGCTTCGAGAAGATCGAGGCCGAGCGCGACCTAGTGATCAAGATATACGAAACGAAAGACGGCCAGACAAAGACACGCATCGCCACGGCCGCAAGCGGCGTGTATGTGGCAGCCACGGACACGGTGACATTGATTGGCAGCGCACGGCTGGAAGACGAAATGGGCGTGCTGACCGCGGAGAAAATCCATTACAACCGCGCCACCGGCGACGTGCGCACCGAGGGCGATTACAAGATGGAAAGCAAACCGCGCCCGGCGGCAGATCGAAGGAATCCTTGAACCAGCCGCCCACCAAGCCGGCTTTGCAGAAGGTTGATATGACTGCCAAGGTCACCACGGCGACGCAACAGCGCCTGCTGGAAACCGACCGCCTGGCCAAGGCGTATCGCGGTCGGCGCGTGGTGGATGGCGTTTCCATTCACGTCAGCGCGGGCGAGATCGTCGGTTTGCTCGGCCCGAACGGCGCGGGTAAGACCACGTCGTTCAACATGGTCGTGGGCGTGGTGAAGCCGGACGAGGGCGTGGTGCGGTTCGCGGAGCACGACATCACGCTGCTGCCCATGCACCAGCGGGCGCGGCTGGGCATCGGATATCTCACGCAGGAACCGTCCGTGTTCCGCAAGCTCACGGTCAGGGAGAACATCCTCGCCATCCTGGAAACCTGCGAAATGAACGCGCAGGAGCGCGGCATCCGGCTGCGTTACCTGCTGGAGGAACTGGACCTCTCCCCCTTGTCGGACAGCAAGGCCTACCTGTTGAGCGGCGGCGAAAAGCGGCGTTTGGAAATCACCCGCGCGCTGGTCACCAGCCCGAAGCTGCTGTTGCTGGACGAGCCGTTCAGCGGCATTGATCCCATCGCCGTGTACGAGGTGCAGAAGATCGTGCGGCGGCTCAAGGAACGCGGGCTGGGCATCCTCATCACCGACCACAACGTTCGCGAGACGTTGAAGCTGATTGACCGCGGCTACATCATCCACAAGGGCCGGGTGCTGGTGGAGGGCAGCGCGGAATTTCTGGCGAACGACCCCAAGGCCCGCGAAATCTACCTGGGGCCGGAGTTCAACATGTAGCCGGCGCACCCGGCGGAAAGGCTCCTGATGAAACGCGACAATCCGACGGTCGAAAAATTCTACACGGACCATGCCGCCGCCCTGGCCTTGAAGCTGGTGGCCGGGGCCGGCGGTTTGAAGCGCGTCATCCGCGAGCCGACCGTCAACCGCCCCGGTCTCGCCCTGGCCGGCTTCACCCGTTACTTCGCCAGCAAGCGCGTCCAGGTCATCGGCAACGCCGAGGCCGCCTTCCTCAAGTCCCTGCCGCCCGACGAGCGCGAGAAACAGTATACCATGCTGTTCTCCTACAAGATCCCGTGCATCGTCTTCTCCCGTGACATCAAGCCCGACAAGCTCTTTCTCAAAATCGCCGAGCAGCACGACGTGCCGGTTTTCCAGACGCCGCTCATCACGATGAAGTTCATCAACCTCGCCACGCTCGCGCTGGAGACGCTGTTCGCCCCGCGCGGCACCGAGCTGGGCAGCATGGTGGACGTACTGGGCGTCGGCGTGCTCATCCGCGGCGAGAGCGGCATCGGCAAGAGCGAGTGCGTCCTCGAGCTGATCGAGCGCGGCTACAGCCTCGTCTCCGACGATGTCACCAAGGTCACGCTCATTGACGGGCGCTACATCATGGGCACCAGCGCGGAGCTGACCCGCCACCACATGGAGGTGCGCGGCATCGGCATCATCAACGTCGCCGCCATGTTCGGCATCAAGGCCATCCGCCGCGAGAAACGCCTCGACCTCGTCGTCTCGCTTAAGCAGTGGGGCGAGGTGGAAAACGTGGACCGCCTCGGCATCGAGGACGAACACGTCAAAATCCTCGGCATTGACGTGACCCACATCACCATCCCCGTGCGGCCCGGACGCGACCTCGCGCGCCTGGTGGAGGTCGCCGCCTTCCAGGCCAAGCTCAAGCTCGTGGGCTACAACGCCGCCAAGGAACTCAACGACCGCCTCCTTGCCCAGATGAGCGCCGGCCCCGCCACCGGCTCGGACGGGCAGTGAAGAATTGCGAGCAGAGTGGCCGGAGCTTTGCGCCGCCAACGCGAAGATGGAAAAGCGGAGGAGGACCGCAGCACTCCATGATCGCGCGGACGCCGAGATGCCTCTGAGGCGCAAAGACAGTCCAGTTCTCAATTAAGGATGAGATGGCGCGCTATTTCACGCATCCAATTCACCTGGAGGCACAGGAATCGCAGCGAGATGTCCCTTGATCACTTCGAATACTTCTTTCACCGACACATCAGCCGTCAAACTCTCGGCCCACTCGCGCCCCGGATGAATGACATCCCACATGGGCTTCTTTCCTTTCGCGCGACCACTCCCGGGCTGGTGGTTGCCAAAACCGTCAACCGTCAGATTCCAGATCGGTTTGAAATGGCTGATCAGCATGGTCTCCCCCAAGTGGATGAACACCTCGTCCACCACCAGCCAGCGGCACTTGAAATCGGACAAGGCCAGATTTTTCACCGCTTGAATGGATTTGGCGTGTTCGCCAAGCCGTTTGTGAAGCGCGTCGCCATGCGGGGTGTCCAATCCGCGCCCGCCTTTACGTGATCCGGCAGGCACGGCTTTGCCAACATAGATTGGCTGCGCAAACTGCCCACCTCGATTGGCCGCCGCAATGGCCCGATAGGCAGAGAAGTCACCCGTGTAGTAGATAAGGTAGATACCTGCTCCCCCTTCTTCCGGCTTCATAATGGGTAAAGGTCGAGCTTTCCGCAGAAGCACAGGATGCGAATCCGGTAGTTGTCGAAGCTGCGGAAGCCCCGCGCGTTGGATTTGATCATTTGAATCTTCGAG
>Ga0073934_10011879_pt1 | contig 10402 bp, 8 predicted proteins | sample LarsenN4metaG_FD_76834 | JGI IMG/M metagenome (GOLD analysis project Ga0073934, IMG submission 76834) | Hot spring sediment bacterial and archeal communities from British Columbia, Canada, to study Microbial Dark Matter (Phase II) - Larsen... ... | reverse complement strand
GATATATGACTGCCATAGAATTTATGGAAGCCGTAAGGATCAGGAGAACAAAATTTGATCAGCTGGTGCGTGCCAATAGGATTCGTACTATCAAGAAGCTTCGAAAAATCTATGTTCCAGTCAGTGAAGTTGACCGGTATTTTAAGGATAGCACTATCCCCTAAAGGTTGGAACCCTGTCCTTCTTTTCCCCACAAGGTATTATTCCAGGCAATAGAGTCATTCGATATTTGGAAAAAGGCAGGGCAAAATCCATATTTGCAACCATATTGTTATTTTAACTGACCTTTTACTAGCGTTTTATGATTTAAGCTGCTATTTTTGTCCCAGTGAAATCTTTCTTCCTAATACTGGCCTTTGGAATGCTCTATATGTCCTGTCTCCCCTGTGGAGATAGTCAGGAATGTAGTGTTAAGACTGAAGTTAAGATCTCAACCTCAGGTGATCACCAGGAACATAATCACGAATCTGAAGCATGTACTCCTTTTTGTACATGCTCCTGCTGTCCTTCATCCGCTGTTTCTGCTTTGTTTGGTAAATCTCAGATGGAAAAATTAGAATTGTCAAGTAGGATTAAATTCCCTCTTTTCGACATTTCACTCCAAAGCTTGCCAACATCTCATATCTGGCAACCTCCCCGTTTATCTTAATTATTTCCTGCTTTATTTGCTGCATAGCCTGGATCAGGCATGTACTGCATTTTCCCATTTATTAACCATTGCAAAGATAGTCAGCATCAAAAAATCAAAAAAGGTAAATCAGCCTTCAGTAAGAGTAATTAAAACAATAGTTTATATCCTGTTGGGCATTCTTCTTTTAGCAGCGATTGCCGGAATACTGATTCGTCATTACAGGCATATAACCAAATAGAATAAACATGCTTAATAAAATCATTCATTTCAGTATACACAATAAGCTCATTATCGGGTTGATGACGATAGGACTTATTATTTGGGGCGCCTGGAGTGCTATCAGATTACCGCTTGATGCGGTGCCCGATATTACTAATAACCAGGTCCAGATCATTACACTAACTCCGACACTCGCTGCTCAGGAAACCGAACAATTGGTTACTTATCCTATCGAGCAAAGTCTTGCAAATCTTCCTGACCTGGTAGAAATGCGTTCTATCTCAAGGTTTGGTTTGTCAGTAATCACGGTAGTCTTTCATGACGATGTCGATATTTATTTTGCCCGGCAACTGATCAATGAGAAACTGAAAGAAGCTGAAGAAAAAATTCCCAAAGGACTAGGCACTCCGGAACTAGCCCCGGTTAGTACGGGACTCGGTGAGATCTATCAATACATCATTCACCCTAAAAAGGGAGCGGAAAATAAATACTCTGCCATGGACCTGCGTACCATGCAGGATTGGATCGTTGCAAGACAATTATATGGAACAGCCGGTGTAGCAGAGGTTAATAGTTTTGGTGGACTATTAAAGCAATATGAAGTAGCCGTAAATCCCTACCGGCTCAAAGCCATGAATGTGACCATCGCGGAAATCTTTACAGCCCTGGAAAAGAACAATGAAAATACTGGCGGCGCTTATATTGACAAAAAACCAAACGCCTATTTCATCAGGGGGATCGGTCTGATAAGTTCTATGGATGATATAAGGAACACGGTGATCAAAAAGGTAAATGATATACCGGTTTTGGTAAAGGATGTCGCCGAAGTTCAGTTAGGTAATGCAGTGCGCTATGGTTCTGTTACCTATAACGGAGAAAAAGAAGTCGTGGGAGGAATTGTCATGATGCTGAAAGGATCCAACAGCGCAGATGTGGTGGAGAGGGTAAAAGCAAAAATGGAGATCATTAGAAAATCCATACCGGAGGATGTTGAAATTGAAGCTTACGTGGATCGGACAAGTTTGGTAAACCGTGCAGTTAGTACAGTAAAAGTAAATTTGATCGAAGGGGCTTTGATTGTCCTTCTGGTGCTCATTTTATTTCTCGGAAACCTGCGGGCAGGTTTGATCGTAGCCTCCGCCATTCCACTTTCCATGCTATTTGCGCTCGGTATGATGAATGTATTCGGAGTAAGTGCCAATCTTATGAGTCTGGGTGCAATTGATTTTGGATTGATAGTCGATGGCGCAGTAATCATTGTTGAAGCAACGCTCCATTTTTTGGTTATAAAGCATGTTGCAGGCAAGCTTACTCAGAAGCAAATGGATGAAGCAGTGGAAGGAAGTGCCAGGAAAATGATGAGTTCTGCCGCCTTCGGGCAAATAATAATTCTAATCGTATATCTGCCGATCCTCTCCTTGGAAGGTATTGAGGGAAAAATGTTTCGCCCAATGGCGCAAACAGTTGGCTTTGCCATATTGGGGGCATTGATACTTTCTCTTACTTATATACCAATGATGTCGGCACTCTTCCTTTCTAAAAAAGTATCGCATAAAAGGAACATCTCCGATAAAATGATGGAGTTCTTTCAGCGAGGGTACGCACCATTAATACGTTGGGCAATCAGGGTAAAATATGCAGTGGTGAGTGCAGCAGTTGGATTGCTTGCGCTTGCCTTAATTTTCTTTGGCAGAATGGGAAGTGAATTTATTCCACAGTTACAGGAAGGTGACTATGCCTTTCATTGCATTTTGCCGCAAGGCACATCCTTAACTCAAAGTGTGGAAACATCCATGCAGGCAAGCAGGATCATCAAATCATTTCCCGAAGTAAAAATGGTAGTAGGCAAAACAGGCAGTGCGGAAGTGCCAACCGACCCTATGCCACCGGAGGCCAGTGATCTTATTATAGTACTGAAGCCAAAAAGTCAATGGACCACGACAAAAGATTATAACGAACTGGCAACATTGATGCTTGAAAAACTAGAGGTCATACCAGGTGTGTTCTTTGAAGCATCCCAGCCCATTCAAATGCGATTTAATGAGCTCATGACAGGAGTACGACAGGACGTTGCCATTAAGATATTCGGAGAAAATATTGATACCCTTGCTGCGTTGGCACCGAAAGTTGCACGGGTTGTACAATCGGTAAGAGGCGCTACAGAACCTCAAGTGGAAAGAACCACGGGATTACCCCAAATAACAATTCAATATGATCGTGCAAAAATTGCAGGATATGGTCTCAATATCGAGGATATCAATCATACAATCAGTACCGCATTTGCAGGAGAAGCAGCCGGGGTTATTTTTGAAAATGAGAGAAAGTTTGACCTGGTGGTCAGGCTGGATAGCGCCAGCCGTACCTCTATTGACGATGTTAGTAATTTATTTGTTGCCACTACTGATGGTAATCAAATTCCCCTTTCCCAAGTAGCAACTGTTTCATTTAAGGAAGGACCGGCCCAGATAAGCCGGGAGGAAGGGAAACGTCGAATAGTTATTGGGTTCAATGTAAAAGACAGGGACGTATCCAGTGTCGTAAAAGAAATACAGGAAAAACTGACTGCTGCTAAAATCCTGCCTACTGGTTATTACTATACTTACGGAGGTACTTTTGAAAACTTACAGAAAGCTTCCGCAAGGTTAAAGATTGCAGTACCTGTTGCCCTTGCTCTTATATTTCTATTATTATACTTCACGTTCGCTTCGGTAAAAAAAGCATTATTGATCTATACTGCCATTCCTATGAGTGCCATCGGTGGAGTATTTGCGTTATTGATCCGGGGTATGCCTTTTAGTATATCTGCAGGTGTTGGTTTCATCGCATTGTTTGGCGTGGCCGTATTGAATGGGATCGTACTGATCAGTACGTTTAATCAACTGGAGAAAGATGGAATGAAAGATATAGTACAACGGGTACTGGAAGGCACAAAGATGCGGCTCCGGCCAGTGCTAATGACTGCGACAGTGGCTTCCCTTGGTTTTATACCGATGGCAATTTCAACCGGTGCAGGAGCTGAAGTTCAAAAGCCACTCGCAACGGTCGTAATAGGTGGACTGATCACCGCCACCTTTCTTACTCTGGTGGTGCTGCCGCTACTCTACATTATTTTTTCATCAAAAAGAAAAATCAAAATGAAACCTGTAGTAACCATAATAGCAGGTATTACCTTACTGATAGTTGCTCAAAGTGCGCAGGCGCAGGTGCCAGATGGGAAAAGATTGCCAGTCGGTGAAGCCATTGCTTTAGCAAAAAACAATCTGCAATACCAGGTAAACACAGAGCAGATCAATAAGGGGAAAATACAGATCAATGCCGCAACTCTTTTGCCCAAGACAGGAATATTTGCAGAGAATGAAGATATGCGGCCAAGCGACAATAAGGGGATACTTAAAATTGGAATGTCGCAAACCATTGCATGGCCGGGGCTGTACAAAGCTCAAAAAAATTTATATAATGAAGAGTTGAAATACTGGGAGAGCAGTACGGCAGCCATTGATGCTGAAATAAAAAGAGATGTGCGATCCGTGTATTACCAGTTATGGTATTTGCAGGATAAGCAAAAACTTTTTCAGCGCCTGGACAGTATTTATCGGTCTATGAATGCTGCGGCCATTTTAAAAGTAAAAACAGGTGATAGTCCCGGCCTGGATAGTATTGCCGCTAATGTACGTATGCAGGAATTACAGGCCTTACTCCGGCAGATCAATAATGATATACTGATCCAGCAACAACTAATGATGCAGTTTGTGAACTCAAACGAAAGATTGCTGCCGATGTTTGTTCCCCTGGAAAAATTGCCACTGAATGTGGCTGGTAATAACAGCGTCCACCCCGCTTTGACTTTGCAATCACAGAATGTCAATATTGCGACTGCTGGAATAGCGGTGATCAAAAACGAAAATAAACCGGAGTTATCCGGGCGTTTCTTTAGCCAGCGCTTGTGGGGCGCAAAAGATCCTGTATCAGGCTTTTCTGTATCCGCGGCATTCCCGCTATTTGGGGCCGCTGCTTATAAAAATAAAGTGAAGTTAGCCCAGGCAGAACTGGCTGTTCAGCAAAAACAGTATGAATATAATAAGCAGGTCTTCACCACACAGCAGGCGCAGGCCGAGCAGGAAGTGTATAGAAATAACAGCCTCCTTTCTTTCTATGAATCTACCGGGCTCAAACAGGCAGAAGAGATCATTAAAGCGTCTTCGCTGGCTTACAGGTCTGGTGAAATAAGTTATGCAGAATATTCGCAGTTCCTGGCCCAGGCAATAGAAATTCAGAAAAATTATTTAGACAACCTGAATGCATATAATCAATCAGTGATTCAATATTATTATTATGTCAACCAATAAATATAAAAGGATGAAAAAGTTATTAATAGTAATCGTCATGTTTATCAGTCTTACTGCTTTTTATAGCTGCGGCGGTAAAACAAAATCGGGGGAAGAGACAACTGTTACGAAAGAAGCTGGTCACGATGACGAACATGAAAACCCTGGTACTGCCACACTAACTGAGGAGCAAATGAAGACCATTGGCGTAGAACTGGGTGTTATTGAAGAAAAGGAACTCACTTCCTCATTAAAGGCCAATGGTATCCTGCGGGTACCTAATCAAAACAAAGCCAGTGTGAACACAGTATATAGTGGTGTGGTAAGATCATTACTGGTGCAGCCCGGAAGTAAAGTATCAAAGGGACAAACAATCGCTACCATCGCGAATCCCGATTTCATTCAGACTCAAAGTGAGTACCTGAATGTGAATAACAAAATTGCGATGGCTGAACTGGAAGTAAAACGTCAGCAAGAACTGAATGCAGGTAATGCCGGTGCTTTAAAGAATTTACAGGCTGCTGAGTCGGAACTCAGAACGCTCAGGAATATAAGATCCACCCTTGCCCAGCAAATACAACTAATGGGAATAAATCCTGCAAGATTGTCCAATGGAAAACTGATTTCCGTACTGGCCGTTACAAGTCCCATCAGTGGCGTTGTAAGCGATGTTAAAGTAAAGATGGGCAGCTATGTAGATGTAAGTACGGTGGTAGCAGAAATAGTAGATAACAGTCAGCTGCACCTGGATCTTTCCGTTTATGAAAAAGATCTGCCCAAATTAAAAAATAATCAACTTATTCATTTTACGCTTACCAATGATCCCGGCAAGGAGTATGATGCACAGATATTTTCACTGGGCTCATCATTTGAAGGAGAAAGTAAAGCTGTTTCCGTTCATGCAAAAGTGCAAGGCGATAAAACCGGCCTGATCGACGGAATGAATGTCACTGCTATTATTAGTTTGGAAAAAGCAACCGTACAGGCCGTCCCGACAGAAGCGATCGTAACCCTCCAGGGGCAGGACTATATTTTTGTGGTGACCGATAAACATCCAGAAGAGGAACATCCCGACGAAGATAAAGAGTCACATAAAGAAGGTGATACAGAGAAAACTGAGCATAAAGAAATAACCTTTGAAATAATACCTGTTGCGAAGGGCGTTTCTGAAGTTGGGTATACTCAAATCACGCTGCTAAAAGAAATACCAAAGGATGCAAAGATTGTGGTTAAGGGTGCATTTTTTGTGTTGGCCAAGATGACTAATTCCGGAGAAGGTGAGCATGGACATTAAAATCAAAGTATATGGACTCATTTCTTAGAATATACCTCCCAATATTTATAATCCTCTTCATTGTATTGGTGTTTATTGTGCCAAGCGTAAGAGTTTATAAGAAGACCGGGATAAACCCTTTTAGATTTGTTACCAACCAGGATAAGGCGCATGACTATGTTGGAGCATCAATGAAAATATTTATTTTATTGATCCTGATTGTAGTTGTTATCTATTCGTTTTTTCATTCTGTTTATAACTTCCTTGCCCCCTTTGGTTATTTAGAAACAAGAACTTTAAAGCTCATTGGGTTAATAGCAGGACATATATCACTGATAGGCATAATGATTGCCCAATCGCAAATGAGGCTATCCTGGCGCATTGGAATTGATTATGAGAATAAGACAGCATTGGTAACCGGGGGCTTATTTAAAATATCAAGAAACCCAATTTATTTATTTCTTATAACAAGTCTGACCGGCTTATTTCTTATTATGCCCAATGCCATTACGTTTGCGGTTTTATTCGCAGCATACCTGATCCTCCAGGTTACCATGCGCTTAGAAGAAGATTTTTTGGAAAAACAACATGGGGCCGTATATCAACAATATAAAAGTAAAGTACGCCGCTTACTATAAAAAACAGGTTAATAATTTTAATTTTTATTCACTTCTAAAACATTTTAAAAATGGGATTTCATCAATACCACGAACCACCGGAAGAACTTTCACAGGCCACACGGACATTTGCCCGTATGGTTACTTCTTTAATTGAAGAGGCAGAAGCTATTGGCTGGTACGAACAACGTATATCCGTCGAAAAGGATAAAGCTGCTAAAGCAATCATGGAAAATGCCCAGCAGGAGGAAATGAAACATTTTGGAATGGACCTGGAATTTTTACTCAGGAAAAAGCCTGATTGGAGAACCATTTTGCAAGCTGTACTCTTTACGAAAGGTGATATTGTCAAGTCGGCTAAAAAAGGGGAAGAAAAAGTAGAGTAACCCAACATTAACAAGGAATAAATTCAGTATTATGTACTTTTACATTCATAAAATCAATGAAGATGAAAATGAACAGGCTCACTTGCTGGAAGTGTATCGTTATGCTTGCCTCCGTGTTGGGAATGGCAAAAGTGTTTATGGCATAAGAACTCAAATATATTTCAGTTGATAAGTTGCAGGCAATGCCTTGCAACTTTTTTTATTTTATAGATCATGTATAATATAATAATTGGCAGTTTCTTGATCAGTTTGCTACATGCGGTGATACCCAATCACTGGCTGCCGGTACTCGCTATTGGTAAAAAGGAAGGCTGGACGCTTTCGGAAACAAGTCGTATCACTTTTATTGCGGGCCTGGCCCATGTTATCAGTACCATTATCATTGGCTTATTACTTGGGTTGATAGGTAAAGAACTGACTGAGCACATCGAAGATTTTACACGGATCATCGCCCCTTCTGTATTAATACTGATGGGACTTTATTTTGTCCGCCAGCATTACAAACATCACCATTTTCATTTAAAGCCCGATGCCATTCAAAAAAAGAAAAGCAAAAGAGCCATTATTATGGCCCTGGTCATAGCTATGTTTCTTTCTCCCTGCATGGAGATCGAGGCATACTTTCTTTTGGCTGGTGCTAAAGGATGGTACGTAATGGCTGGTATCGCAGGAATGTATGCTATTGTCACCCTCGCTGGCATGCTGATATGGATTCGCATCGTTTATAAAGGATTACTGAAGCTGAACTGGCACAAATGGGAGCATAACGCCGGTATTATAACTGGTTTAGTATTAATTGGAACCGGTATTATTTCATTTTTCATTTCATAAAATAATTTTTATGGCACAGGAATGTTGCGATACGGACGATAAAAGCAAACCAAAAAAATCGGTTGTAAATCAACTTGAAAATAATGAAGATAACCATAGCGCAGATGATGGACACAGCCATGATGAAGCAACTGAAAATGGCGCAGGTTGGAAAGCCCATTGGGATTTGCTATTGGCATTATTAATTTTAATAGTGTTACTGGTATTGGAGTATGGTTTTAAGATTGAACTACTCAAAATACCTTCACTGATAATAAATGGCATTGCTTATTTACTTGCTGGTAGAAAGGTATTAGACCTTGCTTTCCGCAAATCTAAAAGAGGCGATTTCTTTAACGAATTTGTATTGATGAGCGTCGCTACTATTGGTGCGTTCATCATCGGGGAGTATGAGGAAGGTGTGGCTGTAATGGTATTTTACCAGATTGGGGAATGGTTCCAGGATGCAGCCGTCAATAACGCTAAACGGAGTATCAAAGCCCTGCTGGACGTGAGACCGGACGAAGTATCGGTGATACGAAATAACAAGCCCCTTACCGCCGATCCTTCTACCGTGGAGTTAGGGGAAACAATCCAGATCAAGCCGGGAGAGAAAGTGGCATTGGACGGGGAATTGCTTTCAGAAAGCGCCTCATTCAACACGGCCGCACTCACCGGGGAGAGTAAACCCGATACAAAGCACAAGGGTGAAACGATCCTTGCCGGAATGATCAATCTCACTACCGTTGCAGAAGTTAAAGTGAATGCCCTTTTCAAAGACAGCAAATTGAGCAAGATCCTGGAAATGGTCCAGGATGCAACCGCCCGAAAATCTCAAACGCAATTATTTATCTCCCGGTTCGCAAAAGTGTATACACCGATTGTCTTTTTCCTGGCTGTGGCAGTTTGCTTTGTTCCTTACTTTTTTGTTGAAAATTATGATTTCAATACCTGGTTTTACCGGGCGCTGGTATTTTTAGTTATCAGTTGCCCATGTGCATTGGTTGTATCTATTCCATTAGGTTATTTTGGCGGCATTGGACTGGCATCAAGGAATGGTATTTTATTCAAAGGAGGAAACTTCTTAGATGTGATGACCAAAGTAAATGTCGTGGTGATGGATAAGACCGGAACAATGACTAAAGGTGTTTTTAAAGTACAGAAAGTAGTACCTCATAATACAGATGAAAAGGAGTTGGTGGAATTAGCGGCAGCTCTGGAAAAAAATTCTACCCACCCAATAGCAAAGGCAGTTACAGAATATGCTGGTAACAATGAAAACGATGTGAAAGTAGAAAATGTAGAAGAAATATCCGGGCATGGATTGAAAGGAAAAGTGGATGGTAAAGAAATGCTGGCTGGTAATGTAAAGCTGCTGAAGAAATTCAATATCGCTTATCCCGCCGAAATTGAGAAGATAGTTGATACCATTGTCGTAGTAGCAATTAACAATCAGTACGCAGGTTATATCACTATGGGTGATGAGATCAAGGAAGATGCCGCCCAGGCCGTTAAAGATATGCACAGCCTGAATATTAAGACAGTAATGCTTTCGGGAGACAAACAATCTGTAGTAGATGAAGTGGCAAAGCAAGTGGGTATAGATGAGGCTTACGGGGATTTGTTGCCGGAAGGAAAAGTAGAAAAGGTTCAACAACTGAAGAATGAAGGAAGACGCATTGCCTTCGTTGGAGATGGTGTGAATGATGCGCCAGTTGTTGCGTTAGCCGATGCAGGAATTGCAATGGGTGGACTTGGCAGTGATGCAACTATTGAAACCGCTGATGTAGTGATTCAAAATGACCAACCGTCCAAAATTGTTTCGGCCATCAGGATCGGGAAGATCACCCGCAGCATTGTGTGGCAAAACATTATCCTTGCAATGGTCGTAAAGGTATTTGTGTTGATCTTAGGGGCGGGCGGTATTGCTACTTTATGGGAAGCTGTGATTGCCGATGTGGGTGTAGCATTACTGGCGATACTAAATGCGGTGAGAATTCAAAGAAAGAAGATATAGTAGATAAATGGCTAGTTTCCAGAGACATATTTTCCGGAACAGGGCCTATGACCTCTGTTTTATTTAAGTTATATTTGCCTCATGAAAATCGTTGCTGGCTTAATGGGTCTCATCATACTGCTAT
>Ga0073934_10011878_pt1 | contig 10402 bp, 7 predicted proteins | sample LarsenN4metaG_FD_76834 | JGI IMG/M metagenome (GOLD analysis project Ga0073934, IMG submission 76834) | Hot spring sediment bacterial and archeal communities from British Columbia, Canada, to study Microbial Dark Matter (Phase II) - Larsen... ... | reverse complement strand
CTGCTCGAAATCGTCGTTCACCACCAGGTAATCGAATTCCGAATAGTGGCTCATCTCCGAGGTCGCCTCGCGCATGCGCCGCTCGATTACCTCCTCCGAATCCTGCTTGCGGTTCAGCAGCCGCTCGCGCAGCGCCGTGCGCGACGGCGGCAGCAGGAAAATACCGACCGCATCCGGCCGCCATTGCTTGATGGCCCGCGCGCCCTGCCAGTCGATGTCGAGGATCACGGTCTTGCCGGCCTGGATTTGGTCCTCGATTGCTTTCTTTGAAGTACCGTAGGAATTGCCGAACACCACGGCGTGCTCGACGAACTCATGGTTCGCCACCATGCGGTCGAACTCTTCGCGGCTCACATAGTAATAATGCACGCCATGCTGCTCGCCGGGCCGCGGCGCGCGCGTGGTGTGCGACACCGAGAAGACGATATTCGGCTCGCGCTCGATCAGCGCCCGCGCCAGCGAGGTCTTACCGGTGCCGGAAGCGGCGGAAAAGATGAACAATTTGCTTTTCATTCTGAGGTGCTCTGGAAAATTCGCGAAGCGCGTAAAGGACGCGAAGGATTTTGAAGTATATCCTGGCAATCTTTGCGTTCTTTGCGCCTCTGCATCCCCTGCGTGATCAGCCGAATCTCAATGGCTGTAGATTTTGCAGTTATTCGATGTTCTGCACCTGCTCGCGCATCTGCTCGATCAGCACCTTGAGGTCGACGGCGGCGTTGGTAACGCGCACGTCGGCGGCCTTGGAGCCGAGGGTGTTGGCCTCGCGGTTCAGTTCCTGCATGAGGAAGTCCAGGCGGCGGCCGATCTGGCCCTTGCCGTCGAGCACGCGCCGCACCTCGTTGAGGTGCATGACCAGGCGATCGAGCTCCTCGTCGATGTCGGTCTTCTGGGCGAACAGCAGCATCTCCTGCTCCAGCCGCCCGGGATCAAGCTCGGCGCGCACGTCCTTCAAACGGGTGAGCAGCCGGTCGCGATAATTCTGGCGCACCTCCGGCAACAGCGCACGCACGCGCATGGCGATCTCATCCATGCCGTCGAGCCGCTGGCGCACGATGGCCGCGAGCTGCGTCCCCTCGCGCGCGCGGGTGGCGCTCAACTCGTCGAGCGCCTCGCCGAGCAGCTTGGTGGCGGCCTGCGCCAGGGCCTCGGCATCCACGGCCGTGGTCTTGAACACCCCCGGCCAGCGCAGCAGGTCGACCATGCGCCACGGACCCACCGACCCGCCGGCGTGCGCCGCCAGGGTCTCGGTCTTGTGCGCCAGCTCCATGAGGCGCCGGACCGGGCCCTCGTCCATGACCAGCTCGGTGGAGTCGCGGGCGGCGAACTTGAGATGACAGTCCACCTTGCCGCGCCCGAGACGCTTGCCGAGCAGTTCGCGCGCCGCCGGCTCGATGGCGCGCAGCTCGTCCGGGAGCTTGAAATTGAGCTCGAGGTAGCGGTGGTTCACGGCGCGCAACTCCCAGGTGAGGTTGCCCCAGGGGGTGGCGGTCTCGCGCCGCGCGAACGCGGTCATGCTCGCGGTCATGGTGGTCTGCCCGTGTCGGCCAAAGGCTGCGATGGTAAACTGGCCGGGCCGGAATACGAAACGCCGGCTCGCCACTGGTCTATCCTGAATAGTACCGGTCCAGGGGCAACTATCCGGCCAGCCGGGCTCAACCGACACCACCGATTATGAAGGTCAAACGGCAGAAGAACAGCCTGCCCAAGGGCCACCTCCTCCAGCACTACCGCATCGAGCGAACCATCGGCGGTGGCGGCTTTTCCATTGTCTACCTGGCGGTCGACGAAAAGACCGGCGAGCCGGTGGCGATCAAGGAATACCTGCCGAGCAACCAGGCGCAGCGCGGCGTGGAATCGCGCGTCGAGCCGATCACTGAGGACACCGCCTCCGCCTACCGCCAGGGCATCAAGCGCTTCTTCGACGAGGCCGCGGCGCTCGCCAAGATCAACCACCCGTACATCGTGCGGGTGGTGAATTTCTTCCGCGCCAACAACACCGTGTACATGGTGATGCGCTACGAGCACGGCAAGGACCTGCGCTGGTACATCAAGCGCAAAAACGGCCGGCTCAGCGAGAACGTGCTGCGCGCGATCTTCCCGCCGCTCTTGCTCGGCCTCAAGGAGGTGCATGCCAACAACCTGCTGCACCTCGACATCAAGCCGGCCAACATCTTCCTCCGGCCGGGCGGCAACCCGCTGCTGCTCGACTTCGGCGCGGCGCGCATCGCCCAGGTCGGCAACCGCCCGACCGGGCCGTACACCCTGACGCTCGGGTTTGCGCCGATCGAACAACACCTCGGTGGACACGTCGGGCCGTGGACCGATATTTACGCAATCGGCGCCTCGATGTGGTCGTGCATCGCCGGCCGCCCGCCGCCGCCCGCCACCGAGCGGCGCGAGCGCGACACCTATAAACCGGCGGCCCGCCAGTTCGCGCGCCGCTACTCGCTGCAGCTCCTGGAGGCGATCGACTGGTGCATGCAATTCCACCAGCTCGACCGGCCGCAGAACGTCCAGAACCTGCTCGACTTCATGAACCCGCTGCGCATCGCCGAGCACGAACCGGAGGACGAGGGCCTGTTGGCGCGGCTCACCACACGGTGGCGCCCGTCATGAAATACCAGCTCGCCTACCACAGCCTCGCCGGCGGTCGCAGCACCAACCAGGATCGCATCGTCTGCATCGAGCGCGACAACGCCGTGCTGCTGGTGCTGGCCGACGGCCTCGGCGGCCACGAGGGCGGCGCGCTCGCGGCCGAAACCCTGACGCTCACCGCCCAACACGCCTTCGAGGCGATCCGCCAGCCGCGGATCACCAAGCCGTCGGCGTTCCTAGCGCTCACGGTCATGCAGGCGCACAAGGCGATCGTGGCGCGCGGCCAGGCGATGAACCCGCCGATCTCGCCGCGCACCACCTGCGTGCTGTGCCTGATCCAGCAGGGCTACGCCTACTGGGCGCACGTCGGCGACAGCCGGCTCTATCATTTCCGCGACGGCCAGGTGCTGCGCCGCACCCTCGACCACACCGTGACCGAACAGATGCATCTCGACGGCGTGCTGTCGGAAGAGGAGATGAAACGCCATCCCGAGAAGGCGCGGCTGCTCAAGGCGCTGGGCGGCCCGCTGGCGCCGAGCATCAGCCTCGGCGAGGAAACGCTCCTCCAGCCCGGCGACACGCTGCTGCTGTGCACCGACGGCGTATGGGAAGCGCTGAGCGCGCCGGAGCTGGCCGGCTTTCTCAAATATGCCTCGCTTGAAGAGGGCGTGGAGGAGATGCTGTTCGCGGCCGAGAACCGCATGAAACAGAAGGCCGACAATCTGAGCGCGATCTCGCTGCGCTGGGACGACACGGTCACCGACGCCCTGCCGCTCCAGACCCAGGGCGTGCGCGAGACCGATCACAAGACCCTGATCGAGGACATGCGCATCCAGACCGCCGAGAAGAAGGTGCGCGCCAAAGGTAAAGCCAAAGACGACAAGAAATCGCTCGAGGCCACGATCGACGAGCTCGAAGAGTTCCTGGCGCGCTTCGAGAAGCGCTGAGTGTTCGTGCCGGCGACAGGCGCCCGGGAACAAACGCCAAGTGCGCCGAGTCGCAAGGAACGCGGAGAGTTTGTTGAAGAGGCACTCTGCATGCGGGGCGGCTTCGCGTCCTTCGCGATCCTTCCAGGCTGTCCGGAAGACGGCCGTCCACGACGACCTGACATCCGGCACGCGCTCCGGTATCTTTGGCGCCCGATCCCAGAGCCACGAGGTTTTTCATGCGTCCCAGCGGCCGCGCCCCTGGCGAGCTCCGCCCGATCCGTTTCACCCGCCAGTACACCAAGCACGCCGAGGGCTCGGTGCTGGTCGAGTTCGGCGACACGCGCGTGCTGTGCAATGTCAGCGTCGACGAAAAGGTGCCGATGTTTCTCAAGGGCAAGGGCCAGGGCTGGGTCACGGCCGAGTACGGCATGCTGCCACGCGCCACCGGCAGCCGCATGCAGCGCGAGGCCGCAGCCGGCCGGCCAAGCGGGCGCACCCAGGAGATCCAGCGCCTGATCGGCCGCGCGCTGCGCGCCGCAGTCGATCTCAAGCAGCTCGGCGAACGCACCTTCACCGTCGATTGCGACGTCATCCAGGCCGACGGCGGCACCCGCACTGCCTCGATCACCGGCGCCTGCGTGGCGCTGGCCGACGCGTTCGCGCTGCTGCGCCGCAAGGGTCTGCTTGCCGCCGACCCGCTCAAGCACCTGGTGGCGTCGGTGTCGGTCGGCATCGTCCAGGGCGCGCCGGTGCTCGACCTCGACTATGCCGAGGACTCGACCGCCGAGACCGACATGAACTTCGTCATGAACGAGGCCGGCGGTTTCGTCGAGATCCAGGGCACCGCCGAAGGCGCGGCCTTCAGTCTCGGCGAAATGCAGGCCATGACCGCGCTCGCCCAGAAGGGCGTCGCCGAACTCATTCGCCTGCAGCGCGCGGCGCTGGGAGCGGCGGCATGAGCAGGGCGCAGGGGCCCCACGCTGCGCGTGGGGATGCAACCGTGGCGAGTGTCACCAGCAACCGACAGCGAGAGGTATCAGGCTATCTTGCGCTGATGGAGGAAGCGCAATGAACAAAACCGTCGTGCTGGCCAGCAACAATCCCGGCAAGGTGCGCGAGTTCAACCAGCTGCTGTCGAGCCTCGAGCTCGAGGTCGTGCCACAATCGCGCTTCCATGTGCCGGAGGCCGAGGAAACCGGCCTCACTTTCGTGGAGAACGCCATCCTCAAGGCGCGCAATGCCGCGCAACACGCCAACCTGCCGGCCCTGGCTGACGACTCCGGCCTCGAGGTCGACGCGTTGAACGGTGCGCCCGGTATCTATTCGGCGCGTTACGCCGGTCCGGGGGCGAGCGATACCGAAAACCTGGAGAAGCTGCTGGTCATGCTGAACGGTGTTCCGGAGGACCGGCGCACCGCGCGCTTCCAGTGCGTGCTCGTGTACCTGCGCCATGCGCTCGATCCGACCCCACTCATCTGCCAGGGCACCTGGGAGGGACGCATCCTGACTGCGCCACGGGGTCAACACGGCTTCGGTTACGACCCGGTGTTTTTCGTCCCGACCCACGGCTGCGCATCCGCCGAACTCGCCCCGGAACAGAAAAACACCCTGTCCCACCGCGGCCAGGCCTTGCGCCGATTGCTGACCACCCTGCGCGAATCGGCGTCAATTCGCTGACGATCTTTAGCCTCGGGCGGGGTTTTCCCCCGCTTATTTAATCAAGCAGTTATACAGATTTTGTTGCGCCCGGCTGGGTATGGTTCCGGCATGCTTTATGCAATCACATAAATAATCACCCAGGATTTCGATCCCGTCGTGACGAATTCAAACAAGACCGTGGCGGCTCCCGACCCGTCGGTGAAATGCACGCCCCCCTCCTGGCACTGGTGGGAACTGGCCAGCCAGACCCTGCTCGGGCGATTCCTGTCGGCGGCGGTCGTGCTGCTGGTGCTGCTGGCGCTGCTCGCCTGGTTCATGAACGCGCGCGTGCAAAAAAGCTCGCGCGACAACACCGCGAACCTGGCCGAACGGCACACCGCGAACAAGCTGTTGCGCGGCATCGGCAACCGTCTGTGGCAGACCGAGCAGTCGCTGCAGGGCTTCCTGCTCCTGCCCTCGGCCGAAACCCGCCTCGAATACGAAACCCTGCTGGCGCACGTCGCCACCGACACCGCCGAGCTCGCCGCCAATCGCTGGATCGCGAACACCGCCGCCCTGCGCGACGAGACCGCGCAGCTCGCCGGCGAGATCACCCGGTTGCGCGCCGCCACCGCCCGGCTCATGGACGTACGCACCGACCCGAACCGGCTGTTTCCGGCCATGCCGGTGATGTTCGCGCGCATGCAACCGCATGCCGAGAAATTCTTCGCCAGCGCGATCCTGGCCCTGGACGAGGCGCGCGACCGCCTGGCCGAACGCGGCCAGGTCGAGGTGCTGACGCTGTTCTACGACACCCTGTACGCCTGGTCGCGCACCATCGATGCCTTCCGCCTGTTCATCTCCAACCGCTTCGGCATCTTCGACAGCTCGGTCGAACAGGCGATGCGCGCCCAGGACAGCCGGGTCGCGGACTTCGCCGAGCGCGTCGGCCGCAATCTCGAACGCCTCGCCGTGCTGGACAAGCAAGGCGTGCTCCAATTCCAGCAGCAAATGTCGCTCACCGAGATGCATGGCCACTACCGCGAGTGGCTCACCGCCAGGCGGGACGCGCGCGCCATCTGGACCTCCGACCGTTGGCGGCTCGATACCCACATCCTGCAGAACGACGTCCGGCCGCTGCTGGAAGACAGCTGGCGGCACCTGGACAACCTCCAGAAAGCGGTGGACCAACACTCCGGCGAGGACCTGGCGGCGATGGCCGGGCTGGCGACCACGGTCACCTACTGGCTGTGGCTGCTGGTGATCCTCGGCTCGCTCATGGCCATGCTCATGGTGCTGTTCTTCGAACGCCAGATCCGGCAGCCGATCGCGCGGGTCGTGTCGGCGCTCAAGGCCGAGGCCGCCGGCCAGGCGGGCGTCTTGATCCCGCACAGTCCGTTGGTCGAGACCCGCGACCTGACCGCGGCCTTCGACCACATGCGCCGCGAGGTGCGCGAGCGCCAGGACGCGCTCAACGCCCGCGAGCAGCGCCTGCGGACCATTCTCGACAACACCGCCGAAGGCATCATCACCTTCGACGAGCTCGGCACGATCGAGGGCTTCAACCACTCCGCCGAGCAACTGTTCGGCTGGAAGGAGACGGACATCGCCGGCCGCTCGATCGCCGAGCTGATCGCGCCGCAGGCGCGCGAGGTCCGCGACGACTACGTCGACCACTTCCTGCGCGCCGAGATCCAGCGCCTGATCGGCCACGAGGGCGAGTTGATCGGCCGCCACAAGGACGGCAGCAGTTTCCCGATGGCGGTGAAGATCAGCGGCATGGTCCTGGAGGGCCGGCAGAAATACATCGCCCTGGTATCCAACATCAGCGAGCGCAAGGCGATCATGGAACACCTGCGGCGGCTCGCCGAGCACGACGGTCTCACCGGACTCTACAACCGCAGCTATTTCCAGGCCGAGCTGGAACGGCTGGTCGACCGGGTACGGCGCAGCGAGGTCACCAACTGCGCGCTGCTGTACATCGATCTCGATCACTTCAAGTACGTGAACGACACCCTCGGCCACACCGCCGGCGACAAGCTGCTGATCGAGGTGGCCGGCATCCTCAACCGCCGGGCGCGCAAGAGCGACCTGGTGGCGCGCCTCGGCGGCGACGAGTTCACGGTACTGGTGTACGACACCGCGCCGGAGCTGGCCGGGAAGGTGGCCGATTCGTTCCGCCGCCAGCTCGCCGACTACGACTTCCACTACGAGGGCCAGACCGTCACCATCGGTTGCTCCATCGGCGTGGCCGTGATCGATCCGTCGGTGGCCTCGCCGGCCGAGATCCTGTCGCGCGCCGACCTGGCCTGCCACCTGGCCAAGCGCGGCGGCCGCAACCAGGTGCACGTGTTCTCCGCGGACGACGCCATGAACGTCACCACCATGTCGCTCGACATGGGCTGGTCGCGGCGCATCCGCGAGGCGATCGACAAGAACCGCTTCGCCCTCGCTTGCCAGCCGATCGTGAGCACCCGCACCCGCGAGATCTCCAGCTATGAAGTCCTGATCCGCATGCAGGACGACAACGGCGGGCTCATCATGCCGGGCGGCTTCCTGCCGACCGCCGAGCGCTTCGGCCTGTCGCTCGATATCGACCGCTGGGTGATCGTGAATGCCATCGAGACCCTGGCGGAACAGCGCGCCTCGCTCCCGGACCTGTCATACACCATCAACCTGTCCGCCCAGACGCTCAACTCGCCGGCGATCTGCGACCTGATCCAGGAACGCATCAAGGCCACCGGGCTCGATCCCTCGGCCCTGGTCTTCGAGATCACCGAGACCGCGGCGATCGCCGACATGAACGCGGCCGCGGCGCTGCTGGAACGCCTGCGTAAGCTCGGCTGCCGCACCGCGCTCGACGATTTCGGCTCCGGCATGTCGTCGTTCGCCTACCTCAAGGAATTGCCGGTCGACATCGTCAAGATCGACGGCCGGTTCGTGAAGCACATCACCACCAATACGGTCGACGAGGCCATGGTGCGCGCCATGAGCGACATCGCCCACGCGCTCGGCAAGGAGACCATCGCCGAGTTCGTGGAGAGCGAGGAGGCGTTCCAGAAGCTCGTGGCGCTCGGCGTCGATTACGGCCAGGGTTACCACCTCGGCCGGCCGGACCTGGCCGCGCCGTGCAGCGCGATCGCCAACCGCGCCGGCGTCGCCCGCGCCTGCCGCACTTAAATTCCCGCCACCCGCCGTGCGCGCACGGCGCGCCTCTGTCACAATCCCCGTCGTCCGCCTCACGCCTGCCGCCCATGCACAACAATGACTGGCGACTTCGGGTCGCCCTCGCCTTCACGACCGTCTACTTCGTCTGGGGTTCGACCTATCTGGCGATCCGGGTCGGCGTCGCGAGCATGCCGCCGGCGTTGTTCGCCGGCGCGCGCTTTCTCGCCGCCGGTCTGCTGCTCACGGTTTACGCGCGCCTCTCCAATCAGCGCTTCCCGCAGGCGCCGCGCGAGTGGCTCACGGTGCTGGTGGCGGCGGTGTTCCTGCTGGTCGGGGCCAACGGCCTGGTGGTCTGGGGCGAGCAATGGGTGCCGTCCAACCAGGCGGCGCTGCTGGCGGCGAGCGTCGCCCTGTGGCTCGCCGGACTGGGCGTGCTCGGGCACAACGGCGATGCCCTGTCGGTGCAGCGGCTGCTCGGCCTCGTCGCCGGCTTCGCCGGCGTGGCGGTGCTGGTGTGGCCGGCGGACGGATTTTCTCTCGACCATTTCGGCGGACAGCTTGCGATCCTGGCCGCCGGGCTGTCGTGGGCGGCCGGCTCGATTTACGTGAAACGCGCCAAGCCCTCGACACCGCCGCTCATGTCCGCCGCCATGCAGTCGCTCATCGCCGGGCTATTGCTCGGCACGATCGGTCTCGGCGGCGGCGAGGCGGCGCGCTGGACCTGGAACCGCGAGGCACTGCTGGCACTCGCCTATCTGGTGGTGTTCGGCTCGTGCCTTGCCTACGCCGCCTACGTGTGGCTGCTGCACGAGGTCAGCCCCTCGGCGCTCGGGACCTATGCCTACGTCAATCCGGCGGTGGCCGTGGTGCTCGGCGCCTGGCTGCTGGATGAAACCCTGAGCGGCGCACAATTCGCCGGCATGGCCGTGATCCTGCTGGGCGTGCTGCTGGTGAGCCTGCCGCCACTCGCCCGGCGGCGCTGAACTCGGCTGCGCCCGCGGCGTCGAACTGCTGATGGATTCCTTCCCGTTCCGGTTCGAGCAACTGCCGCCGCTGTCGCTGTACGTGCACTTCCCGTGGTGCGTGCGCAAGTGCCCGTATTGCGATTTCAACTCGCACCCGCTCAAGGGCGAGCTGCCCGAACAACAATACATCGACGCGCTGCTCGCCGACCTCGAGCACGACCTGCCGCGCGTCTGGGGCCGACGGGTGCAAACAATATTCCTCGGCGGCGGCACGCCGAGCCTGATCCTGCCCGAGGCCATCGATCGCTTGTTGAGCGGCATCCGCGCGCGCCTCGCTCTGGCACCCGACGCCGAGATCACCCTCGAGGCCAATCCCGGCACCGTCGAGGCGGCACGATTCGCCGGTTACCGCGCCGCCGGCGTCAACCGGCTGTCGCTCGGCATCCAGAGTTTCGATGACGCCCGGCTCGCGGCCCTCGGCCGCATTCACGACGCCGAGGCGGCCCGGCGCGCGGCCGAGACGGCGCGCGCGGCCGGTTTCGACAACCTGAATCTCGACCTGATGTTCGGCCTGCCCGGACAAACTACGGACGAAGCGCGCGCCGATTTGTGCAAGGCGCTGGCGCTGCAACCCGTACATCTCTCGATCTACCAGTTGACCCTCGAGCCGGGCACGCCGTTCCACGCCCAACCGCCGGCCCTGCCTGGCGAGGACGAGCTTGCCGCCATGCACGACATGCTCGGGAGCACGCTCGCCGCAGCCGGTTTCGGCCACTACGAGGTGTCGGCGTACGCGCGCGCCGGCCGCCAATGCCGCCACAATCGCAACTACTGGGAGTTCGGCGATTACCTCGGGCTCGGCGCCGGCGCGCACGGCAAGATCACCGACGCCGCGGGAATCGTGCGCACCGCGAAGCGTATGCAACCGCAGGACTATCTGCGCCACGCCGGCACGATCACGGCGCTGGCCGAGGAACGGCGGCTCACACCAGGTGATGTCGCGTTCGAGTTCATGCTCAACGCGCTGCGGCTCGTCGGCGGCGTGCCGGCGGGGCTGTTCGCGCAACGGACCGGTCTGGCATCCAGCGTGATCGAACCGGCGCTGCG